>Ga0180216_1001204_pt1 | contig 23757 bp, 43 predicted proteins | sample eDN3rd37CBELigMG_FD_128879 | JGI IMG/M metagenome (GOLD analysis project Ga0180216, IMG submission 128879) | Enriched Miracle-Growth compost microbial communities from Emeryville, California, USA - eDNA 3rd pass 37_C BE-Lig MG (version 2)... ...
ATCCTCACGCTGCTGAACAGCCTCATCAACTCGGCCCTCACCGTCGCCCCAGAGCGCCGCCCGAGCACGCAGTCCATGAACAACAAGCTGGCAAACCTGATCCGCAGCCTCATGGAGAGCGCGGAGTAAGCCAGCCATGCCACACGATTGAGCAAACCCGTTGAATGCACATGTGCAGCGTCGTGGTCGCTTTGCTGGTCGCTTGTGGTTATGTCTGCGTTACTTGCTGCATTACACTATATACAAGTATACACAATGCCATCTTTCACGGCAGAATTTGCAGCCGCGCAGGTCGGCAGATCAACTCGGCGGCATTTCGAATGGCCACACGCGCCCGAGCTGGCGCCAGACCATGTCGACCGAAGGCGTCCAGCTCCCAAAGGGAACGCACTGCACAGACCCCAATCGCGTACCCGCGTCCGCGCGTAGTCGAGTAACCGCCGGTGGTCACAATGCCGATGACGGTCTCGGGCCCAGGGAGGTCCATCGGCTGTCGGGTGGGACAGGCAGCAATCGCCCATTCTGACAATGCACATGTGTCAGCACGCTTCGCGTCCTCGTGCAGACGTTCACATTTGTCCACCTACACGCAGTGGCGTGGGATGCTCCGGCAACGGTGCCGGCACGGCGTCCGCGCTGCGTGCGTGCTCGCGTTGCCGGCGATTGCGGCCACCGTTGGCGCTGGACCGCAAACGGCGATCTCCCTCAGGCAGCCGGTGGATGAGAGCATGCAGCTCGGGCACGCCGCGGCCGTCCTAAACACCACCAACGCCCAGTCCAGGCGCGCACGGACAAGTCTCAGCGTGGATCCTACACTTGGCACGCGTATGATCCTTTGCTGCTGGCGTACCAAGGCGATCTCCACCAGCACGAGCGCTTGGGCCAAGCTGGCACGCTGGGCTACGGCTGCCATGACCTCGCGGTGGCTGCCGGGCGCCCGCTGTGCGGTCAGCGCTTGCAGACCGACGGACCAGGCAGTCTGCAGAGCCGGCAGCGCGTCGCCAAACGCCAGCGCCTGGGTGTTGTCGGCGGTGCGCACGGTAGTCACTGCGTCCAGCAGCGCGTGGACTGCCACCTCGCCACGCAGGAGCCACGGCTGGGAACCTGCGTGGGCAAGATCCGGCGCTGGCACTGGGACTGGCTCGGATCGGGCTCGCTTGATGGCCGCCTCCGCGGGTGCGGCCAGTGCCGCGTTCGACGTTGCTGCACGCTGCGGCCGAGGATCGACCGGCGCCCACGCCGTTGCGGTGGCGCGGACCTCTGGCGCGGCCACGAGCACCGACAGGTCGGGCTCAAAGACCGATGTAGGCAGCTTGAGCTTGGCGAGTGCAGGCCGCTTGGCCGGCGGTCGGGCAAAATGCGCTGCCAACAGGCGTTCACCTCGTTGCCGGGCGTGCTCGCGGTAGGCCGCCGTCGTTGGCGCGTCGTACGGATGCGCGGCCCGACCGCTTTCCAGCTGCAGCCACCGGAATTCGCGAAGACCTGAGCGCACGCCGACCCACACGCCGCCCTGATATTGCGATACCGCGATCAGACAATTATGAGAGTTTGGCAAGTCGGTTGCAGCTTCCACCCGCACCCCCTGCGCGGGCGCCGCCGAACACCAGGGCCTTCCAGATGTCGTTCGCCCAGCCGGCTGGCAGGACGATGTCCCAGCCCGCACCGAGGTCTGCGGCTCCATGGACGCTGTGCACCCCGCCGGCCGGCCCACTCTCCATGGGCCGCCGCCGTAGCAGCAGGATCGGGATGCGGACATCGGTGGGGAGCGGTGCCAACGGCGTGCGCGGCAGCGGTTGCTACGACGTGCCAGACCGAAAAAACGCGGAGGCACGGCACGGTTAGGCCTGCCAGCATAGCCGGGGGTGCGTGGCCGGCGAGTTGGGTACTTCGCGGCGGCGCTGATGCAGCACTACCTCGGGTACTTTGTGCTCTTTCACGCTTGCGCGAATGTTCGGATCCCAGATGGGCGACGTCGCCGCATTGGTCGGCCAGTGCGTCTTTGGACAACCACCGAATGCCGCGTGCCGAAGGACTGGCGTTGACCATATGAGTAGAGCCCGCAACCGCCTAACCTAGGGTCAAAGGCGGCGTACCAACAAGTCGTCCAGCGCCGCTTCGGCTACCGGGTCCGTTGCTGTGGCGCGCACCGGCGCCTTGCGTGGGAATCTGTGACGGCAAGTGCACGGCGTCCGTGCGCCCTTCGGTGTCCTTAGCGGTGCACGACTAGGAACATTACGGCGAGCACGCGGTCCGCCTACCCTAGGCGTGGATCCAAAACCGACAGTGCCAGCACGGCATCGCTGGGCAGCGACGACGGCGACCGCAACGGTGCCAGCGTCTCCCAGACCTAAGGGGGGTGGTCGCCGGGCACCCAGGGTGGTAGGCGATTGTCGGTTTGTCGGTGGTCAGCCCTGGATGAATCCATGCCCTCACGGATGTGGCCATCCATCGCACCGGGTTGGGTGGGTCCACATCCAGCACGGCACTCAGCAGAGCGTGTGCCCGAGGTCCCGTCGCGACGATGCGGGCCAGCTGGCCGGTGAGCGTCGCGCACGTCACTGCGTACCCGTAACAGGCCACGCGACGCAAGGTGGCGACGGTCACGACAAACGTGCGAGACGCCTCCGCCTGCTCGTCAATGACGACGAACCTTGCCCACCGGCCTCACGCTCGCACGCTTGGTTCAACGCCGCAGCGAGCTCCGCCTCGGCGCTCGGATGCACCCAAAGCCACAAGCGGCGTGCCGATGGTGTCAGCTGCGGACATGCAGAACCATGCAATTGCCCACGTGCAACGACATTAGACAAGATCACGAATGATGCGCCCCTGCCGTTGCGGGTGCGCACCTCCGCGGCTGGCGCCTGCCACAGGAACTGCACCTCGGCAGCGATGAGGCTGCACGGGTAGTGGCCGGGCCAGTACGCCGCGAAGACGCCGAAGCGCACACCAGATAGGTATCTGCAGGCCGACGGGATGGCGCCACTACGAGTCCGACCACGTACTTACAGTCCATCGGATCGTCTGCGGCGTAAGGCCGCTCGCCGGCGGCGTACCGCTGCGCAGCCGGCCGGGTGCCGGCCGGATCGGCGACGGCGCCCAATACGGCGCGGAGTGCCTCCAACGGGCCGGCGAGCTCTAGCACGCCCATGTACGACGCGTCGTGAACCATCACCGAGTGGGCCATGGCGGCGCGGCCGGCGCGCACTGACTTGTCCGTCGGGCATTCGGCCTGGTGGGTCGCGGCCCCTCCCCCAATGCTTCCGCGGGGGGTTCCGAGGCGTTACTTTTGCCGATTCCGCGATTGACGGGCTGGGCTAGCGAGCGCCGCGCGGCGCACCAGCTTGTAACCCCAGCGCTCGATCATGTGCATGCGCTTGGCGTGCCAGATGTGCGTCTCCAGCCACCGGCAGCGGTCTGGCCAGCCGAGTGCGGGGTGCCAGTCTCCGCCGACGCGTTGTGAGCGGCGCGCTCAGGCACGCCAGTGGTCAAGGCTGACAAAGGCTGACGCACCCTGTCGACGGGCAAACTGCTCGAAGATGGTGCCCGGCCGCCGCCGCTTGCGCCGGGGCACGACCTCCTTGGCCTCGCTCTGGTTCTGCTTGTCCTGCTCACGCTGCACGGCGGCGGAAACCGCGGCCCGTCGCCGTGCCAATGAAGCGCAGGTCACTCTAATGCCCGATGGCCAGGGATGGCGTCTCGCAAGGTCCCCTATCACCGCACCTCGCGCTCGGCCGCCTTGCGCAGGCGGACCGGCAGGCGGCGGATGTTGTGGCTGGCAGCGCGGCGGCGCAGGTGGCGCGGCACAAGCTGGAAAACCCGCAGTCCTGTCTTCCTAGAGTATCAGGCACGGCAAGGCGAGTGGTCCATGGCCGGCTGCGCCGGCTGAGCACACAGCTTCCGCGACCGCATGCGGCACGGTCCAACGAGCCGGGCTCGTACTCGTTCTTGAGGGTGCTGACCAGCTCGCGGATCTCCGTCGCACGGGCCTGCAGGTGGGACGCCGAAATGGACAACGCGTGGTGACATGCGGTCAGCGGGCGCCGCGCGCGAGCTTACCGATGGCTCCTTAGGCATGCAGGCGTACTTCCGCAAAGGCGGTCACGTCCAGCGTGCGGGCCAAGTCGGTGCCTGCGTGGTGGGTGTAAGTAGCCTTTGCGAAGTAGTCCGTCAGTGCGAGGTGGCCTGGATCTGCCGTCGTAGCGTACGGCCGCCTGAACGCACCGCGGGCCGTGACCACTGGTGCGGCCGCGGCGGCCGGACCAGCAAGGTTGCCTGGGGGAGGGGGGTCGCACCCATGGCGGAACGCCCCAAGTGAGCTGGCCGTTCTTGCCAGTCAGCATTACCGTGCGTGAGCGTACCGCTGCCTGGTCCATCGCGGCGGCCGGCCTTGCCCGCTGGGCCCGGCCGGGCCACCGGGCCCGGGCCAGCCGGAGTGGACATGCGGCACGGCTCCGCTTGGGCGAAGCCTCCTCTGCTGTAGATCCGGGCCTGGTCGGCGTCCAAGCCGGGTCGGGCAACAGCAAATCGGTCGTCGTCCCGGACGTGCTAGCAGGGGACGGCCTGGCCCGATCACCCTCGAGCTCTCTCGGCCGCTGGGCCTGTCGGCCTGTCCTCTTAGTCTCCCTCGCGTGGTCTGCCGCGCCGATATCACACCCGAGTCCGGCCGTGCGTCCTGCCTCGCTGCGTCCTCCTCCTCGTCGTCCTCTGCGTCCTCCTCTGCGGCGTCTGCGGCGTCTGCGGCGCCTTCCGCGGCGGCGGCCGCGTCGTCGTCTTCTTCCGCGGCCGCTGCGGCGGCGTTCTCAGTCCGACGTTCGCCGTCCGTGTCAGAACAACTGTCAGAACTTAAAGCTGCGGCGCGAAACGCCACGTGGTCGACGGCCGCCACGTGGATCCGCCAGTCGCATTTTCGCGCCGCCGCCGCCGCCGCCGCCGCCGCCGCCGCCCTGTGGGTACGTTACGTGCCCCCCAAGGCGCCGGTGTGCTGTGGCTTTTCCCCCGCTGGCCACCTCGTGACTGCCTCTCGAATGCAGCGTCACGGCGGGAAACACGCTGGCCAGTGCTGACAGCATCGCGGCACCGGACGCGGGTGCCGAGGGCCACAGAGCGCATGCTTGGGACCTGGGTCGTGCAGCTCTGCCGGAGACACGCGACCGCCACCGCAGCTTGGAGTCGGTCAACGCCCGCCCGCACCACTCCCGCTGCTGCACGCTGCCTCGCTGCATTGCGCAGCGAACGCAGAATCGCCACCATGACGGGCGGCCACGTTGCTCCGGTGCGGGTTGGCCCGCCGCCGGCGGGACCACGAGGGGCTGTGCAGCGCGCGCGCGCGCGCTAACCAATTGTCGTAGGCCGATCGCGCGGGGGACCGATGGCCGAATGCCGCAGAAGTTCGAGCCCAAGTTCGACAACAATGACATCAACTGGAAGTGCATCAACACGGTGCGCTGCCTCACGGCGGACATGGTCCAGAAGGCCAACTCGGGCCACCCCGGCGCGCCCATGGGCTGCGCGCCCATGGCCCACGTCCTGTGGGACAAGGTCATGCGGTACAGCCCGGCCAACCCCAAGTGGGTAGGTGGACAGCCTACGCGAGCGGCGCTGAGGCGCGGCAGGCCGGCGGCTCACGCGGCGGCGCTTGGACCCTCGCTGGCGCGACTGTGCGCCATAGTTCAACCGGGACCGCTTCGTCCTGTCGAACGGCCACGCGTGCGCGCTGCAGTACGCCTACCTGCACCTGACGGGCTACGATCTCACGATGGACGACCTCAAGGCGTTCCGCCAGCTGGGCAGCAAGTACGGCGGGGGACCGTCCGGGCCGCGGAGCGCCCAGGGCCCAGTGGGGCAGGTGCTGACGCCGTCGCACCGCCGTTCGCTGTTGGCCCGCCGGTTGCAGGACGCCCGGCCACCCAGAGTGCTTCATGACCCCCGGTGTCGAGGTGACCACCGGCCCGCTCGGCCAGGGTGCGTAGGCCTGCTCTGGCGCGCTGCCTGCGTACTGGCCTCCATGTCCTAAGTGGCGAGACACGCTGGTACTGCCGTTGTTTGGGTGGCAGGCTTCGCCAACGCCGTCGGCCTGGCCATCGCCGAGGCGCACCTGGCCGCCACCTTCAACAAGCCCGGCTTTGAGCTGATCGACAACTACACCTACGTCATCTGCGGCGACGGCTGCCTGCAGGAGGGCGTGTGCGCCGAGGCCGCCTCGCTCGCGGGGTACGCCAGCGCCGTCCGTTAGCGTGCATCGACACGATAGCCGGCTGTGGGGTCTGATGCGCCGGTAGCGTTCCCTCGCGACGGCCGGGTATCGGGCGCCCAGCCACCTGGGCCTGGGCAAGCTGATCATCCTGTACGACGACAACCAGGTCCAGATTGACGGTACGGCCTCTCAAGCCGTGTCGGGCCGCCTATGGCGTGTGCGTGGCGGTTGACGATGCGTCTGTCCCGCTGGCGTGCACGCACACCGTACCCAGGCTCGACCGACCTGGCGTTCACCGAGGACGTCCTGAAGCGCATGGAGGCGTACGGCTTCCACACCCAATACGTCCCCGATGGTACGTGCGCGGTAGCGGCTCCTGCACCAGGCTCTTTGCTGTATTCGTCGACGCCAACCAGTAGACCACTCATTCGCTGGCAACCTTTGCGGGGGAGTTCAGGCGACCACGACCTGGCGGCGATTGAGGCGGCGATTGCCGAGGCCAAGAAGGTCAAGGACAAGCCGTCGTTCATCAAGATCCGGTAATGCGCGGCGGCGGGGTGCACAGGGCCGGCACCGTCCAGCGATGCTTACCGTGCTGGACATTACGTCGATGGTTGCGGGCCGGCAGCACCGTCATCGGCTACGGCTCGGAGAACCAGGGCACCGACAAGGTGCACGGCGCGCCGCTCGGCGACAAGGACCTGGCCAACAGCAAGCAGCGCCTGGGCTTTGATCCGGAGAAGAAGTTTTACATTCCGGACGACGTGCGTGGAGCCCCGCCGCTCCGCGCCCATATAACTTGCAGCCCCGCTCCTGACGTGCAGCGCTGCTCCATTGCATCAGGCGTGGCTCGCGCAGGTGGCCGCGCGCTACCGCGCCGCGCGCACCCGCGGCGAGGAGGCGGAGGCGGCCTGGAACGCCCTCTTCGCCAAGTACGCCGAGGCGTTCCCGGACCTCGCGGCCGAGCTCAAGCGCCGCATCGCGGGCGAGCTCCCGGCCAACTGGCAGGACGTCCTGCCGCGCTACACCCCGAAGGACGCGGCGCAGGCCACGCGGTACGGTGCAGAGGGCGCGGGCTGCGTGGCCATTGATTTGGAGGCGAAACCGAACGCTTCTTTTGGATGAGCGCGGGACGGGCTTCTGCGACCCACAGCAAGTTTTCGCAAAAGGTGCTGAACAGCCTGGCCAAGGTGATTCCCGAGATCGTCGGCGGCTCGGCCGATCTGACCGGCTCCAACTACACCAACCTGGACTGCTCCTTCGACTTCCAGAAGGCGCGTCCCGTGTGCAGTCACGTCCCACCGCTCGTTGAGGTCGACCTAACCGTTGCATGGGGATGCTGTGTAATGGACCCAATAAAAAACACGCAGGACACGCCGGCGGGTCGCTACCTGCGCTTCGGTGTGCGCGAGCACGGTACGTTGACCTCGCCTCGTCGTGTCCTGTCGCAGGAGATGGCCTCCTGACTACGCTGCCTCGATGGCCTCGTTGGCTCGCGCGGGCGGCACAAAGCGATGGCGGCCGTCTGCAACGGCCTGTACGCGTACGGCGGCTTCATTCCGTTTTGCGCCACCTTCCTGACCTTCATTGGGTGCGCCTCCAGTACAGCGGTGCGCGCGCAAAATGCCGGGCGCGCTCAGTCGCTGACCGACCCGCCACGGCCGCGGAGCGGTGGTTGGCTCCACCCACAGCTACGCGCAGGGCGCGTACCGCCTGAGCGCGCTGTCGCACATGGGCGTCATCTACATCATGACGCACGACTCGATCGGCCTCGGTGCGTGCGCGGGCTTGAACGACAGCAGACCGTGGCGGCCTTGGGCACTGACGTAAGTCGCGCCAGATACTGCCCGACTGTTCGGGACGTACAGGCGAGGACGGCCCGACCCACCAGCCGGTGGAGGCCCTGTCGTCGCTGCGCGCGACGCCGAACATCCTGGTGCTGCGCCCGGCCGACGGCAACGAGACCTCGGGCGCGTACGCCGTGGCCATCGAGAGCCGCAGCCGCCCCAGCGTGCTGTCGCTGAGCCGTCAGAACGTCGACAACCTCGAGGGCACCAGCGTCGAGAAGGTCAAGCTCGGTACGGGCGCGTCCGCGCACGAGCGTCGGCCGCACGTGCGCGGCGTCCGCAGCTCGCTAAGTGTGCTGTCTAGTTTCGGATTCGAGATGTCCGTCGCAGGCGCGTACGCGCTCGCCGAGGTCGCCTCACCGGACGTGATCCTGATCGGCACGGGCTCGGAGCTCGCGCTGTGCGTGGCCGCCGCCAAGACGCTGGCCGAGCAGGGCATCAAGGCACGTGCGCCTCCCCTCGCTCGGGCGATGGCGCGGTATGGGTGGCTCACGGAGGGGGGCCGCGTACCGGGACGTGGCTGTGTCGCCTCGTCCGGCAGGCCCAAGTGGTCTCGATGCCTTGCAACACGCTCTTTGACGAGCAGCCGGTCGAGTACCGCCGCTCCGTCCTGGTGCCGGGCGTGCCCGTGCTGTCGGTGGTACGTGCTCGCGTGCAGGCGGCTCGGCGTGTGGACACGCCGATCATGCCTCAGTCTGATCCATCTGGCCAAAACGCCATGTACGCTGGCGCACCTCCCGCGTGCGCAGGAGGCCGGCACGACCCTGGGCTGGTCCAAGTACGCGCACGCGTCGCTCGGTGTGGACACGTTTGGCCATTCGGCACCGTACAAGGTACGGCGCGGAGCTGCGCTCCACCCGCGCCCCTTGGCAGCTACCCCTCAGAGTCCGGCATGCCAACCGCGAGCTTGCATTGGGTGCCTGGCCTCCGTGCGGGCGACAGGATGTGTACGCCAAGGTGGGCCTGACCACCGCCAACGTCGCCGCCAAGGCCAAGGCGCTCGTCGAGTACTACAAGACGGCGGGCGAGAAGCCGCACTCGCTCGTGCGCACCATCTTTTAAAGCTCTATCGCTGCGGCGCGAGCCTGTAGCGGCGACTGCGCGTGTATTAGTGACGAGAATTGCATAAATTGACGCTTTCACAAGGTGGGATCGAACGGGAGTATTCCCCGGCAGTTGGAGGCGCCACACGCGCACGGCCGCCGGCGGAGGCGGCTGGCGTCTGCCGACGGCGCGCCCGGCGCGGTCGCGCCGTAGTCGAACGTCAGCTCTTCGCCCTCTCGGACGGTGCGCACCGTCACGAGGGCCGCCGTGGGCTCTGCTCGGCCTGCGTGCCAGACCTGTGAACGAAGCGCGGTCGTTGGCGAGTGGTAAAGCCATCCTGGTTCGTCCAGGTCAGCGGCGCGCAGCGGTAGCGCCGACGGGCGGGGCTCGGCCGTACGGGAACGACCACTAGCGTTGGGTCACAGGAGTGGTTCAGGAACCGTGCGACGTTGCCCGTCTCCGTCGCGTCGACGATGGTCCAGAGCGTGCCGGCCGCGCTAAAGTAATGGAACCACACTGGCGCTCTGCCAACAGTCGCACGGTTAGCCATACTTCGAGCCCCTCGCGCGATGAGGTCTCGCGCTGTCGGACCGGTGAGCGCCGATGCAGAGAATGTAGTTGGCGGCGTCGGGTCCGGCGGCGCGCCAGCGCTCTTGAGCCTCCGGGAGGAGGATCCGCTCGCCGACGTAGGCGCCGACAACCGTGCCGGCGGGCACGGCTTCCAGCGCAACGACGCCCCAGCCCTTGGCCGGGCCAAAGTACGTGACCGCCATAGCCACTGTGACGCCGGCATCCACGGCCCGCAGCGGGCATGTGGCCGGGCAGGCACAGGCGTCGGTGCAGGCCTGCACAACGGCGTCGTACGCCGAGTCTGGCCCACGCGCGGGGGCGCTCGCATGGCAGCTCGTCTGGCCCAAGGGGCTGCACGGGCCGGCGCAGGCGCATCCAGACGGCGGTCGTGGCGCCGCCGTACCCTCCGAGTCAGTGCCCTCGCCTTCCGCGGTGGCGGCGTACTGCTCGCTCTCGACGCAGACGCGCTCATACTGGGACATCGTGATAGCAGCAGAGAGAGGTCCTGTGGTCAGCGCACAGCGTGTTCAATTCGTCGACGCTAGCAGACCCGTACCTGAAACGCCGCAAGGTTAGCCAGCGCTGCCAGCGGCGGCGCGGGCCAGCCGTCGCGGGCGATGACGGGCACCGGCCGCCGCTCCTCGCCGCGGCTGACGTCCGGCAGCAGCAGCGCCCCCACCATGCATGGCCCGTCCACCAAGCGGGCTCGCCAGCCCGCCCTGCGTTGTTCCCGGTGGCAAACAATCTTGCTGCCCCGCCTTCCCGCAGACTCGATCGCTGCCGTCTCTGCCCGGCGGTACAGCGCCGTGCCGCTGGGTCTGAAAGATGAAGACGCGCAGGCCAGTCGTCGCGCGTCGTCGTCGTCGTCGTCGTCGTCTTCGTCGTCGTCGACTTCTTTTCGCGCCAAAAAACTTTGCCGCTGCCAAAATTTTTTGGCGCGAAAACAAACTTTTGGCGCGCAACTTTTTGAAATGCGACGCGCGACGGCGACGGCGACGGCGACGCGCGTTGCAGCCCACACGGCGCCCACCCGCCCACCCATCGCAACCACGACAGCACGCGCAGCAGTAGTGCCAGCAACAGCCGTACCACTGCGAGCAGCCGCTGGCGTCGCCATGGCCGCTGACACCGCTCCGGCAGCGGGCCGCGGCGCCCTGATTGTGCTGGAAGGCTGCGACCGCGCCGGCAAGAGCACCCAGGCCGCGCTGCTCGTGCAGTCCCTCGAGGGCGCAGGGCGCCCGGCCAAGCTGATGCGCTTCCCGGGTAGGCCACCAGGAGACGTGGTGACCGCAACGAGACGGCGGCTTACCCGGCCGATCTGCTTATTTGGAGCTCGCGTCGGCTCCGCTCGCAGATCGCACGACGTCTATCGGCCAAATGATCAACGGCTACCTCACGAACGCCGTCAACTTGGACGACCGCGTGCTGCACCTGCTCTTCTCGGCCAACCGCTGGGAGGCCAAGTACGGCGTGGCGGCCGCTGAGCCGTCCGCCCCGCCCCGGCGCCGCTGACCGAACATTGAATGACCTCGCCAAGACCAACGGCAGGGCCGAGCTGGAGCGGCTGCTGAACAGCGGCACGACGCTGGTGGTGGACCGCTACGCGTTCTCGGGCGTGGCCTTCTCGGCTGCCAAGGTGGGATTGACGGCCAGCCATGCGCACTACGTGGCCGCTTTCGCTCATGGCACCCGCGCTCCGTCGCACCTGTTGCATCGCCCCGTCTGCCCAGGGCCTCGACCTGGCGTGGTGCAAGGCGCCGGACGTCGGCCTGCCGGCGCCGGACGCCGTTCTCTTTCTCGAGCTGTCGGTGGAGGAGGCGGCCAAGCGCGGCGACTATGGCAAGGAGCGCTACGAAAAGCTCGACTTCCAGGCCAAGGTCTACGAGCAGTTCCTGAAACTTCGCGAGCCGAGCTGGCACGTCATCGACGCCCGCCAGTCGGTGGAGGAGATGCAGCAGCAGCTCAAGGCCATCGCGCTGCGCATCGTCGCGGGCATCGGCAGCCGGCCCATTGGCGCGCTCTGGGTCTAAATGAACAACTGTACAGGTACTCGCTACACGTGCGTGCTGGCTTACGGGAAAGCTATACAGCCGTGGCCCAGCCAAGGTCAGCAGCTGTCGCTGGCCAATCCGGCCTCTTCGACACCGGTAGCTGCCGCGGTTACCTCGGGCGCCGGGTCCAGCGGGACGGCCTTGGGGATGTAGCGCAGGATCGCGGCGCGCCAGTCGCCCGTGTGCGCCACATGCGCGAGGATGCCGGTCACTTGGTTGAGCGGCAGCCGGTTGCTCCGCGTCAGCCGCACGTGCTCGTCGAGCGGCAGCCGCGCCGTCGCCAGCTGCTGCGCGGCCGCGCGGCCGAGCGACAGGCCGATCTGGCTCTGCCGGTCCACGAGGCCGTTGACGATGTAGCACTTGGTGCGGTCCAGCGTTGCGAGCACGTGGGGCGAGTCCGGCGTGAGCACGACGACGTCCTCGCGCGGCACGACGTCGAGGTAGTGCGCGCCGTGCGTCTCCAGCTCCCACTTGTCCGGGAAGCCCGCGAGCGTCCGCAGCAGCTGGTCTGCGGCGCCCGCGACGCTGGTGAGCAGCAGCTTGAGCGGCGCCTCCTGGCGCAGGTTGTCGGCGTAGGCGATCTTCACCTGGTTCTTCAGGCTCCGCTGCTCCGCCTCGGTCATGCCGTCCATGTAGCTCAGGTCGATGGCGACCCGCAGGCCGTTCGCGGCGAGCTCGCGGGCGCGCGCCCGCCGGTGGATCTTGTTCATGAACGCCACCGGCCGCGTCGCCGTGCGCCAGTCGGTGGCCTTAGCGCCGTAGGCGCTCGGCGACTGCGGCGAGGAGGACGACGACCCTGCCGCGTCCCGCTCGCTGCCCGAGGCCGCCGCCGCGCTGCCGGCGTCCACGTCGTCGGCTGATGCAGCACTGCCGCCGTCCGCGCCATCGTCGTTGTCGTTGTCGTTGTCGGCGTCGGCGTCGGCGTCGGCGTCGGCGTCTGCACCGACGGGTAGCCCTTGCCGCGCGCGGCTTTGCTTGCGTTTGAGCCGCGCATACGCCCAGCGCTTGCGTTTGAGCAACCGGCGCAAGGCGCTCTTGCTGCCGCCGGCGGCCGCGCGCTCCTCCTCGGTCAGCTGGAGCAGCTCGGGCGGGTTCGGGCACATGTTGGTCCAGTGCCCGCGGCCGCCGCAGGCCGCGCAGACGTAGCGGTCGTCCGGCGGCGGCGGCGGCGGCCCGCGCCCGCTCGCCGCCGCGGGCGCGTCGCCGTCCATCGTCGCCGTCGCCGACAGGTTTCGCGCCAAAGGTCGTGCCCCTCCGGTAGGCGGGCTGGGGGACAGCAGTGGTCTGCCGTGCGGCATGGCCGCGTCTGCGGGTCGCAGAATGGAGCAACCAGCGGTCCATTAACGTAGGGCGTACATACAAAGCAAGTTTGAAAGCACAGGTGCATTTCTGTACACGTGGTGGTTCTACAAGTGCTCAGTGCGCGTGGGCCGTGGCGACGTTCTTGAGCCGGTCGACGAGGCTGCTGTAGCCGTCGCAGCCGTTCAGGATGCTCAGCGCGATGCCCTTGCCGTCCGCGTGGAAGAACGCGCGCGTCATCTGGGCGCTCGCCGCGCCATCGTGCCAGTCGGAACGTGCACCTCGTTAGGCAAACTCTTCACGGGCGCGATCCACACGGCCACAAGGCAAGGCAGCGCAGCGCACCTCGATGATGCGGAACAGGTACGTCGGCAGGACGGGATCCGCGTGGCACGCCGAGATAAAGTCCGTTGAGCGCACGGTCTCGTTGAACTCGGCGATGATGACCGAGAAGAGGCGCACCTGCGCGACGTCAAAGACGCTGCGCACCGCCGGCGCCTCCGCTGGATTTCGCACGAGGGCGTAAGCGGGACAGTTGTTTCCGCCAGCCGGGCCTGCACGCCAATGACCTACTTTTCGTAGAGGTGCGCGCTCAGGATCTCGATGCACGAGCCAGCGTAGGACGTCAAGGCGTCGAGCAGCTTGAGCATCTCCGTGTCGGCATCCACCACCTGGTGCCTGTGACGGCGCACCCGCCGGCAAGCAGACGTTGTGGTATTGGCCCGCCATTCCGATTGGCCCGCCGCGTGCCGGGCTGCCCGTCGTACCGCCTGCCGTGGCGGCCGGTGCTCGGCGAGTCCGTGGCAAACGACATGCTCTGCCGCAGTTTGCGCACGCCGGCCACGATGGCGTCGACCTGCGCATGGATCGCTGGCTGCACCTGCGCGATGGACGGCACGTTTGAAGCGTGGTTTTCACGGTCAGTGGCTTGCAGAGCCACCAACCATGTCGCTGGGCGACGTCGCCGTGGCCGCGCGCACCAGTTGGGCGATCAGGTCGTTGAGCTTGCCCGAGATGGACGACAGGCCGTCGCTGGCGCGCACAAAGCCCTGTGTCGCATGGCCCGCCGCTGTGGCGTTCATGAACCATCGGTTAGACCTAACGCCCGGCCACGTGCCGTCCAGCGACGCCCGTGGGCGGCGAGACCTCGTTGACGCGCAGCTCGTGCTCGCTGAACTCGCTCTGCGTGCGGGTCTTGACCATGCCGCCCGTGCGCAGGTACTTGGGTGGCTCGTGCGTCTCGATGAAGGCGACGGACGACAGGCGCAGCCGGTTCAGCAGCAGCTGCGCGACCTCCACGTTGTTGAGGATGACGCAGACCTGAGGGACCAACGCGCTCCGGCCCACCAAAGACGCGTCGTCAGCGGTTGCAGCACCGCGTGGCACCCCGAACGCCTCGGTAGCCCGCGTGCGTGCCTTGCGGTTGATCGCGACGGAGGGGCTGACGACGTCGTGGTGCCGCCGCAGCGGGAAGAAGCGGCGCCGCGCCGGCTCCGGGTCGACGTCCTTCTCCACCAGGCCCGAGGCCATGCCCAGCGCAGTCGTGCCGTAGACGATCACCTCGTTCGCGACGATCTGCAATGGGGCGCACGCCAGCGACGCGGCGTTCACCCACGGTCACACGCGGCTGATCGACCCCGCGCTGGCCGTCCGCACGCACCTCGCCAAAGCGCTCCAGCACGTCGCACAGCGTCCTCAGCTCGTTCCACTGGATCTGCATGAGGAACGCCAGCGCCTGCACGGCAACGGCCACGCTCCTTGGGGCGGCTCGCCGGTCAGCAAGCGAATCGCACTGGCCGCCTACACCACCGCGCGAGGCACACCTTGTTTAGCCAGTAGAAAAGCTCCAGGACCGACACCGAGTGCATCGCGCTGCCTTGCGTCGGCACCCACTGCGGGGCCGCGTGCCGCACGCGCATACCCGTGGCAATCTTAGTGCGTGAACAGCTCACTACCTCTCGCTCAAGTACGGCGATGCTGCACCTCCTCCGTCTCCATGTGGCGGGCGAAGAAGGAGCGCACGTGCTGCGCAAACGCCTCGAGCCATTGCAGGGTGTGGCCCTTGTACCAGGTGTCCAGCGGGAGCGGCTGCGCCGGCCTGTGCGCCGCCCGCCGGGTTCCGTGCGCTGACCAAACAGCGTCGGCTCAAAAGAGAAAAAAACAAAAATCCCACCCCTGGGCCGCGCAAAATGCTCAGCTCGTACGGCCTGAGCTCGCTCGCAAAGCGCTCGTTCAGGTGGCGCAGCGCGAGGAAGCCGCGCAGCCAGTTCACGGTCTGCTTGTTGGGGTCGAAGCGGAACTTGGCAAAGTACCGCTCCAGCCGCTCATGCAGGCCGTCAAAGTACACCGTCGCCGCCACCGACACCAGCGGGCTGCGGCAACGATGCCCGGCACTAGCACAATGCCGCCGGAAGGTTAGCCCTGGCGAGACACTTGCACCATCGGGCCTGCCTGCCGGAGGACGCACAAGCTTGGGGGGAAGATGTCGGTGTGGAAGCGAAGGTTGACCTCCAGCTCGGCGAGGACCCGCTCAGCCAGCTCCTTCACCGTGTCGGACTTGGCGTTCATTTGCGACACCTCGGTGTAGCCATCAAACAGGTGCAGATTGTGCTTGGCGTTCATCTGGAGGCCGCGCGCGCCCACGTGCAGGGTGTGGCTCAGGAATCGTCCCCTTTTAACCACCAACAGCGGCCAGACTCGCAGACGGTACCACAATGCACTCGTGCAGCACCTGGTCGAAGCGCTGGCTCGGTCCGCGCTCGCCGTCGAGCAGCGCGGTCATCTCAACGACCTAAACCAGTCCGTGAACTCTAGCACGCTACACGCAGGCACGCCGGTGAGCTGCCTTCCCGCCTGCGCTCCGCTATGGCGGACATGCTCGTCCACGCACGTGACGGAAGAGGGCCACCGCGTCTTTGCCGGCCTCCGCGGTTGTCTTGGGGTTGCAGAACGCGGCCAGCTTGCTGAAGGCCTCCATCAGGTACGTCCGCAGCCGCTCCAGAACTCCAGTCAGCATCTCGCGCTGCCAATACGCGCCCGGCCGCAGAGCGAGCCCAGCGACATGCAGGATTAGGCGCAGCCCGCCGCGATTTCCCAATTTGGCCGAACGATCGGCGCACCTCCATGCTGTTGAGGCTGGTGATGCGGCGCTCCAAGATGCTGTGCAGGTTGGCGGCTGCGTGGAGCAGCACGATCGTCTTGAGCTGCCCGACGTCGATGACGTAGTTGGCGAGGATGCGGAACGTCCTGTCGGGAGCCAAGCTTGTGATCTCCCTGTGTGGCCACCTGGGTGAGCGACGGACGGCCCCGAGGCTGCACACCAGCGGCACTGCGCCACCTACACTAGGTGGCGGTACACGTCCCGGATGCCGTAGCGCGCGGCGTAGCGCTTGAGCAGCTCGGCGTGCAGGCGGGAGGGGAAGGGCGGGTTCACCAGGCCCTGCTCCAAGTCTGTTTCGATGACGCGCTGCGCCAGCAGTTCAAAAATGGCTGGTGGGCCCCAACCCGATCCCTTGGGAGATCGCGGCCGAGGCCAGTGTTAGTGCTTGCTGCGTGCCGTTCCAGGCGCACCGTCTCGGCATCCGTCGTACTGTGGTGGTCCGGGAGGCCGTAGTAGTGGGCCTAGCGCGGCACAGGGCACATGCGCCGATGCGACTTTGGCATGAGCGCGTGATCCGCCTCGTCGCCGGATCGCAGACAATCGCAGACGACGCACCTCGTTCCAGCGGTAGTGCACTTCCACCGCTACAACGTCGTCCCAGCCGTCGACCACGAGCTTGGTCCGGAAGTGGCCCTCGGGGCTCCGTGCAATCATGTCCATCGGCAGCACGACGTTGCCCACCACATCGCGCCGTAGGTACGGCCGGCCTGGCGGTGCAAGTCCCGCTTGGATCGGTGCACAGCGCCATGCCAAATCAGCAGGCCGGAATTTGGTGCGCTGGCAGCGGGGTCAAAGGCCTGTACCGTCGCCGATGACGTCCAGGTGCAAGAAGGGCAACGCCAGGCTCGACGTGTCGAGGAGCTCCAGGCGGATCTCGGGCGTGGGATTGGTCACGATGCTGAGGCGCCGCGTGCGTGATACCAGGGGCAGCGTGGTCATGGCTGTCAGTGGTTGGGTGCCTTGGGGGGCGCCAGGCACATGCACGTGAGAGGCGTACAGGTTCAGCGCCTCCGACGGCTTCAGGAAGCCCTCTTTGGTGCTCGTGGCCGGCTGGCGCAGCGCCTCTGTGAACCGCCAGCTCACCACATCAGCGCTGCCATAATCAGCCGGTACGTCCCGCCGCCGTCACCTCCGGATGCAGCGCGTACCTTCCACGTCCGCGTCGCCCACGGCCAAAACTAGGTTCGCAAGATCAGGGAACAAGGCGTTTAACCCTAGTCAGTTGCGTGTGCAAAAAGAACGTTCCATAGGCGCACCGGCTCCGCTGTGATCATACAACGGACGCTCAGGCTGCCCATGAACGACGCCTTGCGCTGCGTCACGAGCGGCGTTCATTTGCGTCGCGGGGGACCTCTGTCATCCTCCACTGTCGCTCGCGGAAGGTCCGTGCGCAGCGGCGCGATTGACGTACCTTGGCCATCGCCAGTGCCGTGGCGTCGGCCACAATGTCGGCTGGCCGGAACATGGCGTTGGCCGTGCACGCGGCGACGCTGCGGATCACGTCGCGGCGCCACTCGTCGTACGCGGCATCGGACTGAGATGCCGGCCAGCAACGCACCGCAGGTGAAAGTTAGCATCGCCCGCAGGCCTTGGCGGCCGTATATAGAACGTACCGGGAAGCTGCTGCGCGGATACAACGGATGGTGCTCCATCATGGCCACCTCCATGCCGTACCCGACCAGCAGGGCCTGCATCGCAAAGTGGGGCCAGACATTGGACCCACGACTGCAACCTCAGCCACCGCTGCCGCCTCAGCCGGGCGACTGTGACGGTCCTGCCGCGTACGGGGTCGCTCTCGCTGAGCTTGCGCTGCAGCGCCAGCGCGGCCTTGTGCGTGTCCGGGTCGACGTGCAGCAGCTGTGCACGGAGAGCGCTGCCGTGACTGTTCTTCCCGCCGTCGTCAGCCAGCGCTCAGAACTGTGCATCACAACGCGAGGCTCCTGACCTTTTGCACGGCCGTGGTGAGATCCCACTCGACCAGCGTGCGGCGGTACGAGGTCGAGTCGCGCCGCGTCAGCGACGGCTTCACCGCTGACACTGAGAACAGACTGGCCACAAAAATAGTGCACGGCATCGCGTTAGGCCCCCATCCAGCTCCCGGGCCGGATTCCAGCGCCACCAACGAGCCTACCGCGGCGGTCGGTGGCGCTGATCGCTCGGTCGCGCGGCTCCACGCCCGCGCTGAGCGGCGGCGCGCCAGACCCGCCGCCCAGCAGGTCCTCCGAGCTCATCACCGAGGACGAGTCCGTCAAGGACACGCCGACGGAGCGGCTCCCCACGAGCTCCGAGCCTGCCGTGCCACGCATCACGAGGTGGTCCGGCAGCGCGAGCGGCCGATGCCGCGGCACGAGACCGGGGTACGGGCCCACGCTTTCGGCGGAGCTGGGCAGCAGAGACTTGGGGGGCAGCGGCGGCGGCGCCGACGTCGAGGCGTCCCCCTCCAAATGATCCGCCAGCGCCTCTGCGGCCGTGCCGCTGGGCCCCGACGCCGACGGCACGGGGGAGGGCATCGACAGCGAGCGTGCCTCAGCGCCACCGTGGCCAACCAACGCCGGCACGGACGACACCGACAGCAGCTCGCCCGAGTCCGACTCTGGGCGCCACAAAGGCCGGCAGCCTAGGGCCCGGCCGATCCCTGTCAGCCCGCCAGCGACGCGGCGTAGCGGCACCCACAGCGAACCACGTACGGAGGTGCGACGGCAGTCGGCGCACGGGCAGCCGCGCGCTGCTCGTGGCCGGCGATACGCCGGCGGCGGGGCTGCCAGATCCCGGGGTGCTGCTGGAGGTGACGACCACCGCGGGCGGCGGAATTGGCGGAAGCGCCGCGGCCGCGTCGTCCGGCACGGCCGGCTGCGGCGCCGACGCGGGGCGATCGACGGTCACCACGGGCACGGCACCTTCCAGGTCGCCGTCCTCCTCATCGTCCGCACCGCGGCCAGCACCGGCGTCGTCGGCGGGCTCCACGAGGCTGGTGGGTGTTGCGAGCGCAGCGGCACCGTCCGTGGCCACGGGAACGTCCGCGATCGTGTGCGCCCGGCTTCGGGCGCCTTCGGCCTCCGCATCGCCGTCGGGCCCGTCGCCCGGCAGCGACGGACGGTGCGGCAACGGCTTCGAGCCGAGGTCGAACGACGTCGAGAAGACAGCGTCGGCCGGCGGCACTGGCAGCGCGGGCAAGGTCGACCAAGACGCGCTCCGCAGCGTCTGCTCGTCTTCAATGAGCGACCCCGAGATGCCGTGGTCCTCCATCCACGCCTGCCAGCGGCGGATGGAAATCTCCACCGCGGCCCGCGGCGGATTCATTGTCCGCAGGACGGCCGACAGCGTGTACAGGTACAGTCGGTGCTCCTGTGCGGTCGACGGCGAGGGGCGCCTGGGGAAGCTGCGTCAGAGATAACAGACAGGCGGGTGCGCCGCGAGGCGGCGAGGAGCATGCCTGGGGGGACAATCGAACGTATGCGGGCCCTTTGTCGACGTTGCGTCGAAAGAACAGGTTGCCCGTTCGCAGCAAGCGGTTGCGCAGGGCGGCCTGCTCGGCCTGGACGGTGGACACGGCCGGCCGGACGGCCTCCGCCTCGATGTCCTTGAGGATCCGGGCATAGTTTGCCTGGGCCACCGCGGGCTCACTTGCGAGGAAGCCGCGGGTGAATTAGGCCTAGCTCCGCCGGTCGCCGTGGCCACGGCGGCGCGGCGGCGCGGCGTGCCTTGTCCGTCGACCGGTCCATAAACGTCGAGAGCGACGAGCCCCGGAGCTGCGTCGGGTCCAGATCCCTAGCGGCCGCCGGTCCCCTCCCACCACGCGCGAGCGATCCGTCGTCAGCGTCCGCACGAGACGCCGCGCCGCAGTCTAAGCGGCGCCGGCCGTACAGCCGAACAATGTCGGACGGAATGGCCCGGCGTGCGACGTGCAGCTTGAGCCGCGCCTCCACCAGCGCCGTCGTGGCCCTGCCGCACGGGCTTAGAGGGATGGGATCGGTCGCTCGTTAGTATGCGGGCCGGCGTCCTGGAGTGGTGCGCCAACAACGGCCGTACCGGCTTCGCGGCGGTGGCGTTGCCATGGCTGCGATGCGGCAGTCGCGGGCCACCACCGTCACGCCCGGTCACCTACCTTCACCATGCCGAGACGCCGCCCGTCCCGTCTGCCCGGCTCGGCACGCCACGACGACTTTGGTGGCCGCGGTGCCGGGCGTGTGTCCCGTACGCCGCCGGCTGCGGCACGCCGGTTTTGATACTTCTGTTCCGCGGTCCTCCCTAGCTCTGCTTAAGGTCGCCGTGCTCCTGGGATCGTTCCACGTCGGCGTTGCCCCTGTCGTCGCCGACCCCAGGCTCTCGTTCCACGTCGGCGTTGCCCCTGTCGTCGCCGACCCCAGGCTCTCGTTCCACAGACCTGCTTCGCCGCCCCCTCATCACGGGCGGTGCGTCCTCTGCCCGCTTCTTTCGTCCTTTGCGCCCTCTGTCTGCTCCCACCTCCTTCTGGGTCCTCTGACGCCTCCTGCGTCCGCTGCGGTACCCTCTCAAACCCGCTTCAGCGCCCTCGACGTGCCCGCCGTCCGCCCCCTGCCTCCGCCGCGTCCGCCGCGTCCGCCGCGTCCGCCGCGTCCGCCGCGTCCGCCCGCTGCCATCGTCCACGTGGCCAATTATGACGTCATAGAGTGACGTCACCGCAGGCGGTCCGGGAGAGCACGCGACGGCAGACGGCGCGGCAGACGAACGGCGGCACAGACGCGGCAGGGTTGGGGCCGAGATCTGCTGTCAGGGACGTCCGTGGCACGCTGGGAGACGCGGGAGCAGGAAGGCAGTGGTGCGGGCACGTTGGAGCAGCTCTGGCTACGCGACCAACGATCGCTAGACTGGCAACGCGACAGACAGCGAATCAGCCACAGCGCTGACGAGATCACGGCGGCTGTGGCGTGCACAGCGCCGGTTGGCCGCAAGCATCATGGAGGGCGTGACCACGCTCGTTAGCACCGTGGCCGGTGCGGCGTACTTGGCCGCCGCGGCGGCCGGCTTTGTCATCGCGGCGGGCCTGGTGTACCTGCTGGCGCTGTGGATCTACAAGCAGCACGTACGGTGACCGTCAGCAAGCCCTGCGGGTCGCGTTGCGCAGAGAACGCTAACCGCGGACGACATTGGCCTTCTGGGAGACGCGGCGGCCAGAAATTTGCCGCCCTGAACGCCATGCCGGGCCCGCCGGTCTACCCGATCATCGGCTCGGTCTTGAGCATCTTGCCGCCGGACAAGTACGAGCAGCGATTCGTGCCCAACTTTGTGCAAAAGTACGGCCACAACGGCGTGATGCGCTACTGGATCGGGTTCATTCCCATTATCGACGTCTTCGAGCCCGAGACCATCCGCCAAGTGATCGGTACGGCTTGTGGGGGGCCGACGAGCCAACGGGGGGGGGGGGGGGGGGGGGCGGGGGGGGGGGGGGGGGGGGGGGGGGGGGGGGGGGTCCCGGTGGCACTCATGCACACACGGTCACACTGCTGTGGTGGCCTCGCGCAACGACTTAGGATCGCCCTCCAAGCACGGCGTCAAGTTTTACGCGTACGACATTCTCAAGCAGTGGCTCCGCACCGGCTTGCTGACGGCGGACGGCGCGAAGTGGAAGGAGCGTCGGCACCTGCTCACGGGCGCCTTCCACTTCCAGGTGCGGCGCCAAGTATGCCCGCAATGTACTTGCACCGCCACAGTGCGTTTGACTCGCATAGGCTGCGCCGCCTGGTGTACTCTCCGCGGGCGCAGATCCTCGAGCGCTTTGCGCCCATCATGACAGAGCAGGCCGACGAGATGGTGCGCCAGGTGGGCGCGGCAGCGGCCGGCGGCAACGAGTTTGACATTTTCGAGCGCATCACGCGCGCCGCGCTGGTACGTCTGTTGCGACAACACCCAAGCGCACTTCCCCCATCACAATTGCTCACTGCGCCGGCGATGATGCTTGCCGTGTCTTATGTTGCCCCCAACAGGACACCATTTGCGAGGTACGCGGCGCTAGGGGCCAAGGCAAACTTGTTGCTGCAATTAACCATTTCTCATATGCTGCTGGCCTGTTGGGTGGGCGGTACAGACATCCATGGGCGTCCAGCTTGGCTGTAAGCGCGACCGCGCGTACACATGACCCACGTGCGGCCCGCATCAGCTAATTCACTCAGGTCACGCTGATGGTGACGCGGCACGAGCTGCAGCGCAAAAGACCTCGAAGCCGGTGGCCTACGTCAAGGCCGTCTACGAGATGTCCGAGCTCGTCCTGCTCCGCGTCCTGAACCCGTGGCTCATGAACGACTTTATCTTTTCGCTCACGGGCCACGGCTTCCGCTGGAAGCAAAGCCTCAAAGTCCTTATCGGTACGGACCGCGCCCCATGCCGCTTGCTGCGACGCTGCCGCTCACTTTTCTGCGCCTGCCGTGCCGGTCGACCCCGCACCTGCAACAAAAGACTTTGTGCATGACGCCATCCGCAAGCGGCGCGAGATGCTCACCGAGCGCGGCACGACCGTCGCGTTTGAGGACCAGTCGATTCGGCCGGCGTTCCTGGACTTGCTGCTTATGGCACGCGACTCCAACGGCCAGCCGTTCAGCGACGAGGACATTGAGGAGGAGACGTCGACGTTTATGTTTGAGGGCCACGGTAGGCGCGCGCATCCCCACGTCAAATGCGCGGCCCGCCAGGCCGGTGCTCATGCCCAAGCCACCGCGATACGACATGCCCAACACCAGACACGACCGCTGCGGCGATGGCGTGGACGATCCTCATGATCGCGGTGCACCGCCCCGTCCAGGAGCGGCTGCAGAAGGAGATCGACGAGTTCTTCGACGGCCTGAATGGCCAGCCGCCGACGTACGCCCCCCGTCCCGTGCTTTTCGGACAGTATCTCTTTCCGTGCTCAAGCAATCGCCGCTAGTACTTGTGTCGGGCGCCGCTGCTATGTGCAGGCAAGACAACCTCCGTCAGCTGGTGTACCTCGACATGGTCATCAAGGAAGGCCTGCGCCTGCTGCCGTCCGTGCCCAACATCGGCCGGGTAGGGATGGCGACATGGCGCGCAACCGGCGCGCAAAGTTGTCAGCTGACCCAGGGGCGCGCGTCGGGGCGCGCCGTGGACGCAGATTCTAACGGAGGACGCGGTGATCGGCGGCTACTTTGTGCCGGCCGGCACCCACGTGGGCATCTCCATCCTCGGCCTGCACCGCAATCCCAAGATCTGGAAGAACCCGCTGCAGTTTGACCCGGAGCGCTGGTGCGTCCCTGCGGACCATGCACAGCGGCCGCGGCCCGAGGCGCACTTGCCAAAACACCACACGCGTGGTGGTGCATGGAAACGGGTGTCGGCAGGTCCGCGGAGAACTCGAAGAACTACGATCCGTACGCGTACATCCCGTTCTCGGCAGGCGCGCGCAACTGCATCGGCCAAAAGTTTGCGCAGGTCGGGCACGCGCCTGACCGCAGTATGATGTTCTGGGGGCTGGATGCTGATCCACTCATGACCCCCCCCCCCCCCCCCCCCCCCCCCCCCGCCCCCGCCCCCCCCGCCGGGGCGCACAAACACTCCCCCCCCCCACCCTCCCACCCCCCCTTTTAATTCTAAAAAACGCCAACA
>Ga0180216_1001205_pt1 | contig 23745 bp, 19 predicted proteins | sample eDN3rd37CBELigMG_FD_128879 | JGI IMG/M metagenome (GOLD analysis project Ga0180216, IMG submission 128879) | Enriched Miracle-Growth compost microbial communities from Emeryville, California, USA - eDNA 3rd pass 37_C BE-Lig MG (version 2)... ...
GCCGGATCTGCCGTTGCGCCAGGGCGCGGGCTCCACGACAGATCCCGCCTCAACCACCCGTTCAAAGGCAAAACACAACCGTCAGACCAACTCAGGGCCGGATAGAAGCTGGGGGCAACGTCAGGGCTACAGCGTTCACATCCGGCAAAAGGTGTGGACGTTACGCGCCGCCGCGGGCCCGCCGGCGGCTGATGCGCTGCCTTGGCGATAATGTTTTCTGTCCCCAAATCCGGGCTGGCAGGATATCGCCGGCGAAAAGGTCAGCCCACAGCCTGTTCGGATGAAATATCATAAATATCAAACAATTGTCCTGTTTCACTTCGCCAATTTCCGGCGAGATTGCGCGCGAAAGTATGACCTTTCCTGGCAGTTACGGTCCTTCTTCTGTGCCGGGCGGCGCGGCAATATCGCGGGGCATAAACAAATCGGCTCATCAGAAAGTATTTTCTGGCCGGACACCCCACTGGGAGGGGAAGGTTCCATGCTCCTGGCAGTTTCGAAGCCCGGTAATGCGTTTCATCTCGACGACATCGAGACAGCAACTGTTGATCGCCTGCGCGATCTTCAACACGCCCGGATGCGCCACATCATCAGGCATGCTTACGAGAACAGTCCGCCATACCAGAAAAAGTGCATGGCGGCGGGCGTTCATCCCGATGATTTCCGGAATCTTGACGATCTGAAGAAATTCCCTTTCTCCGTGAAACAGGATTTCCGTGACCATTATCCATATGGGATGTTCGCGGTTCCGCTTGATCGCGTGGCCCGCATACATGCCTCGAGCGGAACGACGGGCAAGCCGGCGGTGGTCGGTTACACCGCGAACGACCTTGCGACCTGGTCCGGCCTGGTTGCGCGTTCATTGCGGGCCGCTGGCGCGCGCGCCGGCGACCGGGTGCATAACGCCTATAATTACGGGCTCTTCACAGGCGGCATCGGCTCACACGATGGCGCGCAGGCCCTCGGCGTCACGGTGATCCCGGTGTCGGGCGGCCAGACCGAGCGGCAGGTGAACCTGCTGGTCGACCTCAAGCCGACCATCATCATGGTGACGCCGTCCTATCTCCTGAATATCGCCGATGAATTCGACCGGCAGGGCCGGAGCCATGCGGACATCGCGCTGCGCGTGGCTCTCGTCGGCGCCGAGCCCTGGACTGAGGCGATGCGGGCCGAGATCAACCGGCGGCTCAACCTGCAGGCGGTCGACTATTACGGCATTTCGGAGATTATCGGTCCTGGCGTTGCCTGCGAGTGCATCGAAACGCTCGATGGTCCGACGTTGTGGGAGGACCACTTCTATCCGGAGATCATTGACCCCGAGACCGGCGAGGTTCTTCCCGACGGTCAGTGGGGCGAACTGGTGATCACCACCCTTACCAAGGAAGCCCTTCCGGTCATTCGCTACCGGACGCGGGATATCACGCGGCTACTTCCCGGGACAGCGCGGCCGATGCGCCGCCTCGACCGTTTCGCCGGCCGTTCCGATGACATGATGATCATTCGCGGCGTCAACGTGTTTCCCTCCCAGATCGAAGAGCAGATCCTGCTGGTCCCGCAGCTCGGTGGTCATTTCCAGATCGAAATCCACCGCGAGGGGGCCCTGGATCATGTGACGATCAATGTGGAGCTCCGCGCCGGCGATGTCAGCGCGCCGGCCGCCGAGGTGGCGCGGGAGCTCGGCAAGCGCATCAAAACCATGGTCGGCATATCGGCAAACGTGAATGTCGCGCCCATGGGCGCGATTGAACGGTCGCAAGGCAAGGCCGTGCGCGTGATTGATCGCCGCAAGCTGCGCTGATCGGCCCGTTTCCCAACACATTCGCGGCCGAACCGGTCGCGCCGGATTTTTCCAACAGCAGCTCATGGAGAGTTTCATGCTGATCGAGACGCTATTGCCTATGGGCAAGGTGGACCCAGGGCTTCGCGCTCCGGACAAACCTCTGGATATCTGCTCCATCGGCGAGCAGGCGAGGCTTGTCGAGGAATGTGGCCTCGATGGCCTGTTCACCGAAGAAACCAAGGATGACCCGTTCGTCGTGATGGCGCTCGCCGCGCAGGCCACCACCAGACTGAAGCTCGGCACGGCCGTCACCATTGCCTTTCCGCGCAGCCCGACCGTGATGGCGCTCAGCGCCTGGACGATCCAGAAGCTCTCCAGGGGGCGTTTCACGCTGGGACTGGGGCCGCAGGTCAAGGCGCACATCCAGCGCCGCTACGGCGTGGAGCCTCACCCCGCAGGGCCCTGGATGCGCGACTATATCCGCGCCGTCCGGGCCGTCTGGGATACATGGCAGAATGGCGCGCCGCTGAATTACCAGGGCGAGTACTACAAGCTCGATCTCATGGTGCCGCTGTTCGACGCGGGCCCGATCGAGCATCCGGACATTCCGGTGCACATTGCCGCCGTGAATACGGTGATGTCGATGGTCGCCGGCGCGGTCGCCGACGGCGTCCGGCCGCATCCTGTCTGCACCCCCGGTTACATTCGCGACGTGATGCTGCCCGAGGTGCGCAAGGGCGCCCAGAAGTCGGGCCGCTCCCTGGACAACTTCAAGGTTTCGATGAAGCCGCTCATCGCAACCGCCCCGAACGAGGAAGAACTTCAGACAAAGATCAGGGACGCACGGGCGCGCATCGCGTTTTACGCGTCCACCCCCGCCTATCTCGCCTGCTTCGAGCATGTTGGCCTTGGGGATCTGACGCGGGAGGCCAAACACCTTTCGCGCGCGCAGAACTGGGAAGAACTGCCCAGGCTCATCTCCGACGACATCCTCGAACAATTCGTGGTTTTTGGAACCTATGACGTCATCGGGCGCAAGCTGATGGACCGTTATGGCGACGTCGTCACCAACTGCGAATTCTCGATCCCGGTCCGTAACGATGGCGAAAAGCGGATCATGCAGCAGCTCGTTCGCGACCTGCACGGAGCCGGGGAGGCGCGCGCGCGCGCCAATATCCTCGGAACGGCGTGAAACGCCTCCGGACTTTGGTTCACAGGTTCGGCGCGCGGGGCAGCTGGCCCTGATCCCTGGATAGGGACCCCGCCTCCGGGAAGGCCGCCGCAATCGTGAACGACCGCTCCGGAATATCCGCCAGCGTCGCCCGGCGCCCGCCGGGGGACGCCGGGAAGGTCGGGCGCGGCGCCTGGAAGGTCGGGGCGGCGTCTGGCAACGCGGCCTGCCAGATTTTGCGCGTCGCCGGCGATGGCGGTCCCAATCCGGATTTATGGGTGTGAGGAGAAGGCGAAATGGGCCACATCAACGTCGCCAAAGACAACGACGGCATCGTCACGCTCACAATGGATTTCGACGGGAAGGTCAACATCATGAACGACGCGTTCATGATGTTGACGCCTGGCGTGCTCGCGCGCCTGGAGGCCGACGCCGCGAATATCCGCGGCGTGATCGTCACCTCCGCCAGGAGCTCCTTTCTCGCGGGCGGTGACCTCGCCCTGATGTCCCGGGCCCGGCCCGGGATGGAGGCGGAAATCTTCGCGCATTTCGAGCGGCTTAAAAGTTATCTGCGGCGGCTGGAGACGCTCGGTCCCCCGGTGGTCGCAGTTGTGAACGGCGCGGCGCTGGGCGGCGGCTACGAGCTTTGCCTTGCCTGCCATCACCGCATTGCCCTTGATCGCGACGATGCGCAGCTTGGCCTGCCGGAGATCGAATTCGGCATTCTCCCGGCCGCTGGCGGCGTCATCCGCCTGACGCACCGGCTGGGGTTCGACAGGGCCCTGCCATGGCTGCTGCAGGGCCGGTGCGTGTCGTTGCGGCAGGCCGTTGCCGAAGGCCTGGTGGAAGAATGCGCGGACACGTTGGCGGAGGCCAGGGACCGCGCCCGCGCGTGGATATTGGGGAACTCCAGGCCCGTGCAGCCGTTTGACGCTCCTGGCCGGACGTTCGGCGCCCACAGCCTCTCAGGCGCCGATCGAACGGCGTTGCAGCGTGCGGTGGAGCGGGCGCGACCGCCCGGCGACCACGGCAATCTTGCCGCGTCCCGGATCGCCGAGGTGGCGGCCCAGAGCCTTTATCTGCCCTGGGACGTGATCTCCAGGATTGAGACGCGCTGCTTCGTCGAGCTGCTGATGTCGGACGAGGCGCAAGCCAGGATCGCCGCCTTTTTCGCGCCCCGGCGCGCGGCGGGCTAACCTGCAATGGAGAATTGAGATGAACAGGACCTACGCCATTCTTGGCGGAACGGGGGCGCTCGGGTTCGGGCTGGCGCTGCGCCTGGCGCGTTCTGGCGGTCGCGTCGTTATCGGTTCGCGCAGTCAGGAGAAGGCGGAGGAGGCGGCCGTTCGCGCGCGCGCCCTTCTTGCGGAAGGCGGCGCGGCGCCGATCGATATCCAGGCGGCGGAGAATGGCGCCGCCGCGGCGCAGGCCGATCTGGTCTTCGTCACGGTTCCCTATGCGCAGCAAAAAACGCTGCTCTCCGAAGTCTCCGGGCGCCTGCAAGGCAAGATCGTCATCGACGCCACGGTCCCGCTGGCGCCGCCCAGGGTTGGCGTTGTCCAGTTGCCGGAAGGCGGGTCGGCGGCCGTGGCGGCCCAGGCCATGCTCGGCGGAGGCGTCAGGCTGGTGTCGGCATTTCAGAACGTCGCAGCCGACAAGCTTCAATCGCTGGAGCCGCTTGATTGCGACGTGCTGGTGACCGGCGACGACAGGGCCGCGTGCCTGGAGGTGGTCGCGCTGATCGAAAGGCTGGGCCTGACCGGCTACTACGCCGGGCCGCTGGCGAATTCGGCGGCGACGGAAGCCCTGACCTCGCTGCTGATCCAGATCAACCGGCAATTCCGCTGCCAGGCCGGCGTCCGCATCACAGGCGTGACGTGATGCACGTCATCGTTCCGGTCAAATCCTTCGCGCACGCCAAGAGCCGTCTCAGCACGGTGCTCGACGGCGCGCTGCGGCGGCGGCTGGCCCGCGCCATGGCGCGATCCGTGCTGGTTGAGCTTGCACAGGTCAGGGCGCCCGGCCGGATACTGGTGGTCACTTCCGAGCCGGAAATGGTGGAGATCGCACAGTCCCTCGGGATTGAAAGTCTCCGGGACGGGGGCGTGGGCGGACTGAACGGCGCCCTTGCCGAGGCGGAGGACTGGCTTGGCCCGGCGGATGACGGGATCGCGGTTGTCTGCGCCGACCTTCCTTTCTTTCGCGCCGCCGAGTTCGAGCGGATGCGCGCAGCCCATGCGGCGCTCGGGCCCACGGGCGTCACCATTGCCAGCGACCACGCCGGGGCCGGCACGAACGTCCGGATGGTCACGGGAGCGGGCCGCTTTCCTTATCTCTACGGGGCGCGGAGCGCGCGCGCGCATACGCTGGCGGCGCGGAAGGCAGGGGCGCCGCACCAGTTGTTCGCGTCCGAAACATTCGCGCTCGATCTCGACACCCCAGCCGACGTCGCCAGGGTCTTTCAGACGGCGGCAGGCCAGGCCGGCCAGGCGCAGGCGGTGAGAACGATCCTGTCGTCCCGTCCAGGGGCACTACCGGAGATCTCCAGCCATGGAAAAGCATAAACCAGCGGCGGGTCCGCATTTGCCGGATTTGCCGGACAGGGCCGCCGCGCTGAACCTGCTTGCGCTTCCGACCGCGACGCTTCTCGGCATGGCCCGGGATTGCCGCGACGCCGGTTTCGGCCACCGGGTGAGCTACTCCCGCAAGGTCTTCATTCCGCTCACGGAGCTGTGCAGGGACGTCTGTCACTATTGCACCTTCGCCAAGGCGCCCAGCCGGCTCGCCGCTCCGTTCATGACCATGGAGCAGGTGCTGGATGTCGTTCGCCGCGGGCAGGCGGCCGGCTGTAACGAGGCGCTCCTGACCTTGGGCGAAAAGCCGGAGCTGCGTTATGCGGCGGCCAGGGAATGGCTCGAAGTCAGGGGCTACGCCAGCACCCTCGACTACCTCCATGCGGTCTGTTCGAAAATCCTCGAAGAAACCGGCATGCTGCCGCACGTCAACGCCGGCACCATGACGCCGGACGAACTGGCGCGGCTGCGTGAAGTCTCGCCGTCCATGGGCCTGATGCTGGAAAGCGGATCCGCGCGCCTTTGCACGCGCGGCCAGCCGCATTTCGGCTCGCCAGACAAGGTTCCGGCGGTTCGCCTGGAAACGCTGGTCAACGCCGGCAGATTGCATATCCCGATGACCACCGGGTTGCTGGTGGGGATCGGCGAGACGCCCGAAGAATTCGTGGATTCCCTGCTCATGATCCGTGCGGTGCACGCGGACTGGGGCAATATCCAGGAAGTCATCATCCAGAATTTTCGCGCCAAGGCCGGCACCAGGATGGCCCGGGCGCCAGAGCCGGACGCGGAGCGCTTCCAGCGCGCCATCGCCATCGCCCGGCTCGTGCTTGGCCCGGCGATGAGCATTCAGGCTCCGCCCAATCTGGCGCATGGCGACCTCCGCGCCCTTATCGACGCCGGCGTCAACGACTGGGGCGGCGTTTCGCCGGTGACGCCGGACCACGTCAATCCCGAAGCGCCCTGGCCGCAGCTGGAGCGGCTGGCGCGGGAAACCGCGGCAGCCGGCAAGGAGCTCGTGCAGCGACTGACGGTGTATCCGCGCTACATCGATCCCCGCGGGCCGTGGATCGACCGCAAGATGCTGCGCCATGTCCTGGCCCGCTCCGACGCCGAAGGCTACGCCCGGGAGTGCAACTGGGTGGCTGGCAGTCTCGCGCCGCCTGACACGTCAATTTTCGATGGCCTTGAAAACCCGGTCCAGGCGCACGAAGCGCGGCCTGACATCGCCAGGATCGTGGCCGCGGCGATGGCGGGCGAGCGGTTGCAGGCAGCAGAGATCGAAGCCCTGTTTGGCGTTCGCGGCCGCGATCTGCTGTTCGTTTGCCAGGCGGCCGACGCCCTGCGCAGGCGCCAGTCGGGAGACGAGGTCAGCTATGTGGTCGTCCGCAATATCAATTATACCAATGTTTGCGCCTATGCGTGCGCCTTCTGCGCTTTCTCGAAGGGCAAGACGCATGAGGCCCTGCGCGGCAAACCCTACGACCTGGACCTGTCCGAGATATCCCGACGGGTCAACGAGGCCTGGGATCGCGGCGCCGCCGAAGTCTGCATGCAGGGGGGAATCAGCCCTGACTATACGGGTGAAACCTATCTGAACATCCTGCGCGCGGTGAAACAGGCGCAGCCGGACATCCATGTTCACGCCTTCTCGCCGCTCGAAGTCACGCAGGGGGCCGCGACGCTCGGGCTTTCGCTGCGGGACTATCTGATGCGGCTGAAGCAAGCCGGGCTGGGGTCCTTGCCTGGCACGGCGGCCGAGGTGCTGCACGATGACGTGCGCGACATCCTCTGCAAGGGCAAACTCACGGCCGGCGAATGGGTTGCGGCGATCGAGCAGGCGCATGAGGTTGGCCTCAAGACGACGTCGACGATCATGTATGGCCATGTCGATCACCCGCGGCACTGGGCGCATCACCTTCTGCTGCTGCGCGATGTCCAGGAGCGGACAGGGGGCGTCACCGAGTTCGTGCCGCTGCCTTTCGTTGCGATGGAAGCCCCGATCTACCTGCGCGGCGGGGCCCGGCCTGGCCCGACGTTCCGCGAGGCCATCCTCATGCACGCCGTCGCGCGACTGGCGCTGAATCCGCTGATCCCGAACATCCAGGCGTCATGGGTGAAGCTGGGCCCGGAGGGGGTCGCAATCGCGCTGAGGGCCGGGGCGAACGACCTTGGCGGCACGCTCATGAACGAATCCATCACCCGCGCCGCCGGCGCGCAGCATGGTCAGGAATCCACGCCAGAACAGATGGAGCAACTGATCGCGCGGGTTGGCCGCCGGCCGGCGCAGCGGACGACCCTGTACAAAAGGCAGGCGCCGGACCGGGCCCGGGCGTCGTTTGGCGCGCCCGACCTCCTGCCGGTCGTCAACCGCCCCTACGCCCGCCGGCGCCCGGCGACGGACGCGCGGGAGGCGGCGCCATGAACGCGACAACAAAAGCGCCATCGCGGCGGCGCCCTGTCCCGTCGCGCCGGCAGGATTTTTTTCATTTTGAAGACATCACGACCCGGTGGAACGACAACGACGTCTACGGGCACATGAATAACGCCGTGCATTATGCGTTGTTCGACAGCGTCGTGAACCGCTGGCTCCACGATGTGGGCAAGAAACACGCCTTGCGCCAGGACCGTATTGGCCTGGTCGTCCATAGCCGCTGCGACTATCACGCCGAGCTTGCGTATCCGCACAGGATCGTGGCCGGACTGCGCATCGACAGCCTCGGGCAAACCTCGGCGACCTATCGGGTCGCGTTGTTTGCGGAACACGGGGAGCTGGCCGCGGCCGAGGGCCTTTTCGTCCACGTCTATGTCGACAGGGCGACGCGCCGGCCCCAGCCGCTGACGGAGGGGCTGCGCACGGCCATGGCCGGCCTGCTGCGCCCGGAGGCATAGCGGCACGTGAACGAAAATGTCTCTTTTTCTGAGCGGCGCGGACATTGTCCTTCTCTTCAGAAAAGCGAGAGTCATGTCGGGATCAACCTGGGAATAACCTGAAAATCCCGGTCCCATTACGCAATAATAAAAGTTGTCGGGAGAGGATCCATGAAGAATGCTCTCGCGCGGACCGCGTTCGCGGCCGCCCTTTCGCTCGCCATGTCGCTGCCAGCCCTTGCCGACATCAAGATCGGCGCTTTTACATCCGCGACCGGACCAGCGTCATTCCTTGGCGAGCCACAACGGCTGACGCTTGAAATGCTGGTCCGGCAGATCAATGCGGCCGGCGGCGTCAATGGCGAACGGATCAATCTCGTCTATTACGACGACGCATCGGATGCCAGCGCCTCGCGCAACTTCGCCGTCCGCATGATCGAGGAAGACGGTGTGGCCGCGATCATTGGCGGCTCTGGCACCGGAAACTCGATGGCCATCATCCCGGTGATTGAAGACGCGAAGATCCCGTTCGTGTCCTTTTCCGGCGGCGTCGAGATCATCGACCCCGTCCGCAAATGGGTGTTCAAGCCGCCGCACACCGACCTGATGGCCTGTGAGAAAATCTTCGATGACATGAAGGCGCTCGGGTTGAGCCGGGCGGCGCTCATCGCGGGGCAGGGCGGTTTCGCCAAATCCATGGCGAAACAGTGCGCGGCGCTGGCTCCGAAAAAGTCCATCACCATCCTGGCCCAGGAGAGCTACGGCCCGCGGGACAGCGACATGACCCCGCAACTCAATCGCATCAAGGCGATCCCAGGCGTTGAGGCCGTCATCAACGCTGATATCGGCCAGGGGCCGGCGATCGTCACCCGCAACTTCCGGCAGCTCGGCATGACGCAGACCCTCTATATGAGCCACGCGGCCGCGACGCTCGGCTACCTCGAGGCGGTGGGCAAGGATGGCGACGGAATCCGCATTCCCGCGCCGCTGCTGCTGGTGGCCGACACCCTGGCCGACAGCGATCCACAGAAGAAGGTTCTCGTGAAATATCGTGACGACTATGTCGCGGCGACGAAGCGGCAGCCGGACGCGTTTGGCGGCTACGCCCATGACGGCCTGCTGCTGCTCGTCGATGCGATGAAACGGGCGAAGAGCGCGGAGCCGCAAAAGGTTCGCGACGCGCTTGAGGCCACCGACGGCTTCGTCGGCACGGTCGGGCCGATCAACATGACGCCGGCCGATCACCTCGGCATCGACCTCGGCAGCTTTGCAATGCTGACGATCAGGGGCGGTCAATGGGCGCCTGCTGCGGGCAGGTGACAGCACACGGCATGCGGGCGCGTTTGCCCGGTATCGGCCCCGCCCATCTCTGGCAGGATTTATGATGGTGACGATCTTACAGCTGATCGTTTCAGGCCTGACGGTCGGAGCGATCTATGCCCTCGTGGCGGTCGGTTTTACGCTGATCTATCGCGCGTCCGGCATCTTCAACTTCGCGCAAGGCGAATTCTTCATGCTGGGAGGAATGCTGGCCGGAATCGCCATGGCCAGCTATGGCCTGTCCTATCCGGTCGCGGCGCTGCTGGCCTGCGTGATCACCGTGATCTTCGGCCTCGCGCTCTTCCTGCTCGGCATCAATCCGGCCCGCTCCGCCTCGCCGATCCAGCTGCTGATCCTGACGATTGGCGCGTCGCTGCTGGCGCGTGGCCTCGCCTCCGCGATCCTCGGCAAGGACTTTGTCAGGCTCCCCCAGCTTTTGCCCTGGGACGTGTGGCGCATTGGCGGCGTGGTGATCCAGGTCCAGGCGGTGGCGATCGTCGCCGGCGCGTTCCTGATCGTCTCCGCCATGGGGATATTTCTCTCCCGCGCGCTCACCGGCAAGGCGATCGTCGCGGTCGCGGCGAATACCGTGGGGGCGCAGCTTGTGGGCATCAACCGGGTCGCGGTTATCAGCCTCTGCTTCGCGCTGTCGGCGCTGATCGGATCGCTTGGCGGCATCCTCGCGACGCCGATCACGCTGACGAGTTACGACACCGGCGTCATGCTCGCCATCAAGGGCTTCACGGGCGCCATGCTCGGCGGCGTCGGCAAGCCTTATGGGCCAGTCATCGGCGGTCTGCTGGTGGGCCTGCTGGAGGCGTTCGGCGCCGGCTTCCTGTCGTCCGTCTACAAGGACGCCCTCGCCCTGGTTGTTCTTCTGCTGGTGTTCGCGCTGTTCCCCCAAGGTATTTTTGCCTCGCGATCGGTAGAAAGGGTCTGACATGCGCAATAAACTTGCTTCTCCTTATGCGCCGCCCGTCATCATCGCTGCGTCCATCGTGCTCATCTCCTGCCTTCCGCTCACAAATTTTCAGGTTCGCATGGCGACCCTGCTGTTTATCTTTTCGACCGTGGTCCTGGGGAAGAACCTGCTCATGGGCTACGCCGGACAGATCAGTCTCGGGCACGGCGCCTTCTTCGGGCTCGGCGCCTACACGGTCGCGATCGGCGCCGCGCGCTACGGGCTTTCGCCGTGGCTGCTGACGGCCATGTCCCTGCCGGCCGCCGGCGTCATCGCGTGGATCATCGGCCGGCCGATCCTCAAGTTACGCGGTTACCATCTGGCGATGGCCACCCTGGCGTTCGGATCGATTTTCGCGATGGTGCTGACGAACGCGGTGCACATCACCGGCGGCCCGGATGGAATGGCCCTGGACATGGCCGCCGTCCGGCTCTTCGGCATGACGCCGAGATGGAGCTGGTACTGGATCTGCGGCGGCGTCCTCGTTCTGGCGATGTACCTGCTCGCCAGTCTGCTTGACAGCCCGACAGGGCGCGAGATGCGGGCCATTCACGACAGCGAAATCGCGGCCGGCGTGCTCGGCATCGATGTTGCGCAGGCGAAGCTGCGCGCCTTCGTCATCTCGGCGGTTTTCACGACATTGGCGGGGTGCTGCTTCGTCATGTTCGACCGTTACATCACGCCGCAATCGGCGGGCATCCTCCGCTCGATCGAATTCGTGACCATGACCGTCGTCGGCGGCCTGGGCTCCGCCATCGGCAGCATCATCGGCGCGGCGATCTTCGTGGTGCTGCCGCAGTTTCTGACCGTTTTCCACGAATACGAGCAGGCCATCCTGGGGCTCATCCTGGTGATCATCATGGTCCTGCTGCCCAAAGGCATTGCGCCGAGCCTCGCCGGCTGGCTGCGTTCGCGGAGGGCCTCGTCGTGCTGAAAGTCGAACAGCTTGGCATCCGTTTCGGTGGGGTGGTTGCGCTCGACGGCGTCAGCTTTTCCGTCGCGGAAGGCGAGATTTACGCACTCATCGGCCCCAACGGGGCCGGCAAGACAACGCTCTTCAACTGTGTCTCTGGCCTCTATGTCCCGACGGGCGGCAGCGTCTTTCTGGACGGGGCGGACATCTCATCCCTGAAGCCGTTCGAGCGCGCGCGCCGGGGCATGACGCGCACCTTCCAGAACCTGCAGATTTTCGAGCACATGACCGTGGTCGAGAATGTCATGGCCGGGGCCCGCATCCACGAGAAGGGCGGTATTCTGGCGCATATGCTCGGCCTGCGGTCGGTGAAGGCCCAGAACGCCGCGACCCGCCGGCAGGCGCTGGCGCATCTCGACCAGGTCGGCATCGCCGATCTGGCGGACCAGATGGCGGGCGCCCAGTCCTATGGCGTCGTCAAGCGGCTGGAAATCGCCCGCGCCCTCGCCACGCAACCGCGCGTGCTGATGCTCGATGAACCTGTCGCCGGATGCAATGCGATCGAGACCGCCGAGGTGGACGCGGTGATCCGCGACGTCGCCCGCATGGGCGTGACGGTCGTCCTTGTCGAGCACGACATGCACATGGTCATGGGGCTGGCCGACCGCGTGCACGTGCTCAACCAGGGGCGAACCCTGGCGGTGGGAACGCCGGAGGAAATCCGCCGCAACGCGGCTGTCATCGAGGCCTATCTGGGAGCGACGGAGGCTGCCGATGCTTGAGATCGGGAAGCTGCGCAGCCGCTACGGCCGCATCGAGGTTCTGCACGACGTCTCCCTTGAGGTTGGCCAGGGGGAGATCGTTGCGCTGGTTGGCGCCAATGGCGCGGGAAAGACCACGCTGATGCGGGCGATTTCCGGCATTCAGCCGATAACCGCCGGCACGATTACGCTGGCCGGCGTCAAAATCCACAACGATCCGCCGGCCCGGCGCGTCGCGCAGGGGCTGGCGCAGGTCCCGGAAGGGCGGCAGATATTCGCGCCGCTCCCGGTGGAAGACAATCTCGCGCTCGGCGCCTGGGTGTCCCGGAGCAGGATCGAGAGAAACCGCTCCCGCGTCTACGAGATGTTTCCGATCCTGGGCGAATTCCGGAAACGCGCGGCCGGCTCCCTTTCCGGCGGACAGCAGCAAATGCTGGCCATGGGGCGCGCGCTCATGTCCGATCCCCGCGTCCTTCTGCTCGACGAACCGACCATGGGCCTTGCCCCGCTTCTCGCGAAGCAGGTCATGGAGATCATGCGCACGATCCGCGACGCCGGCACGACGGTTCTGGTTGTCGAACAGAACGTCCAGGCGGTGCTGCGGTCGGCTGACCGCGGCTACGTCATCGATCGCGGCCGGATTGCCATGGCGGGGCCGGCGAAAGACCTGCTCGCCGATCCCCGGGTGCAGGAAGCGTATCTGGGGGTCTAGGATGGCGAACGTCACCCTCATGCCGTTACCGGGTTTTCCCCGCGTCGAGCCGGGGGACAGGCTGGACGGCCAAATCCTGGCCGCGGCCGGCGAGGCGGGTCTGCGCGACGGCGACATCGTCGTGCTGGCCCAGAAGATCATCTCCAAATCCGAGGGGCGCTACCTCCAGCTGCGGGACGTCGTTCCATCGGCCGAAGCCGCGCGGCTGGCCGCCATCGCCCGCAAGGATCCGCGCCTCGTCGAACTGATCCTCGCGGAAAGCCGCTGCGTCATGCGCGTCGCGCCGGGCGTCATCATCGTGCGGCACAGGCTCGGCTACGTCATGGCGAACGCCGGGATCGACCAGTCCAATCTGGCGCAAGGCGCGGCGGAACGGGTGCTGCTGTTGCCGGAAGACCCCGACCGGAGCGCGGCGGAGCTGCGGCGAAAGCTGCAGGCCGCGACGGGACGGAGACTGGCCGTGCTGATCATCGACAGCTTCGGCCGGGCGTGGCGCAACGGCGCCTGCGGGACCACCATCGGGTCTTCCGGGCTTCAGGCGCTTCAGGACCTGCGTGGCCGCCCGGACCTCTTCGGCCGCCGTCTCGAAACCTCCGAACTGGCCTTTGCCGACGAGATCGCCGCGGCGGCGTCCCTGGTGATGGGACAGGCCGACGAGGGAAAACCCGTGGTCATCGTCCGCGGCGTCGCGTGGGATGAAAGCGACCAGACGGCCCGCAACCTGGTGCGGCCAACAGCAAGCGATCTTTTCAAATGAAACAGCACTTTATCGCCCTGTGCGGGGGCGTCGGCGGCTCCAGGCTCGCAGACGGACTGGCCAGGCGCCTTGATCCGGACGAGCTGACGCTTGTCGTCAACACGGGCGACGACTTCGACCACCTGGGTTTGCGTATCTGCCCCGATCTCGACACCGTGCTTTACATGCTGGCGGGGCTGGTCAGCGGCGAACGCGGATGGGGCCGGGAGGACGAAAGCTGGAACGCTCACCAGACGCTCCAGGCCCTCGGGGCGCCGTCATGGTTCCAGCTGGGCGACAGGGACATCGCGCTGCACCTCTACAGAAACGCGCTTCTGGCGTCCGGGCGCAACCTGTCACAGGCAATGGCGCGGATCGCGGCCGGGCTGGGCGTCCGTCATGCGCCGGCGCCGGTGACGGACGAGGCCACGCCGACGACAATCGTGACGGATGACGGCGACCTGTCGTTTCAGGATTATTTTGTCAAACATCGGGCCGACGTTCATGTCCGCGGCGTCCGCTACGGCGGGCAGGCCGGGACGATACTCTCCGCCGGTCTGGAGGCGGCGCTCGCCAGGCCTGAACTGGCCGGAATCATCATCGCGCCGTCCAACCCGTTCCTCAGCATCGGGCCGATGCTGGCGACCGGCCGGTTGCGCGAGCGGATCGCTGCGCGCAACGTCCCGGTCGCGGTGGTGTCGCCCTATGTCAACGGAGCCGCCGTCAAGGGGCCTGTTGAACGGCTCCAGCGCGATCTGGGGTTGCCGCCGGGGGACGCCGGCGTGCTCCGGCATTACGGCGATCTCGTCGATCTGTTCTTCACCGACAGCGACCGGATCGCGGCGCCGGCTGGCGTCCGCGTTGTCGTCGGCGACACGCTCATGCGGGACGCCGCCGACCGAGCGAACCTGGCCTCCCGTATCCTCGCCGCCCTGGGAGCGCAGGCATGAAAAGCGTCGTCATTGTCGGCGACGACCGGTTCGCGACGCAGCTGTCCGATCTTCTCGTTTGCAGCCTTCCGGGGCAGCCGCGAATCCAGCGCGTCGCGCCGGATGATCCCGATCTCCCGACCCGGCTGGCCGGCGCCGATTGGGTTATCGAGATGGCGGGGCATGCGCTGGAGCAAAAGCGGGCTGTCCTGCGGCATTGCGCGCATGGGGCGACGGGGCTGGTGACTTCAGATGCGTCGGTCATCACGCGCCATGAACTGCTTGCCGGCTTGCCCCCAGACTTTGGCAACCGGTACGCCGTCGCACATTTTTTCTTTCCATTGACCCATTGCCCGCCGGTGGAGCTGGTCGCCGCATCGGAGCCGGACCCGCGCCTGAAGCCGCTGCTTTCTGACCAGCTGCGTCATACGCTTGAACATCACATGGGACGGACTGTCGTGGAGGTGTCCGACAATCCCGGTTTCATCGCCAACCGGCTCGGGCTGTTCCTGATCGCCAGCGGCCTGGCGCTTCTCACCCAAGGCGGCCCCGATCCGGCCGCGATCGACCGGGCGGGGGCCAGGTCGCTCGGGCTGCCGCGCACGGGGCTCTTCGGCGCGGCCGATCTGATCGGGCATGCGACGCTGAAGCTGCTGCTTCTCGCGCTTTGCGCCCGGCTGTCCCCTGCCGATCCGCTGCGTCTGGTCGCGCCAGGGGCGGTGGCCCGGCTGGATGACCTCAGGGCGCGCGGACGGGAGCGGTTCATCGACCGCGCCGACATGCGCCAGGACCAGCGCGCGGCTCCAGGCGGGCCGGACGTCGCCGCGCTCACCGGCAGGCTGCAGGCCGACCGGGACAGCTACATGCGGCTGGTCTGCAGGGAAACCGGCATCCCGCCGGCCGGGGCGGCCGACATCATGCGCAAGAGCTACGGCTGGGATGTCCCATGGTGACGGGAGGCCTGGTCTCGCTCGCCCTCGCTGAACTGCCCGAGGACTTCCTTGCGGTAGTTTCTTGGCGTCATGCCTGTCCACTGGATGAACGCCCGGGTGAAGGCGCGGGTTTCCGAATAGCCGAGGCGCTCCGCGATGGCCGATACGCTTTGTCTGGTTTTAAGCAAACTCCGCAGGGCAAGATCCCTGCGAATTCCTTCAATGACGCGCCGGAAACTCGTTCCCTCCTGCTTGAGGCGCCGGCGCAAGGTCTGGGCGCTCATGCCATAAGCCCCGGCGAAGTGCTCCAGCTGCGGAAACGACGCTCCCCCGGCGCTGGCGGCGAGGATATCATTATGCAATCGCCTGGAAATACTTTCGACGTTTGCCGGAACGACCATGAAAACCAGCGGCGCCCGATCGAGCATGGCCTTGAGTTCGGCCCGGGTGCGACGGTTCGGGACGCTGGCCAGGTCTTCGCCGAACACCAGGCGGGTCCTGGGTTGCGAGAACCGCTGGACGCCGGGAAACATATAGCGAAGCTCCTCGGCGCGGCCCACCGGTTTTGGATAGTTGAAATCGACGTATTTCAGCGGGATCGTTCGACCCGCCATCCAGCACACGGCGCGATACCAGATCGAAAGCCAGAATTCGAGAAAATAGTTGTTCGGATCGTATTCCGGATGATGGAACGTCACCTCGAGAACGTAAACGCCGCCCGTATCGGAGAAACGCATCTCCATTTCATCGGTGAAGAGGCTGTAGAACAGCACGCCTTTACGGATCGCCGCCGCAATCGTTTCCTCGTGGATGACAAGGTTGCACATCATCGCAAAGACGCCGGGTTTACACCTTTGCAGCGTAAAGCCCATGAACTCGTCATCCAGAATCAGCCAGACAAGCTGGACAAGCTCCGCCAGCTTTTCGGACGGGCCGCGCCAGGCGGGATCATGCACGTTGGCCTCATCCAGACCCACGCGCTGCAGAAAATCGCCGCCATTGAAGCCAAGTCGTTCGGCGCCTCGCAACGTCTCGCGGAAGTAGTGGGAGCAGGACGTAGCCAAATGAAACGCCTCCATGGACCCGCCGCGTCATGACGGACGCCGGCGCGGCGGCGCTGCAACTTTTCGCGCCGGCGCCGGGAAGATAATGCGCAAATGACAAATGACCACCCGGAATTCAGGAACTCCGGTGGTTCTACATCTGGTTTGACTGGGGAGAATTGCCTTGAAAGCTTTCGATTTCAAGACTGTATCGAATATCCATGTCGAATTTGGCGGCGTTGACCGCTTTGGCGAGAGACTGGCCGACTGGTTACCTGCCACGAAGGCGCTTGTGGTCACGGACCGTTTTTTGCACCAGTCCGGCCTGATCGACGGCTTGAAGGCCTCCCTGCGCAGAAACGGTTATCCAGTCGCCGTTTTTGATTCAGTCGAGGCCGATCCCGCAGAAGAGATCGTGCGCGCCTGCCGCGATCTGGCGGTGGCGGAACAGGCCGGCGTCATCATCGGCGTCGGCGGCGGCTCATCGATGGATGTGGCCAAGGTCGTCGCGGCGCTGGCGAAGTCCAGCCAGGAGATCGCCGCCGCCTACGGGATTGGCAACCTGCAAGGCGATCGCCTGCCGTTAATCCAGATTCCCACCACCGCCGGCACGGGGTCCGAAGTCACCGGCATCTCGATCCTGACCACGGGCGAGAATACCAAAATGGGGATCGTCGCCGACCAGCTTTACGCCGATCGCGTGCTGCTTGACGCCAGGCTGACGCTTGGGCTGCCAAAGCTCCATACGGCGGCGACTGGCATCGACGCGATGGTGCACGCCATCGAAGCTTACACATCGGTCCACCTGAAAAACCCCATTTCGGACATGCTGGCGCGCGAAGCGCTGCGGCTGCTCTCGTCGAACCTGCTGGCGGTGTGCGCGGATGGAAACGACATCGCGGCGCGCGAAGCCATGTTGCTCGGGGCGATGTTGGCCGGGCAGTCCTTCGCCAATGCGCCGGTCGCGGCGGTGCACGCCCTGGCCTACCCATTGGGCGGCCAGTTCCATATCCCGCACGGGCTCTCGAATGCGCTGATGCTGGGACCGGTGCTGGAATTCAATGTGTCCGGGGCTGCGCAGCTTTACGCGGAGCTGGGAGATGTGCTCGGCGTGAGCCGGAGCGGCCACGCCGATGTGGACGCGCGGGCCTTCATATCCCGGCTGCTTGTTCTGGTGAACGGGTCCGGGGCGCCGCGCCGCCTCCGGGACGTCGGGGTGCCGGCTGACAGTTTGCCGGCTCTTGCGCGCGACGCCATTAAACAGACCCGTCTGTTGCAGAACAATCCCGTGCGGCTGGACGAGAGCGACATCCTGACAATTTACGAGCGCGCCTACTGATCCCGCTGGCTCCTGTCGCCGGGCCGGCGCGGCTTTGCGCGGGGGCAACAAGGCATATCATGGCTGGCGTCAGTGCGAACGAAGGGCAGAAACATGATTCCTCATCTGAAAGACAATCGCCTGTTCAGGCAGGCGGCGTTGGTCGCGGGAAACTGGGTCGCGCCAGGTCCCGATGCGATAGAGGTGCGCAATCCGGCGACCGGCGAGATCATCGGCCGCGTGCCGAAGCTTGGCGCGACGGAAGCCCGCGCCGCGATCGAGGCCGCCCAGGCGGCGCAGGCCGGCTGGGCGGCGCGCACGGCGGCGGAACGGTCACAGATCCTGCGCCGTTGGTTCGATCTGATGGTCGCGAACAAGGAGGACCTGGGCCGCATCCTGACCGCCGAACAGGGCAAGCCGCTCAAAGAGGCGATTGGCGAGATCGTTTATGGCGCAAGCTTCATCGAATGGTTCTCGGAGGAAGCCCGGCGCGTGTACGGGGATGTCATTCCCGGCCATCAACGCGACAAGCGTATCATCGTGCTGAAACAGCCGATCGGCGTGGTTGCGGCGATCACGCCCTGGAATTTCCCCAACGCAATGATCACCCGCAAGGCCGGGCCGGCTCTGGCGGCTGGGTGCGCCATGGTGCTGAAGCCCGCGTCACAGACGCCGTTCTCGGCCATCGCCCTGGCCGTGCTGGGGGAGATGGCGGGGCTGCCCGAAGGGCTGTTCAGCGTGTTGACGGGCTCCGCCCAGGCGATCGGCGCCGAAATGACCGGGAATGCCCTGGTGCGCAAGCTCACATTCACCGGGTCCACCGAGATCGGCGCCGAGCTTTACAGGCAGAGCGCGCCGACCATCAAGAAGCTGGGGCTGGAACTCGGCGGGAACGCCCCTTTCATCGTGTTCAACGACGCCGATCTGGACGCTGCGGTCGAAGGAGCGCTGATCGCAAAATTCCGGAACAACGGTCAGACCTGTGTGTGCGCCAATCGCATCTATGTCGAAGACGGCGTCTATGAGGCCTTCGCCGGCAAACTTCGCGCTGCCGTCAGCAACCTCAAAACCGGCAATGGCTTCGATGAAGGCGTCGATCTGGGGCCGCTGATTGACGCGGCGGCGCTCGCCAAGGTCGAGGAGCATGTGGGCGACGCGGTTTCAAAGGGCGCGAAGCTCGAAACGGGGGGAGCGCGCCACAAGCTGGGCGGAACATTTTACGAGCCGACTGTTCTTACCGGCGTCACCGAAGACATGCTGGTCGCCCGCGAGGAAACGTTTGGTCCGGTCGCGCCGCTTTTCCGGTTTGGCGGAGAAGCGGATGTCATCAGGCAGGCCAATGCGACCGAGTTCGGCCTGGCGTCCTATTTCTATGCGCGGGACATCGCGAAGGTGTTCCGGGTGGCGGAGGCGCTCGAATACGGCATGGTCGGCGTCAATACCGGATTGATCTCGACCGCCGAGGCGCCGTTTGGCGGCGTGAAGCTCTCGGGGCTCGGCCGCGAGGGGTCCAGGTACGGCATCGAGGAGTTCCTCGAAACAAAGTACCTTTGCCTCGGCGGCGTCCAGTAGCCTGGGCCTGATCCACGGGGGAGAGCGTCGCCGCCGGCGTTGGCGGGCGGCGGCGCTCCCGTCCGGGGCCGACTGGGCCCGCCGTGCGGCGGTTCAGCGCAAGCTTCAGTGAAAATCCCGCGAACCGGGCAGTATCCTCACGTCTCGTGGATGACGGTGCGCCGGCGCAGCGTCCTGGCCGCATGTCCGGATGTCGCCGTTGAGACGTTCGAGCAGGTCGCTTTTGTCGATGATGTGCTTCGCCATCAGATGCACCACGTTTTCCGGGCTGCGCTCAATCACGCCGGTGATTTCCATGATCCGCGCGCCCATGACCGCGCGGCGAAACCGCGCGAACATGCGGGCCCAGAGCACGGCGTTGATGACGCCGGTTTCGTCTTCCAGGGTGATGAAGATGGCGTTTCCGGTTCCGGGGCGCTGGCGCACCAGCACCACGCCGGTGACGCGCGCCCAGGCGCCCTGACGGCTTTCGTTGCATTGGGCGCAGGTCAGCGCGCCTGGCAGCAGCGGGCGCAGGATCTGCATGGGATGGCCCTTCAGCGACAGCCGCAGGGTCTGGTAGTCGGCGGCGACGTGTTCGCCCAGCGTCATCTCCGGCAGGCGCTGGTTGACCTCTTCCGCCTGCTCCGGCGTCGCCGTGGCGAGGAACAGGGGGAGCGGCGCATCGTCGGGCAGGCGCTGCGCCGCCCACAGGGCGGCGCGCCGGTCCAGCCCCATGGAGCGGAAGGCGTCGGCCTCGGCAAGACGCAGGATGGCCCGGCGGGGCAGGGGCGCGCGCTGCTGGAGCATCTGCATGTCTGGCGGCGGATTATTGCTGCGCTGGCGCGTGGGCACTGTCTGGACGGCGCCCGCGCCGCTGGCGATGGCGTTCTGTTCAGCCTGGAAGCTGACGATGGCGTCGGCCCATTCCTGGCGGAAACCGTCAATCTGGCGAAAGCCGAGGCGCAGGGCGAGGCCGTTTTCGGTGGGCTCCAGAGTGTTGTCCCAGTGGCTGTGCGCCACATCGACCGCCAGAACCGTGACGCCATTGTCCTTCGCATTGCCAATAATCTGCGCCGGGCCATAGAAGCCCATGGGCTGGCTGTTAAGCAGCGCGCAGGCGAAAGCGGCCGGATGATAGCATTTGAGCCAGGCTGACACGTAGACCAGCAGGGCGAAGGCGGCGGCGTGGCTTTCGGGAAAGCCATAGGAGCCGAACCCCTTGATCTGGGCGAAGCAGCGCTCGGCGAAATCCCGGTCGTAGCCACGTTCGACCATGCCATTGACCATCATGTCTTCATAACGGTGCAGGGCGCCGTCGCCGCGAAACGTGCCCATGGCCTTGCGCAGGCCGTTGGCCTCTGCGCCGCTGAAGCCGGCGGCGACCATGGCGACCTGCATGGCCTGCTCCTGGAACAGCGGCACGCCTTTTGTCCGGCCCAGGACGCCCCGCAACTCATTCGGCGGGTGCGGCGGGCGCGGCGAAGGATAATCAACCTTTTCGACGCCGGCCCGCCGGCGCAGATAAGGATGCACCATGTCGCCCTGGATCGGGCCGGGGCGGACGATCGCCACCTGGATCACCAGATCGTAAAACTCTTTTGGCTTCAGGCGCGGCAGCATGTTGATCTGCGCCCGGCTCTCCACCTGGAAGACGCCGATGGAATCGCCGCGCGTCAGCATGGCGTAGACAGGCGAACTGTTTTCTTTCTGCTCGCTGGTCAGGGCGACGCTGGCCAGATCATGCGCCGCGCCCGTGTGCTGGCGGATCAGGTCAAAGGCCTTGCGGATGCAGGTGAGCATGCCGAGCGCCAGCACGTCGACCTTGAGCAGACGCAGGGCGTCGATGTCGTCCTTGTCCCATTCGATGAAGGTGCGGTCGGCCATGGCGGCGTTGCCGATGGGCGCCAGATCATCCAGCCGGCCGCGGGTCAGGATGAAGCCGCCGACGTGCTGCGACAGGTGCCGGGGAAAGCCGATCAGCCGCGACGCCAGCGCCACGGCGCGGCGGATGGCGGGGTTGCCGGCGTCGAGGCCGGCCTGGGCGATGTGGCTGTCAGGGATATCCTCGCCATAACTGCCCCACTGGCTGCCGGCGATGCGGGCGGTGACGTCCTCCGTCAGCCCCAGCGCCTTGCCGACCTCACGAATGGCGCTGCGCGGCCGGTAGCGGATGACGGTGGCGGCGATGCCGGCGCGGTGGCGGCCATAGCGCCCATAAATATACTGGATGATCTCTTCGCGGCGCTCATGCTCGAAGTCGACGTCGATGTCCGGCGGCTCGCCGCGATCGGTGGACAGGAAGCGGGCAAACAGCAGTTCGTGCTTGTCCGGGTCAACGCTGGTAATGCCGAGCACGTAACAGACGGCGGAATTGGCGGCCGAACCGCGCCCCTGACAGAGAATGTCGCGCCGCCGCGCCTCCTGCACGATGTCATGGACGGTGAGGAAATAGGTGGCGAAGCCAAGCTGGCGGATCAACGCCAGTTCCTCATCCAGCAGGCGTTGCACCTTTTCCGGGACGCCCTGCGGATAACGTGTTTTCACCTTGTCCCGCACCAGATGTTCCAGCCAGCCCTGCGGATCATGGCCTTCTGGAACAGGTTCGTCGGGATATTGGTAGGCGATCTGCGACAGGTCGAAATTGATGCGTTGCAGGAGGTCGCCGGTGGCGGCGATGGCTTCAGGAGCGTCGCGAAACAGGCAGGCCATGGCGTCCGGCGCCTTCAGCCAGCGCTCGGCGTTGGCCTCCAGCAGCCGGCCCGCCGCCGCGACAGTGGTTTTCTCGCGGATGCAGGTGATGACGTCATGCAGGTCGCGCTGGCCTGGCGCGTGATACAGCACGTCGTTGACCGCCAGCAGCCGGGCGCCGGCGCGCGCCGCCATGTCGCGCAGGCGGAACAGCCGGCGCCGGTCATCGCCGCGCCGCCACATGCTGGCGCCCAGCCACACGGCCCCGGGCGCGGCGCCGGCGATCCGTTGCAGCGGCTGATCCAGTTCCGCCAGCCGCGCCGGGGGCATGACAATCAGTTGCAGGCAGCGCACATCCGCCAGCAGGTCATCCAAGGTCAGATCGCAGGCGCCCTTGCGGGCCCGCCGGGCTCCCTGGGTCAGCAGCCGGGTCAGGCGGCTCCAGCCAGCCAGATTTTCCGGATAGACCAGCACATCCGGCGCGCCGTCGCTGAAGGCCAGCCGGGCGCCGGTGATGAGATGGAAGGCGGCGGCGCGATGGCGGATTTCGGCCGCCAGAAGCGGGTCCCGGGGGAGGTCCCCGGAGGCGCCGGCGGCGTCGAGGCCTTCCTCGCGCAACGACCGGAGCACGCTCCAGGCGCGCACCACGCCGGCGACGGTGTTGCGGTCGGCGAGGCCAAGGCCACAATGGCCCTGCATGATGGCGGCCAGCACCAGATCGCGGGGATGCGAGGCGCCGCGCAGGAACGAGAAATTGCTGGTCGCCGCCAGCTCGGCGTAGGCGGGGACAGGGTTCTGGGCGGCGTTGCTCATGAGAACAGGCCATGGATGAACCAGCGCGCCGCCGTCGCGCCGGCGTCTCCGGGGCGGAACAGCCAGAATCGGCGCCCCTCACGATCTTCAACCCGGTAGTAATCGCGCGTGGCGCGAAGAGGGTGGGCGTTATCGGCGGGCGCGTCGTCGGGTGGCGCGGCGGCGGCTGCCGGCAATGTCCGCCACCATTCGGGCGACAGCCGTTCCGGCCCTTCCGCCGCCGCCACGTCGTGCATCATGCGCCGCCAGCGAAAGCGCAGCGGCGAGCCGTCCGGCGCCGCGTCCATGGCCTCCACCGGTTGCGGCGTGCGGAACAGGTGCAGCGGCCGCGCTGGCGGGTCTTCCGGCGCAAGGTCGCGCCAGCAGGCGCCGGCGCTGGCCAGGCGCGCCGGGCGCAACACGGCGGCGCGTTCTGGCAGATGTGAGCCGCGCGGGCACAGTTTCAGCACGGCTTCCGGGCCCAGCCGCGCCGCCAGTCTGTCAGCGAGGCGGTTGATATCTTCCTGGCCGGCTTCCAGTATATGTATTGCCGGCAATATATTTGCGGACAAGCCTGACTGCATGGCGGCCAGGGGCGCGGTTTCGCCGACACAGAGGCGGATCTGGTCGAAACCGAACCCCGGGTCCAGCGGGTCGTCCAGGGCGCCCAGCCGTTCGCGCAGCAGCAGGCCGA
>Ga0180216_1001206_pt1 | contig 23689 bp, 34 predicted proteins | sample eDN3rd37CBELigMG_FD_128879 | JGI IMG/M metagenome (GOLD analysis project Ga0180216, IMG submission 128879) | Enriched Miracle-Growth compost microbial communities from Emeryville, California, USA - eDNA 3rd pass 37_C BE-Lig MG (version 2)... ...
AGAGCAGAGCCGTCGCCACGGCTTTCTCCCGCTACCAGCGGACGTCTGATGGTACAATGTATTCCTGGGCCCACCGAGGCCGCGGAGGCAGTCACTGTTCAAAAAGATAACGTTGCCAGCGTCATCCGCTGTACATGCACGCAAGCGTCGCACAAAGTCGCGAAGAGCCGAAGCACGGGCATGCCCACGGCTCATGTCTCCTTGAAGCCAGGGAAGCAGTCCTGCCCGCGTTCCGCACGCCCAGTTGCCCCATCCACGGATGGACGTGCCGTCCCCAATTAGCTCGTCTACCGCCGATGGCCCACGGCGCCAAGGCGCCATGTCGGCGCGGGGCAGCACCGCCCCGTACCTCCAGGGTCTTGCTGTGCTTGCTGCTCGCGTGCTCGGTGAGCGTCGCGGCACGCACGGTGCACATGAACGGCGTGCGGCACAGCTTGCAGACCACCGACAGCGCCTTCTGGTCCTGTGGCCCACGGTACCCCAAGCTGCGCCACCGCGCCCGGGGGGCGTGAGCAGTTCCGGACCAGCCGGACGAGCGGCAGGGCGAACACGGCCACACGTACAGCCTTGAGGTTGCTGTGCGCCTTGTTGGTGTTGGACTTGGACTGCTGGCGCTCGCGGCGCGTCTTGGCTTCGTTGCCGTTCGCCATCTTGCTCGTTCCACGCTGTGCCGTGGCCCACACGTGGCGCGGGGCGGCCAGCTCGATGGCGCAGCGTTAGTTGCCGCGATTTCCAGCAGACAGCGGCGTCCCAGCACTTGAAAGTGGGCGTCCTCCGTCGCGTCCTGCACCCCGCTGCATAGGCGACGCCGTACCTCTGCGCTCGTCGCGCCCAACGGTGCGCCGGCCTCTGCGTGGGCGAGCAGCGCCGCACCCCCGTGGGCGGCTCCGGCGGGCAACAGTTTGATCTGTCAGAGTCATGTCAGAAAGCTGTCAGAGCTGGCATCCGCCTGCCGGCGCGACGAAAGCCGTTGACGAGGTGGGCCGACGCCGCAGGCGGCCCGCCCTGGCATCCCGCCCACAGTGTCCGGCGGCACCAAATAAGGACACAGGCACATGCTCATGCAGGTTGCGACTCGTAGTGTACACAGAAAAAGAAAAACATGTCAAACACATGGACGCAACAGAGAGAGCGCCGGGATGCCCTCGGCCAGCGAGGGCATGTCCGCGGCGACACCTGCGGGCGGGTCCATCATGCGGAGGCGGCGCCGTCCCCAAAGATGCGATCGTACTCGGCGAGGAAGAGGCCAAACAGCGGCGTCGGCACCTGCAGCAGCGGGCCAAACTCGAGGGCGAGCTGTTGCTGCGTGACATGGTTGCTGTCCTCGTGCTCCCGCACGCTGCAGTCGAAGTAGGACGCGTTCGCACCCACAGACCAAGCGTCAGAAAGCGGCCAGTGCGAGCCAAGCCCGCATGTTCGCGACGCACCGCCGGAAATGCGCGAGCAAAAACCGCAGCAGGTTCAGGTTGTGCGCCGGCAGGAGCCGCACGAGCTGCGCCGTCTGCGCGATCCGCTCGGTACGGTCTTCCACCTCTGCGGGCGGCGCCGTCCACCCCTCCAGATAGATCGGCCGAGCCCATTAGGGCAATGTCGCTGCCAGCAATTTGCCGCGCGCTCACACCGAGCCGCACCGTCCGTCGCATAAAAGCTCATCAGCAGGTCGTCCGTCAGGACGGGCTCGATAATGCCGCGCAGCACCTGCTTCAGCAGGTTGGCCACGACGTGCACCGACTCGCTCGTGTCGGCCTGGTCCGGTCCCGCGCCACCATCGTCTGCAGTACGGACGCGGACAGGCGACCGGTGCACGAGTCGTTCAGCGCGGCCTACGCTTCCCACTCCCGGTCACGCTGCACAGCTGGCGCGGGCCCTACCGGCCGACCAGCGCTCCTGGAGCGCCTTGACCGCGCTCGTGGCAGCGGTGGCAATGTACAGCTTGTCCACATCCAGGCCTGTGGCGCAGCCGCCAGCAAGAAACTCCCGTTTTGGCGCGGCCATAAGCAGCGGCACACGCAGTGCCGCCGGACAGAGTGCGGCCGGCCGTACCCGACCGCTCGATCACGTCGACGCAGCGCCGCAGAATCGGCGGAATCTCCAACGGAACCGAGCTACAGTTGCCACCGCGACCCCCCCGCACCGAGCGTGCTCGACCAGTTACACAAACCGACCGTGCATCGCTCCAGTAGGAAGCTGCTGCGGCGATGTACCCGATGGTCGTGAGCGGCGGGTTGCCGAACAGGTCCTCCTCCGCGCTCCTGCCTGCTCCGTGGTCGTCGGCAACAATGGCGTCCGCGCTGACGTCGTTGGGCAGCTGGCGGCGCCCTGCACCGTCGCGAGTCCCCGCCGGCCCCCTTGCTGTTGCGGTATTAGGTTCGCAGGTTCGCAGCAGCCACCCGATGCTGGGGGCCGCGCTGCCGGGCACGTACGGTTGGGCAGGAGACCGGCCAAGCGCGTGCTGACCTTGCGCGCCGCGTTCGAGACGGGCGACGACGACGCTGCGTTGCCAGCGCGCGCCGCCACGTGCTATTGGCCCATGCATGAGCAGACACAGCACGCATCGGTTAATCCCGACTGTGTGCGTCGGCAGCGTCGCGCTGGTCCCGCGCACGACGCACCGCCTGCGCCTGTGCGATGGCCCTGGGTGCATCCCACGCCACAGTAACCTCTCTGGGTGACAAGCGTGAGCGCCGGCGGGCAGGTTCCTCGTCCCCGCCACTTATCGCACGCATACCGCTCCAGCGCCGACGTCCACGCATCGCGGTCGGCCGCGCTGGCCGCAACAAAGACGTGGCGGTAGGAGCCGGCGCCGAGCACCTTGCCACCGGCCGTGGCAATGGGCACGACAAGGGCGAACGCGTTGGCGACGTCGGCCGTGTCTGGCAGCACCTCGACGGTGGCCTGCACCAACCGAAGCGTGCCCGCCGGCCGGGCCTAGCCCCGTAAGAGCAGCCACCAGCCTCCGGTGTCGGCGCCAGTGAGCCGGCGGCAACGCCAGGGCCATCGGGCTGGGGCGTTCGCGCACCGCGAGGCTTTCGGGGCGTTCGCCCTTATGGTACGAGAGCACGTGCCGGTTGTCGAGCTCGCAGTAGTAGGGCTTGGTGCCGGCGAGGCGGCCCAAAACACCGATCCGCGCCTCCAGGCGCCCGGCGTGCACCACGGTGCGCTCAACAGGCGCGTGGCCGCCGCCAGCTGTGCCCTCCGCCGTCGTCGCCGTCCCCACGCCGTCACCTACGTCAGCGCCATCGTCGTCGTCGTCGTTGTCGTCGTCGTCGTCGTCCGACTCATCGCCGGGAGGGCGTGTTGCGGCGGTGATTGCGACGGGCGCGGCGTCGACGTCGTCCTCAGCGGCGCTCGACGAGGACGCGGCCACGCCCGCGACCGAGTCGGTCGAGGCAGCGGCGGCCGCAGCGGGCTTGTCGCCGCGCCCCTCCGGGCCCAGCATGGCGCTCAACGTGATGGGCTCCATCATCTCGATGTGCAGCTGCAGCACCTGCACCCACTCGTTGCGTTCCGCGTCGTTTTCGGCGCAGAACAGGTGGCGCCGGCCCGTGCCATCGATGAGCAGGAAGGCGTGCCTGCGATGTGCGTCCGCACGGCCCATGGCGCCGGCACAGGGTCAGCCGCCCGACCAAGATCCGAGGCCGGCACGGCGCGGCGTCGCACACGCACTTGATGGCTTCGGCGTCGTTGTCGGCAACGGGCTCCACGTGTGCGCGCTCCATGCTCAGCATCCCCGCGGGCTCGCCGTCCTGGCATGCGGCCCCCCGCAGTGCACAGGCTGGAGCCCCACGGTCAGGACCTGTGCGTCACTGGTGACCGCTGTCGGAAAGCACGTACGGTCGTGCCCTGCCGGTAGTACTTGAGGATGCCGCCACGGAAGACGTAGTAGCGCGGCTTCCACACGCCCAGCCGGCGGCCGCGCTTGGCCAGGTAGCCCTCTTTCTGGCCGTTGAAGCGGTCCTATGACGCCGCGCACGCGGTCCAAGCAGGCTGCTGCCGGCGTTTCAGGGACGTTTCTAGTCGCGGCGGCATCGCAGGCAGGGGGCCCATACCGCGGGGGCGGCGGCGCGCGTCGCCCGAATGCCCGAGCCGATGAACGCCAGCACCGTCGGCGCGGTCGGCAGGATCACCAGGAGCCGCTGCAAGTACAGCTCCAGCGTCACCTGTGTGGCGGCAGGGGCAGCTGTACGCCATCGCCCGCCATGGCTTAGGAGCCACTTTGCCGCGATCGCAACGTGTTCTTCGCTCGCGGACCTTGCGCGCGTCGACCACCGCCGGCGACAGCCGACGCAGCACGGCCTTCTCGGGCAGCTTGACAAACTTGCTAGCAAAGTCCGGGTACTCCTTGCGCAGCTGGCCCACCGAGGCGCCCCCGATGGCGCGGGCGCGGCGTCGCCCCAGTCAGGTCTCTGCGTGGGAGCGCCGCGCGTTCCCCCCCTCCTCCCCCCACGCCGCGACGTACGCGCTCGTCCAGGGCCAGAAAGTCGGAGAACCGCTTCTCAATGCGCCAGCGCTCGATGTCGTAGTCGCCCAAGATCGCAAAGGTGTAGGTGGTGTACGCCTTGCCCTTGTCGTCGACGCGGATGGCCGAGTTGAGCACCTGCACGCGCATGGCGGCCACTGTCACGTCCACAAAGCTGGGCTGCGCCGCGGCCAAGCTCCCGGCGCCGACAGGACTCGCCGCCGCCGTGCCGGCCGCCGCCGACGGCGCGGACGCGCTGGGCCGCCGGCCAGCGGCGGCATCTGCGGGCGTGTGCAAGCACCAGATGGCCCGCCGCCGCACGGTTTAGCGAGGGCAGGCCGAGCGGAGCTCTCGACGCATCGTTCGACGTACCTTCCGGCTGCTTGGGCGACGCGTCGCTGCCGGCCTGCGCGCGGTCCATGGCCGGGGTCGCCGGCTGCTTGCTCTCGTGCGCCGCGATCACCGCGGCGACGTCGCCCTGGAACGCCCATGTTGAGAGAGGCCACCGGCCGGGCGACCGGGCGGGCGGCGCCGCGGCCGCCGCGGTTGACGACGCGGCGTCCGTTGCCGCCGCCATCTTCGCAGCGTTCTTTGGTGTTGCCCTTTACGCAGGCCGAGAGATCTCGGAGACAGGCGCTGTTTGCGCACGCTGTATGGGCGGCCCCCTCTCCCCCTGCCTCACTGCGCCACCGCCCCCTTCAGCAGCGTCGGCCGCACGGCGCTGCCGCGTCCCGCTGCGGGTCAGTGACGGTGTTGAGGGGCACTTGGCGCCAAACGTTGAGCATCTGCAACCAGGGCGTCCTGCTGCTGCCGTAGGTGGTGGCGGCCACGACGCACCGCAAGGCCTTCCGTCGCCGCGGGCGCAGACGTCGCAGCTGCAGCCGACTGGAGGCACCGCCGACCGCAACGGCATCCGTGGCATTGTCGAGCCCACGCCGGCCGACGACCGACCTCGCCGGGCAATCACACGCGCACACACGCGCACGTGGGTGCCGGCCATGGAGCACGACAACGGCCCGGCCGACCACCCGCCCGACCTGCGGCCGCTGGCCGCACGCCTGCGCTTCACCATCTCCCGGCTCGCGCGGTCGCGCGACACGCTCCCCGAGCGCGGCAGCGGCGACCGCGCCGACAACACGGACGCCGCGACGGACGAGCCCGTCCGCACCCCCGACGCCGTGAGCCCCGACGACGACGACGACTACCTGCGGCGGGTCAACCTGGCCCGCCGATCAACGTGGCGCTTCCGCGGGCCGTTGCGGACCGACGAGTCGCCGCGCATGGACGTGTACTGCCGTGTCTGCCGGCTGCCCATTTACCTCGAGCTGACCGACTACGACACCATCTACAGCGGCCTGCTCGTGACGACGCAGGCGCCTGAGTGGGCCAGCCTCCGGGCGGTGGGTCCCGAGCGGCAGGTACGGGAAGGGCGGCGGGCGGCGGGCGGCGGCTGTCCGTCACCAGGCTTAATTCCGTCCGGCGCACCTCCACAGAGTGCACGACGCACGACACAGGGCCGCGAAGGGGAGAGGAGGTACGCCTGCAGCAACGGGTGCAGCAAGCACCAGGTCGTCCTCACCGTCAGCGAGCGCCCCATCCGGTACGGCCCCCCACACGCCGACCGTGGGCTCAGGCGCGCGCGCGCAAGGCAACTAACCAGCGGCGCTTGCCGCGTGTGGGGGGGTTGGTATTGCGCTGCGTTGCAGCCCGGCGTTGTTTCCGTCGCGCCGCACCATTACGTCGTACATGTGCGATCCCAGCGCGGTGTCTGTGGAGCCATCCGGCAGCTCGGTCAAGTACCTGGCCATGCGGCAAGACCTGCGGGGCGAGGTGGCCATGCACCAAGGCATCCAGATCGGCGCCGCGGGGTCGCTGCGGTAGACGGCCCCACGGGGACCGCCTCGGTGGGTGTAGCAGTAGGAGAACCGACCTACCACTGGCGGCGGCGACACGTTTTCAGGGGCAGTCGTCGTGGTACGTGGTACAGGGCGCTCTGTACAGTGCAACCGTGCAATTTCTTTGTACAGCAATGTGTGCATGAACTGAACTGCTATTGAAACAGATCCGAGAAGTAGTCCTCGATCTCCTCTTCGCGCGTCCGATCGACCGCCGTGACCGCAGCCGGGCCCTTCCAATGCGCGCGCGCCGGGTCGACCTCGGCCCCGGCAGCGCCCTCGTCCTCTGCGGTCTCGGGCGCGCGGGCAGGCGTCTCCGCGGCGCCGTCATGGTCATCGCTTCGGCTGCCGCCCGCGGCGGGCCCGGCCTCCTCCGAGCGGGGGCGCTTGCCGCCGCTCGCCTCTGCCGGCGCCGAACCAGCATGCTTGTACTCGCGCATCTGCTTGCGGTAGTTGAGCTTGGCCGAGCAGTCCGGGCACAGCCGCAGCTTGACGAGCGCGTTGCGCTTCTCGCCGTGCTCCACGTAGCCAAAATTGACCTCCCAGCTGCGCAGGCCCGACGTCGCCGAGCACTGCAGGTTGCCGCAGCTGAACTGGCCTGGGGGAGCGACACGCAGGTACGCCGCTACCCGGGGCGCGTCAGTGTCACCGCTTGTACGACGGCCCGCTCGGGCGGCGCCGGCCGCCTCCTGACCTTTGCCCTCCAGCACTTCACGCTCGGTTCGCCACCGAAGGCCGACCTGCGCGTGGCCACACTTGCGGCTAGACGGCAACGCCATGTCAGCCAGCGTCCGTGACCCCGCAGAGCAAGCACCGGGTCCCAGACCTGGCCCTTCTTGTAGTGCCGCAGGTCGGCCAGGCAGTACTCCTTGTACAGCCGGTCGTAGTACCGCTTGACAAGCCGCTGCTCCCACGTGTCCTGCGCGTCGTCCTCGGGCCGCCGCACAAACCTGGCGGCGGCGTTACGCGCAGGGGGGCGTCCGCGACCTTCCTTTCGGTTAGGCAAGGTCAGAGCTGGGGCGGGCACCGCGACGCTGGCTCCTGCGGCCGGTCGCACCGCCAGTTCTCCTGCAGGACGTCCTTATCGGTGCGGTAGGCGGCCACCTCCGCCTGGGCCGGCAGGACGTCGCCGGGCTTCCTGTAATAGCGGAGGTAGTCCTCCACCAGCTGCTTGTGCCGCTCGTACTGCGCTCACGCCGCCGCCCCGCTCGCAGCCCGCAGCACGCCTGTCAGTCAGCGATCGGACCCGCTGCCTCGCCACGCCGTGTGGGCGTGGTCGGCGTACCGCGTCCAGGCCGAACCATTGCGGCCCGTAGATCCGGCCGTGGTCCATCGCCGGGCGCTTTCGTCCCGCCATCGTTAGTTTCACACCAGGATTAAAAACTGTGGGGACAGACACAAAATAGATCTGGCCAGACGAACGCAACGCAACTGCAACAACCACATCATCTCGACCGGTCCGCCGCAGCAGCGATGCGGCCGTACAAACGTCACAAATCGCCATGGTACGGCCATGCCAAGCCAATCGCAGGATGCACGTACCGCTAATCCTATCGCCAATTTGCTTGTGTAGGCACTATGGGGAACCTCGACCTTGTGACAATTGCATGCACAGAGCAAGCAAGCTCTAGAAAAAGACCGTTCCGCTACGCTACGCTACGACGGTACAGTGTAATAAAGGTTTCCCCAATGCAAGCCGGGCAGACCTTCACGATACAGCTGGCCTACCTACCTCGACAAGATCACAGGCATTCATTCCACCGTACCGCTTCACCGCTTCAGCGCAATCCGTTGTCAGTCAGGTCCGGCAGGCAGGCTGTTCAGCTTCGTCCACAAGACAGCCCGAGTAGACCGAGCAGACATCCTCCACACAGTCCGACCAGCAGCTCCATGCACTCCAGCTGCGCATCCAACGCGCAGCTGGCTTACCCGACGTCCCGTCGTTGCGTCGCCTCCATCTGCCGCGGGAGAATCTGCCTCCACCAGCTCTTTCACACCTCGAAGTGGCCCGGCATGCTCAATCCTCCAGTCGACTCGGCAGGCCTTGCAACGGCTCGGCGGCGCACTGAACGTCCAGTTGAGTCGACTCAAACATCAAAGAGCCCGACACAGCTATTCCACGACGCGAAAAAGATTCGCATAGGACTGCCGCTGCACTGCACCAAAGATCTGGCAAAAAGCAGTATCCTCGACGAGTGGCTGGCCAAACAGTTAAAAGACACAATAACAATCTAAGACGAATGGCGGGCCAAACAGTCAAATATTGAACAAACACATTACATTACAAGGCCATTCAGCGAGCGTGCTGTGTTTAATCCCGTGCATAGAAAAAAGATCAGCACTCACTAATACCGCTTCTACGCAGCATAATGATGTGCACTACACGAGAATGGCGGTACACTACACTGACACCCTATATCTTTCTTCTAGAAAAACGTATCGTAATGTCTGCTATAATGGAACACTCACAAAGAATCAATTGCTAACTTAGTATCGATACATAAGACTTAACAATGCAGTAGCTGAACTAACTTCACTAACAGATGATTACAAGCAGGTGCAGGCTATAAATAGTACAGATGTATGCTATGCTATATAAGCTAGCAATGGAGGAATCGCAGTGGAAGAAGCAAGTATCGGCATAGCCATGATAGGGACTGTAAGGAACAGTTTACAAGGAGAGCAGCGAGCATAGTAGCATGGATTCATAGAAATGCAAGAGCAACTGTCATAAAGTTTTGAATGTGCGAAAATGTCAGATTTGTGCCATTATACTATGTTTTCCTGAGATATAGACCTGTGGACTCACCCATAACATTCCTATAGCTCACGAAACCGCCAGTTTATTGTTGGGCAACCATTACTGTGCTTGTTGCATGCATTTTTGAGATCTGTTGTTTTCATTCGTTATATCTTTTGTTCTACTTATAGTTATTGTTTGTTCAGCTATCTTTTATGTGTTTGTTTCGTTCAGAGTGATGACATGTTCTCGGTGGGCTATTTGAAGGAATCCAACAGACTTTTCATAAAGCCACAGAGCCACAGGTCACCAACACACAAATCAGAACAAGCAACAACTGGAAGATACACAGATGAAATTTCCAAAGCAGCTGAACACAAGAAAGCATGAAATTGTCCATCCAAGTATTTTCATGCTCGATCTTGGTTCAGGTTGTACTGTTTGTTCGTTGGTCTCTCATTTATTGAAGTATGGCCTTTTACTGCTTCTGTTTTGAACTGAGTGATGTAATGGTGCTCAGCTACTGCACCGAAGCTTTGTACGTACTTTCTGCAGTTTCCTCCTTTTCAGTCCCTAAGTCCATTGTCTCCATGTTTGTTTTAGTTCGTTTTGATGTAGTCGAGTTGTGTGTGCAGTAGGGCCCTGCATGTGGGGCCTTTTATGGTTTGTTTCTTTCTTGCTGAATGTTGATCACAGTTTTGATGTGGTTGTGCGGTGTGCTATCTTCACGTGCACTAAATGCTTTCTTTATGCTGGACAGCCACAGTGTTATTGCCTCCGAAAAGTTCTGTACAGTCAGCCACTGCATAATACGTCGGTAGTTCTACAATGATTCCAATGGAAGCTGGAAGTTGTAATCGGACGGCGGGGGCGGCACAGGCGGCGGGGCGTCCGCGATGGCCACATTGTGCAGACGGATGTCGACGGTCTTGATCTTGACCTCGATGGCCGACATGGAGGAGATCAACTCGACGGTGTCCTTCTGCGCCATCTCTTGGTCCATCGCCGCTCGGAAGCTGTGCGGCACGCACAAGCGCAACGCCCCCCAGTCGGAGGCTTTTTTCTTTTATGGTTAGCCCACATTCAGCTGCTGATAACGCGGTGCAACACCGTGCACGAACCCGTCCAGCCACTCGGAGAACTGGCGTTCGTTCTCACACACAAAGTCCATGAGGGTCTTGTCCTCCTCCTGCGACATCAGCGAGAAGGTCAGGTGCGCTGGGATCTCTTCGCCGCCTTTCTTCCTGGCCTTTTCGTGCGCAATGATCAAAGGGCTGTTGGTGCCGACGCGGATGCCCGAGATGCTCGAGATTTCGACTGTCACCAGCAGGCCGTGCAATTGCGTACATTCGTGGTTCACGTTAGCATAAGCACATCAGCCATTGCCCTAGCGTTCGGCTTTCATGCCTCGCTGGGGCAGGCGCTCGATCGCCTCGTCCTCTTTGCGCTTCTCCGTAAAGTCGCCGTAGTACAGGATTTTGCGGTTGGCGGACAGCTATGCCCGAGCGGCGCAGCCTTCCGGAGGCTCATGCGACAGGGTTTTAGTCCGGCAGACGGCACCCGCTGCGCCACTCACCGCACGCCTGCTGACCTTGTAGAACCGCAACGTGTTGGGCACCTTGCCCTTGGGGTTGTACTGCGGGAACCACTCGCCCTTGATCAGGCACGACAGGCGCTGCGCACGCACAAACTCGCGCGTCGCCGCTTCCGCGGTGTCGCGGAAATCACTACCGAGACGACGTTCGGCTCCCGATTTCACATGCAGCCTCGTTAGCAAAAGCGTCGCGAAGGAGACACGGCGGCACTGCCACGCACGCGATGGGCTGCTTGGCAAAGAGGTCGCTGCCGGATTCGATGTTCTCCAGCTCGCGCCGGCGCATCTCCTTGAGGGTGGAGTTCATCAGCCAGTTCTTGAGCTTGCTCACTTCCGACATCGCATCCGAGCTCAGCTCGCGCACGGCGTACTCTAGCTGCGCGGCGAGCAGCTTGGCCGTCTTGGTCTGTGCGCGGTCCTCTTTCAAGGCAGGCCGGTGCGCGCCGTTGCGTCAGCGCTGCAATTGAACCGCCAGCTGCTTGACGCAAGGGATGACGTGCCTCATCGGTGCCCGCGACGGCGAGCTCCGGCCAGACTTTGCTGAGGTACACCACCGCGCACACGTTGAAGAGCTCGTCGAGCACCATGACCGCCGCAATGCGCTTCCGCTCGTCTGAGAAAGAGCGCCACCGTAGCGACAAGGACCGTGTTAGTGTTAGTAACGACGCGCCTGGCCGCTGGGTTGCTGCAGCGGCGCCGGGTCCGTTGCGTACAGTCCTTGTGGAAGGCGTGCACGTGGTCGAACAGGACCCGGGCGAGCTCGATAAGAGCAGGGCCCACGGAGCACGCCTTGCGTGTGGCCTCGCCCGAGCCGGCCGGCGCCTTGAACGCTTCCATCGTCTGCCCGCACCGGCGCAAGCAAAACGCGCGAGGATTTGCTTCAGGCATCGATGAGCCGATGCGAAGAGCACAGAGTCTCCGGGATGTCTCGGCAAGGACGAACCTTCTGCACGATGTCGCCATTGGACGTGATAAAGCCAGTGATCAGCTCCAGGCCGAGCAGCCCGCACGGCTGGAAGTGCGTGTCAAAAGAGCCCTCCTTTAGCGCACAGAGGACGGCCACGTCTTACGGCCAATGTCGCCGCCGTCAGCGACACATGCGCTGCGCTTCAGCGGCGACTCTAGCAGCGCCTACCGGCAAGCCCATGTGCTTGAAGAGCGTTCTGTCATCCTGGTAGCCGAGCGTGTTCTTGATCTGATCGTGTAAAAAGAAAATGTGGAACGGTTACGGATGGCTGGATGTGAGCATTCACCACACGTCTGGCAACGGAGCGACACGAGCGCCCGGCGCCGCACGTTGGTCCAGTGCTGCAGGTGCTCCGGGTTGCTGCGGTTAACTGGATGGTTGCGCCGCCTGTGGCGGCGTACTCAAAAGTACCACCAATAGCCACGTCATCGTTAGCGCAGAGACGGACGCGTTCATCGACCGGCATTGGAATGCGACACGCACCGAAGCAGGTAGCTCATGTGCAAGTCCTGGAACGCCATGACCTCCTTGCCCAAGTCGGCGCCGCCGCTGGCTTCCTTGGCGGCGTCGCCGTCCGCTTGAACGATGTTGACCGTATGCGCAAACCGCTGAACGGCAGCGCCAGCATGCACGCAATAAAGGCCGGCCAGGCCAGGTGCAGTGAGTGAGAGACGGCATTCCACAGCGCCTTGCTCGCTCCCGATGGCGGCGTCCGTACGTAAAAGGTCTTGCGGCCGTCCTTCGCGTCAAAGTCGCGCACAAACTCTTCGGCTTCGGCCGGGCTGGCAATGCGGCGCAGCGTGTTCAGCAGGCGCATAATGGACACTTGCGTCTGCGTCTCCTGCGTCTCGGTGAGCCGCTCCACCAGACTCGCGTAAGCGTTCGCCGTGATTGTCTGTGCGGCCACCGACGGGCCCGGGCACCGCATCGGTCAGGGCGCCGGGCGTGAGCGTCTGCCGCCATCCCTAGTCGCGATCGGTCTTGCATGACTTTGCAGGGGCCATACCGAAAGAATAACATTCATGTCGCGGAATGTGAACGCCGGCCGAGCCACCACGCCGTCGTCGGTGACGGTCGGCGTCACCAGATTGGCCAAAATACTGGCAGCACGGTGCGCAGTGTTGCTGACAGTCCGCGGGTTCAACACCAGCTCGGCCAGCTGCGAGTGCGCGCGCACGCGGTCCACGGCAGAAAGGTGCCCGCGGACCGGTTAGCCACGACGCGCGTGCACCCGTGTTCCGCCTGAACCGTCGACGGACCTTGCGGGCCAAGTCGCGGTCAATGATGTCGCGGCTGCCCACGGCCTCCATCAGGTACTGCAAGCACTGGATCGCATAGGCGAGCACGTTGTTCGAGGTGGTCCGCTGGGCCATCTCGGCCAGCACCCTGGGCCCCTGGCGGTCGATAAACTCTTGCAGGTACTCTTTCTTGGACTTGTCCTGTGGGGCGCAAACACGGGCCGCCGCTGCGATGCTGGCCTGTCAGCGGCGCGGCCCGCGGTGCTGCCGGTGTCGGTAACGTCGCGTACGGCAAACGTCCGCTGCAGATCAAAGACCACGCGCTTGCGCACGGCGTCGTCGTTCGACTGAAGGTCATTGATCGCCTGGGCCACGGCGGCGGCGACCGCAGCCGACGCCTGTTCTCCCCCCCGCAGCCAATCCTTGCCCGATGCACAATCAGACCGGGCGTCCTGGCCGCGGTTGCGGCGTCGCGAGTGTCGTCCCGGCGTACCGGCTGGCGGGCGACGGGCTCGGTCGGCGTGGTGACGCCGGCCTCGGCGGCGGCGTCCATGGCTGCGTCGTCGATGTCGCCGCCGCCCGTCGTGGGCGTGCGGTGCGACGTCGGGCGTCGTCGTCGTTGGGGTGGGGTGGGGGGCGTCCCGTTGCCGGTGCGGTTCGCTGCTCCACCTGTCTGTCTGTCGCACGCCGTCTGCTCTGTGGGTTGTCGCCTCCCGTGTCCTCGCCCTGCCCTTCGGTGGGTGGTGGGCAGGCAGGTGTTCGGCGTCGTCGGCGTCGGCGTCGTCGTCGTCGGCGGCGGCGGCGAGTGGATGCCGTGCCCCTCGAGCAACAATATGCCGTGCCCCTCGAGCAACAATAGCGCTGTTCGTCAGACTGCGCCGCAGACGCGGCGGCGGCGCAAGTGCAGAGGCAGCCTTCAGAGGCAGAGGCAGAGGCAGAGGACAAGCGGAGGACGAGGCAGCCTTCAGAGGCAGACGCAGAGGCAGCCTTCAGAGGCAGAGGCAGCGGCAGAGGACAAGCGGAGGACAAAGGCGGAGGTCAAAGGCGGAGGACGAGGCGGAAGGCGTCGAACAGGACAGGAGGACGAGGCCGCGGACTGAGGGACAAATGGACGGCGGACGAGGGCGGTGGACGAGGGCGACGCAGAAGAGGAGGCAATGGTAAGACTGAGGCAAAGGAGTAGTGCCCGAGGTAGCGGAGAGGCAGGGGGGAGGCAGCAGACGAGGACGGGGCAGGAACTTGCGGTGCAGCGGGCATGGCCGGCGCCGCGCCAGCGCCAGCGCCGGACACTTGTGGATTGCCAGGAGCGCGCCCATGGCGCAGGTGCAGATGGCGTGGCTGCGGCGGCTCTCGCGCGAGCTGGCGTCCCCGCGGCCGCCCGAGGTGACCCTGCCGGAGCTGGACGCCGCCATGGTCACCGTCGTCGAGCACTCGGCACCCATAGACGTGCACTCGGGCTTCCCCTGGGTAGGCCGCGGTGGCGGGGGGTGGTCCGTGGCGAAGTGCCGTCCGGGGTCATTCGACTCAGGTTGCCGGGTACCCGTGTATGCCGCCCCCCTGCCGCAGTGCATGAACGTGCTGGCGGTCGCTCCGCGGGCAAACACGCTGCTACTCGGTGTCGACAGCAGCCTCCATGCCTACGACCTCGACCCGCTCACCGGCGTCGCCACGAAGCAGGTGGCCACCATTCCAGTGGATGGGGTAGGAGCGGCTGTGACGCCGTCCGCCGTCTCAGCTGGCACCCTGGGGAATCCATCTGAGCGTGCTTGCCCACGTCGGTGTGTGCAGGGGCCCTCGTGCTTTCAGGACGTCACCTCGGTACGGGCAGGCTGGCTGGGCATTTCGGAGGTCTTCGTAGCCGTCAGTACAGGCGGCTCGATCCTGGTGGTGGACGCCGAGCAGCCGACGCGGCAGCTGGTGCGCCTCAGGTTCGTGCCGCATGCGCCTGCACCGTCGTTCAGCCGGCGGCAAGGTGACTAACCCCGCGAGAGCCTTCTGGGGGGCAGGGCCGATGCAGCCACGATGTTTCCACGTGGGGCGTCGCCATGCACCGCGATCTGCGGCTGCTGGCGGTCAGCAACAACGACCACGAGATCCGCGTGGTGGACCTGATGGACCACTCCAGCATGAGCGACCCCGATGCGGGGTGGCCCGGTCCGGCGCCCGAGTACCACAGGCTGCTCGGCCACGAGCACAACATCCCGGCCATCGACATCAGCGCCTGTGGCACGTGGCTCGTGTCGGCCAGCATTGACGGCACGTGCAGGCTGTGGGAGCGCGCGTCGGGCGAGTGCGTCGCCGTAGCCAAGCCCAGCCGCGACTGGTGCGCAAAGGCCCGCTCTGTCGCGATGGTCGAGCGCGCTGCTGACGCTCGCGGGGCCTTGCGGATGTAGGGCGACGTCCTCGTGGCACGCAGGGGCTGGGGCGCGTTCTTTGTGCCGGTGGCTTCGGTGTGGCGGCTGGCCGCGAGCCCGCTCAACGGCGCAGGCGCGGAGCGCGAGGCGGTCCTTCCGAGCGGGACGGCGCCCGACGGCGCGCACAACGACCTTGTCGTGTACCTGACGAAGAAGACCATGTTCCTGCTGGCTCATGATCTGCGCGTTCTGGTGCGTGTGCACCGGATGATGGCAACGCGCCGCGCTACGGCTTGACGCGGTCGTGTGGTACGCTCTTGCTTGCCTACCTCTGCAGGCCAAGCACACCGTTCGCGCGCGGCCGGCGTACGGCCTGCCGGTCGACCAGCTGGCGCGGCTTACCATGCATCGCTACGTGCCAGAGATGGGACTCCTCATCATTGGCTCGCAGGGCCACTCATACGTCGACCTCTTTTATGTGGCCAGGTACCCGACGCGCACGGGCAGCGGATACTGCGGGCGCGCGGCGAGGCTGACCTCCGTCGCGCAGCCGCTAGCTTGGGTGCACGCCGCACAGCTGGGACACCGATGGCCAACGCGAGTACGCCTTCCTGCCGGCCTCGGCGGGACCGCTCCCCCAGGCACCGGTGGCCGTGCGCACCATCCTCTCGGGTAGGCAGCCGATTGCCGCGTGGCCGCTGCACCCCAGACTGTGGGACCTAATTGTTGTGCGTCTGGCACGCGCTGCTGGCGATGGCGGCTCAGGCCTCGACTACGTGCCGCTGCGGGCTGGGTCGACATTTACCGGCATCCGCCTGTACCTGTACTTCTTCTCATCGACCGTAGGCGTGTACGACATCCGCTATCGCGACGCCACCATTGTGGGCCAGGGCGTGCCCGCCCTCGCCGTCGACGAGGTCCTTTTGTAAATTTCGCGGGCGAACATGTGTACAGCATGTACAGGGGGGTTACACGGTTTACTTGTACAGCCGTCGAAGCAGGTTATCGGTCGTGCGCTCTACACTCTGCGTCTGGGCCAGGTCCGCCAGGATCGTGTCGACGTCGACTTGCGGCAAAACCGTCGCGATCATTTTGGCCTGCGCGCCCAGCCCCGCGCAGATGCCCGTGCACAGCAAAACCCGCGCGTCAGTTACCGGCGGGACACATGTTACCTAAGCATCGGCACGCTGGCCAACCTTTTCCATCCACAGCTCGCTGTCGACGCTCGGCGACGCCGGCCCCGCCTTGTCGAAACCGCGGCTCCGCGACGAGCCCGCCTCGTGGCTGCTTCGGTCGCCGGCTGCCGCGGCGCCGGGCGAGAGCGGCCGTCCAGCGGAAGCAGCGCCGTCGCGGCCGGAGCCGGCCAGGGCGTCGCTGGACAGTGTCCGCTTGGTCACAGGCCGCGCTGCGCTCGCCGCGCCCTGGGGCGCGTCGCCGTCGGGCCGGTTGACCACGTCCAGCAGGGTGGAGGTGCTGGCGGACCGCGAGTGCGACCCTGTGAACCGCCGCGAGATGGCTGCGACGCGACGCGGATCGTCATGCAAGGATGCACCGAGATATAACGTCAGTGACAGGACCGCGACGGCTGTCACGTCGACCCACTCCTCCCCGAGGCACACCTGAGAAGAAGGACCGGCTCGAGGCGCCCGTGCCGGTCGCGCTGCTGCGGCCGCGGCGGCCGGTCGTCGTGAACGGGACATGTACGGACCTGGGGCACGCACCAGCCACCGGAGGCATCGCAGTAGAGTGTCAACTCGTCCGTCCGCACCGACCCGCGTCGGACGTCGCCGCGCCCACGCACCTGGAGCCGCCAATGTGCGCCGCGGTGCGCAGGCCGCTCGGCGGGCGCTCACTTGCGGCCCCAGCCACAAGGCTGTCCCGCGGCGCGCTGGCCCGAGCGCCGCGGCCCGCATCGATGGGCGAGCGTCGGCCGGTCACGTCGGTGGGCGGGCTGTACGCTGGCGGGGGGTCCAGCGGCGTGGCGGCTAACAAGGCGGCGGCCGCCGACGCCGCGCCCGTCAGCGGCACCGCCCGGCCGCCGCCGGAGCCCGTGCGGCGCAGGGGGCCGGCGGCCGTGGCGTTCGAACCGCCGGCCGCGCCGGCGGCGGCCGCGGGCGCCCCTTCAGCCAGGTGGGCCTGGGAGCGCGTGCGGCCGCTCAGAACGCCGGGCGCGTTGACGGCCACAGAGGGCGGCCCGGTCCGGCGCCGTGCCCCGCTGGCGGCGTCGGCCGCGTTGCCGCTGCCACCGACGTCCCGGCGGCAGATGGGGCAGGACCCTTGCGTGACGAGCCACGCCTGGAGGCACGCGCCGTGGAAGATGTGCCCGCACGCCAGCTTCTTGGCGGAGGCCATGCGCTCGCGGCAAATGGCGCAGTCGTCGTCGTAGGCGGCCAGCTCCTGGGCTGTCGCGTCGGCGTACCTGGCCACACGATTGTCGGTGTGTAGAAGCAGCCGATGGCAAGTGTCGTGAGACGGAGGCCGCTGCGTGCGCGCCCCTCGATTGGGCGGCCGCGGTGGGAGCGTACCGTGCGGCCAGCGTGCGCGCGGTGGCGTGGTACACCTGCCACTGGTTCCACTTGGCGTGCAGCCCCAGCGCGGCAATCCGGATGTCGAAGATGATGACCATGTAGGGCACGGCGAGCGACACGCCGTACAGGCCCTGTGGACAAGGGCGGCGGTGCACTGGGCGGCCCCTCGTTTGTAAGCGAGGCCGTGGCTTAGCGCCCGCCCGCACTCTCAGCAGAGCGTACGAGAATGATGGCGTGGTGGATGATGGCCATGGCGTGCACAGCCGCCTCGCACAGAATGTCGGTCCGCATCACGAAGCCGTCGGGCACCTCCCACACGACGTCGTTCACTTGCGCAAACATGTCCAGGAGATGGCATGTGTAGCGGACTAGCGACTGCGTCGTCTCGACGGCCAGCGTGCACCCCTGCGCGCGCCCGGGACAGCGCTCGACGGGCGAGCGGCCGCGCACGATGAGTCGCCCCAGGCACGGCCGGTTCGCACCGGCGGCAGCGGTCCACGCGCACCTCGAGCACCAGGACGGCGGCGGCGCCGATGCCCGCGGGCCAGACCACGGCGGTGGACAGGCCCACCAGCGCGAGCGTCGCGCCCTGGATGGCCGTCAGCAGCGAGAAAATCCTCAGGTGCACCGCCATCGAGACGTTGGGTGACATGGAGAGCTGGCGACGGCACCCCGCACGCACGTAGGTTCAGCGGTTAGCGTACAGCGCGGCGGCGACGCACCACGGCGGCGCAGGCGCGGCAGGCGCGCGTACCCATTCGAAGCGGTCGCGGCACAGCAGGCTGACCAGGCGCAGCGTGCCCGTAATAATGAACCAGGCGGTCCACAAGGCCAGCTCCTCCACACTCGGGTCGGCGATCACCAAGAGGAACGCGCCCTTGATAAAGACCATGTCACACAGCCGCGAAAAGCCCGCCTGGTATACCGACCGACCGCCGCGTAGCCGCGGTTCGAGCGCATTAGCGATGGCTTCCACGGAGCGGGGCTCCCGGAGCGTGCCGTACCTGCCGCTCCGCAGGGCGCAGCCGGCCAAAGACCAGCGCCACCGTGGTGCCGCCAACCACGAGCGCGACGCACAGGCACATGTTGAGGAGGATCTGGACGGGCCGCACGCGCGGCCAGCAGGCGGGCGCGAGCAGCGTTAGCGCGGCTGTCCGCGCGGTCGCGCAGGTGGCGCATGCCAGCCAGTGGCAGCCACGCAGCACGCACAAAGGTAATCGCGCGCTCCTGCTGCAGCAGCTCGATCGCGACAGCGAGGCGGCTCATGTCGCTCTGCGGCCGCTTGTCGGCGAGCAGCGTCGACAGCCGCAGGAACGCGGACAGGGCCGCGACGCTCGACACCGCGACGTACAGCCGGAGCGCGGTCATGTGCGAGTCGGTGAGCACGAAGCCGTCGGCCGCAGCCGGCGCGGCGGCCGGGCGCGGCCTCGACGCCGCCTCCATCCGCGCGGTCGCCCCTCTGTGCGGGGCCGCACGCGGGCTGCTCGGTTAACTGGCGCCGTGGCCAACCACTGACCGGCCACTCAGGACGCCGTCTTCATCCCCGGTACCTCTATCGGGTTCCCCGTGCTATCCACACGCGTTCTTCACGCACTGCACACGCGACACGCGCCGCGAGGCGCTGTCCCGGCGCTGTCCTGCCCCCAACCGCCGCTGCCGCCGCGAGCGCACGTTCCTCGCGCTGCTCCGTCCTGCCTGCCCCCCAAGTCAGGCGCCAAATGTATGACGTCATCTGCACGATGCCCAAGTGACCCGCGAGGAGCCGCGAGCAGGCCGCCGCGAAGCAGCGGGGGAGCACGGGCGGGCAGCCGCGACGCGCACACAGGCCCAGCAGGTCGCGCGGACGCGGACGGGAGACGACGTGCTGCCGCCGCCTGCTTGAAAAGGTGTAGCCATGGCTACGGAGGCGGCAGCGCCAAGGGCCGAGGAGCCGACGGCAGACGCCCCGGCGCCGGCGACCGACAGCGACGCGGCGGCGGAGCCCGACACCCTGGAGGCGCTGCAGGAGCGCCACCGCCGCGAGATCAAGGAGCTCCAAAAGACGGTGCAAAAGATCAAGCACGCGGTGCCCAAGGGCGACAAGCGCCGCCTGAAGGAGGCCCAGCAGGAAATCGCCGCGCTCGAAAGCGGCCTGCACGACCGCCAGAGCAGAGAGCTCAAGGCGTTCAAGGCGCGCGCCGCCGCTGCGGAGGCCGCGGCCAAGCCCGCCGGCCCGCCCCCCACCGACGGCGAGGTCGCGGCGCTGGCCGCCGACGTCGAGAGCGCACTCAGGGTGGATGGCGCCCACATGCCCGTCGCCCCCGCTGCCGCCGAGCAGCCGGCGGAGCGCCGCGTGACCAAGGCCGCCAAGCGCCGGGTACGCGCGCATTCTCCGACGCCAGAGCTGAGCAGGGGGAAAGCCTGACGCACGGGCGCCGCAGCTGCGGGCCGCCCCCTTGCACAGGACAAGAAGGCGCAGCGCGAGCGCGAGGTCCGCGAGCAGGCCGAGCTTGAGGCCGCGAACACGCCAAACCTGATGGCGTGGGAGGAGGCCGAGCTGGCGCAGCTGCTCAAGAAGGAAGGGTTCACGATCAGCCACGTACGTGCAACGCACTGCTGGTGACACGAGGAATTCCCGAAAGCTTACCGGAGGGATGCCGATGCAAGGCAGGTAGGGTTTTCGATTCTAGATGCCCTCCAACGGCGACTGGTAAGACGGTAGCTTTGAGGCCAGCTTGCAGCGCCAGCTGAGCTGATCAACGAAGGTGTGTTTTGTGGAGCATGGTATCTCGCAGCTTGTTTGCGGCGGTGGACGACCAGCTCAAGCTGAACGGCGCGGCGCCCGTAGGCGTGGTGCGTTGGCCGCTGAGCGGCATCCTGCTGATGCCCGGCCGCTGCTAACACGATTGCGCGCGCCGCATTTTGGTGCTCGGTGCGCGGCCGCAGCCGTCCTTGCGTGCGGCGACGGCGCTGTACATGTGGCAGCACGCGGACGACTTTCTGCCGTTCATGACGCTCGACAATGGCGATCAAATGACGCTGGGTAACCGGGGAGCCGCACCACGCCCACCGAGCGCGTTCATGGTCGCTCACGCGGGCCCTGCGGAGCGCGTCAGGGCTGGGTTCGGGACGCCGCAGATGACTTTAAGGCGTACTGCGACGAAATGCGGAGCACAGCCGCCTGGGGCGGCCAACCCGAGGTGCGCCCGCCCCGCCGAGGTGGCGGCGTGGGACCCTCACGGGCAGTTCGTTGAACTCTCTGCGCTCGCCTACGCGTGGGTTGCAGCGCACAGATCCGTGCGCTGTCGCAGGTGCTGCGCCGGCCGATCCACGTCTTGCAGGCCGGCGCGCCGACCGTGCGCGTCGGCGACGACGAGTTTGGCCAGCCGCCTTTGTTCCTTTCGTACGGGGCGGGGCGGGGCGTCGCCGCACGCCGGGCGGCCACCACGCGAGCCCGCTGATCTCGTGGCCGTGCGTGCGCCGCGGCTGGGCACTGCGCTGGTCCCCAGGTACCATCGCCACGCCTACCGGCTGGGCGAGCACTACAACAGCCTCCATCCGATCGCATAGCATGCATCTGTTGCGAACTCGATGCGGAATCGTTCCCTTTGCACTTGTATCATGTACACACGCCCCAACGACGTGCGCACCACATCCCCCTGTGTAATAAACCTGCCGCTACCAGGCGCTACCAGCCTTGGAAGTATGCGTGGCATGCCGCGGCCGGCAGGCGAGCGCTTGGAATGTCGCGGCCATCACGTCCCCGCCGGCCCGTGCCAGCCTGGGCCGGGGTCTGCCGGTGGTGATCCCCACCATTTGGGCACTGAGGCGGCGCCGCGTGTGCCGACACACGCGCGCGAGACGCGGCTCCTCATCGGGACACCGGGCCCAGGCCTCACCCCGACGCCCTCGCTGGCCGGCCACGTGCAAGGGGCGCGGTCCGGCGTCGCGGTCGCGCTCGCGCGGTTGCGGCACGCGGCTTCGCCTCGCAGCCGAAGAAGAAGGTTTGGCGGTCGCGGCGTCCGGCGCCCGCGCGCGGCGCGTGGCGACCAACCGCGCGCCATTCAATGCTGCGCCGCTGCCACCCGCGCTGGCGGCGGCCCACCGCCGTCGGCGCCGGCGTCCTCCTCCTGCTCGCCATCGCGGCGCTCGTCGCCGGACCATGGCGCGCCGACGATGGCAGCGCCAGCACCACGTCGTCATCTGAGAACGAAGGCGCGGTGGCAGGCCGCGACGCCGGCACGGACCACCCGCCCGCCGTCCAGCTCCACAGCCGGCGCGTGCGCCGCGTGGAGGACGTCACGTCGGACACCGCCGAGTCGCGCATCGCCGCAGCCACCGGCGTCTGGCCCACCTTCGCCCCGGCAGCGCTGCAAGGCGGCGGGGCGGCCGCGGGCGGCGCCCCCGTTGCTCCGGCGGGCGCCGGCGCGGCCGCCGGCGTGAGCGCGGGGGCGAGCAAGCTGTTGCCGCAGACGTTTGTGGACGAGCCGTACCACGCCGAGCTCGGCGACGCGCCCGTGCGCACCGACCGGTACGGCGTGCAGTGGAACGAGTACATCCGCGTGCGCCGCTCGGGCAGCAACGCGGACAACAACTTTGACCTGGTGCCCATCCACCGCGACAAGATCGCCAAGGTGCCGGCGGTGTGGGCCGCGCCGCTCGCGTCCTCTGGCAAGCCCAAGCTCCTACTGCTCTTCCACGGCTGCAACCACGGCGCCGACTCGTTCTACCGCTTTGGCGAGCACCGCGCGTTCCTGAGCACGGCCCTCTCTGGCGGCTGGACCGTCCTGGCGCTGTCGTCGGCCGACCGCACCGGCTCCCGGTGCTGGGACAGCCGCGGCCTCTCGGAGAACGTCGACCTCGCGCGCGTGCACGCCGCCGTCTCTCTCTTCATCGAGGCACAGAACCTGCAGGGCGCCATGATCTCGGCGATGGGCGCGTCGAGCGGCGGCCACTTTGTGACGCTCCTGGCACAGGCGCGGCAGATCCCGCTCAACGCCATCGCGCTCTACGTGAGCCCCGGCAACCGGCGCATCCTCCGCGAGGTCGACACGGACTGGCCGCCGACGGTGTTTGTGCACATGCCGCGCGACACCGGCGCGGCGACCATTATCCGCCGCAACGTCGAGATCCTGCAGATCAAGGGCGTGCCGGCCACCGCCGTCGAGTGCACCGAGCGGCCGGTCACGACCCAGACCTTCGTGAGGCTGCTGGCAGTCCCCGACGAGGTCGCGCAGCACATCATCAACGTGCTCGTCGAGTCCGGCGTCGTCGCCCAGGACGGCACCGTCATGGTCGACGGCCGGCAGGGCCGGCGCGTGTGGCAGCGTTCCCTGGAGGGCCAGCCGGCGCTGGCCCAGGAGCTCTACCCGCTCACGCGCGAGATCAGCGAGATTCTCAACTCGCACTACGCGATGCACGAGATGACAAGCTACCACGCCGCCGCCGTGGTCGCGTGGCTGGGGCGCCCCAAGGAGGTCGCCAAGGCCAGCGTGAACGCGATCCCGGGCAACGCGGCCGCGGCCGCGGCCGCGGTGGCCGCGGCTGCGGGCGACGACGACGACGAGGCATGAGCGGGGGCGGGGCCAGACGCCTGCCCCGTTTTCCCACTTGCATAACCATCGTTTGTTCCATAGGCACTTCAGTCGCACGCTGTACACTATTGTAAGTTCTGCAACGATGCATTAAAGCTTGGCGGTCACGGGCATCGGGAACAGGCCGCGGAGCAGCCAGTCGCCCACGCGGGTGCGCGCGAGGTTGGGCGCCAGCTGCATCGACAGCGGCGCGCCGACGCGGTACCGCACCGCCGGCGCCGCCGCAAACAGGGCGACCTCCATCGTCTGCGCGCCGCGGCGGGGGGGGGGGGGGGGGGGGGCGGGTCCCCCACGGGGGGGGGGGGCGGCGCCGCCCCCGCCGCGACGCCCCGCCCCCCGCC
>Ga0180216_1001207_pt1 | contig 23676 bp, 20 predicted proteins | sample eDN3rd37CBELigMG_FD_128879 | JGI IMG/M metagenome (GOLD analysis project Ga0180216, IMG submission 128879) | Enriched Miracle-Growth compost microbial communities from Emeryville, California, USA - eDNA 3rd pass 37_C BE-Lig MG (version 2)... ...
AGGCCAGCAGGATGCCGATCGCGATGACGCGAGCGAATCGAGACATCCGCTGCTGGAGGGGGGTCTCGGCCCTCTCCTCCTTGCGGATGGTCTCCGCGATGGCGCCGAGTTCGGTCGCCGCACCGGTCGCCACCACGTAGCCCTGCCCCCGCCCCGAGGAGACGATCGTCCCCATGTAGGCCATGTTCACCCGGTCCGCGACGGCGAGGGATTCGGGCAGGGGAGCCGTCTCCTTGTGCACCGGCACCGACTCGCCGGTGAGGAGCGATTCGTCCACCAGGAGCGCCGTGGCGGTGTCGAGCCGAATGTCCGCGGGGACGCGCGCGCCCGACTCGAGCAGGACCCGGTCGCCCGGCACGAGGAAGCGGCTCTCGATCTCCAGGACCCGGCCGTCGCGGACAACCTGCGCCTTGGGCGAGAGCAGGCGCATGAGCGCCCGGACCGAGGCCTCCGCCTTCCGCTCCTGGAAGAAGCCGATGACCACGTCGAGGAGGATCGCGGCGGCGATGACCGATGCGTCGACGTAGGCGCCGAGGACGACGGTGATCGCCAAGGCCACGAGGAGGATGTAGATGAGCGGGCTCGCGAACTGGCGGAAGAAGACGATCCAGGCGCTCTCGGGCTTGGCCCTCGGAAGCTCGTTGGGGCCGTACTCCTTCCGCCTCCGCTCGGCCTCCTCCTCGCCGAGCCCCCGAGGCCCCGTCCCGAAGCGCTCCCCCACCTCGCTCGCCTCGAGCGCGTGCCATGCCCCGGTGTCCGCCCGTCGATCCACGTCGCTCCCTCTTCGCCTGCTATGCGCCCCGTTGCCTCCGCACGTCACGCTCGGCGGCGGCGTCCGTCGCGATCTTGCCGAGCGCCGCGAGAACCCCCCCGGCGGCAAGGCCCCCGAGGACGTCGGAGGGCCAGTGCACCCCCAGAAAGACACGAGTCGCGCCGATCGACAAGCAGAGAAACGGCACCAGCACCGCGAGTGGAAGCTTCCATCTCGGCTCCATCGAGGCCACCAGGAAGGCCACCATCGCATAGACGACGGTCGGGACCATGGCGTGGCCGCTGGGGAAGGCGTGGGTCAGCGGCAAGACGTCGGCGTAGCCCTCCGGTCGCTCCCGGCCCACGACCCACTTGAGGAGGAGGTTGGCCCCTTCCGCGATCAGGGCCCCGGCCACCAGCACCCCCGCTCCCGCCCGACGGCCGTTGCGGATCGCCCAGTAGGCGACGCCGAGCACGAGAGGCGCGAGCAGCCACGCAGAGCCGAGGTGGGTGACGGCCGCGGAGATCCAGCGGACCGTCTCGCCAGCCCCGACCGCGCGGCCGAGCCATTCGCGATCCCAGCCGGCCGTCGCGCCGGCCGAGACCCCCCACAGCAGGAGCCCGAAGGCCAGGAGCGCCGAAGCGGCGAGGAGGAGGAGGCCCCGCCGTTCCTCAGGACCCATCCCGAAGCTCCCGGACCGGACGACCATCTTCGAGACCCGATTTCGCCTTTTCGGTCGGCCGCCTCCTCGGGCAAGCTCCCCTTCCCTCCACCGGGGGACCGAGACGAAACCATCGGAGCAAGATCATGAGCGAACTCGTTTTCTACACGAACCCCATGTCCCGGGGCCGGATCGCCCGCTGGGCGCTCGAGGAGATCGGCCAGCCCTACGAGACCGTCGTCCTCGACTTCGGAACGACGATGAAGGCACCCGATTATCTGGCGGTCAATCCGATGGGCAAGGTACCCGCCCTCCGCCACGGCGATCGGATCGTGACCGAGGCGGCGGCGATCTGCGCCTACCTGGCCGAAGCCTTCCCCGAGCCCGGTCTCGCCCCACGGCCCGAGGAGCTCGCGGACTACTACCGCTGGCTCTTCTTCGCCGCCGGTCCTCTCGAGGCCGCCATCACCAACCGGAGCCTCGGCGTGGAGGTCCCCGCGGACCAGAAGGGCATGGTCGGCTACGGATCCTACGAGGAGGTCCTCGATGCGCTGAGCCTCGCGGTGAAGGCCCATCCCTACATCGCGGGCGATCGCTTCACCATGGCCGACGTCTACGTCGGCTCGCACATCGGTTTCGGATTGCGATTCGGAACGATCGAGGACCGGCCGGAGTTTCGCGCCTACCTCGCCCGCGTCTCGGACCGCCCGGCGGCGCGCCGAGCCGACGAGAAGGACGACGCGCTCCTTCCGAAGGGCGCCTGAAGAAACCCGCCGGCGGCGCTAGCCCTGGGAATCCTCCGCCCGGGCGCTCGCCTCGCTCGTCTCCAGCCAGCCGCCGCCCAGGGAGCGATAGAGATCGGCGAGGTTGGCGAGGCGCTCGAATTGCGCATCGATCAGCGCCTGCTGCGAGGCGTAGAGATCGCGCTGCGCCGTGAGCAGGGTGACGTAGCGGTCCACTCCGGCGCGGTAGCGGCGCTCGGCGAGCTCGTAGCGCCGCTCGTTCGCGGCCACCTGCGCCGCCTGCGCCTGCACCCGCTCCTCGATCGCCTTGCGCGCCGCGAGCGCGTCCGCCACCTCGCGAAAGGCCGCTTGGATGGCGCGCTCGTAGTTGGCGATCTCGATCGATTTGGAGACCTCCGCCGCGTCGAGATTCGCGCGGAGCCGCCCGCCCTGGAAGATCGGGATGTCGATCCGGGGCGAGAAGGACCAGGTGAAGCTGTCGCCGGAGAAGAGTTCGTCGAGTTCGGTGCTGGCGAAGCCCGCCGCGCCCGTCAGGCTGATGCGGGGGAAGAAGGCTGCGCGAGCCGCACCGATGGAGGCGTTCGCGGACTTGAGCTGGTGCTCCGCCGCCAGGATGTCGGGCCGTCGCTGGAGGAGATCCGAGGGGAGACCCGCCGGCAGATTCGTCCGCACGCTCGCGAGTTCGAGGGGCTCGCCCTCCGGCAGATCCTCGGGGATGGGCGCGCCGAGGAGGAAGGTGAGCCCGTTGACCGCCTGGGCGTAGCGCTGTTCGTAGAGCGCGAGGTTGAAGCGCGCCGTCTCGACCTGGCTCTCGGCGGTTCGCAGATCGAGCTCCGAGGCGATGCCGGCCTCGAAGGAGCGGCGGGTGAGGTGATAGGACTCCCGCACGAGGTCGAGGGTCTGGCGGGCGAGCTCGAGCTGCTGCGCGAAGGCCCGCTCCTGGAAGTGGGCGATCGCCACCTGCGCCACCAGCGTGAGGTGCACGCTCCGCTGTGTCTCCAGGCTGGAGAGGAAACGCTCGAGCGCCGCGTCGCTGAGCGAGCGGATGCGGCCGAAGAGATCGAGCTCCCAGGCGGTGGTGTTGAGGTTGGCCGAGTACTGCTCCTTGGGGGCGAAGCGGCTGCTCGGGATCGCCGCCGGAAGCTCCTGGAAGGTCGCGGTTCCCGAGGCGTTGACGTTCGGGAAGAGCGGCGCGAGCTCGATCCGGTAGAGCGCCTGGAAGCGTTCCGCGTTCAGCGCGGCCACCCGGAGGTCGCGGTTGTTCTCGAGCGCGATCGAGATCAACGCCTGGAGCCGCGCGTCGCCGAAGACGTCCCGCCAACCGAGATCGGAGGCGTGAAGCGCCGGCTCTTCCTCCGGCCCGTCGGGATAGGTCTCGGCCACGGGCGCTTCGGGGCGCACGTATTTGGGCGCCATCGTGCAGGCCGAGAAAATCGAAACACCGACGACGACGACCGATGTCCGCAGGAGGATCCGCTCAACCATGGGCGCCTCCGGCCGCGGCGGGCGTCTCGGGAAGCGCCGCCGCCTCCTCTCTCTTCCTTCCGAAGATCTTCATCACCACCACGAAGAAGACGGGGACGAAGAGCACGGCGAGGAAGGTCCCGGTGAGCACTCCGCCGATCACACCGATGCCGATCGCATTCTGCCCGCCCGCGCCGGCCCCGCTGGCGATCGCCAGGGGGGTGACGCCCAGCATGAAGGCGAGCGAGGTCATCAGGATGGGCCTAAGCCGCATGCGGGCCGCCTCCAAGGTCGCCTCCAGCAGGCCCTTCCCCTGCGCGTGGAGATCGCGGGCGAACTCCACGATCAGGATGGCGTTCTTGGAGGCGAGGCCGATGGTCGTGAGGATGCCCACCTGGAAGTAGACGTCGTTGCGCAGGCCGAAGAGGTAGGCGGCACCCAGCGCGCCGACCACGCCCAGCGGCACCACCAGCATCACGGAGAAGGGGACACTCCAGCTCTCGTAGAGCGCCGCCAGGCAGAGGAAGATCACCAGGAGCGAGAGGGCGTAGAGCGCCGGCGCCTGTGCGCCCGAGGCCCGCTCCTCGTAGGAGAGGCCCGACCACTCGATGCCGAAGCCCGCCGGGAGCTTCCGTGCCAGCTCCTCGATCGCCGCCATCGCCTCGCCCGTGCTCCGGCCCGGGGCCGCCTCGCCCTGGATCTGCACCGAGGGGAGGCCGTTGAAGCGTTCCAGCCTGGGCGAGCCGTAGGTCCAGCGACCGCTCGCGAAGGCGGAAAAGGGAACCATCTCCCCCTGACGGTTGCGGACGTACCAGCGATGCAGGTCCTCGGGCGCCATGCGGAAGGGCGCGTCGGCCTGCAGATACACCTTCTTCACCCGCCCGCGATCGATGAAGTCGTTCACGTAGGAGCCGCCCCAGGCCATGGCGAGGGTCTGGTTGATGTCGGTGAGGGAGACCCCCAGCGCCGAGGCCTTCTCCCGATCGATGTCGATCTTGTACTGGGTGGCGTCCTCCTGGCCCGAGGGACGGACGCGGCGAAGCGCCGGATGCTGGTTCGCCATCGCGACGAGCTCGTTCCGGGCCGCCATCAGGGCGTCGTGCCCCTGGCCGGCTCGATCCTGGAGCTGGAATTCGATGCCGGTGGCGTTGCCCAGCTCGGGCACGGCCGGCGGCGCCATCACGAAGACCATCGCCTCCTTGATCTTGGAGAACTCGCGCGAGGCGCGCTCCGCCACGGCGTGTGCATTCAGGTGCGGCGCCTTCCGCTCCGCCCAGGGCCTCAGGTTGATGAAGGCGGTGGCGTTGTGCTGGCCCATTCCGCCGAAGTTGAAGCCGAGGATGGTCGTCACCGACTCGATCGCCTCCCCCTCCTCCTCGAGGAGGTAGGCCTCCACGCGATCCATCACCGCCTTCGTATGCTCCATCGTCGCGCCGGTGGGGAGCATCACCATGGCGGTGAGCTGCCCCTGGTCCTCGTCGGGGAGGAAGGCGGAGGGGAGGCGGACGAAGAGGAAGCCCATGATCACCGCGAGGGCGACGTAGGCGGCCATCGAGCGGCCGGGCCGCCGAACGAGCTTGCCGACCAGGCCTTGGTACCGGCCTTGGCCCCCCGTGTAGAAGCGGTTGAACCAGCCGAAGAGCCCCCTCGTCCCGGCGCCCTCCTTCCGCGGCCGGAGCATGGTGGCGCAGAGCGAAGGCGTGAGCGTCATCGCCACGAGGAGCGAGAGGACCATCGCCGAGACGATGGTGATCGAGAACTGGCGGTAGATCACGCCCACCGAGCCGCCGAAGAAGGCCATCGGCACGTAGACGGCGGCAATCACGGTGGTGATGCCGACGAGCGCCGAGCCGATCTGATCCATCGATCGCCGGGCGGCCTCCTTCGGCGGTAAGCCTTCCTCCTCCATCACCCGCTCCACGTTCTCCACCACCACGATGGCATCGTCCACGAGGAGGCCGATGGCCAAGACCACGCCGAACATCGTCAGCGTGTTGATGGTGAAGCCCGTCGCGGCGAGGACGCCGAAGACCCCGAGCAGAACCACCGGGGCAGCGATGGTGGGAATCACCGTCGCGCGGAAGTTCTGCAAAAAGAGATACATCACGAGGAAGACCAGGACGATCGCCTCGATCAGGGTCTGCACCACGCTCCGGATCGAGAGCCGGACGAAGGGCGTCCGATCCACCGAGGTCACGTACTCGAGGCCCGGCGGGAAGAACTGGGAGAGTTCCTCCAGCTTCTTCTGCACCGCCTCCGCCGTGTCCAGGGCGTTCGCCCCCGCCGCGAGGCGGATGCCGATCGACGCGGCGGGCATGCCGTTGAAGAAGGAGTCGGTGGCGAAGCTCTCACCCGAGAGTTCCACCCTCGCGACGTCGCCGAGGCGCACCTGGGATCCGTCCTGGTTCACGCGCAAGAGGATGTCTCGGAATTCCTCCTCGCTCGTCAGGCGGCTCTGCGCGGTGATGGTGGCCGTGAAGGAGGTGCCCGGCGTCGAGGGGGTGCCGCCGAGCTGGCCGGCGGAGAGCTGGGTGTTCTGCTCGCGGATGGCGGCCGCGACGTCGCCCGGGGTGAGGGCGAAGGCGGTGAGCTTGTCGGGGTCCAACCAGATCCGCATCGCGTAGGCCGAGCCGAAGAGCTGGGTCTCGCCCACGCCCGGCACGCGCGCGATCTGGTCGAGGACGTTCGACGCCACGTAGTCCGCGATGTCGTTTCGCCTCATGCTCCCGTCCCGGGAGATGAAGGCGATGATCTGGATGAAGTTCCGCGAGGTCTTGAAGACGCGAAGGCCCTGCCGCTTCACCTCCTCCGGAAGCAGGGGCTCCGCCGCCGCCAGCTTGTTCTGCACCTGCACCTGGGCGATGTCGGGATCCACCCAGTCTTCGAAGGTGAGGTTGAGGCTCACCGTCCCGGCGCTCGTGCTCTCCGAGCTGAAGTAGCGCAGGCCGTCGATGCCGTTGAGCTGCTGTTCGATGACCTGGGTCACCGTGTTCTCGAGGGTCTGCGCGTCGGCACCGGGGTACGTCGCACGGATGCCGATCTGCGGCGGCGCGATGGCCGGATACTGCTCCACCGGCAGGTTGGCGATGGAGAGCGCCCCCGCGAGCATGATCAGGATCGCGATCACCCAGGCAAAGACGGGACGGTCGATGAAGAATCTGGCCACGGGAGATCCTCGGTCAGTCTCGAATTCAGCGGGAAGCGTGGGCCGATTCCGCGGTGGCCGCCGGAACCGCCGTCACCGTGCTTCCGGGTCGGACCTTCTGCAGGCCCTCCACGACGATCCGCTCCCCCGGCGCGAGCCCCTCGGTCACGAGCCATTTGTTGCCGACCGCGCGCGGCGCCTCCACGGGGCGAACCTCCACCTTTCCGTCGGCCCCCACCACGAGCACGCTCGCACGCCCTTGGGCGTCCCGGCGCAAGGCGATCTGCGGCACGAGGATCGCCCCCTCGCGCGTGCCCTCCTCGAGCTGCGCGCGGACGAACATCCCCGGCAGGAGGCGGCCCTCGGGATTGGGGACCAGGGCGCGAACGGTCACCGAGCCGGTGCTCGGGTTCACGGTGACGTCCGAGAACTGCAGGCTTCCTTCGTGCGGATAGAGGGAGCCGTCCTCGAGGAGGATCCGGACCTTCGCCCCCTCACCCGAGCGGACGAGCGCCCCCTCCTCGAGCTGCTTGCGGAGGCGCATGAGTTCCGTGGTCGACTGGGTGAGGTCCACGTAGATGGGGTCGAGCTGCTGGACGGTGGCCATCAAGGTGGCCTGCGCCTGCTGTACGTAGGCGCCCTCCGTCACCTCCGCCTTGCCGATGCGACCGTCGATCGGGGAGGTCACGCGGGTGTAGCCCAGGTTGATCTCCGCCGTGCGCACGGCCGCCTTGCCGGCCGCCACCTCGGCGAGCGCCGCCTTCGCCGCCGCCGCGGCGTTGTCGTACTCCTGCTGGCTGACCGCGTTGTCCTTCAGGAGGTCCGCGTAGCGCGACTCGAGCAGGCGAGCGGACTCCGCGTTGGCCTCCGCGCGGGCGAGGCTCGCCTTGGCGCTGTCCAGCGCCGCGCGATACGGCTCCGGATCGATCCGGAAGAGGATCTGGCCCCGCCGAACGTCGCTCCCCTCCTCGAAGAGTCGTTCGAGGACGATCCCGTTCACCCGCGCCCGCACCTCGGCCACGCGGAAGGGCGTGGTTCGTCCGGGAAGTTCGCGGTGGAGCGTGACCGAAGAGGGCTCGACGGTCACCACGCCGACCTCGATCGGCTGGCCCGCCGGGCCGGAGGCGTCCTTGGCCGAGCATCCGGCCTGCATGCCCACGAGCAGGACTGCAGCGCCCAGGAGGCGAAGCGACGACGGGACGACCCTGCGGGCCGGGAGACGAAGGGGCAAAGCTTTCACGGGGTCACCATGCGTGCCGGTTCGCTTGCGTAAGTAGAGGAGGAAGGGTAGTCGGTCAAGACTGAACCGTTCAGTTCAATTCGACTTTTCCGCGGCACCGCCGTCGGAGGCGAGCGTTGGTCAAAGAGGAGCAAAAGGGCGAGCTTTCTCCCGCGAAGCGGGATCAGATTCTCGAGGGCGCCCGCGCGGTCTTCCAGTCGCTGGGCTACGAACGTGCCAGCGTCGACGCCATCGCCGCTCGGGCGGGGGTCTCGAAGGCCACCATCTACAACCATTTCCGGAGCAAGGGGGCGCTCTTCGTCGCCACGCTCGGCGCCGAAACGCGAGACCTCCGGGAAAAATTCCTCTCCCTCCTCGAAACGCCCACGGGAGATCTGGCGGGCGACCTGCAGACGATCGGCGAGCATCTGGTGCGGCTCGTCACCGACGCCGCGAGCGTGCGCCGGTTCCGCCTGGTCGCCGCCGAGGCCGAGCGCTTCCCGGAGCTCGGCCAAGCCCACCACGCGTGCACCATTCTCACGGGGCAGGAGCGGATGGCTCGCTTTTTCGAGCGAGCGGACGAGATGGGCCTGCTCGCGATCGACGACGCCAAGGAGGCCGCGAGGGATTTCTCCGCGCTCTGCCTGAGCGATCTCCCGCGGCGCCTCCTCCTCGGGGTGGACATCGGCACCGAAGACGAAAGGCGGGAGCGGGTTCGACGCGCCGTTCGCGTCTTCCTGCGCGCCCATCGCCCCACGGCACGGAAGAAGTGGGAACCGCTGTATCGGGCCACCACCTACGTCGCGCAGGACGGCGAGGAGACGATCGAGATCCGCATCGGCTCCCGCCACCCAAGGCTCGACGCGCTCCTTCGCGCGCGAGGGGTGGAGTCCTGGGCCTACCTCACCGCCCACAACCCCCGCTCGATCGCCCTCTCCCCGGAGGCGAACGAGGCCGCACAGGCGCGCCTCGAGATCGAACTCCGCGCCCGAGGCGTGGGCTTTCTGCGGGGAGCGAGTCGGCCCGACGACGAGTCGGCGCCGGAGGCGAGCGTCCTCGCCTTCCTTCCTCGAGAGGAGGCCGAAGAGCTCGGTCGCGCCTTCGGGCAGAACGCGATCGTGGCGGGCCACGTGGGCGGAGCCGCCGAACTCGTCTGGCTGCAGGAGGATTGATCAGCGCGATCCGAGCCGTCGATCGAGCTCTTCGAGCGCATCCCGCGCGCGCATGGCCAGCGGGATCGACGAAGGGGGTCCCTGGGGTTCGCGGAGGTTGATGCGGACGAGGCGCGCGCCCGTGAGCGAGGCGACCCGCTCCCCGAACCAGCGGACCGTCGGAACCCGCGTGCCGGCGCCGGCCTCCACGATCACCAGGCCGTCGCCGAGCCGGCCGAGCCACGCCTCCAGCCTTTCCTCGCTGGCCTGCACCCTCGAGCCGTCCCAATCCCAGTCGTCGAACATCAGGACGTTCGGCCGGGCGAGCGCGCCGCATCGCGGGCATTTCGGGAGGGGCTCCGCCGCCCGGAAGGTCTTCGGGTCGACCTCCACCTCGAAGTCGGCCTCGAAGATCCCGACGCCGCAGCTGCGCGCGCATTGGGCGAACATCAACGAGCCGTGGCATTCGACGATCCGCTCGGGGGCGAAGCCGGCCTTCTCGAAGTGCCCGTCGACGTTGGAGGTGAAGACGAAGGCGCCCTCCGGCCTGGCCTCCGCCCAACGACGGAGGATCGCGAATCCCTCGTGCGGCTCGGTGTCGCGGTAGAGCGTGAGCCTGTGACCGTAGAAGCCCCAGGCCAGCGAGGGATCCCGCTCGAACCACCCCGGCTGTGCGAGTTCCTCGAAGCGGAGCCCCAGCTCGCGGTAGGGAGGATAGGCCCTCCAGAACCCCTCCGGCCCCCGAAAGTCCGGCAGCCCCGAATCCACCCCCATCCCCGCGCCCGCCGTGACGAGGATCCCCCGCGCGCTCGCGATGGCCTCGACCGCCTGCTCGAGTTCGTCCATGCGGGCCATCATATGCCCTTCGACACCCACCGGGAGAGCACGAGGTCGAGCGCATCGACCATGGCCTCGAAGCTCCGCTGGACGTCACGGGGGATCCCGAATCCCCCGGCGGCGTCCAGCAGGGAAAACCCATGCATCGCACTGCGCAGGGCTCGCGCCGCGTCCACCAGGTCCTCGCCCTCGATCCCGTATCCGCGCAGGACCGCGAAGACCACCTCGAGCGCTTCCTCCAAGGCGGCCAGCCGCTGCGAGGCCAGAGGATCCTCGACTCGCACCGCGCGCACGGTGGCGGCATAGCGCCCCGGGTGCTCCCGCACGTAATCCCGGTAGGCGTGGGCCAGCGACCGGAGCGCCTCGCCCCTCGCGCGCCCGACCGCCGCGCGACGCATGCGATCGGTGAGCTCGCGCACCGAGAGGAGAGCCACCTCCGCACGCAGGGTTTCGAGGTTCTCCACGTGCTTGTAGAGACTCGGCACGGCCACGCCGAAGGCCTTGGCGACGGCGGCCAGGCTGAGCGCCTCGAAGCCCTCCTCGTCCGCCAGACGGGCGGCCGTCTCCACCACCCGCTCGCGGCTCAGCCCCACTCCCCTAGCCGCCATGGCCGATCTCCCGGAGGAAGGGAAGGATCGCCGCCGCGGTCTCCTCGGGGCACTGCGCGTGTGGATAGTGACCGCAGTCGGGGATCGTCACCACCCGCGCCGGCGCGTTGGGCATGCAGACCAGGAGCGGCCCCTCTCCCTGGACGTCGTAGGCGATCCGCCCTCCGGGCCGCTCCAACCACTCGGTTTCGATGGGGCGAATTGCCATAGCCCAAAAGCTAATACCATTAGCCAACCGCCGTCAAGCCGCTCGGCCAGGCCGCGCGCGCGGCGCCGAATCACTCCCGGGCGACGCGCTCCAGGACTTCCACCAAGACCTCCGCGGGCTGCGCGCCGTGCACGGCCAGGCGCCCACCCACGATGAAGAAGGGCACGCCCTGCACCCCAATCTGCATCGCGGCGTCGAGTTCGCGGTCCACCTCGTCGGCGTTCCTCCCCTCCTGCAGGGCGCGGAGCACCTCTTCCCGATCCATTCCCGCCTCTCCGGCGATCGAGGCGAGGGTCTCCAGCTCCCCGATGTCCCGGCCCTCCACGAAATTGGCGGCGAAGATGCGCTCCACCATCTCGTGCTGCTTCCCCGCCTCGAGGGCGATGGCGAGGAGGCGGTGCGCGGCGAGGGTGTTGACCGCCTTTTCCACCTTCTCGAAGGCGAAGGGGATGCCCACCTCCTCGCCCACGTCGATCAGCCGCCGATGGATTTCGCGCAGCCGCTCCAGGGAACCGAAACGTTCCCGGGCGTACGCCTCCCACTCCCGCCCCTCGGGAGGAATGCGAGGGTCGAGCTGGAAGGGGTGCCAGACGACCTGCACCTCCATCCGATCCGCGACCTTTTCGATCGCCTCGTCCAGCCGACGCTTCCCCACGTAGCACCAGGGGCAGACACAATCCGAGATCACGTCCACCCGCACCTTCGTTCGTTCCATCTCGAACCTCCAGTCGGACCCCTGATGCCCGAGGATCGAAAAGGTCTCGCCTCCCCCTCCACATGGCATTGCGGGCGGCCACTTTTCGTGAGACTTCACTCGACCAGGTGCATCCAAAGAAGGCCCACGAAGAAGGAGAACGACCATGAAGGGATTCGTCGGAGACATCGAAAAGCTGACGGAGGAGAACGAGGACTTTCGCCGCGTCCTCTACACCGGCAAGCACATGCAGCTCGTGCTGATGTCCATCCCGCCGGGGGGCGAGATCGGTGAGGAGGTACACGAGGAGATCGATCAGTTCATCCGCGTGGAGGAGGGGCGAGGCGAGGTGGTGATCGACGGAAACCGCACGCCGATCGAGGACGACTTCGCCGTGATCGTTCCAGCCGGCGCCCGACACAACGTCGTCAACACCGGCAAGGAACCCCTCAAGCTCTACACCCTCTACGGTCCGCCGGAGCACAAGGAGGGAACCGTGCACCGCACCAAGGAGGAGGCCGACGCCTCGCACGAGCACTTCGACGGCACGACGACCGAGTGAATTCGCGAGGAGGCGTCCCGTGCGCCTCCCCGGATCAGGCCTCGAGGATGACCTTGATCGCTCGCTCCCGGGCGGCGTTCTCGAAGGTGTCGTAGGCCTTCATCGCATCCTGGAGCGGGAAGCGATGGGTGATCATCTTCTCGGCCTCCAGCTTTCCCGCCTGGAGCATCCGCATGAGGACGGGAATCGTGGAGGTGTCCACGAGCCCCGTCCTCACGGTGATGTTGCGGCTCCAGAGCGTGTCGATGTCGAACTGGACGGGCTTCCCATGCACCCCCACGTTGGCGATGTGGCCCCCCGGCGCCACGACCCGCTGACATAGGTCCCAGGTCGCCGGAATGCCGACCGCCTCGACGGCCACTTCGACCCCGTCTCCGCCCGTGAGCTCGAGGATCTTCTTCGCGAGGTCGGGATCGCTCGCATCGAAGGTCTTCGTGGCGCCCCACTGCTTGGCCACGTCCAGGCGATTCTCGTCGAGGTCCACCATCCACAGTTCGGAAGGGCCGTAGAGCTGGGCGGTAATCAGCGTCGCGAGTCCGATCGGCCCGGCCCCGACGATGAGCACCTTGTCTCCCGGTCGGACCTTGCCGTTGATGACGCCTACCTCGAAGCCCGTGGGGAAGATGTCGCTCAGCATCACCATGGCTTCCTCGTCCGCGTCGGGGGGAAGCTTGTAGGTGCTCGTGTCGGCGTGGGGGATGCGGACGAACTCGGCCTGAGTGCCGTCGGCGAGGTGGCCGAGGATCCAGCCTCCGTTTCGGCAATGGGAATACATGCTGACCTTGCAGCGGTCGCAGCGCCCGTCCGAGGTGATCGCCGAGATCAGGACCTTGTCTCCCGTTTCGATCCCCTCGACCGCGCTTCCCACCTCCTCCACCACACCGACCCCTTCGTGGCCGAGGATGCGCCCCGGCTTCACGGTGGGAACGTCTCCCTTGAGGATGTGGAGATCGGTACCGCAGATGGTGGTCTTGGTGATTCGCACGATCGCATCGGTGGGCGCCTGGATGCCGGGCTTGGGCACCTCATCCCAGCTTCGCTTGCCGGGTCCGTGGTAGACCAGTGCCTTCATGGGGTTCTCCTTGGGCCGGGCCAAAGGGTAGGGCGGCCGGCCGACACTCCCAACCGACCATCCGGGTCGATCGGGCGTGAACCGCCCGCTCCGCCGGGGCGCGATGGACAGCTTCTCGACCATGGGCACCCGAGCCGACGGCCCCCGCTCTTCCGCCGCGCGCGCTCTCCGGCTTCTCGTCCCCGGGATCGCGATGGTGAAGGGCTACCGCCTCCGGTGGGTCCCCCGCGACCTCTTCGCGGCCTTCGCCGTCAGCGCCATGCTGGTCGCCCAGGGGATGGCCTTCGTGATCCTCGCCTCACAGCTCGGCGACATCACCGGCACGCGAATCGAGGCCCAGGGCTTCTTCTCCCAGCTCCGCGAGTTCTGGGACCGCATCGACTCGATCCACCTCCCCACCACCCTCCTCTCCCTCTTCACCATCGCCTTCATCTTCGGGGCGAGGCTCGTGGCTCCCCGTTTTCCGGGAACCGTGGTGGCCGTTTCCATCACCACCGCTTCGTCCATGATTCTCGGCTGGGGAGACGAGATCGCCATCGTCGGTGAAATCGATACGCGTCTTCCGAGACCGGCGCTCCCTCCCTTCCCCGAGGGCGAAGCGCTGGGGCGGATCGTCCCCGGGATGCATCCTCGTGGCGATCGGCCTCGCCACCCTGGACCTCGTTCGCCATGCGGCCCGGCCGCACGACGCGATCCTCGGGAGGATCGAGGGGAAGCCGGGTTATCACGGCATCGATACCGAAGCCCCGAGCTCCGTGGTCCCGGGCCTCCTGATCTACCGGGTGGACGGCCCCCTCTTCTTCGCCAATGCGCGCTTCGTCCGCGAGCGGGTGCGCGAAATCCTCGATGCGATCGACGAGCCCGTTCGCCTGGTGGTCCTCGATGCGGGGGCCGTCTTCGACATCGATTTCACCGCGGCCCAGGCGCTCGGACGCCTCCACGAGGAACTCGAGAGCCGCGGCTCCGACTTGGCCATCGCCGAACCGCACGAGCCGATCCGCAAGGTGCTACGGCGGACGGGCCTCTTCGTGGCCATCGGCGACGAGAACGTCTTTCCCACCGTGGGCGCGGCGCGTCCGAAACCGAATTCCGTCGTGTCGGCCCCGTTTTCCTGGGCTTCGGCGCCGCTCAGCGGCCGAAGCGCTGCTGTAGGAGACGCTCGTACACCTGGGCGTCGGCCGCGGAGAAGCAGCAGAAGGTCACGTGCTCCGGGAGCGCGCTTCCCTCCAGGAAGGAGACGACTTCGTCCACCGCGACGACGGAGGCCTTCTCCTTGGGATAGCCGTAAGCCCCGGTGGAGATCGAGGGGAAGGCGATCGTGCGAAGGCCGTGCTCGGCCGCGAGTTCCAGACTGCGGCGGTAGGACGAGGCCAGGAGGTCCGGCTCCCCCCGATCCCCTCCGCGCCAGACGGGCCCCACCGCGTGAATCACGTGGCGGGCGGGGAGTCGAAACCCCGGCGTGATCTTGGCGTCGCCGGTCTTCGCGCCCCCGAGCGCCCTGCAAGCCTCCAGCAGCTCCGGTCCCGCCGCCCGGTGGATGGCGCCATCCACCCCGCCCCCGCCGAGCAGGCTTTCGTTGGCCGCGTTGACGATCGCATCCACTTCCAAGCGGGTGATGTCCCCCAGGACCACTTCCAACCGATCGTTCCAGTAGCGTTTCATGATCCATTCAGCCTACGAGCTCGTCGTACGGCGGTCACGCGCCGACGAGGTAAATCCCGTACAAGCCCGAACCTGCATTGGTGGGCGGTCGCCTTGCGAGGGGCCGTCGCAATCGTCTTCGGACTCCTCGTGCTCATCTGGCCGAGCCGCCACGAAGTGACCGTGTGACGAGACGCCCGTCGCCGGGCCCGCAGCCCACATGCGGCTACTTCCGGGCTTCGAGCAGGGTCGTCGCCTCGCGCACGAGATCGTGGTTCGGCTGCCGCAGCCCGTCGATCCGGGCGGCGATCCTCCCCTCGCGGTCGAGGAGCGTGATCACCGAGGAGTGGCCGATGGAGCCGTCCTTGCCGAAGCGGTAGCGGATGCCGAGCAAGGCGGCGAGTTCGCGGACCCGGTCCGGATCCGTGCGAAGGAAGGACCACCGGCTCATGTCCACGCGATGCGCCTCGCCGAGTTCCCTCAGCTTGGCCGGGGTGTCGCGATCGGGGTCGAAGGTGACGAGCACCACCCGGAGGTCGCGCCGAAGCTTCTCCGGGACGTCCCGCTCCACCTTCTTGATGTCGCTGATGAGGAGCGGGCACGCGTGCGGGCAGCTGGCGTAGAACATGCTCACGACGACGGGCTTCCCCTCGAAGTCCTTCAAGCGCACCGTCTTGCCGTGCTGGTCCGTGAACTCGCCCTCGAGCAGGTAGATCGAGTCCCCCGCACTCACCTCCTGGGACGGGAGGACGGGATGTTCCTGGGCGTACGCCAGGGCGGGGAAGAGAAAGGCGATGGCAGCGACGAACATTCTCATGGATTCCTCCTTGGCTACTTGGCGCAACGAAACCCGAGGGTGCCGATGGAATAGGAGCCATTGAGAGAGCTTCGGAACGCGTACCGCATGAATCCGGCGTAATCTCCCTTGTCTCCGGCGTTGATTGCGGCGGCCCCACAGAATTGCAATACATCCGGGTCACCGTCTTCTCGGCTGTCCGGGGTGACCATGGTGCTTCCGAAATCGTCCACCCACTCCCAGATCAGACCGTGGAGGTCGTGGATGCCCCAGTAGTTGGGCGTGCCCTGACCGACCGGAGGGAGGACCTTCGGGGAGGGTCGGGCGTACCATTGGAGCAGCGTCGCGACGAAGGCGGGATCCCGCTTCCCGTCGGGCGCCGTCGCACTGGCCGCGGCCGCGTATTCCCACTCGTTCTCGGTCGGAAGCCTCTTGCCCTTCCAGTGACAGTAGGCCCTGGCCGCGAACCAGCTCACCCGGACGACGGGAGCGTTCTCGGGAGCGAGTTCGCCGAGTTCGAGCGGGCCGGACCAGTGCGAGAGATAACCCGAGCCCACGAAGATCTCGGCGGCGGAGCCGCGGCGCCACTTGGGATTCTCGCGGACGAAGGCGAGGAATTCGGCATTGGTGACGGGGGTCCGGTCCAGGTGGAAGGCCGCCACCGCGATCCTCGCTTCCTCCGGGCTCGGTGGATAGAGCGGCTCGTGCACTCCGGCGGGGACGAGAACCATGCCCTCGGTGCCCTCCTCGGCGACCGCGCGACCGCCGAGGAGAGAGACACCGAGCAGAGCCGTCAGGATGGTGAGATCCAATCGGCGCATCAGTGGGCGGCTCCCAGAGGACGCTCGGTGGATTGCCGCACGCTCCTCACTTCCTCGGCGGTGACGGCCTCGCCCTGGTTGCCGAAGGAGTTGCGCACGAAGGTGAGGATGTTGGCGATCTCGTCGTCGCTGAGCTGGCTCATCGGCGGCATCACCGAGTCGTAGTCCTTTCCGTTGACGGTGATCGGCCCCTCGAGACCATTGAGGACCACTTCGATCGAGCGTCTCTTGTCGGGCATCAGGAAGTCGGACTCGGCCAGGGGAGGAAAGACCCCTTCCATTCCCTCTCCCTGCCCGCCATGGCAGACCGAGCAGGTCCCCTGGTAGAGGGCACGCCCGGCGGCCACCTGCGCATCGAGATCGAGGGTGCCCTTCTTCATCGCCTCCGTGGCACGCTCGACGGCGCGGCCCGTACCGACCGCCTTGTCGGCGAGGTAGACTTCGTCGATCTCCTTGCCCGAGTAGATGGCGAGGTTCTCGGGGCCCTCCACCTTGAGCATTCCGAGGGCGCCCTTGTTGAAGGCCCGAAAGAGCGAGTGGTCGACCAGGGTGTAGGTCCCGGGTACCTCCAGGCGGAAGTCGAGGATGGCCGCTCCGCCCGCGGGGATGAGCGTCGTCTGGACGTTGTTGTTCACGCGTGTGCCGCCCTCCAGGTAGACGGTGTCGAAGATCTCCCCGATGACGTGGAAACTCGAGACCAGGTTGGGACCACCGTTGCCCACGAAGAGCCGGACGGTCTCACCGACGTTCGCGCGGAGGGCGTTCTCGCCGAGCAGGGCGTCCTCGGAGCCATTGAAGAGGACGTAGGTGGCGTTCTCGTCAATCGCCTTCTGCATGTCGAAGGGTTGGAATCCCTTTTCGCGATACTTGCCGACCGTGTAGAACTCGCCCTGCATCACGTAGTACTCGCGGTCGACCGGCGGGAGGCCTTCCTTGGGCTCGACGAGGATGAGGCCGTACATCCCGTTGGCCACGTGCATCCCCACGGGCGCGGTGGCACAGTGATAGACATACAAGCCGGGATGCAGCGCCTGGAAGGTGAACTGCGTGCGATGTCCCGGAGCGGTGAAGCTGCTCGACGCGCCGCCGCCCGGCCCCGTGACGGCGTGCAGGTCGATGTTGTGCGGCATCTTGCTGTCGGGGTGATTCAGGAGGTGGAATTCGACGGTATCCCCTTCCCGGACCCGCAGAAAATTCCCGGGCACCTGCCCGCCGAAGGTCCAGAAGAGATAGGTGACACCCTCGGAGATCGGTAGCTCGACCTCTCGCACCTCGAGTTCGATCACGACCTTCGCGGGCTCCTTGCGGTCGATGGGAGGTGGAACGAAGGGAGGTGGCACCATCGGGTGCTTGATATTTTTTTCGACAAGGCGATCCGGGTGACGCCGTCTACGGCCTGGTGAGCGGTCGCCTGCAGGTTTCCAAGCAATCTCTCGATGGCAAGGATTTCGTCCTCGACGTCTTCGGCCCCGGGGAGCTCGTCGCGGCGGTCGCCGTCCTGCAGGGAATTCCGATGCCCGCCTCCGCCAAGGCGCTCGAGCCCTCCGTCTGCCTGCGAATCGACGGCACGTGGTTCCGGGACGTCACGAGGCGCCATCCCCACCTCGCCATGCGCACCCTCGACGTGATGATGAGCCGCCTTCTCGAGTCCGGGACCTCCCGACTTCGGCTGGCGACGGCGAGCGCGGAGGCCCGGCTCGCGGCGGTCCTCTTGCGGATGGCCGAGAAGTTCGGCGAGGAGCGGGACGGCGAGATTCTCCTCCGGCGGACCTTCACCCGCCAGAACCTCGCCGACATGGCCGGGACCACCGTCGAGACCACCATCCGCATCATGAGCCGATGGACCCGCGAACGGTGGATCGACACCGAGGCCGGACGCATCCGCATCCGCAACCCCGCCGAGCTCCGCCACCTCGCCGAGATTTGAGGGGAGATCAGACCGTCCGGGAGAAGACCGGGAGCTTGCCCTTGCGGGTGGGAGGGAGGCGATCCAGCCAGGCGTCGAAGGCCATGGCGGCGGGCCGCACGAAGTTCTTCCCCACCTCCGTCAGCTCGACGAGGTCGCTCCCGATGCGAACGAGTCCGTCGCGTTCCATCTCCCGGAGCTTTTCGAGCGATTCGGAGAGGTAGGCGGCAGCGTCCACGCCGTGCCGCTTCCCCAACGCGTCCAGGTCGATGGAGAAGTTGCACATCAGCTCCGTGATCGCGTCGCGCCGGAGGAGATCGTCCGCCGTGAGGTGGACGCCCTTGACCACCGCGAACCGCCCCGCGCGGATCGCCTCGTAATACGGCGGGAGGGGGCGCGCGTTCTGCGCATAGGCCCCACGCACGTCCGAGATGGCCGAGGCCCCCACGGCCACCGTGTCGGAGGCCGGCCGCACCGTGTACCCCTGGAAGTTCCGAAAGAGGCGGCGTTCGCTCTGCGCCACGGCGAGTTCGTCGTCGGCCCGGGCGAAGTGGTCCATGCCGATCGCCACGTAGCCGGCGCCGAGGAGCTTGCTTCGCGCCATCTCGAAGAGCGCGTACTTCTCGGGACCGACGGGGAGCGTGGAGGCGTCGATCCGGCGCTGGTTCGGCCGGGCCTCCGGGACGTGCGCGTAGGAGAAGATCGCCACCCGATCCGGAGACAGACGGAGGACCTCGTCGATCGTCCGCTCGAATGTCTCCATTTTCTGGAGGGGCAATCCGTAGATCAGGTCGAAGTTGATCCCCTTGTAGCCGAGATGTCTCGCATAGGTGACGAGGGCCTCCGTCTCCTCCACCGTCTGGATGCGGTTGACCGCTCGCTGCACCTCCGGCGTGAAGTCCTGCACGCCGAGCGAGAGCCGGTTGAACCCCATGCCACGGAGCAGGGCGATCTGCTCCCGGCGGGTGACCACGGGATCGATCTCCACCGCCACCTCGGCGTCCGGCACGACCTCGAAGTGCTCCCGAATCTTGTGCCAGAGCCGGAGGAGCAGCTCCTCGTCCAGACTGGTCGGCGTGCCCCCGCCGTAGTGGATCTGGGAGAGGCGGTTCCTCCGACCGAGGTGCGCGGCCACGAGATCCAGTTCCTGCAGGAGGACTTCGAGGTATTCCTCGTGCTTCTCCCGATTCCTCGAGACCACCACGTTGCAGCCGCAGTAGCTGCACATCTCCGCGCAGAAGGGGATGTGCGCGTACAGGGAGAGGGGAGCCTCCGGTCCGAGCGCCGCGGCCTCGCGCAGCTTCTTCGCGTAATCCTCGGGCCCGAAGGCATCCGTCCAGGCCGGGACCGTGGGGTAGCTGGTGTAGCGGGGGCCGGGGCGGTCGTATTTGCGGAGGAGGTCTTCCATGCGGTCTGGATGGCGGAGGCGGGTTTCGAACGAAGAATCGTGCGCGTCCAGACGAATATTCCGCGCGGGCCCGCCGGTCAATTCGTCCCCGTCATCGCCACCTTCGCCACGAGCCGATCCCCCTCGACCCGCAGCCCGAGCTGGTAGGCCAGGGAGCCGAGCGAAGCTCGGCTCGGCACCACGCCGTGGACCTCACGGATCCGCTCCATCACCTCGGCGATCCGAGCCTCCCCCCGCCCTTCGTCCACGGCGGCCTGGACCAGATGCGCGCGCGTCGGGATGCGGACCTCGCCCCATCGCGCGAGGCCGATCCCCGACCGGTTCGAGCAGAGGTCCGGGTACATCCGGGGAACGGCGGCCACCATCTCGGGCGTCCACTTTTCGAAGCGGCTCGAAGCGCCCTGGAGCGCCTCGAGCGCCTTGCGGAAGGCGAGCCCCTCGCCCCTTTCCTCGAGCCAGGCCTTCAAAAGGTGGCCCGCCTGCACCATCGCCTCCCTCCCGCCCGGAACGTCCCGATCCAGGAGCCCGACCCGTTTCTCGTCGACGGGAAGGAGCGGAAGGCGGGTGAGCGCGAGGTTGAAGGAGAGCTCCCGGAAGGTGGTCTTCTGGCTGAGATACTCGCGGAGCTCGGAGCGTGCCACCGGCCGTCCCGCCCTCTCGACGTACTCGAGCAGCGTGGGCGTGAGGAGCACGCGATTCTGGCTTCCCGCTTCGCGAAGCGCGAATCGCTGGCGCCGCAGATCCACGACCTGCCCCGACCTCCGCAGCATCCCGGCCAGCAACCAGGGCGTGACGAAGTCCGGAACCTGCGTGACCTCCCGCAGCGCGTCCAGGAGGTCGTCCGCCATCCACTGGAGCGTCGGCCCCCTCTCCCGCATGATCTCGAGGCAGTGGGGAACCAGGCGCTTCTCCCACTTCTCGAAGCCGGGGATCTTCGCGGGGAGCGTGAGCTGGCCGCTCCGCACCAGGAGGATGTCCGGTGGACGGGTGGGCATCCTCCCGAAGAGGGCCTCGAGCCTGGAGAGCGGTACGGGCCCCGGGCTGTCCATCAGATAGGCGCGGATCTGATCCCATTTGGTCGCGCCGGTCCCCAACACCGCCCGCCGCGTCGAATCGAAGAGGAAATGCTCCTCGATGCGCTCTTCGAAGAGCCGGCCGCAGCCCTTTCCCGCGCGCTCCCCCGCCCGCCTCGCCTGCGCCGCGAGCACCGCTCTCGGAAAGGGAAACTTCGGCTGGAGGGCGTCGAGGAAATCGTAGAAGGCCCGGTCGAGGCCGGTGGTGCCGAAATCCGCGACGACCCAGCCCCCGTTCCACTGGGCCAGCGTGTGGAAGGCGCCGAGGAAGTGCCGGAAGACGTACTCGGTGAGGTCGGGATTCGAAAACAGCGGGGACCAGAAAGGATCCGCCGCCAGATCGGAGAGCGGCACCACCCGCCCACCGCGGTCGCTCTCCAGCCTCCGGGCGAGGGCCTCGACCCACCGGCGATCGTCGTCGAGGCGGCGGATCGCCCGGGCCTCGATCTGCCGCACGCGCTCACGCGTGACGCCGAGGATGGCTCCGATTTGCGCAAGGGTCTCCGCGGTACCATTCGTCCCCGATCGCTTCGCGATCACCATCCGCTGCACGTCGTTCGGAAGGGATTCGAGCCTCGCCCTCCAAAGCCTCGCGAAATCGTCGTACTCGTCCAGGGAGAAGGGAGCCGTGAGGTTCTCCTCGGCCTCCAGGCTCTCCCCACGCTCGATCCTCTCGATCAGTTCTCGGACGACTTCCGCGCTCGCGCCCACCGTCACCCGCCCGATGCCTCGCGTCGAGAGGAGTTCCTCGCTCGTCCAGCGGACGAGCTCTCCGAGATTCTCGATCCTGCGGGACGCAGCGAATTTCCGCATCCTCGACGGCAGGCCCGCTCGGCTGACCGGCAGTTCGGCGAGGGCGGGAGGAAGAAGGTCACGGAGCCCGTCCCAGGGTCCCGAGACGTCCTCCCGCACACCGCCCGCGATCACGGGGTAGTTCGTTCCCGTTACCTTGCGAAAGAATACTTGCTGGACGATTTCCCGATAGGTTCGAAGGATCTTCTTGGGTCCGATGTCTCGCTGGCGGAGCAGCTCGGCTCGAGGAAGGGCGACGAGTCCCCCGATGGTCTCGATTCCCCTCGCCTCGCAGAGCTCTTTGATCCGGGCCGGAAGTCGCCGGATCGCAGACAGGGGCTGCTGCTTCTGCTCGGGCGGGATGGCATCGCTGAGGTCGTCCCAGCCCCGGGGCAGACGTATGCCGTCTCGATCCGCCGGGGGGATGTCTCGGGAGGTCAGTGCTTTCATGCTCCGCTATGCCGGATGCTGCACTGGCAAGAAGGAATGGAAGTTGAATGGATGATCTTCCCCTCGGTACCGAACCCATCGTACCCCTTCGATCCGTCACAAAACAAGCATTCTCTTGGGATCGAAGTGCGAAATCGAGTAGGAACGCTCTCCGAGACCGACAAAAATACAATAAGATGAAAAATCTATCAGATGGATCTCGGGTTGCATCGATCTCCCATCCCGCCTCCCGCCGGGATGGGATCGTCGATTTGCATCCTACTCATGTGATTGCAGGGATCAGGCGCGGACGACACGGACCTGGCTCCGCCCCCTCCCCTGCGGCTGCACGCGAATCTGGATACCGATGCGTTCGGCCATCCCTTGCACATGGGAGATGACACCCACCTTGCGCCCCGTCGCCTGGAGGGCATCGAGCGCGGCGAGGGCGACGTCGAGCGCCTGGGGATCGAGACTTCCGAAGCCCTCGTCCACGAAGAGCGACTCGACCGGAGTGGTCGCGGAGAGTCCGGACAGGCCGAGCGCCAGCGCCAGGGAGACCAGGAAGGTCTCGCCACCGGAGAGACTGTTGGTCGGCCGGATCTCGTCTCCCATGTCACGGTCGATCACCTGGATCTGCAGATTTTCTCCCGGCACCCGCTCGAGGCGATAGCGGGGCGCGAGATCCTCCAGGTGGACGTTGGCATGGGCGAGGAGGACGTCCAGCGTCAGGCTCTGCGCGAAGAGCTGGAACTTGTCTCCGCTCGCCGAGCCGATGAGCTCGTGGAGCTGTCCCCACTTCTTCGCCTCTCGCTCCTTTTCCTCCAGCGCGGGCAGGATCTCCTCGGCCTGCTTTCGCGCCAGGCGGTCTCTCTCGAGCGCCGTGCGCGCGTCGTGAAACGCGGTCTCCGCCTCCTCGAGGGGGGCCTCCAGCTCCTCCCGGCTTTTCCTCGCGACCTCCTCCTCGACCGCGGGCCTCCCTCTCTCCTCGTGTGTTCGCAGGGCGCGCTCCCTTTCACCGAGCAGGGCCCTCGCCCTCTCCAGCCGCTTGTCGATCTCGGCGAGGTGCTCCCGCCACTTCGCGAGGTCCTCGGGGGTATGGCCGAGACGCGCCTCCGCTTCCTCGAGGCCGATCCCCTTCGCCTCCAGCGCGCGGTCCCGCTCCTTGCGCGCCTCGATGGCTCGAATTTTCGCCTCGTCCCGATCCGTCTGCGCGCGCTTGCGCAGGACCCGGGCGGCGCCGAGGTCCTGCTCGGCTTTCGCCTTCGTCCCGTTCGCCCTCTCGCGCTCCTCCGCCGCCCTCGCCACCTCGCCGCGGAGCCTCTCCTCCACCGCGTCGGCCGACTCACCCCCCAGGACTTCCTGGCGGCGCTTCGCGAGCTCGTCCACAGCGCCTCGGGCCACTTCCACCCCTTCGGCCTGCTCCTTCTCTGCGCTCTCGTATTCCCGAAGTCGATCCTCGGCGGCCTGCCGGCGGCGTCCAACCCGGAAGCCTTCCTCAATGAACGGCTGATGGGAGACCTGCGCCCCACCCTCTTCCTGGCGCAGCTGTCCAACCTGCTCGCCGGCAATATCTCCATCGTGCACAACGTCACCGGCTCGTCGCGCACCTTCATGGGCGAGGAATCGGCCGGCGTCGACGCCGTACGCATCGCGCTCGCGCGCATCGCCGCAGGCCAGAGCGACATTGCGCTC
>Ga0180216_1001208_pt1 | contig 23653 bp, 19 predicted proteins | sample eDN3rd37CBELigMG_FD_128879 | JGI IMG/M metagenome (GOLD analysis project Ga0180216, IMG submission 128879) | Enriched Miracle-Growth compost microbial communities from Emeryville, California, USA - eDNA 3rd pass 37_C BE-Lig MG (version 2)... ...
CGATCCGTCGAGGGCCTCGGGGTGCTTCTGGAACTCGCCAAGAGCCTCGACGCTCAAATGAACGATCAAACGCCCCAAGCCGAGCGGAAGCAGGCGACCGCGAAGATCACCGAGGCGCTATCGCAGGTCGTCCGCCAGGCCTCGCCGTACAAGAAGGAGGCCCTGGAACTCCTCCAGAAATACAAGCCCAGCGCCGCCGTGCAGGCCCAGGAGCTGAGCCGTCTGTCGCTCGACGAGGCCATGGCGCAAGGCGAGGAGGCCCTCGCCGCCCACGAATGGGACCGCGCCGTCGCGTTCCTCAAAGGGGCGATCGCCAAGGGAGATCTTCGGCGCGACATCGACAAGATCAACCTCGCCCGCTACAACCTGGCGTTCGCCTATTACATGAACAAACAGTATTACGAGGCCGACGTCCTGGCCGAATTCCTGGCCCGGCGCTACCCCGGCTGGGACCGCTCGGCCCTGGCCTCGACGCTCGCCCGCGAGGCCTTGATCGACGCTTACAACACCCACACCCAGGTCGATCGAACCGCCGACCTGGAACGGTTCGTCGATCTGGCCGAGTACACGGCCAAAACCTGGCCCGAGCGCGAGGAGGGAGACGACGCCCGGATCGCGCTGGGGCAGATCCACCAGGGCCGGGGAGATTACGATCGGGCGATGGAGGAGTTTTCGGCCGTCCGTGATCGGTCGTCCCGAAAGTTCGAGGCCCGAAGCCGGCTCGGCGCCGCCCACTGGGCCAAGAGCCGCGCCCTGAGCCGCCAGGGAGACGACCACGCGAAGGATGCCGAGGCCGAGGCCGCCATCGCCGTCGAGACCCTCCAAAGCGCGCTCCGGGATCGCGAGGAGGCGGGCGAGTCCCCCGAAAGCTCGGGATACCTGAACAACGCCGCCGACCTCGCCACCGTTCTGAGCGAATCCGGCAAGCCCGATCTCGCCCTCGCGACCCTCCAACCGATCGTCGACAAGCAGACGTCGAAGACCGGCGCGGCCTATGCCCGGTTGATGGAGGCGTTCCTGCTCGCCCAGATTAACGCCGGTCAAGTCGAACCGGCCATCGCGTCAATGAAGGCGATCGAGGGCGCCGGCGACACCGGCAACCGGGCCCAGCTTTACTTCAAGCTCGGCAAATTGCTGGAGCGGGAGATGGACCGCCTTCGCGCGAACAACGACGCCGCCGCGCTCGAAAAGACCCGCGCGTCGTTCCGCTCGTTCCTCTCCGCCTTGACCGAGAACAAGTCCGGCCAGACCTACGAATCACTGCAATGGGCCGCCGAGAGTCTCCTGTCCCTCGACGCCGGCGCCGAAGCGGAGGGCGTGCTCCGCCGCGTTCTGGCCGAGTTCGCCGCCGACCCGAACTTCATCAACCAGGCGGGCGCGACCGAGCGGGTTCTGAGAACGAAGGCGAAGCTCGCCGCGGCGCTCCGCCTCCAGAATAAGTTCGACGAGGCCGACTCGCTGCTGGATGAGATCCTCGCCGACGAGAAGTTCAAGCGATACCTCGAACCCTTGGTCGAGAAGGGAATGCTCCTGGACGCCCAGGCCGAGGCCGGCCAGGGAAGCTGGTCCGCCGCCCGCGCCCACTGGCAGGACCTCGCGCGGCGGCTCGCGAACGCCCGCCCCCGACCCGAGGCCTACTTCGACGCCTGGTTTCACGCGGCGACCGCCGCCGCTCGGGACAAACAGGCCGCCCAGGCTCGCCAGATCCTAACGGGGATCATCCGGCTGAATCCGACCCTGGGAAGCCCCGAGATGAAGAAGAAATATGAGGATCTGCTCAAGGAATTGAAGTGACCGGGCCGTTGCTCGACGACCGGACTCCCGCTTCCATCCCCGACCCGCAAGGATCATCCCCATGGCGCTTCCCCGACGATCGCGAAGTTCCGCCCGCCTCATCCGGCGGCTCGTCTTTTGCCTCGCCGCGACCGCCGCGCTCCAGGCGCGGGCCGACGTTGTGAACCTGATCGAGGGGACGACCTTCAAGCAGGGGCAGGGGGGGGCCGTCCGTGGGACGGTCCAGTCGGAATCGTCGAGCGAGGTCGTCGTTTCGCTGGGGAACGCAACGATCCGGGTTCCGACCGATCAAATCGCGAGCGTCGAATATCAGGGGCAGCCGGCGTCGATGCAGCTTGGCGAGACCCGCGAGCGCGCCGGGCAACTCGCCGCCGCCGCCGCCGAGTTCGCCAAGGCCGCCACCGAGGCCGCGGGCAAGCCGTTCATCGTCGAGGCCGCGCGGTTTCGCGAGGCGAAGTGCCTGGCCGATTTGGCCCTGACCGACCCCACGCGCGTCGGAGAGGCCGTCGGCCGGCTCTCGGCGTTCCTCCAAACCGCCTCCAAGGGCCGGCACGCCGCGGCCGCGCTTGAGACCTTGGCCAAGCTCCACATTCACGCGAAGGACTACGCCGCCGCCGAGGCCGCCGTCGCCGAACTGGCGAAGATCCCACTCGCGGCCGATCGCGCGGCGATCCTCAAGGCGAGGGTCCTGGTCAAGCAGGCCAATTTCGCCGCGGCCGGCGCCGAGCTCGACCGTCTGATCGAAGCCTCGCCCGATGGCTCGGCCCAACGTCGCGAGGCTCGGTTGACCAAGGTTGAGGCCCTCATCGGCGAAAAGAAGTTCGCCGACGCCGAATCCCTTGTCCGCCAGGTGATCGCCGACTCGCCGGCCGAGGACGCCTTGGCCCAATCGCCGGCCTACAACGCCCTGGGCGACTGCCTCGTCGCCGCGAACCGACCCAAGGAGGCCCTGCTCGCCTACCTACACACCGATCTGCTCTACTCGAAGGACAAGGAGCAACACCCCCGGGCGCTTCACCAGATCTCGCAACTCTTCCGCCGCCTCGGCCAAACCATACGCGCCGACGAGTACGCCCAACGCCTTAAGCAGGAATACCCCAACAGCCCGTGGGCGAACGCCTCCCAGTAAGCCAAAAGACAGGATTAGGGGCGGCGGAGTTGCGAACGAACAGCGGGACGTGGGTTGATTTTGGGGGGGCGAGGCTCCCGCCGAGCCGGCGCTTTGCGTGGGGCTCGGCGGGAGGGTATTGCCCTCCCGGGAGAGCGCCGGCTCTCACTCCAAATCCGACAGGTCCAGCCGCCCCTGGCGCTTCAGTTCCGTGAACCGCTCGAACGTCTCGGCGATTCCCTGGCGGAGCGGCGTTCGGGGCGGAAGGCCCAGGGCCGCCTGGAGTCGCGAGTCGTCCAGGCTTGGGGCGATCGGCAACTGACGGTCGCCGTGGCTCACCAAAGCCCGAGCGGCGGGGACGACTTCAAACAGGGTCTCGACGAACGTCTCGATCGACTCGACCGCGCCGCGCAGGTTGAACGAATCGGCGCCTTCGAACGGATGGTGCAGCGCCCTGACGAACGTCCCGGCCACGTCGCCGACGTATTGCAGGTCTTGTAGCCCGCCGTAGCTGATCCGGTAAGGGCGATCGACGGCCACCGACTTGATCGCCTTGGTCGGCTCGCTGGTCATCCCGAAATCGCGGCCGACGCCGTAAACGGTCCACGGCCGCAGGCCGATGCTGGGGACGCCCCGGTCCAGCCAGTAGACCCGGGCGTTCAGCTCGTTGCAAACCTTGAAGGCGCCGTAGTGCGTCAAGGGGGCGAGGCGAACCGCGTCGGCCAGCGGCGCGGTCGAGCCGGCCTCGGCCGGACCGTGAACCGCCGCCGAGCTGGCGTAGACAACCCGCTGGACCTGATCCCGAAGCGCCGCGGCGGCCTCGAAGACCGCCAGCGTGCCGATGACGTTGACTTTCGCCCCCAAGATCGGATCGGCCCGGCAGATCGGCGCCTGAAGCCCCGCCAGATGCAGGATGTGGGTCGCCCCGCAATCAGCGACGGCCTTCAGCACCGCGGCGGGATCCGAAACGTCCCCCTCGATGAAGCCAACCTCCGCCCGCCGCTCGGGGTCGACCACCAGGTCGATCCGGCGCCCGTCCTCGCGCAGGTCGTAAATCCAAACCTGATGGCCCGCCTCGATAAGCTGCTTGGCGGCCCACGAGCCAATGCAGCCGAACCCCCCGGTCATCAGAACTCGCACCGGCGCGTCTCCCGCAAACTGTCGAACGTCGATCGCCGACCCCTTCGGGCGGGGGCCTCTCGCGGTCGATTTTGGGAGGTTTGATCGGCCGCCGCAAGGGTTCGGCGCCGCGCCGGGCGCGGGGCGTTGGGGATTTGGGAGCGCTCGGGATGCTTTCGACGCCAAAATCGGCCTTTCATGGGGCGTCCGGCGGCGAGCAGGTCTTGACATCGGCGGCCCGCTCCGTAATTGTTTAGATTGCCTCCAATGACCCAACGGCCGGCCGCCGGGGCCTGGACCGGGGTCGTTCGGAATCCCGGGCTGGTTCGCGCGGCGAAGCGGTTCCGCGGTTCCGCATTGGCGAGGCGATCACTGCATTCGTCCCCGAGGAGGACGTCATCGGACCGATCGATCGAGGTTTGAGGGTCAACGAGCAAATCCGCATTTCCCCGGTGCGGGTCATCAACGCCGAGGGCGCGATGCTCGGCGTCATGCCGACCAACAAGGCGCTTGAGACAGCGCGCGAGGCGGGGATGGATCTGGTCGAGGTCGCCCCCAACGAGCGGCCCCCGGTCTGCAAGATCATCGACTTCGGCAAGTTCAAGTACACGCAGAAGAAGCGGCTGTCGAAGCAGAAGCAGCACCAGATCCAGATCAAGGAAATCCGCGTCCGCCCCAAGACCGGCGACCACGACATCGAGGTGAAGGTCAAGCGGGCCCGCGAGTTTCTGGAGCACAAGGACAAGGTCTTGGTCAACGTCCTTTTCCGTGGCCGCGAGCTGGCCCACATCGACGAGGGCCGGCGCGTGATGAACGAGGTTCTTCAAGCGCTCGAGGAAGTGGGCAAGCTTGAAAAGCCTCCTTCGATGGAGGGACGGCGGATGACCGCGATCCTGGCTCCGCGGTCGTGAGGGCGTCGGCGATCGGCTGGCGGCCTCCCTGAGGACGCGGCGGGCGAGAAACGCCGCGAAACGGGTTCGCGATACTGGACGGCGGGCGGGGCGTTCTGTTACCATGCGCGACTTGCCCGCGCGTCTCCTCCACAACGCTCGACGGTCGATCCGACCGCGCGTCGTCGACGGGGGGACGCTGGTTCGGCTCCGAGCCGCGACTTCGAGCCGGCGCGGCCGACCGACCGCCGCCCCGGGGCCCGTCCCGCCGCGGCCGCGCCGGGACGTTTGCGATTATTAGAGACGACTTCTCCAACGCGAGCCGAAACCGGCGGCGCCCGCCCGGCGCCTCCCGCGGATCGGCCGGCCAATCCCGCGATCCGACTTGATCCAGACGGGAACAGAAACGGTAGAGCAATGCCCAAGCTGAAAACCCACAAGGGTATGAAGAAGCGGTTCAAGGTCTCGGCCACCGGCAAGGTCTCGCACAAGCGGTGCGGCTCGTCGCACCTGATGAGCCACAAGAGCGGCAAGCGCGTCAGGCGGCTGCGCAAGAAGACGTTCCTGGAGGTCTCGGCCGAGAACCGACGGGTTCGCGACGCCCTCTTGACTCGGCAGTCGAGCAACCCCCTGGCCGTCGAGGCCGCCCGGCTCGCCGTCGTCGCCGAGCAGGCCGAGGGCGCCGGCGAGCAGGCCGCTCCCGCCTCCGAGTGATTTCACCCCTGCGATTTTTCCCGTATTTCACCCGGGGCGCCGAACCGGACGCCCCCCTGCGAGACCCTGAACAATGCGTGCAAGAAAAGGCGCGGCCAGACGCCAGGCGAAGGTTCGGATCTTCAAGGCCGCCAAAGGATTCGTCGGCGGTCGGAGACGGTTGCTGAAGTCGGCCAAGGAGACCCTGCTGCGGGCCGGCATGTTCGCGTTTCGCGACCGCCGGGCCAAGAAGCGCGAGTTCCGCAAGCTCTGGGTCACCCGGCTCAGCGCCGCGGCCGAGATGCGGGGGCTGAAGTACAGCCGGCTGATCCACGGGCTGAAGCTCGCCAAGATCGGCCTGGATCGCAAGAGCCTCTCCGAGATCGCCATCCACGACGCCGAGACGTTCGATTACATCGTCTCGAAGGCCCGGGCCGAGTTGGATCGGTTCGACGCCGAGTTGAAGGCGCGTCAAGCGGTCAAAACCGCCTGAGCCGCTGGAGGCTCAACCCCGGCGCGCTGAAGTGGCGGGCGACGCCCGCCCCGCAAGGCGCTTGCCCGCGGAGGGTATCCGTGGGGCGGGCGTCGCCCGCCGGCGACGGCCGTCGGGTCGGATTGGTCGTCTCCCGGCGACCGCGCCACTCCCCTTAGCGACCGATCGAAGTCGAAGGCCGAGATGAGCTCCACGGAATCGTTGGAACCCGCCCTCCTGGATCTGGACCACTTGGAGGCCGAAGCCACCCGCGCGTTTGAGTCGGCGGCGACTCCCAACGCCGTCGAGGCGGCGCGAGTCGAGTATCTGGGCCAGAAACAGGGGCGGTTGAAGGCCGCCCAGGAGCGGCTCAAGACCCTGGAGCCGTCCGTCAAGCGGGCCTACGGCCAGCGCTTCAACGGCGTCAAGCGGGCGCTTGAGGCCGCGCTTGAGGCGGCCCGATCGCGGGTTGAGCGACGCGAGGCGGTCGCCGGCGGGATCGACGTCACCCTGCCCGGAGTCGCCCCCCGGCTCGGCCATCGGCATCCGCTCTCGCAAACGGCCGACGAGTTGCTCGACATCTTCGCCCGGTTCGGCTTCGCGGTCGCCCGCGGACCCGAGGTCGAGGACATCCACCACAACTTCGACGCCCTGAACATCCCCCCGGTCCATCCCGCCCGCGATCCCCTGGACAATTTCTATCTGTCCGAGCGGACGATGCTTCGCAGCCAGACCAGCACGATCCAGATTCGGGTCATGGAGTCGCAGCCGCCGCCGGTTCGGGTCGTCGCCATCGGCCGGGTTTATCGGCCCGACACGGTGGACGCGACCCACTCGTTCATGTTCCACCAGATCGAGGGCCTGATGGTCGATCAGGGCGTGACCATGGCCGACCTGAAGACCGTTTTGCGACTTTTCGCCCGCGCCTATCTCGGCGAAGACGTGCGGATTCGATTCCGCCCGTCGTTCTTTCCGTTCACGGAACCGAGCGTCGAGGTCGATATGCTCTGGCACGGCGGCGACCGATGGGTTGAAATGGGAGGAGCGGGCATGGTCGACCCCAACGTCTTCAAGGCCGTCGGCTACGACCCCGAGCAAGTGACTGGATTCGCCTTCGGTCTGGGCATCGAACGCCTCTGCATGCGGCGGCACGGGATTGACGACATTCGTCTTCTCTATCAAAACGACGTTCGCTTCCTCGACCAGTTCTAAGAATTCGGCCGCCTCGCCCGCTCGCCTCGACTGATGAGCTTCCAACACCGAACGAGCAGGAGGCCTCAAGTGCAACAGCAACAAAAAGAGCGAGTCATCGTGACAATGGGGGCGACGTCCCACGGCGTCTGCGTCCACCACCACGATTTTCCGGAGGTCCGGGCCGAGGGCCAGTCGCCGAAGGAGGCCGCCACGCATCTGGCGAACAAGCTCGCCGCGGCGATGGACACCGCCCTGACCGACTGGCGCCGCGAATCGCTTAGCCAGGCGATCGCCGACGTTCAGGATTTCGTCAAACGAGAGGGTTGAGCAACACTCATCATGGCGACCGAGGAACCCGAGCCGTCCGCGAAGCCGAAGCGTTCTCCGGCCCTGGTTCGGGGCCTCGGAACTCTCGACGCCACCATGCTCGTCATGGGGGCGATGATCGGCTCGGGCATCTTCATCACGTCGGCAGAATCGGCCCGGATCGTCGGCTCGCCCGGCTGGCTCATGCTGGCCTGGCTCCTGGCCGGGTTGATGACGGTCGCCGGCGCGGTCTCCTCGGCCGAACTGGCCGCGATGATGCCGCGCGCGGGGGGACAGTATGTCTTCCTCCGAACCGCCTACGGCCCGAGCATCGGCTTCCTCTTCGGGTGGTCGCTGTTCCTGGTTGTCCAGACCGGCACGATCGCCGCGGTGGCCGTCGCGTTCGCCAAATTCGTCGGCGTCTTCGTCCCGGCGATCTCCGCCGACGTCGCCCCGCCGGCCCTTGAGTTGGGAGGCTACGCGCTTCGGGTCTCAACCCAACAACTTGTCGCCGTCGCGCTGATTGTTCTGCTGACGGTCGCCAACACGCGGGGCTTGAAACTCGGCGCCCTGATTCAAAACACGTTCACGATCACCAAAACCGCGGCGCTTCTGGGACTGATCCTGATCGGTCTCTTCCTCGGAGCCAACACCAAGGCCGCCGCCTGGACGGCCGCCTGGTGGGACTCCGCGGCCAACGGCTGGACGCCGACGTCCGGCTACAAGGAGCCTTTGCCGGTCGACGGCCCCGGCGCGATCCTGCTGCTTCTGGGCCTGGCGATGATCGGCCCCTTGTTTTCGTCGACCGCCTGGAACAACGTCACCTTCACGGGCGGAGAGACCCGCGACCCCGGCAAGACGCTCCCCCGGGCGCTCCTCCTGGGAACGTCCAGCGTGGTTGTCCTCTATCTGCTCGCCAACCTCGCCTACCTGGCGAGCCTCCCCTTCGACCTGATCCAGCACGCGCCTCAGGATCGGGTGGGCACGGCGGCGATGGAGGCCGCGATGGGGCCGATCGGCCGCCATCTGATGGCCGGGGCGATCGTCATCTCGACCTTCGGCTGCGTCAACGGGTTGGTTTTGGCCGGCGCGCGGGTCTTCTACGCGATGGCCCGCGACCGCCTCTTTTTTCAGGCCGCGGGGAGGACGAACAAGCACGGCGTGCCGGCCGTCGCGCTCTACGCGCAGGGAGCCTGGGCGTCGCTCTTGACGCTCCCGGCGACGGTGGCCGTCGACCCCGAAACCGGGGCCACCGCCTACGGCAACCTGTACAGCGAGTTGCTTGAGTACATCATCCCCGTCGACATGATCTTTTATGTGGTGATGGTCGCCGCGGTGATCGCGATGAGGCGCAAGGCGCCGTTGCTGAAGCGGCCGTACAAGACGATCGCCTATCCATTCCCCCCCTTGATTTACATTGGCCTGGCCCTGGTGTTGGTGGCCGACTTCATTTACCTCAAGCCCAAGACTTCGGGGATCGGCTTCCTGATCGTCCTGGCGGGCCTGCCGGCCTACTGGCTGTGGGGCCGGCTGGAGGCCGTCCCGGCGAAGACCCGAAAGCCCCGACCCGAGCCGACGAGCGGAAAGCCCGATGATCGTTAGTTGGAATTGGCTTCTCGAATATGTCCGGCTCGACATGCCGGTGGAGACCCTGACCGACCGCCTGGCCCTGACCGGCCTGAACCATGAGGGCACCTCCGAAGTGGGGGGCGACCTGGCGATCGACCTGGAGGTGACGAGCAACCGTTCGGACTGCCTCGGCCATCTGGGCGTCGCGCGCGAGATCGCCGTTTTGTACGACAAGGCGCTCCGCGTTCCGAACCCCCAGCCGCCGACCTCGGGCGACCCCGTCGAGCGGAAGACCGGAGTGACCGTCGAGGCGCCGGGCCTGTGCCCCCGGTTCACGGCCCGTGTTGTCACCGGCGCGAAGGTCGGCGAGAGTCCCTGGTGGCTTCAGCGCCGGCTGGAGACGATCGGCGTCCGCCCGGTCAGCAACATCGTCGACATCACCAACTACGTCATGTTCGAGTGCGGCCAGCCGCTGCACGCCTACGACCTGGACCGGCTGGAGGAGCGCCGGCTGGTCGTCCGGCTCGCCCGGCCGACAGAGAAGCTGACGGCGATTAACGGCAAGGTCTATGACCTGGAGCCGTCGATGTTGGTCATCGCCGACGGCGCGCGCCCGGTCGGTCTGGCGGGCGTGATGGGGGGGCTTGAGACCGAGATCGGCCCGACGACCTCCAACGTCCTGATCGAGGCCGCCCAGTTCGATTCGATGTCCGTGCGGAAGACCTCGCGGGCGCTTGGGCTGTTCAGCCCGTCGAGCTTCCGGTTCGAGCGGCCGATCGACCCCGATATCACCGAGTGGGCCAGCCGCCGTTGCGCCGAGATGATCCTCGACCTGGCCGGCGGATCGCTCCATCCCGGCGTGATCGACGTCGGCGCGCCGGTCGCCGAGCGCGAGCCGATCACGCTGCGGTTCCCCCGGATTTCCAAGGTCCTTGGCATCTCGATCGACCCGGCCGAGGTCCGGCGCATCCTCGTGGCGTTGGGACTGGAGGTGATTTCGGAGACGGCCGAGTCGATTACGGTTAGGCCGCCGACCTGGCGGGCCGACCTGGAGCGCGAGATCGACCTGGTCGAAGAGGCCGCGCGGATTCATGGATATGAGCATATCCACGAGAACCGGGCGTTCCCGGTCGCCAGCTCGCCCAAGGGCTCGCGCGAGCGGGTGGAGTCGGAGATTCGGAACGTCTTGACGGCGGTGGGGATGGACGAGGCGGTGACGTTCAGCCTGGTGAGCGACGACCTGGCCGGCTCGGTCGCCCCCGGCGCGGCGGCGGAGCCCCTCCGCGTCAGCCACTCCAGCCGACGGCGCGAGAACGCCCTAAGGCAAAGCCTCATCCCAAGCCTTTTGTCCGTCCGCCGGCACAACGAGGCCCACGGAACGGCCGACGCCCAGGTGTTCGAGATCGCCGACGTCTACATCCCGCGCCCGGGTCGCGAGCTTCCCGACGAGCCCCCTCGCCTCGCGCTGGCGGCGGGCCGCGATTTTCGGGGGCTCAAGGGTGTGGTCGAGGCTCTACTTAAGCGGCTGAATATCGCCGAGCCCCTGACCTCCCGGCCGGTCGATGCCCCCTTATTCACGCCCGGCCGCGCGGCGGAGCTGTTCGTCGGCGACGTTCACTTCGGCCACCTCGGGGAGATCGACGCCGCCCGGCTTCAGAAGTTCGAGTTGCGCAACGCTTGCTCGGCCGCCGAGTTGGAGTTGAACGTCCTGCTGGAGAAGGCCCGGACCGTCGCCCAGTATCAACCCCTGCCGACGTTCCCGGCCGTCGTCCGCGACCTGTCGCTGGTGGTCGATCGCGCGCTCACATGGGCCGATCTGTCGGCCGCCGTCCGCGAGTCGGGTGGGAAAACGCTCCGCTCGGTCGCCTACCTCGACACCTTCCAGGGGGGCAACCTCCCCGACGACCGCCAGAGCCTCCACTTCAACATGACCTTCCGCCGCGACGACCGAACCTTAACCGGCGAGGAGGTCGATCAGGCGGTCAAGAGCGTGGTCGAAGCCTGCTCCCGGAAATTCGGCGCCGCGCTTCGAGCCTGATGCGTCGGACCCGCCCGCGGGTTAGCATGGAGGCTGATTCGCGCGTTGGACTTGGCGGACGCGGAAGGAGAGGAGGCGGCCGTGAGCGCGGCGGGCGATTGGGGGCTCTTCCAAGGCGTGAAACGGAGCGTCATCGGCGCGGCCGCCCTGTTGTTCTTTGATGGGGTGTTCACCGCGTCGTTCCTGTGGTCGTCGATCGTCTGTCCGATCTGGTTTCTTTTCAGCTTGGTGAACAGCGCGATCCAGCGGCCCGGTTGGGGGCTCGCTCTTCTGCGGGTCGGGATCCCAGCTTTGACGTTGGCTCTCGTCCTGGCCAACAATGCCATCCAAAATAGAATTGCCGAAACGAACGCCCGGCGCGTCATATCCGCTTGCGAAGCATATCACGCCGCCAATGGTGTGTTCCCCAAGGATCTTAAGGAACTTGTGCCGCAATATCTGTCCTCCGTTCCAGTTGCGAAGTATTGTTTGGGGCCTCCGAGGGTTTTCTATTATTTCAACTCTGGAAAGCCCACGCTCTTTTGGCAGATTATCCCGCCGTACTACCGGAAATTCTACGATTTTGAGGATCAGCGCTGGAGTTACCTTGATTAAGCCCCGCAGCCCTACGGCTCGAACGATCGGGAAGCCGTGATGAGAGAGACGCTGAGGCAATGGCGATTGGTGCTGGGGGCGCTGCTGCATGAGTGGCGCACCGGGGTGCTTTTGCTGCTCTTGATCGGGCCGATCTTGGCCTACATGGGCTTCGGCACTCTTTGGCTGTTTGAGAAGGGCTGGTTGCTCCCCGCGGTGATCGCCTGGATCGTGGCCGGCGGGCTGTTCGCGATCCTCGCCGCGCGGTGGACCACCAGCGTTCGGACGGTGCTTCCGCCCCTTGATTGGGAGTCGCCCCGCACCTTCTCGCCGCGGGATCGCCAGGCCTGGAAGATCGTTGAGCGCCACGCCCATGAGGCCGAGAAGCTGTCGATGGACGACCTTTTCGAGGCCGATCGCTACATTGAGACTGGCAGGCAACTGCTCAAGGACCTCGCCGCGCACTACCATCCCCAGTCGAGCTTTCCGCTCGACGAGGTGCCCGTCGTCGAGTTGCTCTCGGCCCTGGAGTTGGCCGCGGAGGACCTCGCCAAGCTGACCCGGCAGATGCCCGGCGGCGACCTCGTCACCCTGGCCCACTGGCGCCGGGCGGTTCAGATGGCCGGTTACATCTCGAAGGCCAACGACCTGTACGCCCTCGTCTCGCCGTTCCTGAACCCGCTGAGCGGCCTGACGCGCGTCGGCACGCGCGAGCTGATCGTCAAGCCGGCCTGGAAAAACATGCAGCAAAACGTGATGAGGTGGTTTTTCCACGCCTATGTGAATCGGCTGGGCGTCCACCTGATCGAGCTTTTCAGCGGCCGGCTGGCCATTGGCGCCGACGAGTACCGCCGTCTCACGCGCCGGCATCGCCTCCCGGCGCTGCGGTCCGACGCCGACGAGACGCTGGTGATCGACGTCGCCGGCGCCCAAGGATCGGGCAAGACCCGATTGATCGCCGCCGCGCGCGAGGTTTTTCAGGGCGACGACCGGCCGATCCGAGCGCGACTGGAGGGGATGGGGCTGGACGCCTCGTTGGTCGATCATCTCAAGAACGTCAAATATGTGGAGGTGCCCGGCTACGCGCCGACCGGTGGACGCGCGGGCGAATCCCGATCCGATCGCCAGTCGCGGGAATCGGCCGTGTCGACGTCGGTTGACGGCGACATGCTGGTGTTGGTCATCGACGGCCGCAAAGGGCTGCAACCGGCCGACCTCGCCTTCGCCAAGGAATGGGATGGGTACTTCATTCAGCACCCCGACCGTGAGCCACCGCCGGCCCTGGTGGTGGTGACGGGTGTTGATCGGCCCGAGTTCGGCACCGTTTGGTCTCCCCCCTACAACTGGACGGAGGGCCAAAGCGCCCGCGAGGCGGCCGTGCGGAGCCTTTTCGACTCGCTCCGCGCCGACCTGCCGCCGACGTTCTCAACCTTCGCCGCGGCGGGGCTCCCCGATCAATCGCCGTTCGGCCTGGTCGAGCACGTCCTCCCCGCCTTCGCCGCGCAACTCCACCGCGCCGAGCGGGCCTCGCTGTTGCGCCGACTCCAAGCCGCCTCGAGCCGCTCGAAGGTCGGCCGCGTCCTCAGTCAGATCGGCGAGCAGGGCAAACACGCCTGGTCGCGTCTTAAAAGCCGCCGGTCGTCCAAGGCCAAGACCTGACGCACGCGCGGTTCGCGTGCGTTAAAACGGCTGCCCGCCGCCCGACTGCGCTGGGGCGGCCGGCCGGGTCGCGCGGGCCGGTTGGGGCGCGGATCGAGGCGCGGCGGGCGAGGACGTTGTCGCCGGGGCGGTCTGGCCGGGCGTTGAGAGCGAGGCGGGCCGGCCAGCGCGGTTGGGGTCGGGGGTGGTCCCCTCCACGGCCGCGGCGCCCCCGCCGCCGAAGCGGACCAGCGTCCCCGCCAAGAGCGGCGCGGAGGTTGAGGTGATCAGGGCGTCGCTGGGGCGCAGCGCGCCGGTGATCTGGACCCGCTCGGGACCGACGGCGCCCAGGACCTTCACCCGAACGTTGACGACGTACTCATTGCGGATCACTTGAACCCGCGCGTCCCCCGGCCTCGACGCGACGGACTGGACAGAGCGCTTGGGGACGGTGGCGACCGCCTCGACCGGGAGGCTCGGCCCTCGGACGCGGAGGCCCGGCTCAAGCTCTCCCTTGGGGTTGGGCAGTTGGACCCAGGCGGCGGCCAGCGGCGACGCCAACTCTCGGAGCGGTCTGTACTCGTCGGTCGCGGGCAACGGCACGATCGCCTTGACCTTGGCGGTTTGCTCTTGGTCTTCGACCCACACCTTAAGCTCGCCGCCGGCGGTCGCCTCGCGGCGGTCGACGGGAACCAGCGCCCGCAGCGTGGAGAGGTCGGCAAGCTCAGCGACCACGGTCCCCTTGAGCACGAATTGCCCCGACGCGACCGGCAAGTCGATGATCGTGCCGGCGAATGGGGCGCGGAGGGTCCGTCGGTCCAGCTCGAGCTGAGCCAGCGCGAGGCGCGCCTGGGCCGCCACAACGCGCGCCTTGGCCGTCTCGGTTGCGGCGTTCCGAGCGTGGGTCGCCTCAATGAGCCGCCCGTTGGCCGTCACAATTTGCGCCTTCGCCCCTTCGCCGAGCTCCCCCCCGGCGTCAGCGCGCGCCCTCGCCTCCATGAGCTGGGTTTCGGCGGCCTGTTGCCGCGCTACGCCGAGGGCCGACTCGGCGGTCTCCCGCGCGTTCGCCTCCATGAGCTCGGCTTCGGCGATCTTGAGCCGGGCGTCGGCCTCGCCGCGGTCCAGTTCGGCGACCTGCGCGCCTTCCTTCACCGCCGTTCCTATTCCGGCGTCGATTGATCGGATCAAGCCGTCAACCGGGGCGATTATCGAGACCCGGCGGATTGGCTCCAGCGTCGATACGACCTGGAAATGCTCGGGCATCGTCAGGTTCATCGGCTCGGCGTCGATCGTGGCCGAAGTCGGCGGGCTTTGGGCCCGAGCGGACCCAACCACCACGAGCAGCGCGCAGGCGAAACGCGAACCGGCCTGGATGTTCATGGGAGACCTCGCGCGAGAAGGGGAGCGGCGATGAGGGGGCGTCCGCCAGCGATCGGTTCAGCCTTTAACCTAAAGGTGACGAGGCGGTCCGTCAATCATCCGGCTACCAACCGGGAGGGCCGGAAGGTACGATCGATGGTTGGGGATCGCGGGGCGGCCGATGACGGCGGGCGCGGCTTTTCCCGCTTTCCACGAACGAGATCGAGGAAATCCCATGCCTCCCCGTTACACGGGTCAAATTCTGCGAATCATCGGCCTGTTGATCGAGATGTTCGGCCTGGCGGCGTTCGCGATGTCGCCCAGAGGAGGAGCGGGCAATGATCGCGGCTGGCTCGGTCTGACCACCGACCAGATTTGGCTAATCGTGATCGTCGGTTTCGTCGTCTGGCTGACGGGGACCATCACGATCCACGCCACCGCGCCCGGAGGACGGCTGGCGAACCGGCGGCCGGCGGATCGAGATGAGAGCCGGAAGGAATTGTAGCGGGTCGTTGCGCCTCGCCCTCCCGGCGCGCTGGGAGGGAGGCGCGGAAACTGACGCGATGAACCCGCCAGTGGATCGCCAAGGTCAGCCGAACGGCCGTTCTCGGTGGGAGTGGCTCGCTGATCCAACATGCTGGGCAAACCTCGGGGGCCGATCTTCAGATCGGCCCCCGAAGTCGAGCCGTGCAATGATCGAGCCGTTACTGGCCCGCCTTGGGCGTGGGAGCTTCGGCGGGTGGAGCGGCCTGGGCCGGGGCGGTCGGGAAGAGGTCTTTCGGCATCGGCTTGACGGTGATCTTGGCCGCCTTGCGGGCCTCGGTCAGCAGGTCTTTCTGAAGCTCGGCGGCGTAGGTGTTGATGACGAGGGGCTTGTTCTGCTCCAGGTCGAAGGGGCGTCCCTCCTTGCGGTCGGTCACCTGGATCAGGTGGTAGCCGTAGGGGGTTTCGACCGGGTCGGAGACCTGGCCCTTCTTGAGCTTGAAGGCCACGTCGGTGAACTCGGGGATGAAGCCGCTGCGCAGGTCGAAGAAATCGAGGTCGCCGCCGGCGCCGCCTTCGTTGGCCGGGTCTTCCGAGTACTTGTTGGCGGCCTCGGCGAAGGTGATCTGGTTCGCGTCGATCTGCTTCTTGATCTCGGCGAGCTTGGCCTTGACCTTCTGCTTCTCGGCCTCGGGGGCGTCGGGCTCGGTCATCAAAAGGATGTGGCTGGCGCGGACCTGGGTGCCGGAGAAGAGGTCGTTGTGTTCGGCGACGAACCGCTTCAACTCCGCGTCGGTCGCCTTCGCCTTGACGTACTCGATCCAGCGCAGGCGGTCGCGGATCTCGTTGCGGATGTCCTCCAGGGAGTAGCCGCTCTCAAGCAGCGCGGAGGCCAGGTCCTTGCCGTCGGCCTTGAGGCCCTGCTCCAGGCTGGCCATCTCGGCGTCGACCTTGTCGGGGGTGATGGCGATCTGCTGACGGTTCAGGAACTGGGTGACCAGCCTCGTGTTGGCCAGCGTGTCGACGGCGTCCCGGTAGACCCGCTCCTGGTCCTCGGCCGCGGGGATCTGGTAGCGGGTGATGATGTTGAGCACGTCGCCCTTGGTGATGTTCTCGGTGGCGCCGTTGTACTCGACCGTCGCGACAACCTCGCCGGGATTGGCGACCGCCGGACCGTGCCCCGCCGGGGCCTGGGCCGGGGCGGCGGCCTTGGTCTTCGGTTGCGCCTGGGCCGGGGCGGACTGCGCCAAAGCGGCGCCGACGCCGACGGAGAGTCCCGCGGCCGTCAGGATTGCGAAGCTGAAAAGGACCATCCCGCGCATCGAACGGATCTCCTTGTCGAGGGCGATTTGTCGGCTCCCGATCCCGTCGTCCGGAACGACCTTGCATGCGTCACGTCCGGTCAACCGGCGAGAGAGTCGGATGAGTTTTCCGATTATACGGATTTCGCTAGTTCCCGCCGCGCGAATCGGCGAAGAAACCGGCGGGCGTTTGTCGCGATCCCTCAGAAGGCGTCCGACGAGACGACCTCGCCGCCGTTTCGCGTGGCCAGGCCCCGCCATATCGCGAGGCTCACCGAATCCTTGGCGAACCCGACATGACCGTCGCAGAAGAGGACGTTCGCGCCCCCCGGATGGTTGCTCCGCGCCGCCTTCCATGCCGGGTTGTGCGGGGGGCTCGCCTGCCAACAATCGAAGGCGTCGGCGTTGGGCGGCAGGTAGTGGTTGTAAAGGGTCGTTCGGTAGTCGCCGTCCCACCAGGCGTATCCCTTGTCGAGCCGCCAGCCCGAGGGATTGGCGCATCCCGAGTCGGAAAGGGGCGTCGAGCCGATCGCGGCGGCCCGGCGAACGTCGGTCGGCGGCGCCCCGCCGGTCTGAGTGGAGGCGCCTCCTCCGGCGGGGCCGATGAGTTGCTCCGACGCGGCGACTGTCCCGCTTGAGCCGTCGGTGATGCTCGCGATCGATTGGGGCGGACCCAGGATGAAGGCGCCGTTGGGCTTGACCGTCACGCCCGCGTCTCCGGGATTGGCGCTCAGGGGAGAGCCGTCCCCGGCGCAGAACTGGTAGTTCGCCTGTCCCGAGGTGACGCCGCCGGGGAGCGTGGTTGGGGGGGGCGTCGGGTCGCTGGGGCAGAGGAAGATATTGACCTTGGCCGCCATGACCGTCGTGTTGGCTCCGAACGGCGTCCAGGGGGCCGCGCCGAGAACGCTGGTCGGGCCGGCCCCGATCGGCAAATCCATGTTCAGGGCGTTATGGATGTTCGATTGCTCCAAATAGGGCGAAAGCTGGGCGAGCACCGACCACCGATAGTGGAGCGCGGGCACTCCAGGGTAGGTCTGGTTGTCCTTCGGATAGAGAAAGCCGACCGGGAAGCAATTGGCGGACGAGTGGTAATTGTGCAGGGCGATCCCCAGTTGCTTGAGGTTGTTTGAGCACTGGGCCCGCCTCGCCGCCTCGCGCGCCGCCTGGACGGCGGGGAGCAAAAGCGCGATCAACACGGCGATGATGGCGATGACCACGAGAAGCTCGATCAGGGTGAACGCTCGACGAATGCGCATCGGAAGAATGACCCCCGGGAAACGGAAGCTCTGGAGGCGCGCGGCCGCGCGAGCCGGCCGATCAAGCGGGCGCGGCGGGCGCTGGGCGCGCGGTGAGAAGACGCGACGGACGCGGCCCGAAGGCTCAGGCCGAGGCGTTTATCTCCGGCGGTCTTTCCAGACGCGCGGCGCGCCGGACGGGGGTGTGAAGGGGGGCGGGACGGACGCGAAGCCGATTCGACTGGCGCGCGGTTCCCCCGTGTTCGAGTCCCAGCGCGGCCGATTTGCCCGCGACGCTCGCGCTGGAGCCCAAGGGCGCGGCCGGATCGCCGCAAGGCGCCGCGCCAAGGCATGGCCCGGAATCCTTCTCGACGGGCGTTGAGGCCGCCCCGTCTTCTTCCGAGGGTTCAAAAGCCTTCCAGGGCTTTGTCGGCTCCGGTTCGCTCGGCCCACAGCAGCAAGCGGCCTCGCGACATCGCTCGCGACACTGACAATACGCGCCGTGATCGTCCTCAACAAGCGCGGCGGCCGACATCGCCGCCGCCCCGGCGCTTCCCCCCGAGACGATCATCCCAACCACCACCACCAGCGCCGCGAGCCAGGGCTCGGGGCGAAGGAGGGACCGGGGATGGCGCGGCGGGCGGGGGGGCATGGCGAGGAACCAGCGATCCAATGCGAGGAAGGAGCGGTTGATGTATCTTCAATCGTTCAGCAAGCGTGGTACGCTGTCAAGGCTCCGCCGGGTCATTTCACGATTGCCGAGCGTGTTTGGCCGGGCGTCGGCGATGGCCATGCCGTTGCTTGTTGCGCGGTTGCTCTCCAAGATGGAGCGACCCGCGAACGGCGCGATCGCGCATTCGCGGCGGAGTTCCCCAATCAGACTTCTCTGTGTTCGCTCGTCTCCCTTTGAGGCGGCCATGAGTCAACAAGCGAGCAATTCCACAAACCTTGAATTACTGGAACGGTACTCGCGTCGTTCGCCGTTTCACGACAAATCCATCGAAGTGGTCGTTGCCCTCAACAAGCGAGTGGTGATCCACCTGACGCTCATCGTCACACGCGCGACGGACTTGGGGCGGTGCGAGTTGCCCGCCGTTTGGCTCCACGGATCGATCGTCCCCAAAGGCGGAGGGTTCAGCCTCGACGTGGAGACCGACACCGGCCGGCTCCAAGCTACCGGCCGCGATGTCCGGTTGATCCGCAACAGCGATCTGGCCATGCTGATCCCGCCGATCGACGGCTGATGGCTTGAGCGCATGATGATTCGAATCGGCTGGCTCGAATGCTGGATTCGGGCCCTTGGGAGGGTGGGGCTCCCGCAGAGCCGGTGACTTGCGTGGGGCTCGGCGGGAACCTCGCCCTCCCAAGGGTCCGTTTCGACACCCCTTCCGTAAACCCGACGACCCTCATCCGGCCGTCCCGGCCACCTTCTCCCGGGGGGAGAAGGATGATTGCGACGCAACGATTCCGGATTCGAACGCGGCTCACCGCCGGGCGAAGAGCGACTCCTTGAGCGGTTCGTATCGAACGGCCAAATGGGGGGTGTCGAGTGGGGTTTGGTCGTTCATCCGGGAGTCGAGGCAGCTTTCGAGGATGCCGCAGACGAGCATGGTTCGGTCGGCGGGGTAGGCGGCGCGGCCGGTTTCGAACATGCGGGAAGCGTAATTCATCAGGTTTGCGGAGTAAGCGACGTTCGGGGGCGTCGGCAGCATGAATTGGGTGGAAAGGATGTCGGGGCGGTCTTTGACTTTGACCGCGAGGTTGTAGTCATTGAGCGCGCCGTTGAGCATCAGGAGCGTGGCTTTTGTGCCGTCGGCGTACTCGATGAAGTAGGCGGCGGGCTTCTTGACGATCCGCTTGATCTCGTCGCCGACGGCCAGGTTCTGGGTTCGGCCGTCTTCGACCGTCAGGCCCTGGAGCGAGTCGGAGCGGGAGAGGGCGGCTTCAAGCAGCTTGCGCGACCAGCGGCCCTCGTCGGCGGCGCGCCAGACGGCGTCACCCTCGATCATCTGGACCCGCTTGACGCCGGTTTCACCCCCTTTGCGGCGTTCGAGAACGCACTGCATGGCTTCGAGCGCGTGGTAGTCCATCGCGTCGGAGCCGCCGACGCCGACCATCAGGGCGTCTTCGACGACCGCGCCCAAGGGTAGGTCGACCGCCGGCAGGCGCCACGTCACGGGCAGAGAGGAGCCGGCCAGGAGCGGGAAGCCGAGCTTGCGGGAAAGCTCGACCATCGTCTTCGCCTTCTCGAAGCTGTACGAAAGGTGCTTGTCGTTGAAGATGGGCACCGCGCGGCCTTCGGCCTCGAAGACGTCGACCGCCTGGCGGAAGAACTCGAAGCGGGGGTAGAGGATCTGCCCCTTCTCGTTGCGGGGATAGTCGCCATGCTCACCGATGATGAGGACGGCGTCGACGGCTAGCTTGTCGCCGCCGCAACGGAGGGCCTCGGCGATTGTCGGATAGACCTTGAAGCCGAAGCTCCGGGCGCGCTCCTCGCTCTGGTCGTCCTCGGGCTTCTGGTCGACGTAGAGCGAAACCACGTCGATCGGCGGCTTGCGCCAGGTCCCTTCGATCGGATAACCGACGAGGAAGCGGTCTCCCATGTGCTGGGCGTGGGAAAGGTACTTCCAAACGGTGGTGATGATGGCGAGTCGCTTGCGGGCGCCCGGCGCGGGCGCGGCGGCTTCGGCTTGGTCGCGGCTTCGCATGGGCGTTAGCTCCTCATGAACTGCGATTCGACGGGCGGTTGGTAGGCGATGGCGCTTAAGTGAGGCGTTTCCATTCGGGGGCGGCCGTCGGCCAGCAGATCAACCGCCGCGCAGCCGATCCCCGTCGTCAGCAGAGTTCGCTCGACGGGGTACGGGGACTTGCCGGTCAGGAACAGGGTTTCGATGTGGTGGGCCAGGGCGCTGAAGAAGTTGGGAAGGGTCTGCCCGGGCGCCAGGCCGGGGAGATTCAACTGGGTGGAGAGGATCGGCGAATCGTCATCCAGCCGCATCGCGACCGTGAAGTCTTGAACAAGTCCCGACATCATGAACAGGCAGCCGATCACGCCGTCGTTGTAGGTGATCCGGTAGAGCAGGGGATCGCGGGCCAGTCCCCCCATCTGATCGAGCTCGGGGAAAACGTGGCCGTAGCCCGGCCGGGGTGAACGAAGCGAGAAGCTGCGGCAGAGACAGGCGTCGAACAACTCGCGGGTTGGCTTATTCTCGCTCAGGTACTTCCAGACCGAATCACCGCGCAAGACCTCAACGGCCGAAACGCCGGTCTCGCCTCCTCGCCGACGCTCGATCATGCACTGGAGCGATTCGAGGCCGTGGAAATCGTAGCTATCGACCCCGCCGTAGCCGACGCAGACCGCCTCGCGAATTGGCGCGTCCTTGGGCGTCTCCAACTCGGGAATCCGCCAGGTCACCGGCAGCGACGAGCCGGCCATGAAGGCGAAGCCCATCTCGCGGGCGGTGTCGTACATCGACCGGGCCCACTCCCAGTTCCACGACAGATGCTTGTCGTTGAAGACCGGGACGCTCTTGCCCGTCCGCTTGAAGACCTCGACGACCTGCTGGAAGAACTCGTACCGCGGGTAGTGGGTGCGTCCTTTTTCGTCGCGGAGGTAATGGCCGTGCTCGCCGATGATCGCCACGCCGTCAACCGCCAGCGAATCGGTCCCGCGCGTCAGGGCCTCGGCGATCGTCGGATAAACGGTCAGGTTGGGATGCCGCGCGGCCCGCTCGTCGGTCAGGTCGCCCTTCGGCCGCTGGTCGACGTAGAGCGAAACCACGTCGAACGCCGGATGATGGAATCGTCCGCCCCAGCCGTAGCCGTCCATAAAGCGGTCGATGATTCCCTGGCCATGCGACGTCTTGCGGTACTCGGTCGTCAGCGCCGCGATTCGCGGCCGCGCCGCGCCCTCGCCCCGAGCCCAGGGCGCCGCCGCCGCCACTCCCGCCCCGGCGGCCATCGCCGCCATCGCCGATCGCCTGGTCAAGCCGGTGGGTTTGCCTCGTTCCTCGTCGCCCATATCTCAACGCCTCCCCGAGGGTTTAATGGCCGTTTGAGATATGTGTAACACCGAGGCGGGGCCGTGTCCATTCCCGAGTGGGCGGCTCGGCGATGCCGTGGGGATCATCGGGCCGCTTCTTCGGCCGCCTGGACGAGGGGCTGGAGGGCGGCGGGGGTGAGATTCTCGCCGACCAGATCGTCGAGGATGGTGCCATCGGCGTCGATGAGGTAGGCCGAGGGCCAGCTCCGGACACTCCATTGTCGAGGAATTTCCCCGTCGGAACCGCCCGCCCAGAATGAGCGCCAGGTGATCCCTTCCTTCGCGACCACCTCCTTGACCTTGGCCCGATCCGCCTCCGCGTCGCCGTTGACTCCCACCAGCGCGAACGGACGCCCCTTCATGGCCGCGACGAGATCCTTGTCCCGGGGGATCCACTTCATGCCCCAATTATCCGAACTCATCCAAAACGACAGGACGACGATCTTGCCCCGAAAATCGCTCAGCCGGATGGGCGCGCCGTCGATATCCTCGCCGACGATTTCGGGGGCGGGCTGACCGATCCGCAGGCGCTGAATTCGATGGAGCTCGTCCTCGGCCGTCCTCCACAGTCCCACGCGCAGTTCGGCGTCCTCGCGGGCGACTTGCTCCAGGAGGGCTTCGGCCTCGCTCCGAAACTTTGGACCGTCGACGGCCCGGCAGCGTTCCAAGCTGATTTTGGTTAGCTCGTTCGCCAACTCGGGGCCGCTGATCGGCGCTGTGAGCCTGTCATGGACTCGAGCCATTTCGGCGAGATGGAGACCCAGGTAAAGTCGAGCGACGTGGACGAAAGCCCGGTTCCGATTCCGCGAGACGGCCGCGCGGAGGAAGGCCTCGGACGCGGGGGCGCGGGGGCCGATGGTTTCGGCGCTGTCCATCGCCTTGAAGAGATCCGGGACCTTGTCGAAGAGTTCCGGATCCTCCAGGGCGGGGGAGTCGGCCAGGAGCCGATAGGCCGCGTCGCCGCGCTCGGCAATGTCATCACCTGCTTCCCAACCCGTCTCGGCCGCCGCCCACGCGGCCGCGTCGACCGCGTCCAACACCTCCGGGCTCGAACGGGCCAGCGTCAAGGCTCGGTCCATAAAGCCCAGCAATCGAGCGTGGAAGGCCTCGACCGAGGCTCTCAACTCGGAAACAGGTGTCTCCTTGTCCGATTCCTGAATCTCCTTGCGGAAAGTCTCCCGCGACCGCTCGGCCTCCGCCTTGATGTCGGCCAGCGTGTCCGGAATGGGCGCGGCGACCGGCGAGGGTGTTTGAGCCACCGCCACCAGGGGCCAAACCGCGACGATAAACCAGACGAATCGTTTCATGATCTCGCTCCTCTGGCGCGTCGGCGCCGCGCTTGACGCACCCTACCTATAAATGAAATTAATTGTATATGAAATACGCCGTCGCCTTGCACGCCTTGTCGGCGGTGACGCGGACCCAGTGGGCGCTGAAGCTGTCGGGGAAAATGAGAGGGAGATAGCCGTTGGGGAATAATGTGGCGGTGGTGTACGTCTTCCATGAGCCGTCGCCGAGGAAATCAACTTCGACTTTGAAGTTCACCTCCACGTTGGATTCTTGCGAGAGGTGGAGCGTCTTTTTGTCGAAGCCGGTCATGAGGAACGGGTCGGAGGTTTCGCCGGCCTTGACGTCGTCGTTCCACCAGGGGCCGCCCCAGCCGGTGGGCTTGCCCATCTTCCAAAGGTCGTCGATGTTGCCGAACCAGAGGCCGGATTGAGGCTGGCCGACGGCGCGGTCGGTCTGGTCGCTGGCCATGACGAACAGCCCCCGCCAATGGCAGAAGTCGGGAACGATCCGCAGGTGGTGGGCGATGGGGCGAATCCCCCAGACCTTGCC
>Ga0180216_1001209_pt1 | contig 23639 bp, 19 predicted proteins | sample eDN3rd37CBELigMG_FD_128879 | JGI IMG/M metagenome (GOLD analysis project Ga0180216, IMG submission 128879) | Enriched Miracle-Growth compost microbial communities from Emeryville, California, USA - eDNA 3rd pass 37_C BE-Lig MG (version 2)... ...
CCGATCTTGCTGTTGCCTGGGATCAATGCCGGCCCGCCGCCGGCACCCTGACGCATTGCAAGCCCGATACGCACATGGATCATGCTCGCACCATGCTCAAGGTCCCCGGCGGTTCCAACAACGACTGCTTTGCCGTAGCCCCGCGGCTTCAATGGCCCGAGCGCTTCAATTGCGCGCGCGGTGAGCACCTTTCCGGCTTCTACCGAGAGCTCGACCAAATTAGTGAAGTCGTCGATTGGCGCTTTGCCGGCGTGGGGATTGTGGAGCACACCGCATGCGGCGACGCGCTTGCAAGGCGTTGCCAGCTCGCGGCCTCCTTCACTCAGGACTTCCTGGCTGATGACGGTGATCTGTCGAAACATCGTTTGCTCGCTCCTCGTGTCCCTCGTCGAGTCACTGTGATGCGTTGAGCCGCGTGGCTTCGTAGGCGCGGACGTGGGTCACCGCGATCTGGAGCAATCGCGCGTCAACCCCGCATCGTTGTGCGCGAGCCATCATGTCACCAAGGATGTGCTCACATTCAGTCCGCGCGCCTCGCTCAATGTCACGCAACATCGAGGCTTTCGATGTTGATCCATGCTGTGTCAGTTGGGATCGATAGGTTGCGAGTTGTCCGTCCGAGGGGCTGAACCCGCTCGCGGCAGCCACAGCAGTACATTCGTCGAGAAGCTGGAGCATCAGCCGCACGCCATTGTCTATCGCAACAATCGCTCCGACGTTCGCACGCATCAAGCAGGTCATTCCCGCTAGCGTGGCGAGGAACACGAACTTGTCCCACATGTCCTGCTCGATCCGCGGACGCGCGGAGGCCTGTACTGGCGTTCCAGCAAACAATGAAGCGAATTGCGCGGCACGCTTATCGACGGCGCCAGCACGGGGGCCGAACTGGATGATGCTCAAATTGTTCAGGTGACGAATGGTGCCATCGTTGTCCATGGTCACGCCGAGATGGGCGAGCCCGCCCCAGACCGGATTGTTTGGAAAACGGCTCGACAGCTGGTCAAGGTGAGCCAGCCCGTTCAGCACTGGCAGGATCACCGTGCCGTGCGCAAGCGCGGGTTCAATGGTGTCCATAGCATCGGCAAGATCGTAAGCCTTGCAGGCCAACACGACAACGTCCGGCCTTTCCACTTGGCTCGGTTGCGTGGCGACCTTCACGGGTGTCGCAAAGCTGCCGAGCGGACTGTCGATAACAAGCCCAGACTGACGAAGCTGTGCGGCCCGACGCTCGCGGACAAGAAATGTGACATCCGCTCCTGACCTGGCGAGGTGACCACCGAAGAACCCGCCGATGCCTCCGGCGCCGAGAAAAAGAATGCGCACGCAGGTTTCTCCACTTCGAGATATAATTCTACGTATCGAGAATTTCCGACGGTGAGTCAAGCGGAGTGTTTGCCGGTCTCGCGCCTTGTCCTAGCGCAATCGCGTGCTGTCGATGACGATGAAGTATTCACAGACGGTATTCGCCAGGTTCTCGAAGGTGTGGTTCAGATTCCCGCGATAGAACAGGAAGTCACCGGCTTCCAGAACATACTCGTCATCGGCGAGTGTGACCTTGAGACGTCCCTTCGTGACATAAAGATGCTCCTCGACGCCTTCGCGATGCGAAGGGAACGGCCCAGTCTTGGCTTTCGGCGGTAGGCGGTTCAGGACGAAATCGATGCCGCGCCCAAGATACATCGGCGACAAAGACCGACGCTCAAACCCCGTTGCCTCCTCAACGAATACGGGCTGCTTGTCGCGTGGAATATGAAGCACCGGCTCACTACGCGGGCCGCCTAATAGCTGAGAAATGCTGAGGTCCAGTGCTTCCGCCAACTTTCCGAGCACCGGCGTCGAGGCACCACTCTCGCCCCGCTCGATTTTTGATATGGCGGCGCGGCTGACTCCGCTTTTGGCGGAGAGCTGCTCGAGGGTCAGGTTTCGCTCCAGGCGACGCCGCTTCAGTGCGTCGCCAAGTTTGGTTGCACGAGTCACGGTAATACCAGGGAGTTATTCAAGTTGCCGTTGGCCTCTCTAGCTTCTCAATAGCTTAGCAAGCTCCACATGATTCTTGAGAGGCGCAAAATCGAAAATGCTCCACCAGCAACGATTAGCACGAGTGGCTACAAGGATGCTGATGAGATCCCACGCCGGTGCCACACACCTCGGCGATCGCCATTCCGGCTTCCTGCTCGCGCGAGGTCGCAATGATTCACTCCCTTGAAAAACCCACCTTACACATCATCACGTTCGTCTCTCGATGAACGGAATCTAGCTCAAATCGGGTACGCCTACTTGGGGGAAAGGTTAGCAGGGATTAAGCACAGCCACCAGCCTAGGGCGGCGTGGGCAGCATTAAATGGTCGGCTCTGTTGTGCCGATTTGCTCCAATAGCCAGAATTTGAAAGCTCGAGCCAAGACGCCTTCCTGCTTGACCTTCGGCTGGAAGATACGAGACGGTACAGAAGAGCTTCTAATTGGCAAAAAAAGGAGAATTTTACCTAGTTCGGATTGCCTAGGACCTGGGTATTGCGGGCCCCCTCCGCCATACTCCTGAGCGCCCATACTCCGGCCCGGCGTAAGCGCAGACGCACATCGTGTGTACCGGTTGGATACTGGTGAAGCGCGATCAAGCTCCTCTGCTGGAATGCTTGCGCAATTGCAGGCGCGGAAGGATACGAGTCCCAATGTCGTCGGTTGGATTCTGCCCGGTGCGTCAATAACTTCAAACCCTTAGATCCCGTTCGTTAGGTAGGATATTGCCCGGTTACGCATTTGGACCAGGATTGGCAGGCATACACCTTCTGTTGCGCCAGTGTGCACACCTCCGCAATCCCCGATAGCCGCAATGCTCACCGCGCCCGAATAGGACTGGATCCATTTGTAATGGTTCGAGATCGTCAATGATCGCTGGGTTTTAACCAATCTGACCTTGAAGTATCTAGACAATGCTACATTGGCTTATACTGTCTCACTGAGGACGACGGGGGCGGTCAGAACCAGCTACTCGGGATGAAAACGGCTAGCCGCTGATCAGTCCGCAACCTTCGTTGTGCCGGGTTCAAGCAAATGCGTTGGAGCGTGTTAGCGCGTTTGATGGGTACTCGAAACCAGAGCACGCGATCGCATCCTTGTTCTAGTAATCTGCTTCATCAAACGGTCACGATATGCTCGGCCACGGGGCCGGTTCCACATCAGGAATTATGCAAGCTTGGCCACCTTGAGTTGCTCACTGCTTTGAGCAGTGCCTTCTTCTACCGCCGCCCGTCAGCAAAACTCCCAATGGCTTTCGGTTCCGCCATCGCCATTGCGGGAGTCGCGCAGCTAGGATTGGCGCAGCACTCGCCCTGCAGGGCTGAAACGGTTCCCACCCATCCCGCGTTGCTGGAGGTCTCCCCCGTTTTGTTGGCCGTTCCGCCAATTGAAAAAAATAAGGCTGCACTCGACTCCGGTTTCTATCCGATCGATGTGGGGGACAGATTGAAGATTTCCTTTTATGGCCGTGACGACCTGACGGCCGAGTATCGTGTGCAGCCTGATGGACAGGTGCGCATCCCAACTCTCGGAACGTTTTCGGCTGCCGGCCGCACTGTTCCCGAGTTGGAGGGAGCCATCCTAAAGGCGGCCGAGCAATTTCTGAACCGGCAATATCAGATCACCGTCGAGGTCATCGAGCGTCGGCCCGTTTTCGTAGTGGGCTTGGTCGCTAAGCCAGGATCATACACGTTTTCGCCTGACATGACGGTGATACATGCGATGGCCGTCGCAGGCGGCACGACGACTTCGGCAGCGGCAACACCCTGGTTGTCTGTCGAGGCCCTCCGTGAGAGCGCACGCCTGATCACTTCGAAGGAGGAGATGAAGCGCCTCCTCGCACGGCAAGCCCGGCTGCGTGCTCATAGGAACGGGCTCGGTGAAATTCCCATTCCGTCCGAGTTGATCGAATTCGCAGGCGCAAACGAGGCAGCGCGGTTGATTGCTGACGAGCAATCCGTCCATGAGCAAAACTTGGCGCGGCTCAGTCGTGAGCAGAACACTTTGGAACTCGTCATAAAAGAGGCGAAGACCGAGGTTGACGCATTCGAGCGGGAATTGACCAAGATTTCCGAACAAAGGAGCATCCGACAGGCTGCCTTCGACGCAGTACAGGCGCTTTCGAACCGTGGACTGTCAACCCTGCAGAGACTCACCGATGCCGAGGTCATGCTGGCCAATATCGATCGCGACGTGCAGGGCGCCATCGCCAATATTGCCCGAAGTAAACAGAATTTGGCGCGCGCCGAGCGCGATTTGGAATTGTTGAAAATCGATTCAATAATCCAGGTCGAAAGGGACCTCCAAGCCGTCGACGAACAGATTGCTAAGGTCCATGCGGCTATGAAAGCATCTGCCAGCGTCATTCAACACGCCGCAAGCCTCCCTGCTTCCATCCTGGCTCAGGACCTCAATCCCCATTTCCAGTACGAAATTCTGCGCAAGAATAGGGATGGGCAACTCGTGGACCTCTCGGCAACGGAGACCACTCCACTTCTGCCTGGAGATGTCGTGCGCGTTTCACTCTCAAAAACGCAGCTGGATCGCTAGGAACTGTTTCCATTACTTTACCCCATCCAGATGATGCGCGTGGCGTGTTCAACCTACCCCGACATGCGCGGTTGAAGCATTGGGTCGATTCCACTGCACACCTGCACCATGGATTGCAATGCAGTTTAACCATTCCTCTAGGTTGTCGCTCTATTCTATTTAAATCAGAATTGGCGCGTGCTTTTATTCGATTGTTCAAACAACGCACTTTGTCGACGTGCTCTCCGTTTTTTATACTGACCGGTCGGGGCCAGCTCAATGAAAACTGTGCTGTTTTGTGGTGGCCTGGGGACCCGCATCAGGGACTATGCGGAGAATATTCCAAAGCCGATGATACCCATCGGTGAAAGGCCAATCCTCTGGCATCTCATGGATTTCTATAGCCACTTCGGCCACAAGGACTTCGTCCTGTGCCTCGGGTATAAGGCAAACATCATCAAGGAGTATTTCCTGAACAATCGCCCGCGGCTTTACGCCGATTGCGTCGTCTCCGCCGGGGGCGCGGAGGTGCAGCTTTTGGGCGAGCCGGCGCAAGATTGGCGCATCACGATGATCGACACCGGAATCTGGCGTAACATCGGCGAACGCCTGTGGGCCGTCCGCGAGCATGTCGAGGGTGATGACATCTTTATGGCCAACTATGCCGATGGGCTCGCTGGCGTCGACTTGGCGCAAATGCTCGAAACTTTCTGCCGGAGCGGCAAAGTTGCCTGTTTCTTGGCAGTCCGACCATCCTTCAGTCTGCATCTCGCTGATATCGATTGCGAAGGCAAGGTTAGACGAATCCGCCGGAGTGAAGACGCCAATCTCTGGATTAACGGGGGATTTTTCATTTTCCGGAAGGAGATCTTCGAATACATGCGGGAAGGTGAGGAATTGGTGGAAGCCCCATTCCAGCGGCTGATCGATGCCAATCAGCTCCTCGCCTATAGGCACGAAGGATTTTGGCGCCCGATGGACACGCTGAAGGATAAGCAGGTCCTCGAGGATCTAGTCGATCAAGGCAATGTTCCATGGCGGCCTGCACGCTCCAATTTGGGGGCAGCCGCCGGAGCCAGGCAGGTGGCCCGATGAAAAAACTAGTCTCGGCTAAGGCAGGCGAGCGGCTCAAGGTGCTCTGCCTTGGTGCTCACTCGGATGATATAGAGATTGGTGCGGGCGCAACTATTCTGGGTTGGATCAGACGGGGAGTTCGCCTTGAAGTCGACTGGGTCGTGCTGAGCGCGAGCGGCCGGCGAGCGGAGGAGGCACACGCTTCTGCGCGCGAATTCCTGAGCGGCGCTGCGCGCGTAGTCGTCGAAATCGGCAATTTCAAGGATGGGTTTTTTCCATACCAGGGTCACGAGATTAAAAGCTGGTTTGAGGATCTTGGCGCGCGCGTCTCTCCGGATGTCGTGTTCAGTCATTGGCGGGACGATGCGCATCAGGACCATCGGGAGGTTTCATTGCTCACCTGGAATACATTTCGCGATCACCTCATTCTCGAATACGAGGTTCCGAAATGGGATGGGGACCTCGGTCGCCCGAATGTTTACATTCCGACTGGGAGATGGGCGATGGACCGCAAAATCGAACTCTTGATGCACCACTTCGGTTCGCAGCGGTCGAAAGCCTGGTTTACCGCCGAGACGTTCTCCGGACTTGCCAAGCTGCGGGGAAATGAATGCCGAGCGCCCGAGGGGCTAGCAGAGGCATTTCACGCCCGAAAGGTGTCAGTAGAGTGAGCATGGTTGGAGTGACTCGCGTGGGGAACAAGGGAGGAGATGAGCGGTAAGGGGAGCGCGCGAAAGGAACTCGCAAAGAAGCGTCGAGCCGGAGGTTTGGTATGCGCGTTATGGTTACGGGGCATCTTGGCTATATCGGGACCGTCATGGTTCCAATGCTGTTGAGGGCAGGCCACGAAGTCGTCGGTTACGACCTGAACCTCTATGAAAGATGCACGTACCCCGCTGGCGGAGATATTGCCGATGTGAAGTACTTGCGCAAGGACACGCGCGATGTCGCCGTTTCCGATCTGGAAGGGATAGACGCCGTCATTCATCTCGCAGCGCTGTCGAACGATCCCCTGAGCAATCTCAGCACCGAGATGACGTATGCGATCAATCACCGTGCCAGTGTCAGGCTTGCACGGTTTGCCAAGGAGGCTGGCGTCGCACGTTTCCTGTTTGCGTCCTCGTGCAGCAATTATGGAAACGCCGGCGATAACATGCTTGATGAGACGGGTGATCTAAATCCCGTAACAGCCTATGGCTCGTCCAAGGTCCTTTCCGAGCGTGACATTGCGCAACTTGCAGACGAGCGCTTTTGCCCGATCTTCATGCGTCCCGCTACCGCTTACGGGTTATCCCCGCGTATTCGTTTCGATGTCGTACTCAACAACCTCGTGGCGTGGGCGGTCACGAAGGGCGTCATATTCTTGAAATCAGATGGTTCGCCTTGGCGGCCGATCGTGCACATCGAAGACATTTCGCGGGCCTTCATCGCTGCTCTCGAGGCACCGCGCGAGGCGGTTTTTAACGAGGCATTCAACGTCGGTCAGACAGAGCATAATTATCGGATTAGAGATATCGCAGAGATCGTTGCTCAGGTCGTCCCTCGCTGTCGGCTCGAGTTCGCCGCCGATGCTGGTCCTGATACGCGCTCATATCGTGTTGATTTCAGCAAGATTGTGCACAAACTGCCAGCCTTCAAACCCCAATGGGATGTCCGCCGCGGGGCAGAGCAGCTTTACGCCGCCTATTCCCGATCCGGGCTCACGTTGGAGGAGTTTGAAGGAGCCAGATATCAGCGCATCGGACACATACAGCAACTCATCGAGAGCGGGGTTCTCGATCAGGACCTCAGGTACCGGCAGACCGCGGTAGCTTGAGCCGCGGGCAACCTTATTCGGACGTATACGTTTGTCGTAGGTCAATCAAATGAAATTCATCGAGACGGCGCTAAAGGGGGCATTCATTATTGAGCTGGAGCGGCGGGAGGACGAACGAGGCTTCTTTGCGCGCACCTTCTGCCAGACAGAATTTGCTGCGCACGGCCTGAAGCCAACAATTGCGCAAAGCAATATCGCATTCAATCTTAAAAGAGGTACGGTGCGAGGTATGCACTTTCAGTATCCGCCGGCTGCGGAGACGAAGCTCGTCCGCTGCACGCGGGGCGAAATCATCGATGTGATCGTCGACCTTCGGCCTGAGAGCCCGAGCTTTCTGCAACACATCTCCGTGGGTCTCAGCGAGCGCAACATGCGAGCCTTATATGTGCCGGAAAGGTTCGCACACGGTTATCAGGTACTGGAGGACAATACCGATACCAGCTATCAAGTTGGCGAGTTCTATACACCGGAAGCGGAGGGCGGACTTCTTTTCAACGACCCGCGCTTAGGTATCGAGTGGCCACTGCCAGTGTCAGTCATCTCAGCGAAAGACCGGCACTTCGCGCTGCTTGCCGATTGCGAGCCAGAGATTCGCAAGAGGATGGCGCTAACCTGATGTGAAAGCGTTCTCGTTCCCTCCTGTAGAAGTGTAGGCCAATGCTGATTGTCGATACTGCGCTCAGAGCTCTCGAGGAAGAGGGGCAAGCCATTCGAGTGGGCATCGTTGGCGCTGGTTTCATGGCTCAGGGGCTGACCAATCAGATCATGCACAGCGTGCCTGGAATGTGCATTGCCGCCATTTCTAACCGCCGCGTCGGGCGCGCCATCAGTATACTCGATTATGCCGGCTGCGATGAACGAGTTGTTGCCGACTCACAGAATAAGCTCGATCTGGCAATCGAAGCCGGCAGGCCCGTTGCTACAGACGACGCAATGCTGCTAGCACGTAGCCCCCACATCGACGTTTTGGTTGATGTTACGGGATCGGTCGAGTTCGGTGCGCACGTGGTGCTCGAGGCCTTTCGTCACGGCAAGCACGTCGTCCTCATGAATGCAGAGCTCGATGCCACTATCGGTCCAATTCTGCAGACCTATGCTGAGCGGCACGGAGTGATACTCTCGGCATGCGATGGTGACGAGCCAGGGGTGCAAATAAATCTATACCGATGGGTCAAGGGCCTCGGCCTGGTCCCTCGGCTACTTGGCAACGTGAAGGGACTCCAGGACCCTTATCGCAATCCCTCGACGCAAAAGGGCTTCGCTGAAAAGTGGGGCCAGAACGCATCCATGGTGACGAGTTTTGCCGATGGTTCGAAAATAAGCTTCGAACAGAGCATAGTCGCCAATGCGACCGGATTCAAAGTACTTTCTCGTGGTATGTCTCGGGGCCGTGAATATCACGGAAATGTTCTCGATATCGGCTCACTCTATGACGTTGATGAGCTGCGCGCGCTGGGCGGAGCAATCGACTACGTGGTAGGGACGCCGCTGACCAAGGTCTATTGTCTGGCCGAGCACCCTGACCCTAAGCAGCAGCATTATCTCAGCCTGTATAAGATGGGCCCTGGGCCGTTATATGCCTTTTTCACGCCCTACCATCTGGTGCACTTCGAGGCGCCAATGTCGATTGCGAGAACGGTATTGTTCCGCGACAGCGTTGCAAAGCCGTTGGCCGGACCTGTGGTGGAGGTTTGCGCCGTTGCCAAGCGAAACCTAAAAGCTGGTGAAACGCTCGACTCGTACGGTATGTACATGACGTATGGTGAGGCTGTTAATGCCGGAGAGATGAGCCGCGGGCGTTACCTTCCCGAGGGATTAGTGGAAGGCTGTCGTCTATTACGTAATGTGGGGCAGGACGAGGTGTTAACCTATGACGATGTAGAACTCCCTACCAACCGACTAGCAGATAGACTGCGAGCAGAGCAGTACAGGTTATTCAGGCGAGAAAGCTGGCTGACCGAACATCTAGAGGCGCAGCAGCACGGCCTTGCACCTGAAGCCTAAAGTCTTTGCAAAGTTGAAATGGCAGTTCTTGTTCCCCTGATGAGGTGGCCCCGGAGCTCCAGTTTGGGTTTGGTCTCGCGGGCTCGATAAACGGCAAAGGGAACTGAGATGTGTCACCAGGGCGAAAGTATTGCCTGTCCGTCGTGGAGGCGGGTTTGAGCGAATTGATAGAGCCGTCTACCCGGTCTGCGGTGGATCGTTATTGGGCCTCTGAGCAATCGGGTGGACCAATCAACCTCTCGTTCCTTCTCAGTGCGTTCTGGCGCCAGAAATATATTATTGCCATCTCAATTGGCGTGGGGTTGGCCCTGACGTACCTCGCGGTATCAATGGTAACGCCCCGATATACGGCTACTGCGAGCATACTTCTCGATACGCGTCCGCCCAAGTTGTTCGGTGCGGACGGTGCAGTGCCCGCGCCTACCGACGAGAATCACCTGATCGAGAACCAGCTTGAGATCCTACGCTCGCCCCGCATTGCCCGACTTGCCCTCAGCCGGATGAAAACGCGCGAAAAGAATGCGCGGGTTGCTTCTGCTTCATGGGATCTTGAGGCTGCCTGGTTTGCCGATGCCGCGCAGAATTCATCGGCACCGAGTAATAGCAGCGACGCGAGTAAGCCACTGAGAGGCGAAAGCGAAATTCAAGCGTTAGAGGTAGAAAAGTTCCTGCGAGATCTTGCCATAGAACGAAAAGGCCGTAGCGCCGTAGTAGACGTGAGCTATACCACCAACGACGCCCAGCGGTCAGCAATGATCGCAAACGCCATCGTGGACGCCTACGTTGTCGACCAGCTCGAGACCAAGTTTCAGGCCACTCGTACAGCTAACCTGTGGCTCAAGGAACGGTTGCAGGAGGCCGGTCGTGAGCTGGAGAATCTGGAGAAACGCCGACAGGTGTTCCGCACCGACAAGGACCTCGTCGAGATTGGCGAAAGTACTCTTCTCCAGAAGGAAATAGCCGAGCACGTCCAGCAACTCATTGCCGCTCGTGCTGCGGCAGCTGAAGCGGAGGCGCGGCTCAATCAAGTCAAGGAACTGGCCGCGGCTCCTGCACAACTCCTGTCCCTGGACCTAGCGCTTCAGTCAACGGTCGTCAGCGAATATCGCCGTCAGCAGGCGGAAATACAGCGCAAGATCGGAGAAGCAACGTCCATCTATGGCGAGCACCATCCGACTGTAGCGGGATTGAAGGCTCAGCTTAATAGCTTGAACCGGGAGGTGGAGCAGGAGATCAAGCGCATCATAGACAATAGGCAACTCGCGTCGGAGGCGGCGAACGAAAAACTCCGGCTTCTCGAAGCGGATCTGAAGAGACTTAAAAGGACTGTTCTACAATTCGAAGAGTACCAAATCAGGCTCGGGGAATTTCAGCGGGAGGTCTCCGTCTCGAGCGAGCTCTATTCTTCTCTGCTGCGTCAATACAAGGAGACAAGAGCGCGCGAAGATTTTCAGTCGCCTGATGCCCGCATTGTATCGCCTGCGACCCCGCCGCCCATTCCGTCTCATCCGAAAAAGGCTTTGATATTGCTGCTAGCAAGCGTCTTCTGGTTCGGCATTGGCTCGGGGCTGGGCCTCGTTCGCGACATCAGGTATCGTCGGCTGCGCTCGCCAGCCGACGTGGAGAGTGCGCTTGGTCTCGAGTGCGTGGCGACACTGCCGACAATAGACTTGGATAGATCAAACGCCGATGGGAATCAGACCCGAGGCTCACGCGGACCGATTTGCCGAATGCTCCCTGATGATCGGGCCGCAAGTTTTTCACAAGCTATCTTCAGAGTCAGGAAATGGATCCAATCGTGCAGCGACCAAGGGTCATCCATTGTCATTGTGGTGGCCGCCCACCCGGGTGAGGGATGCAGCACCGTTGCGGCACAATTAGCGCTATTTGCGGGTAAAACTGGCGCCCATACCGCGTTAATCGACGCTGACCTGAGATCTTGCGAGTTGAGTGCATCTTTGGGTGCCGAAAACGTACTTTCCCGAGGATTACCAGGTGAGGCCGATATAAAATCGGCTGTAGTGCCATTGGCGAACACCGATATTCATTTCTGCCCCGCCCCTGGCCGCCACACTTGCCAGCCACTAGATATTCTTGCGTCGCGCGGCACTGGAAAATTCTTCGCCGCGCTACGTCATGAATTCGAACTGATCGTAGTCGACACCCCTCCAGCAGCGCACTACGCGGACGCGTCTGCTTTGATCGAGCATGCCGACTGTGTGCTTTTGGTGGTTACTGCCAACAAAACCCGCGTGAACGATGTGTCAGAGGTCGTACGGCGCTTTGGAGGCGATACGGGACCTGTAATCGGAGTCGTTCTCAACAAGGCTGGGTCCGTAACTCGATTGAATCCCAGCCGCAGGCGGCGGTTCTAAATTGGAGCAGTGGTCTACCGTGACTACTCACTGGAGTGGGGTGCCGGGTCGACATCATCTGGACCACGAAAACGTAATCGACCGGCGCAAGCACGAAATACTCGGGGTTGGTATTGATTGTTTCACCCGCGATGAGGCTATCGCGTATATCGATCGTTGTCTAAAATCTGGACATCTTCTCTGCGTCTGCTTCGCGAATGCCCACACGCTCAACATGGCCAGCACGACCACTCAGGTGCGGGAAGCGCTCAGGCGCTTTCTCGTGCTTAATGACGGAATTGGGATCGACATTGCCAGCAAATTGAAATATGGGATCGCGTTTCCCGACAATCTGAATGGAACGGACTTTGTCCCGGCGTTCCTGGCTCGGACGCAACACAGATTGCGGCTTTATCTTGTGGGTTCGACCGATGCTGTCGCGGAACAGGCAGCAAACAGTTTCCAACACCGCTTCCCCAGGCACCGCATCATAGGGTGGAGAAACGGTTTTTTCAGGAACCCCAACGAGATCCACAGAACCTGCCGGGATATTCGCGCGGCGCAGGCAGATTGCGTGCTTGTGGGCATGGGAAATCCGCTTCAAGAACTCTGGATCGCAAATCACGCCATGGAGACGGGCGCGAGATTACTCATTGGCGTGGGTGCCCTGTTCGATTTCGAGGCTGGGCGCGTAGTACGAGCACCAAGGTGGGTTCGCAATATACGCTGTGAGTGGGCTTATCGGCTCTTGCTAGAGCCGAACAGATTGGCCCGCCGTTACTTGATCGGCAATGTCGCCTTCCTGAGCAAGGCCGTTGTCGATAGCTGGAACCACCGCCGAGGTTGAGCGCGACGGTCATAATGCAAAATTATTCCCGGGCAATTGGCAAATCCGGAAGATTTGCTTTAGAACGTCGGTCAAAGGCGAGTCTGCCGACCGCGGTCACCTGCGCGGAAGCGCTGCCGGCGTCGCCATTGAACCCGCCAGAGATCACCCGTCTCAAGACGCTGCCTGCATTGCTTGTTTTGGTTGCCGTTCTCTTCAATGCAGGCCTCGCTGTCGTGAATGGCCACGTCGCTGACCTGTCTGCAAACGCCGTCATAGCTGCTGAGTTACTCATTGTCGTCGCGGCTTATGCCACGATACTCTGCAATTTTCGCCCAGAGATGTTGCCATGGACCTTGATGATGGGGGTTGCGATCGTCTTCGCGCTTATCCGGGCCGTGGTGGTCGGGCATTTCGATCCAAAATTTTTGCGCGATGTGCTCTTGATTCCGACATTCGTGATGCTCGGTATGACCACGTCTTGGCCCCGATTGACCTGGCCTTTGGCCCTGCTTCACGCGATTGTAGTCGGTGGCGTTCTGTTCGAAGCATTCTTCCCGCAGGTTTATTCCAACCTGTTTGAGGTGCGCGCCTACTATATCGCGACGCGCTCATTTGACGATAGCGCCTTCTGGAACAGCAGTTCAGACTTGTTCGTTAGCGCCACTAGACCTGACGAACGGTTCTTCTCATTTATAGATCTTCACCGTGTTTCATCAATATTTCTGGAACCAGTATCGCTGGGCAATTACGTAGTGATCATCACGGCGTTCCTTTGCGCCAACTACCGTCATCTGTCAACATCGCTCTGCACTTTCTTTGCTCTAGGCAATCTGGTCGCCCTGATCGGATGCGACGGCAGGCTCGCTACGGTAGCGTCAGTATTGATAGCTTTGGTAACCTTGGTCGCTCCACGCTTTCCACGTGGTGCTGCCGTCCTTTATCTCCCGACTGGCCTGATCGGCGCCTACATTCTGTCCAGTATTACAAAGGCAGATCCGGAACAGGACAACTTCCTCGGCAGGGTCGCGCTCTGCATCGATTTGTTGACGCGCTATGACGTCCAGGAATGGCTTGGAGTATCCAGTGTCTACTTGTTTAGAGCAGCGGATAGCGGCATTGCTTATATGATTGCGACCCAATCTTTCATTGTTTTGTTATTGTTCTGGTTTGTGCTCGTGGGGGGAGCTAATGAGCGTCGCCCCGAGCAGGTCAAGTTTTTGCACGCCGTGTGTCTGTACGTCGTTCTGACTATGATAGTCAGTTACTCGCTATTCAGCATAAAAACGGCCGTTCTGGTCTGGGTTCTATTCGGTGCGTTGCAGGTCACTCCGATGGGCTCCACATCAGTTCGGGAAGCCCAGTACAGATGCAGCCGCTCCGGAAATTCGTGGCGGTTGGGCACCCAGCAGAGGCGATGAGGTAGGTTTCTGCCCTTCATACTGCCCTGCGCGCTGAAATGGCCCTTTCACGCAAGAAGTGAGTCAAGTGCCTCGCCGTCGATGCACCTGTCGAAAGCCGTGACTCTAACGATGCGACCTGCACCGGGCCCGGCTGAAATGGTGACGCTAAAGAAACTGGGGAGAACGGCATCGCGCCATTGCAGTTTAGTACCCGTAACACCGAGGGCGATGCGAGATCGCGCCCGGGAAGCGGCGAATGCACAGCGGCGCCTTTGCGCCCATGCGGATAGCGGCAACGCAGTCGTATTCCACTTGCCTACTATCGTTGTGCCGAGCGACCCGCCCTGGGTGCGTTGGAGCAGGACGCCACCCTCGGTGGCCACAATATCTAACTCTCGGATTGTTCCGTGCAAGCCTTCGGTCTCCACGAGGAGCGTGAATTCTGGGGCTTGCATAACTGCCAGCAACGGCCCGCGTACCCTCATTGTACCGGGCTGACTGGACCGCGGATATCGATGCTCTCTGAATGCCAGAACAGCGGTTGGGTCAGGGCAGCCGTAGGTGCGCTCACGAGCCAAGTCGAGATCGATAACGGCGCCCGGCTTAGTCCAATACCCTGGGGTGAGCGGCCTGGCATGCTCGGCCAGAATCCTGGTCTGTGGCCGAAGCCCACCGTTCGCGTCAGGACCAAGGTTGAAGATGTAATCGTCGGACCACATCGGTCCGGCAGCCCAGGCTGTCCAGCCGAGCCAAACGTCGGAATTCGCACTCATCTCCTGGCAAATGTCGGCAAGCGCATTACGGGAGGCAGCATTATCCGCACCACCGAACTCGCCGAGGAATGCCTTCACTCCCTTCTGCCGCGCCCACGCTTGAAAATCCCGCAAGCGCTCGGAGCCGCAACTGCCCGAAACGGCCACTGGGCTCTTTCCAGACGAGTCTTCGTCGAAGTACTGGTGCACCTCGATAACGTAGCGATCAAATGGATCGATCACGCCCTCGAGTGCCGTATTGCCCGAACGGCGCCAGGAGTGCGCTCCCGACCACTGGGTGCCGGGAATGGCGATGAGGTTTCCCGCCCCGGTGCTGCGGATCGCGCCGATCGCGCGGTTCGCGACTGCGAGCCACTGCGCGGCGGATATATCGTAAGGCTCATTCATCAGGCCAAAAATGACGCCGTCGTTATCCTTGAACATCTCTGCAAGACGTCGCCAGAAATCGAGGAACGATTCTGTAGGAACTTCAGGCGAACCGATCAGGTGCTCCTGTGACCACCCGTCATCGCGCACACGGCGTCTTGCGTAGTTGTGGGGATCGATTACGGCGGTCAGCCCCTTCCGCGTAATGTCGGAAACCAGAGCTTGCAATCGCGCCTTTTCTTTCGGGTCGAACCGAGCGTTTAGGTTCGGTTGCAACCGTTCCCAAAGGAAAGGGATACGCAGGCAGTTGAACCCCAGCCTGGCGAAGTGGTCCACATCCTTCGATGAGGGATATATATAGTCCTGTCCGTATCGCCCAGGCACCAAGCCAAATTCGGCGCTGGCCAGATTAACGCCGACGAGGGGCAGCGAATGTTTCGGCGTGCCGCCATAGGCAGGCAACTTGATCGCTGCGCCGCCGGCGAGAGCAATCCCCGCCCTAAGCAAGGCGCGTCGCGTAGCGCAAAAGGTCATCGTCAATTCACTTGCGTCAAGTTGAGGTCATCCAAAGGAAATTCAATGGAAGCACAATCATCAGTGCGCCGGGAAGGAAACATTCGCGACCCAGTTAATTAACGAGACAGCAGCCGGCGAGCTCATTGGCCGGGGAGTTGATCCCTCCTGTCGCCAGGCGCGGCTTTGCCGCGCAGCGCGCACGTCCTTCAAAGCCAACACCTGCCCGGATACTTTCAGACAGTGCAGCGCTACCATTCCAGTGCAAATTATCTTCTCCGTGCGCCCGATCGGCTTGTTTGCCGGCGCAGCGAAGAACGCTCGCAGCTGCCGGATGCGCCTCGAATAGGCCTTATCGACTGTACTGAGAAAAGATCGCAGTTCGCGCTGATTGAGAGTCCAGGAACCCTGCTGGTGGAACCGCTTCATCAACAGGCGTTCGCCGCAGCATTGGAAGCGCCCGAGGAGGGCAAGCTCGGCCAGCAGCGCGCGGCATTTCCGATATTGGGGTCATCGGGACGCTGGCGAATGCCGGTGAGAGGGTCAATATAAGCGTGACTCTGTTCATCCCAAACGAACATGTCCCCGTTTTCCCCGATGAAAGCGCAATCGCTGTGCGCCGGAACGACATCCGGATTGGTATCGAGCATATCGATGCATTTTTCCAGATATGATGACGCATAGATGTCATCGTGTGCTGCCCATTTGAATAAGGGACCGCGGGCAAGCGCCACCGTCCTGTTGAAATTAGCAATGGCACCCAGATTGCGCTCGTTACGGTAATAACGCACGCGACTATCCTGCGCCGCATACCCCAAGCCGATCTGCTGGGTGCCATCGCTCGATGCATTATCGCAGATTATGAGCTCGAAATCGCCAAAAGTTTGCTCGAGGAAGCAGGAAATCGCTTGTGATAAATACCTCTCGCCATTGAAAACCGGCAGCCCGATGGAAAGCCTGGGCGTCTTTGCGTTGGGATTCTGCATTCAGATTCTCCTGCTAGGGATAGCCGGACAACCGGGTATGGTGACCGCCACCAATTAGCCTCCGCGCACAGCCGGATCCGAAGACTTGATGGCAACACGCAAAATATCGATGTAAAAGGATTTCTGATTCATAACGAAGATAAGGGTCCAACTGTAGACCGCCAGCATGGCAGTGCCGACAATTGCCAGCCGGACAAGGGGATAGGGAACGGCATCGATGATCAGATGCTGAACCCAAATGCCCGCAATTACTGCTGCTACCCCCGATAACATCGGCCGAGCGATGGGCAGCAAAAGGTCTAACGGAGAGATAGGCGTGCCATGCAAGCACCAAAAAGTATGCGGCACCATCCACAAGCACATCGCCGTCGAGTAGGCGAGCGCGACCCCGGTCGGGCCATAAGGTATTCCGACGAGATAAGCCCCGATCGCGATAGGGGCAATCACGAACGCTGTGTTCAGGCAGCGCTTATGGAAGCCCGTCGACTGCAGAAGCCACGCGTAAGGATTGATGATCCCGAAAACGAGAATGGTCGGCGCGAGCAACTGGAAGATCGGCGTTGCGCCGGTCCACTTGGGACCGAGCACGACCAGAATTATGTCGTCAGCGAGTGCGGCGCAGAAGATCGTTGTGGGCAAAGTGAGAGAAACAACAAGCGAATATCCCTTGAGGAAATAATTCTTGAAACGCACAGGATCGCTCTGCAGCCGCGAAAGCGCTGAGAAGGCGACACCCCCGACCGCCGAATTCAGTATCCGCGTCGGCAGATTGATGAGCTCATAGGCCTTGCTGTAGAGGCCAAGTGCGTCAGTACCAAAGTAACGCCCGAGCAGGAGCTTCTCGAAGTTATAGGCAGCGTGCACGACCAGAGTGTTGAGTGCGACCGTTCCGCCGAAACGCAGCATGGAGCCAACGGTTCGATCGTACCGTGGCCACCCCGGCATCCAGCCGGTGGCCAACCAGGCACCAAGCGTAAGACACAACGGCGGAGCCAGAGCGCTTCCGACCAGGGCCCAGTAGCCCCAGCCGGCAAGCGCCATGCCAATACCTACCGCCGCTGCGGCCAACTCGCTTCCTACCTCCAAGGCCGATAAGATGGGAAAGCGCAATTCCCTTTGGAGTAGCGCCACGTGCTGGACGCCGGCGGCGGTGAAAATGAAGACCGGGGCCAGCGCAGCAATGATGTAGGCCGTCTTCGGCTCGTGGTAGAAGGCTTTCAGCAACGGCGCGACCATCAGGCAGAGAACGGCAATCAATATGCCGATCGCGACATTGATCCAGAACAGCGTCGAGATTTGATCGTCAGAGACTTCCGCTCTCTGAATCGTCGCCGCGGAGAGCCCACCGTTTGCGAGGATCTCAAGGACGCCAGTGAGCACCGTCACCATAGCAACCAGGCCGAACTCGCTGGGATCGAGGAGGCGCGCGAGAATGATAATTGAACCAAGGCGAATCAGCGCGCGACCGGCCTGCCCCGAAAGCTTCGCGGCACCTGCACGTATGGTTTTCTCTTTTAGGGCTTCCACTCTTAGCCCCGTTTGACCACGCTGATGTCTTCTGGTTCGGCTTTATGCTCGGCAGATTGATACACCGTCAGAAGCGTACGCCGGATCCAATGCCAAGCCTGTAACACACTCGGCTGATCGTCTTGCCTCGGACGTAATCGGGGTTGCTTAGATTGAACAATGCGCGGTGGCCGTAACGCCAGAACATCCGGGCCGCCCGGCTCTTTGGCCCATGAGCGAGGCTGATGGCGCGATATTCCTCGGCCTGATGTTGACGGTTGCTGACGCTGAAGTTATCGCCGGTTAATCGCCAAATGCTGATCACTTCGGATAAACGCGCGAAAGGTGCCAGAGCGAGGGCGCGTGTCGCGAAATCGTATTCCGCCGAAATCCGGTATCTGGTATCGAAGCCGCCCACTTCTCGATGGAAACTCTTTTCGATCCAGGTTGCGGAAATATGTATGAGCGGGTGTCCTACCGCTGCGTGCTGTTCTGCCGTTGCGTAGGACGTGATTGGCCGCAATGTTGCGAGATGCCTACCGTCCTTGTCGATCCAACGTTCGGCACCGGCCACCCAGCGCCGTCCTGTTGAGCGGTACTTGGCTAGCACCCGCGGCACACAACCCTCGACCAGCAAATCATCGGCGCCAAGCAATAACACTAGCCCGTCAGCCGCTTCCGCAAAGCCCAGGTTGACCCGTTCGTAGAGGCCCAGGTCTGGTCTTTCGATGACGCGTGCGCCCAATGAACGAGCCAGGGCCACGCTACCATCAGTGCTGCCACCGTCGAGAATGATGTGCTCGACCGTCTCACCGTAACAACGCTCTCGCTGCACGGACTCGATACAGTCTCTGAGCAGCGGTCCGCCGTTCAGAACCGGCGTGATCACCGTGAAATGCATGACATTCACTCTCGGGGCGCCCAACTCATGCTGCGTGATGGGTCGGCGTAGGGGATTGGGCGGGTTCAGGTGAGCGCTCTCCGGCAACCGGCAAATCTTGTGGCAGCTCCCGCGCCCCTTCCTCAATTGGAACGCGTTCCAGCCAGGCCTCGCGCCACCATGAGTAATAGCCACGAGTGCAAAATACACGCTTGCCCGCATAAAGCGCCCGACAATAGACATTCTCAAGAATAACAGCGGGCGTCTTCATGTAGCGCATAACGCCCTCTTCTTCATCAATAAAGCGCTCGACCGTTGCTTTCACGCGGAAAGTGCGGCCGCAGAACGGAACGAGCTCGGCATCGAAATTCATGCCACGGTTCTTACCGTCGCGTGTCAGCGTCTCCAGGATCTCCTGATGCGATTTGACGCGTACGTAATCGCCCGGCTTGAGACCCAGTGTCACGACAGGCGTTTTCTTCCCATCTGGCACAAGACCGAAGCGGCGCGGAAACGGCGTGCCGCCGCGCCATCTCTGAAAGGCATCATATAATCGACGGGCGCCGAAGCGCTCCCCGTGGGGACCGGCGATCTTGCAGAAAATCACGAAGCTGATGCCATTCACCAGCTCTCGCAGCGTGTGGTTACGCGTGCGGTAGCTTTTCCAGTAAACGCGAGCATCCCACCATTGGAGCGGCCGCGTGTAGCTCGTCAGGGCAGTGGCCTGACACGAATAGCGCTTGACGTCATTCTGATCGCGTAGCCGGGTAGCTGCGTAGACGTCCGCGTACGTGCAGCCGCTCGAGCTTCCGGCCGTCGACACCGGTGCCTTTTCGTCGGCACGTCTTAGCCATGCGGCGTGCCAAAAGATTAGGCAGCCGTTCTGGCAGCGATCATGAGCTGCACCGTTACAGCGATAGCCGAGATGCACGAGATTCTTAGTCTGTAAGGCGACATACCGTCCTTGAACAGGTCCGCAGGTCTTGTGTGCCGAGCTGCTGACGCGCACGCGTTGGCCACAGTATTCGAACATCTCCGGCATGAAGGGCAATCCCTCCAAACGACCGTTCTTGTCGAGCGTTTTGAGGATTTCCTCCTTCGAGCGGACTTCGACCCAATCGCCGGCCTTCAGCATCATTGTGGAACTCCCTACGGAACTCCGGCAGTCACGATGCGATTTATACAGTTTGCTGGACATAGAACCCTTCAACTTGGCGGCCCCAGGGGTTCCGGTAAAAATATCCCACAAAGATTATGGGCGGCTCGGTTTAACGATGGAAGCGCCGCCAGCATATAGCGTTAATGACAGTTCCATTTAGGGGAGCCAGTCCGAGCCGGTCAGCACATTGAGACATGTCTCAGACGTCCGCACCAGTCGCATCGATCAGAACGCATTTCTATTGATAAAACCGCGGAAAGGTGTCAATGCCAATATTTTGATATCCATCCAGATCGACCAATTCTCAATGTAATTCAAATCAAACTGCAGACGCTGGCGCATTTTTTCGGGATCTTCTGTGGGCCCGCGCAGGCCGTTTATCTGGGCCAGGCCCGTTATACCTGGCTTGACGATGTGGCGCCTTGCGTATCGCTCCAGTTGCCGGCGGTAGTAGTAGTTGTGAGCCACGGCGTGAGGGCGAGGGCCAACCAATGACATCTGACCCCTCAGAACATTGAAGAGCTGTGGCAGCTCGTCGAGGCTCGTCTGCCGCAGGAGTTTACCTACCCGCGTGATGCGGGGGTCATTCTTTGTGGCTTGCGCCACGTGGTCTCCATTCTCCTGCACCGTCATCGTCCTGAACTTGTAAACATCGATGACGACGTGATTGAAGCCATGTCTCCGCTGTCGAAAGATCACGGGGCCGGGGCTGTCGAGGCGAATAGCCAGAGCGATCGCGAGCATCACCGGCGCCAATACAATCACCAGGATCGTCGCGAAAACATAGTCGAATAAGATTTTGCTAGCATTTCCCCAATCGCAAATCGGTTTCGATCGAACTTTGAGAAGGTTGACCTCCGCAAATCGCTCTGTCCCGCTGATCGGTAGCTCCAGATCACTAAGATAAAGCCAAACGTGCACCGGAAGAGCACTGATTTGATCAACGGCACCCCTTGCATCGCCTGCTCGCGACGGGGCGATGATGATCTCGTCGAATGCGTTACGTTCGCCGGCCGCGATTACCTCGGCGATAGCCGCTTCCCAATCGCCGTCGGCCACATTGAACGTGGCCGCCACCTCAACTCCTGAATTGCGCGGCAAGCGGGCGGCCAATTGCTTGCTCCGGGCAGCGTCTGCGACAATCGCCACCCGTCGCACGACAGATCCGGTTTCCGTCAGTCGTTTCAGCAATCGGCCAGAGCCCAATCGGCCAAGCGGCACGAGCGTCAGGCTCAGCACCAGCCAAGTCAGGAGCCAACCGCGCGAGTAGTCAGCGGACAATTTCAGTAAATAGGCAACAGCTATGAGGATGAGAAACGACAAGCCGATGTAGAAAACCAGATCGGACCAGCGCGAGCGCCAATCGGCGAATGCAGTGCGATCGTGCAGGCCTCGACTGCGAAGTACGTAAAAAACTATGAGGCCAGACGCAAATCCAGCGACAACGTATCTGCCCAAAGGCTGACCGGTATCGAGAAGAACGTTCAAATATATATATTTCGCAAAAATGGATGCAAATACGATCACGGCCACGTCGCCAAAGGCGAGCAGATCAAGAAGCATTGACTGGGACAAATGTGGAAAAAACTTCCGTCGTCCCAACGTGCTGCGGTCGGTAGAAGAACTCTGCAAAGCCAAAGTGTGGCTTCTACGTGTCATCGCCTTCTCGCACGTTCAGCCCCTTTAGAGCATTAGGTCCGAGGGGCGCGCCGCGCAATGTCACCATTAAAAAATGCTTAATGCTGATACTTGGCTGACCACGTGCCATGCGTCAACGGTGCGCGGGTTTTCCGCGATAAAATACTCACGCCGAAAGTAATTGCGGTATTTATTTGCCCAGGGTGCGGACCAGCCGTTCGAATCGCATGCTGGCTTGCGATGCCAGGACCGTTTGACTGCCCCATCGGATCTAGTCATTGAACTCGAGAACGGACAACGGATACTTCGCGGTATGATGTTCGACATCACCCAAGAGAAAGTAGCTGAGCAAAAGTGCTTGGGAGCGAAGAGTCGTTTCGCCAAATGCGCGAGGTCCTGACTCTGTTGATCTGGCTCGGCGAGCCGCATGGTCACTGCCTGCACGTCAATCGGATGCTGCGCGAATCAATCCACGGAGCGCTCCGGTGCAGCAAAATCTTGGCTGTGCGTCGGCCTTGAGCATGCGGTACTCGCGAGAAGCGCTGCGAAAACAATGCATAGTGGGGGGACCCCGTCCAAGATCGACATTGATGCCGGTTCCGGAAAATCGACGAACATAGGCTTCCCGAATTGATGAATGAGCTTCGGACCTCGAGGCACTACGTGAGAGCGAGGAACGTTTTAATCATTTTATGCACCACATGCCAGGGTGTGCGTGGACGGTTGCTGCCAATGCACGTGGCACGCCGCCGAAGAAGTTTGAAGGTCTGACCGAGATGGGTACACCGACCCACGATGCAGTCGAGCTCCCGCGTCACCGGAGAGCCAGCAGTTCGTCGACACGCTAGAGCTAAATGATGGCTTACCCCACACCTGGTTGTCCACTAGTTCTTCGTTCGAGAAGCTTTGGTAGTCCGCGGCTCGCTGGTAGTATTGCCGTCGACACCAATCAGAGCTGCAGCGTTAATCCGCGCCCGTCGTTGGCCGCCACAGAACCCGTCCCATCGCCCACCGATGCTCCTAAATTGCGCCTTCCTCGCAACAGATCCTTGCCGAGGAGTAGCAGCGCAGCCGGTAATTTTTCGTGACACCGATCAGAAGCAGGAATTGCGGGCCTTAGCGATCGCTTGCCGGCCTACCGCAGGTAACTGCCGGTTATGTCCGAAACTCACGACGGCAGAGAGATACTCTCCGCTATAATTAGTGCTGGAAACCGCCCGGCAGGAATCGTGGTTATCCGGGAAGGTGCTCTGCTGGAGCCAATGGCACCATCTTCAAGCTTACGCGCAGTTCCTCGCAGTTCCTCGCCACAAGATATCGGTTCTTCCCCTCTGGCTTCTTTGGTACTTGACCACCCTTTAGGAACTCACGCCAATGATCTGAGTTAGCGATGGGGGCCTTGCCTCGCGGTATTCCGCGAGGAAAGTGCGATTTTGTCTGATCGGAAAGAGATATTGCGCGCACCAACGTTCCGGTTGCGGCCTTTTTCGGGCTGGTTTGCGCAGGTCTGGCTACTACCGCTCACGCGTCTGATCCACCCAAGGTCCTCGCTCAGGCAGCTCCAGCGGATGACGGCCAGTGGACAACGACGCACTACAGCGAGCTCAGTGAGCTTAACGCGGACACTGTCAATGATCTTCAGGTCGCCTTTACGTTCTCATTGGGCGTAAACCGTGTGAACTGCCCCGGTATTGTCGGAGGCTGTTTCGTTTGAGTCATGCTGCGAGTGCCGATTCCTCCAGACCGGCGTAATAGTTGGCTTCGGCTTCCGCCGGCGGGATGTTGCCGACCGGCTC
>Ga0180216_1001210_pt1 | contig 23601 bp, 27 predicted proteins | sample eDN3rd37CBELigMG_FD_128879 | JGI IMG/M metagenome (GOLD analysis project Ga0180216, IMG submission 128879) | Enriched Miracle-Growth compost microbial communities from Emeryville, California, USA - eDNA 3rd pass 37_C BE-Lig MG (version 2)... ...
GCTGTGCCTGCTGTGCCCTGGCTGCGCCTGCTGCGCCGGCGGCCGCTGCTGGGTGGGTCGCGGAGCGCGTCCAGGACGAGCGGCAGCGTCGTCGGTCAGGCCGTCCGCGTGCGCATGTGATTACGTCATGCCCACGCGGCGCGGGCGAGAACCTAGCGCAGAGCGACTGTCCCCGCCCTCGCGGCTGGGCCAGGCCGCTGCACGTATACTCGCAGCTCGCCGCGTGGTACTGTACATGAGGGAGCGGGGCGCGGCACGGCATCAGACCGCCGCGGGCGACTGGAACGCCATGAACAACTGATACAACAAGCGCATGATCGCCGGCAGCTTCCGATCCACCACATCTGGAACGGTCCGGGCCCGCCGTCCCCTCCAACTCGGCTGCAGGGTGAGCACACCGTGCAAACTAGCAGGCGACGCACTGCGCAAGGAGGGGCACCGACCTTGTGCGGCCACGCCAGCGGGCGGCACCTGCAGCGAGTGCATCAGCTTGAACGCGAACGCCACGTTCGCCAGCTGCCTCCGCACCGCACCCAACCGCGGTTTTCGCATGAGACCAGCGTCCTCCGCTCCTGCGATCCCTACGACTGCTTGTGGGCGCGCACCTTGTCCTCGTCGGTAGTGGCGGGGTCTTTGTAATTGTAAAAGGGCACAAAGAAGCCGCCGAGCACGCCGATGAGCTGGATGAGCAGCACGCCGTCGCTCAGCTGCGCGGCCAGATCCGTCACCGCCGGGGCGCCCAGCACCTCCAGGTGCGCGTTGATGAAGGCCACCAGCAGCTGCAGCAGCGGCCTCCTAGGCGAAAGCCCGTGCGCGTGCCCGGTGAGGCCCCGCGACCTTTCGCGTCCAGTGCGGCGGGCCGCCGGCCCGTACGTTGGTCACATGCTGCAGCTTGCCCTCCATGCCCTCGTCAAACAGGTCGTCAAAGGCGTCACGGACGTTCCCGCTGCCGTCCTCGTGCGAGGCTGCCGGGGGGCCCAACCAGCGGGAGAACGCCCAGCCACGTCGTCAGCCGCTCGACCTCTCCGTGCCCCGTCTCCCTTGCCCCAGTCGCCGTACCGGCATCGAGCGATAGCCCCGCCACGGCGTTGGCGGCCGCGTTCGCGTCGGCCTCGGCATTGAAGATGGACTCGTCGCCCGTGATCTGGTGCTTGGAGGTCTTGCTCAGCTCGCCGCCGCCTTTGAGCCGCTATGGCGCGCGCCCCGCGATTCCCATCAATCAGGGCCCGGCCGTGGGTTAGCGGCGGGGTCGACGACGGTCCTTAGTGCCGCGGCGGCTGGCAGCGCCTCACCTCGCGGTGCACGACGACGACGTCCACGTGGGAGGGCAGGTGGAACGGGCAGTGGTACTTGTGGGCCAGCATGATCAGCAGGCGCAGGATCGATACGTAGTCTTGGTTCATGATGCCTAGGCACCCGGCTCCGTTCGGACAATAGTGACCACGCCAGCGTCGGTTAGGGCGTGCGACGGCGGTCGGGGCGCCCGGCGAGAGCCGTTCGGCGTTACCTTCGACCCAGCCGTCCTCCGGCTCGAGGCCGGCGTCTTCGCGCATGGCCGTCTCGACGGCGTGCAAGTTCGCCCGGCGCGCCGCCGCGCCCTGGGCGCCGCCAACGACAATGTCCAGCTTGCGCTTGGTCAGTTTCTCTGTGCCCGCGGCCACAGCAGCGTCTGGCGTCGCCAGTGGAGCGGTTAGCGTCGGGTGGTTCAGCCCGTCGGCTCGCCCGTCGAGACCCACCTAGGAAAGAGAGCAGCAGCTGGCCGTCCTGCAAGTCTTCGTGGACGTCGCGCACGTAGAGCTTGTCCTTGACCAAGTACGAGTTCATCCATGCCGCGAGCGACTGCAGCGACCACACCGCGGACCACGCAGGCGGCGGCGTCTCCCTTAGCACGGTCACCGGCATGTGCGGTGCCTGCCTGCCGCCAGCGCCGCACCTGCTTCAGCTTGCGTAGCCGCGCGTCGCCGACCGAGACGGCGTGCAGTGCAAACACGACATTCTCTGCAGCCGCCCCCGTCTCCCCTCGCGCGCCAGAAGGCTGTCAGCGCGCGCGAACCGCCGGCGCCGTTGCCGGCGCGGCCGGCGGCGTACCGCTCGACTTTTTGGGCAGCGTCGTCGCCTCGGGGTCGATGAGGGCGTTGGCCACGCCCGACCGCACCCCGGCGGCCGCCATGGCTGCGACCGGAGCCCGCCGAGCCGAAGGCCGAAGGTGGGCTGCAGGGTTCGGACTCGGACGCCGGCGGCCGTCGCGGTCGGTCGGTCGCGGCACCGCGGTGGCTCGTTTCGTCTCTGTGTGTTTTGCCTTGCCCTCCTGCGCGTGTCCTCTGTGTCCCTTTGGGGGCGGTCCGCTGCGTCGCGTCGCCCAGCCTGCGGTCTTCCCCGCCCGTCCTCGTGCGCCGGCTGCGGCTGCGGCTGCTCGGCGTCCGCTGTCGGTTGGGTTGCGTGCCAGGCCTTGGGGGGGTACACGCGCATCATGTACCCTCCAGAATCCGCCAGGGCACTGCGACGACGCCTGCGAGCGCGCGAGCGGCCGACGGCGGACCGGCGAGCGGCCGGAGCACCGAAGGAGCGCGACGCAAGGACCCCGCCGCCGCCACCACCACCACTACCACCACCACCACCAGAAGTGGCAGGAGCAGGAACACCTTGCAAGCAAGCCGGTATGCGCCCCGCGGAACCCGGCGCCCACGACACGTGTCGGAAGGGATCGGAACCTCACTCTCCCGGCGATCAATATCTGTGCCCCAATGGCGCCCAATGCAGCACCAGCCATGGCGAACCGGGCGTGGTGGCGGCTCGCCTCGGCGGTCGTCCGCCTGCAACAGCGGCAGCCGGTGGCCCCGCTGGCCGGTCGCATGGCGTTCGCGGCGCCCGCACCCACGGTTGTCCCGCGGCGCGGCATGGCCGCGGTCGCACCCAGCGGCACCCCCGGCCCTGTCCGGCGGTCGGTACGGCCTAGACTCCGCCCACGGTGCGCTGGCACCTGGCCATCGGCTCACGTGCCGGCGACTGTATATATGTGGCGCCCCTCGCGATAGCCGATCACGTGGGGCTCGCTCGCCGTCACCCTCGTCGCCGGCGCGGGCCTCGTGTACTACTTCCAACTAGAGCGCGAGCGCAAGAACCAACGCGGTACGCGCTGCTCGCCCATGCCGACCCTCGCGTGCCGGGCTCGTAATGTGGGGCTGACGCGGCCCGCCGCACACGCCTGGCGCGTACGCTTCTCCCGGCCAGTGGCCGTGCAGGAGACCATCGCGGTGGGCAAGCCTAAGCTGGGCGGCCCGTTCAACCTGGTCGACCAGAACGGCCAGCCGTTCACGGAGGCCAACCTGCAGGGCCGCTGGTCGCTCCTGTACTTTGGCTTCACCCACTGCCCCGACATTTGCCCGGAGGAGCTGGAGAAGATGATCACCATCGTCGACGGCCTCGGTCCGTGCAGCGGCGCCCGAGCAGTTGGCCGCGATCCGTCCACGCTCACACCGGCGGGTTGGGGTCGGTGCGGCTGGCGGCCGCGACAGCAGAGAAACGGGGCGTGACGACGCCGGTCGTGCCGATCTTCATCACGGTGGATCCGAAGCGCGACACGGTCGCCCAAGTGCGGGCCTACGTGAAAGGTGCGAGGGCGCGGCGCGGAACCGCACCGACGGCGGGGGGGAAGAGTACTGACCAATCGGGCCCTTGCCGCTCCCCCTCCCGCGCGCGCGCAGAGTTCTCGCCCAAGCTGATCGGCCTGACCGGCACGCCGCAGCAGGTAGCGCAGGCGGCCCGCGCGTACCGTGTCTACTTCAGCGTGAACCCGGGCAACCCGAACGACCCCGACAGCGACTACCTGGTGGACCACTCCATCTTCTTCTACCTGATGGACCCGTCCGGCGGGTTCGCGGACTACTACGGCCAGAACAAGAGCGCCGAAGAGTGCATGGACTCGATTGCCGAGCACATCCGCACCTACCGGCCGCCGGCGCCGGCCGCATAGCGAGGGGCGCGCGCGGAGCCGCAAACCACGATGCATCTACTATCCTGTACAGCATTGCAGTTGATATGGACACACAGGGCGTGCACTGCTGCGACACACGCGTACGCGTGCTCACTGCTTCGCGAAACAACTGTACAAAAACGCCGCAACGTGGTCGCTCCCGTGGACGCGGCGCACTTCCTCCTCGATGGCGTCAAAGAGGACGTACAACGCCGCAGTCATGGGCAGGCCCGCGAGCGCGGCGCACGCCGTCTCAGCGCGGACCGTCAGGGCGTCGGCCACGGGGGTGAGCGCGACGGCCCGCTCTGCGACGATGTCCGCCCAGTCCTTGGGGCACTCGAAGGTGGGCGCCGCCGGCGCGCCCAGGCGCGCCGAGACCACTTGCCAGAGCATCCCAAAGAGCGACGACGACGACCGCGCCACGTGCTTGAGGAACCGCTGGAACCGCGACCGCAGCAGCAGCGGAACGATCTGGCGCGCCTGCATCTCCACAGCCGGGGCGCACTCGTCCAGCAGGCTCGCGATGTAGTGGCTCAGCGCGGCGCGGGCGATGCGGCGATGGTGGCGCAGCGGCACCGTCGCCAGCGACAGCTCGTCCGGCATGCCGTTATCGGCGAGCGCCAGCCTGGCGACCTCAATCTCCCGCGCCGGCCATTCGACTTCCAAGATCGCGGCCGGTTCCGCCGCCGTGACTGGGGGAGGCGACCAAGCGCTACAGGCAGGCGCTGTGGGTCAGCGAGCGTCCGAAGGCAATTGTACTTGGGCCGTGGCGCTACCTTGCGCAAAGGCGAGCGGCGGGCGACACAGCAGGTCGCCGGGGGCCAACTCGGCCTCGTACGGCCGCGCGAGACGCGCGAGGGTGCACGACGGCTGCGCGGCGCTGTGGCGTGGATGGGTCGAGGGGAACGGGCAGAGCGCGTGGGCGTGCTCTGGCATGTAGGCTTTGATGTGCGCGTGCCCGGCCGCCACGAGCCAGCACGTCCAGCCCTCCGACAAGGCCAGATCCGTCGTGGCGTTCTGTGAGAGCGGTCCAGTGTCCATAGGCTTACTGATAGTTGGGTGGGTTCAGCCGTGCACCCCCGGCTTCTGCCGGCAACCAGCTCCGCGTGGTGGCCATACCGCTGGCAGCACCACCGCAAGCGTGCGGGCCGGCGTTCCCGCTTGGGGCCCGTCCGGCGGGAGCGGCTGGGCCGCCAGCAGCGCCCACGTGTCTTCCGGCACGACGGAGCCCACCAGCGCGCGCGGAGGTCCCACCCAAGCTGCGCATTCGACGGGCTCAACGCTCTAACCGTGTTCCCACATGGTGAGTCACTGGAACTGATGACCAATCTGCACCTCACCAGCGTACCATGTGGCGGCTCGCGCCGTCCCGCAGACACGGGCTCGCGGGCGTCGTACAGCACCGCGCGCCATGCGTCAATGGCGATGGGGTAGCCGACGTCGCCGGCGGGCCGGCCGGGCGCGGTCCACGCGGTCCACGTTGGCAGCAGGCCCAGCCGGCTGAGCGGGGCCACCGCCAGGGCCGCTGGCGCGCCCTCGCCGCCCTCGCGGCCGGCGTCGTGGAGCTCGCCGTCGGCCGGTCCACCGTGAGCGTCGACACAGGCCCCTTGCGGGACCACTGGCGCGACGCCAGCGACAGCGATCGGTCCACGGCGCTTCACCACCTGCGCGGGCACCGGCCCAGATTCCCTCTGCTAACGGCGTCAGCGCTGAGTTACAGTTGCTAGGTCGCCGGTGCTGAATGGCCCGACCTCGTTCAGGGCGACGACGATGGCCGCAGCCGGCTCCTCGACCCCTGCGGGAGGTTCCACCCACGCGAGCGGTGCCGGCTCGGACCTGCCACCGCACCGGCGCGACAGTACGGCGCTCGGATGAGCAACCAGCAGGGCCTGCCAAGCGCGAGGTGATACCGTCCAACATACACTGGTCCGGGGGCAGGCTTGACCCATGTGTTCCACAGGTGCGTTGCGCCCAGAACGAACGCGGCCGTGGCGACGACCCCGAGCATGGTCACGCCGAGGGATCTGGGGATGAAGTGCGAACACGAAAGCCGGCAGCCAGGCGTGAGCCTCTTGGAGGCCAGCACCGCGCTGGCTGGCCGTGCATCGTACCGCCGCAGCTGCTGCTGGGCGCCTTGGGGGCTGGCCGCCATCCCTCGCCGTGCGTGGCTTGGACGGGAGCGGCCCGCGGTTGCCGACGTCGGCCGTGCCTGCACCCGGCCCAGCGCAGGCTCCGGTCTCCTCTGACGCTGGGTGTCTAGCGCCATCTGCAGTCGGCCGCGCTGAGCGCCATGGCCTTCTGCCTCGGCCCCGGCGCTGTCCGCCGCCGCGACCTGCGTGGTCGGCGTGCCGTACAGGCCGTCGCGGTACGCGGCCGAGGTCGACCACACCCGCCGCCGCTCCGCCATGGTGGGTGGTTCGCAGATCCCGGTGGCAGGTCCTTTGCCACCGAGCGCGCCCACCGCCAGACCTGCTTACCCCGTCCGGCGGCCCCTCATGAGCCATAGCCCGGGCCCATGGCTTGCCCCCCTCCAGGCGGTGTCCACGGCCCACAGCCCAGTGCGAGTGCGCCGGTCGGCGGCCGCCTCGCTCGATGACGTCATCGCACGTTTTGGCGCGCTTTTTTGGGACGTTGGCGGGCGGCGACGGGTGCGGCGACGCGCCGGCCTCCTGGCGCCCCTCCTGGCAGAGGCCCACGGCCTACAGCGCGCGGGAGGCGGCGAGGGAGCAGCGCGCCACTGGCCGGAGAGCGCGGGACTGACAAGTCGAGTGCGGCTGAGCGTCCGTGGAGGGGGCCGATTTCGCAGCCCACTGCTCCAGCCGCGGCCGCGGGAGAGACGGCACCATGAAGCGCCAGGCGGACGTCTACATTACCAACGACCCCCGGGACCAGCACCTGCTGGAGGATGGCGGCGACGACGCGGAGCCTGTACGCGCAGCAGGCGGGCCGGCTTGCCCACCCGTGCAGCCCGCGCTAAACCGGCTGCTTGCCCGCGCTGGGGGGACGGGGAGGGAGCGAGCAGGCGCCCCCGCCCCCGCCCACGAAGGAACAGCTGGCGAGTCGGGTGTACGCGGAACAGCTGAAGGCGCACGGCCGAGCGAAGCCCTCGCGCTGACCGACTGAGCGGCTGGCTCAAAGCATGGTTCGATATGGGTCGACGTTGCCCAGGATCGCAACGGCCAAGCGGCGGTCCGCCGCCGAGAGCAGCACGGGCGGGCTCTTCAAGAACGTGCAGCTGGTACGGCCCCGCGGTTCCCAGCGCTGCTCGTGGCTGTGCACTCTGATCCCGCTCCGATGATCGCCGCCACCCGATGGCCGTGGTCGCAGGCGCCCGCAAGTACGGGCAGCGCGCCCGCCGCGGCCGGCGCGGCGCCGTTTGCCGGCTTCAAGCTGGCGGCGCCGGCGTCCACGGCGGCGGTGCCAGCAGCGGGGACGTCGACCGAGTCGGCGGCGGAGCCGTCCGAGGAGTACTACAAGCAACTGCGCGGCCTGAACCGGTCGTTCATGAGCCACTTGCAGGCGGAGGTGGCCAAGGACGAGTTTGTGGACCTGTCGATCTCGCTCGACAAGTACCGCGAGTACCGCGCGGACATTGTGAAGAAGCACGGCCCCGGCAGCGCCGCGGCGACCGCGCCCAAGGTCGCCGACGCGGCCAAGCCCGCGGACGCCGCCAAGTCCCCAGACGCCGCCAAGCCGGCGGAGCCGGCGGCTGCGCCGAGCAAGCCGGCGTTCTCGCTGACGACGCCGTTCACGCTGCCCACGCCGGCCGCCGCCGGCGACGCGGCCAAGCCGGGCGCTGCGCCCGCGGCGCCGGCATTCAAGCTGCCCCCGCTGCAGTTTGGCGGCACCGGCGGGACCGGCGGCTCGTCGCTCCCGTCGTTCTCGCTCTTTGGCAGCGGCAGCACCAGCACGCCCCTGTTCGGGGCGCCCGCCGCGAATGCGCCGGCCAAGGCAGCTGGGGCGGATGGGGACGACGGCGAGGGCGGCGGCGAGGACGACGACGACGACGGCCCGATCCCCGCGGAGGAGCCGACCAAGCCGGACCAGTTCAAGAAGGGCGCAGGCGAGGAGGACGAGGACACGCTGCTGGAGCTGGAGGGCGTCAAGCTGTTCGAGTTCCAGAAGGCCGCCAACAAGTGGCAGACGATCGGCGCGGGCCTGCTGCGCATCAACGAGAACCGCACCAGCAAAAAGCGCCGGATCCTCTCGCGGTCGGACGGCGTCGGCCAGGTGCTGCTCAACACCAACCTGTTCAGCGGCATGACGGCGACGGAGGTGCCGGACGCCAAGACGCCGTCGGTGCGCATGCTGTGCGCGCTGCCGGACAAGGGCATCGTCCAGGTGCTCGTGCGGCTACCGTCCAAGGCCGACGCGGCCAAGCTGGTGAGCGCAATTGAAAAGTATCGGCCAGCGTGAGCTATCTTCCGGTTGTACGTCCTAGCTTTTAATACAGAGTGATGTTCCGTTAGGGTGGTTTATTCACGACCAAAGCGAGTGCTGCTTCTATACAAGGTGCTCGTCGAACCCACCCTCGCTCCACGCGGTACATGCCTGATCATCCAGCGGTGTTCCTAGGGCGCTCCCCAGTGGCCTGTTTTTTTGGTGGTTTGTTCTGTGCGGCGTCCACGCGCACGGGCTTAGTCGACGTCCTCCATGCGGCTGGTGGCGGCGCTGTCGCCGACGGTCTCCAGCGGCGGCAGGTCGTCCGCGGCGGCGGCGGGCTCGTCCTCGTCGATCGACAGGCCGAGCTTGATCATGCGGTAGATGCGGCCCGCGAACGCCGACGGGTCGTCCAGCGAGAAGCCCGAGGTGAGGAGCGCCGTCTCAAAGAGGAGCCAGGTGAGGTCCTTGACGGTCTTGTCGTTCTTGTCGGCGGTGGCCTTCTCGTGCAGCGACTTGATGATCGGGTGGTCCGGGTTGATCTCCATGGTCTTCTTCGAGGCCATGTAGGACGACATGGACGAGTCGCGCAGGGCCTGCGCCTTCATGATGCGCTCCATGTTGGCGGTCCAGCCGAACTGGCCGGTGACGAGGACGCACGGCGAGGTGACGACGTGGTTCGACACGACGACCTTCTCGACGCGGTCGCCAAGGATCTCCTTGATCTGCTTGCACAGCGGCTCGAGGCGCTCCTTGGCCTCCTCGAAGCGCTTCTTCTCCTCCTCGTCCTCCGGCAGGGTCAGGCCCTCCTTGGTGACCGACACGAGCTTCTTGCCGTCGTACTCGCGCAGCTGCTGGACGGCGTACTCGTCGATCGGGTCCACCATGTACAGGACCTCGAGGTTGCGCTTCTTGAAGACCTCCAGGAACGGCGAGTTCTCGACGACGGCCTTGGACTCGCCGGTGATGTAGTAGATGTCGGTCTGCTTCTCCGGCATGCGGGTGATGTAGTCCTTGAGCGAGGTCATCTCGTCGGTCGACTTGGACGAGTAGAAGCGGAGGAGGTCGGCCAGCTTGGCGCGGTTCTGGCTGTCCTCGTGGATGCCGAGCTTGATGTTCTTCGAGAAGGCCTCGTAGAACTTCTTGAACTGGTCCTTGTCCTCGGCGATCTCCTGGAAGAGCTCCAGGCACTTCTTGACGAGGTTCTTGCGGATGACCTTCAGGATCTTGTTCTGCTGGAGGGTCTCGCGCGAGATGTTGAGCGGCAGGTCCTCCGAGTCGACGATGCCCTTGATGAAGCTGAGCCACTCGGGGATGAGCTCCTCGCAGTCGTCCATGATGAAGACGCGGCGGACGTAGAGCTTGATGTTGTTGCGCTTCTTGCGCGACTCGAACATGTCGAACGGCGCGCGGCGCGGCACGAAGAGGATGGCGCGGAACTCGAGCTGGCCCTCGACCGAGAAGTGCTTCACGGCCAGCTGGTCCTCCCAGTCGTTGCTGAGCGACTTGTAGAAGGCCGCGTACTCCTCCTTGGTGATGTCCTCGGGGTTGCGCGTCCAGATGGGCTTGGTCTTGTTGAGCTCCTCCAGCTCGGTCTTGGTCTCCTTGATCTTCTTGGTCTTCTTCTTGTCCTTCTTCTCCTCGTCGTCCTCGTCCTCCTCGACCTCGCCCTCCTTCTTCTTCTCTTCCGAAGCCTCGGCCTCCTCGTCCGGCACCTCGCGCTCGGTCTCCTTCACGACCTGCAGCTTGATCGGGTAGCCGATGAACTCGGAGTGCTTCTTGACAATGTCCTTGATGCGGCGCTCCTCGAGGTACTCGAGCTGGTCCTCCTTGAGGTGCAGGACGATGGCGGTGCCGCGGCCGAGCGGCGCGCCGGTCTTGTCCAGCCGGATGGTGAACGAGCCGCCGGCGGCCGACTCCCAGATGTACTGCTCGTCGTCGTTGTGCTTGGTGATCACCTCGACGCGCTCGGCGACCAGGTACGCCGAGTAGAAGCCGACACCGAACTGGCCGATCATGGAGATGTCCGCGCCGGACTGCAGCGCCTCCATGAACGCCTTGGTGCCGGACTTGGCGATGGTGCCGAGGTTGTTGACCAGGTCGGCCTTGGTCATGCCGATGCCCGTGTCGCGGATGGTGAGGGTCTTGTTGGCCTTGTCGGGGATGATCTCGATGTACAGGTCGCGGCCGCTGTCGAGCTTGGACGGGTCAGTCAGCGACTCGTAGCGAATCTTGTCCAGCGCGTCGGAGGCGTTCGAGATGAGCTCGCGCAGGAAGATTTCCTTGTTGCTGTAGAAGGTGTTGATGATCAGCGACATGAGCTGGCTGATCTCAGCCTGGAAGGCGAAGGTCTCGGCCTCGGCCGCCATGGTGGCGTCGGTGGGGGCGGCAGGGTTCACCTGCGGGGCGGGATAAGCGCGGCGCGCGGGCTGGCGGGCGGCGCGCAGTGTGAGCGGCGCGGGCCGGTGCGGCGCACGGGCGGCGTTCGGCGTTTGCCACGGGCACGCAGCGTACCTGCACGAAGCAACGACGGAAGGGCTGGGTACTGCGTGCGTGTGGGTGGGTGGCGTGTAGGTTCTAGTCGCCTGGGCGGAGCACGCGGCAAGGCGGCGCTCGCGGCCGGGGGGGGTGTTGCAGCGACGGCTGGCTGGTGCACATTGAAACTGGCCGGAAAAGACGAGGAAGAGCGGCGCCACGCGGCCGCGCCGTCGAAGCTTCCGGAACTTTCCATACGGCCATAGATGAGGTCAGCGCGTCTCACATGCATCACATCGCGAGCATAGCGCGGCCTAGTTCCGTCACAGCGTGGGGCTATACGATGAATCCGTGCTTTTGAGACGAAGGTAAATGTGGCGTGCCCACACGAAAAAATGCTTCACGAGCGAGGCAATTTATGAACAACGCGCCCTTTTTCAACGGGCCCGCCGACCGGCGGGTCAAAAAAAACTAGTGGGCACACCATTTTGGGGGATACAGAGATGCCGCGAGATTCGAGAGATGCAGCGTTTATGCCGACGCCGACTGCGCCGCAGCGTTGCCGGCCGCCGCCGGTGCCGGCGTGCTCTTGGATAGATACTCCCTGCACAGCGCAGTGCGCGCATCGGATCGCCGCGGCCGTTCAAGCGTTTAGCGGATTCGCGCCCCCCTCAACGCGCCCTGCTCCTACTGGCGTCCGCCGTACCAGTTGTTCACCATAAACTTTTGCGTCGACAGCAGCGCCTCGTAGCGGACGGTCGGGTTCTCGTTGCCCATGAGCTCCATGATCCGCTGCTTGGCGCCCAGCTCCTGGATGAAGCGCTTGCCGCGCGGGTACGCCGTGACGTACTCGCCGACGTCGTGCGCGGCGATCGCGAGGATGGTCGGGTCCGTCGACGTGCTCAGGAGGCGCGCGAGAATCCGGAGCAGCTCATAGTTCTGCTCGTTGAGCCGCTGCGCGTTCTGCTTCCAGAACGTGTCGGACCGGTGCATCGGCGACCACTCGAGCTTGCCCGAGCGCAGCTCCGCGGCATACTCCTCGAACGACCTGCGCCGAGGTGGTCGGCCCCGTGCGAGCAGAGCGCGGCCGTGAGCCCGCTGGAGCGCCCGGGGCGAGCCGCGGGGAGGCGGTGCGGTCGCGTACGTGAGCTCGTGCGCGTTCTTCTGGAGCTCGGTCGCGAGCACCTCGAGATCGGCGACGATGTCCTCGTCCGTCCACTTGCGGCCGGAGAGCGTCTGCACGAGGTTGAGCAGCTTGACGTCCATCATCGGACCCAGGTTGACCTCGGGCGCCTTCTCCATCAGGTTCTGTGACGCACGACCGCCTGACGCAGGAGGCCGCAGATCAGCGACTCGCTCCGCGCGACCCCGCCAAAACGGTGTCCCCCCGGCTGCGTACGCGGAGGGCCGCCAGCGAAATGCGGATGACCTTCTCCTTGAGGCTGCTGCGGATGATGTCGGTCAGGAGGGAGATGACCTTCCACCTGATCCCGCTTCGGGCCCCGGCGCCCAGCAGGTCGCGGGGTGAGGTCAGCTCGGTGGTTCCAAGCTGGCGGCATCGTGCGCGGCCCGCACGCACTTGTTCAGCGACTGGGCGGCCGTCTTGTTGAAGCTCAGCAGCCACAGGTTAAAGATGATCTGGTACTGCAGCTGGAAGTTGGGCTGCCGGTTCCGCAGGATCTCCACGAGGCACGACACGCCGTCCGGGGTCTCGAAGAACTTGGTGCGGTACTCGTCCACGACCAGGAGGCTCTGCAAAGCGCCGACCGCCGCCTGCACGTGCTCCTCGCTGGTGCTGCGGAGCCGCTGGCCGAGCCAGCCCAGGAACCAGTCAAAGTCCGCCGCCTTCATCTTGCAGCTCGCGCTGCCGCGGCGCGCCGCGCGCAAAAACGGTGCCGCACGGATTCGTCAGCTCCTTGCACGTCCACGAGTCTCTCTGGCGACTCTCTCCAAGGCCGACGCGCACCACAGCAGGGCCGTAATGATCCCGCTGGCCTTGCGCGTGATGTAGACATTGTCCTTCTCGAGGCACTTGAGCAGCGGGCCGTACGGCAGCGCCTCGTCGACCGCGGCCGTCTTGGCGAACAGCTGCACGCGCTCCGGGTGATCTGGGGCGGTGCCCGGCATGCGCGCGCGTGCGCACGCGAATTTCGCGCGCCACCGCGCCTCGTTGGCGGCGTCAGCCCACGGTGCTGGTACGCCTTGTGCGAACCGCGGGGAACGCACCAGCGAGGGCGTCGTCGATGAGCGTGAGCATGTACTGCACGTTGTCCTCGGTCTTGATCTTGGTGAGCAGCGTCAGGAACAGGAACGCGTAGCGCTCGCCGTCCTAGCGCGCCCACGGTGTGGTGTCCCTTGGCCGCCTCCATCGGTGAGCCGACGCACGCGGGCCGCGCGACCGGGCTCTGGCGCCGCCCGCCGTACCCGCTGCAGCAGGCCGTCCTGGATGCGCGGGTCAGCCTTGTCGTACTGCCGGATGAGGTTGAACTCAGCCTCCGAGATGATCTTGGCATTGCGGAAGCCCTGTGACGCGGGGGCGCCCTCGGCGGCCGCGCCGACGCTCCGTGAGCCTCCGCTGCTTGCTCTTTTTCCTCCACCGCCACGTCCGTGCGCGAGCACGCACCTCCCACGTCGGCGCGGTGGCGCGGACGCGGCTGGAGGCGTCGTCGACGCCCGGGGTCGGGGCCTTGTAGGCCGCTGGTGCGACGCTCATCGTGCCGGCGTCCGCGTCCGCCTTGCGGCCAGCCAAGCGAGCCACAGCAAGGGTCAGCTGGTTTTGAAGTCCGGCGACGTGCGATCCCCACCATGACGTCATCGTGGGGAGTCTGGCAGGGGACCCACACCCGACCGAAACCGAAAGGCAACACGAACCGAGGCGAACCGGAACCGCAGCGACTCGAGCTGCGCGCAGCTCAGCAGCCATGGCGGCGACAGCAGCAGCAGCAGTAGTGTGGCGCCGAGCGGTGCTGGGGACAGCACTGCGCACGCCGCTCAGCGCGGGCGGCGCGCTCCGGCGGCCGCCCGCGCCGAGCGGTGTCAGCGGCCCGCGGGCCGCGCTGATCCCAGCGGGGCCGCGGCCGCTCCGGACCTACGCCGCGGCACCGCAGCCCAGCGCGGTACGCCGGCAACGCTCGGCTGGAGGGTCTGTACACCACAGCTAATGGCTGGTTTCTTGGCCCCTTCTGTATCCACAAACTAGGCGGTGCTGCCGGCGGAGCTGCGGGGCGTGGCGGAGGTGCGGCTCATTGACGAAACGGGCAAGAACGCCGGAATCGTGCCGACGGAGGCCGCGCTGGCCCAGGCCACGGCCAAGTCGCTCCTGCTCAGCGTGGTGAACGCGCGCGCTGAGCCGCCCGTGTGTCGGCTCACCGACCGCAGCTGGGGCGCGCCGCGCGCGGCCAAGGGCGCCGACGACGCGGACGCGGCACAACCGAACGCGGGCCCGCGTGGCGCGGCGCCCGGCCGCGGCGGCGCCGAGGCCAAGGGCGCTGCCGCCGAGCCCAGCGAGGCGGACCGCAAGGAGATCCGGTTCAGCACGCAGATCGGCCCCCACGACATGGACGTCAAGCTGAAGAAGCTGGAAGACTTCCTCACCCGCGGCTACCGGATCAAAATCACGGTCCAGTGCCGCCCCAGCGAGGTCGAGTCGACGATCGGCACAGACCTGCTGGAAGTCATCAGCGCACGCCTTACCCACCTCGGCGCCGTGGAGCGCGGCGCGCGGCCCGAGGGCCGGCGCGCCGTGTCGCTGCTGATGGCGCCGTCCAAGGCCAAGCAGGGCAAGAAGCCCCCGGCGGCCCCGGCAGCATCCGCCAGGCCAGCGGCGGCAGCAGCGAAGCCGGTAGCGGCAGCGGCCCCGAAGCCGCGGTCGGCGGCCTCGGCGTAGCGGTGCACCTGGCTGTGTCGGATGCGCACCCTTGTTTGTACACCTTCATACGCCTTGTACCGTGTACATACGCTACTGTACATAGCATAAAGCGCAGCACATGGCACGGCGTGCTCTGCCGTGGGGAGGGCGGGTCCGCATGCGTCGCTGTCCTCCCTGCCGGACCAGTTCGCGGCGGCGTCCACTGACCGAGCAGCGCTTCGTTGCTATACGCATAGTCATATATGACAGCCACGCGCACCGGCGCACATGCCACACTGCATCGCGCCTTCCCTCAATGCCAAAAACGCGAGACGCCCCCGGGCGGCGGCTCGCCGGCGGCCAAGGCACGGACGCTACGTCCGTTTCGGTCGCCGGCCGCCTAGACGTGGAGCAAGACCCTGCTCTCGCCAGTTCCGAAGGCTGCACACTCGTTCAACGAGACGGCGCGGTTCTCGTCCAGGGCCGCCGACTTTCGAGCCAGCGTCCCCACGCTGACTGGCACGGCACGCGCGAAAGCCGCTGCGCAAGCTGGGCAAGCCGTTCGACCTCAAGTTTCGCAGCAAGAAGGACAAGCTCCAGACCATCACCCTTCACAAGAGGCACTGGGGCAAGGCCGACGACTCAACTCGAAGACAGCAAGAGCCATGCTGACTTTGAGCCCCTTCCGCTTCCGGCAGCATCTTCTGCACAAGGCACGCGAGCACCCATGGTGCCAGGTGTACGTCGTCACGGAAGAGTACACCTCCAAGACCTGCGGCGGGTGTGGACGTCTGCATGACACGCTGGGCGGTAACAAGCGCTTCCGCCACCCCCAGTGCAACGCGGCGTTTGATCGGGACTGGAACGCGGCAAGAAGCATCCTGCTCAAGTTTCTCGCAACCTATGTCCCCGTTCCTATGTGAGCCGGGTGGGCCTTCGGGCTTGCTTGGCGTTGTGGCTTGGCACCTGGTCTTCGGACTTGCAGAGGTTGTGTGTTGGTGGCTAGCGATGGCTCTCGGTGTACAGCCTGCGACGGCTATCGGTGAACAGCCTCATATCAGAGCAGCGCACAATCCGTTTCAACCACGTGGCCGAACCACGCGGCAGGCCGACGACGACCATGGCGGCGACGACGGTGAAGCTGCCCGTGACGGGCAAGGGCCAGCCCCGTACGTGCGCCACCGCGCACCGCCCCTGGTCGTCTGCAGGAACGCTGACGTCGCGTGGGCGGCGGGCGGCGTGGGCGCCGGTGCGATCTTGCGCAGTGGTGCTGGCCGTCGTCCAGGTGCTCAAGGCCGCCGGCCAGCAGGTCGAGGTCGTTCCCAACACCACCGCGGGCGCCACCGAGGTCGTCATCAATGGGTGCGTCGCCGCGCGCGCAGAGGAGTCGCGCTTTGTCGTGTCGTCGCTCACGCGCGGCCGCCCCAAGACTTCCACCCTGCACGTGGGGCCTCCCCCCCCAGCGCGTCGGCGGGCACCGCGCTCGAGGCCGCAAAGCAGCTGGCGGCGGCCGCTGCCGGCGCCAAGCTGCTCGGCGACGGCGCCGACGGGTCCGCCGCGGCGGTCGAGCAGTGGCTCGCCAGCGCCAAGGGCGAGCTGGCCTCGACCGACTTTGGTACCTTCGCCGCTGCCGTCGACAAGCTGGCCGAGTACCTGCGCCTGCGGTCGTACCTGGTCGGCTACAGCCTGACCCTGGCGGACATTGCGGTCGCGGACAGCCTCCGCTGTATGCGCCAGCGTCCCTCCCAGACAGACGTGGCGGCCGGGCCGCTGACGTGGGTGATCCCTGCCCCGCCCGGCCGTGCCGCACGTGCAGCGACGGCGCTGTGGCGCACCATGACCAAGGCGCCGGGCGCCGAGGAGCGGCTGCGCACGGTGCTGCGGTGGCTGGCCTTTGTGGAGGCGCATGCGCCGGTGAAGGAGGCCGCCGCGGTGCTGGCCGCCCTGCAAAAGGCGACGCGCGACGAGGTTCGACGGGGTTGCTGAACGAGGGTGGGCCGGACCACGTCGGCAGGCCTAACCGCGGGCGCGGTCGGCGATGGTGGTGCGCCGCGGCGCTGTGGCAGACCAAGGCCAAGGACCAGGGCTCGTTCGAGATCAACCTGCCGGGCGCGGAGGTCGGCAAGGTCGTGACGCGGTTCCCGCCGGAGCCGTCCGGGTACCTGCACATCGGCCACGCCAAGGCGGCCCTCCTCAACGACTACTTTGCCCGGCAGTACAAGGGCAAGCTGATCGTGCGCTTCGACGACACCAACCCGTCCAAGGAGAAGGTGCGTGCGCAGGCAGAGCACGCCGCCGACGTCGGCGGGGTCGCGCTCACGCTTGGCGTGCTCTGCTCCCACGTGCGGCGGCACCGAGCAGGAGGAGTTTGAGCACGCTATCCTGGAGGATCTCAAGCTGCTCAACATCGTGGACTACCAGGTCACCTACACCTCGGACTCGTTCGACAAGATCCTCGACTGCGCCGAGAGCCTCATCCGCGCCGGCAAGGCGTACGTCGACGACACCCCCGTCGACCAGGTCGGTTGCAGCGACGGCGTCAGGCGCGGTGAGGCAGGCGACGATCGGCCCACACACTTGCGGCACGCTCGTGATATGCTTGGCGCTGCACCCAGATGCGCGAGGAGCGCCTCAAGTGCATCGAGAGCAAGGCACGCGGCCGGACGGTCGAGGAGAACCTGAAGCTCTGGGAGGAGATGAAGCAGGGCTCGGAGCTGGTGGGTGGTGCTCGGCGCCTGCACATGCTGCATCACAAGCGCGGCGCTGAGCTCGTCGTTTGCGCCATGGCCTACCGCCCCGATCCATCCCCTGATGCAGGGCAAGCGCTGCTGCCTGCGCGCCAAGATCAACATGAAGTCCAAGAACGGCGCGCTGCGCGACCCGGTGATGTACCGGTGCAACGACACGCCGCACAACCGCACCAAGTACGCGCCGTGGGGCTTTGACCGCGAGGCTCGGCGGCCCCGCTGACGCACCGCAGCACCGCCATCGTCCTTGTGCCGACGTTGCGCCAGGACCAAGTACAAGCTGTACCCGACGTACGACTTTGCGTGCCCGATTGTGGACTCGCTGGAGGGCGTGACGCACGCGCTGCGCACGACCGAGTACCACGACCGCAACGACCAGTACAACTGGTTCATTGACGCGCTGGGCATCCGCAAGCCGCACATCTGGGACTACAGGTGGGCGCCAAGTGACGCGAAGATGCATGCATGCGACCGTCGCCGTCGCTCACGCGCCACGGCACGCCGTTGTCGCCGTGTGGCATCGTCGGCAGCCGGATCAACTTTGTCTACACGCTGCTCTCGAAGCGGAAGCTGACCTGGTTCGTCGAGACCGGCCGCGTCACGGGCTGGGACGACCCGCGCTTCCCGACCATCCGCGGTGCGGGCGCCGTTCAGGGCCGCAGTGCCATCACGACGGCAGCGCCTCACACCAATCGACCTGCCGCACGTAGGGCGATCACCTGCGGGGTCCGTCTGGCAGGCATTCTGCGGCGCGGCATGACGGTGGACGCCCTGCGCGAGTACATCCTCATGCAAGGCGCGTCGAAGAACGTGCTGCTGCTGGAGTGGGACAAGATCTGGGCGGTCAACCGCCGGATCATCGACCCAAAGGCGCCGCGGTACACCGCCATCCAGGACGCGACCAAGGTGCCGTTCGTGCTGAGCAACGGGCCCGCGGCGCCGTACACCGCCGAGGTCGCCCGCCACAAGAAGAACCCGGAGCTGGGCACCAAGCCGGTGACGTACTCGTCCACGGTCTACCTCGAGGGCGACGACGCCACCGCCATTGCGGCCGACGAGGAGGTGTGCTTGAACGGCAGCTTGTCTCCCGTCCGAGAGAGCTGGTTAGAGCGCTCACGCGGGCCGCCCGCTGGTGCTTGGCTGCGCCTCGCTAGGTGACCCTGATGGACTGGGGCAACGCGATCGCGCGGACGATCGTGCGCGACGACGCCGGCCGCGTCACCGAGATCCGCGGCGAGCTGCACCTGGAGGGCGACTTTAAGAAGACCAAGAAGAAGCTCACGTGGCTCTCCGCGTATGGAAGCGGTCGCAGCGGTGTTTGCGGCGTGACGGCGCATCGAACTCACGCGCCCGCGCCGTTCTACGGTCGCTGTGCCGCGCCGCGCCAGCCATGCGCCGCAGCTCAAGGTCGTGCTGATGGACTATGACTACCTGATCACCAAGAAGAAGCTCGAGGAGGAGGACACCTTTGAAAACTTCCTCAACGAGAAGACCGAGTTCCGCGCGGACGCGCTGGCCGACCGCCACCTCTCCGTGGTCAAGAAGGGTACGTCGGCACGTGGGGGAGGTTGGCGCGTCGCCGCCAGCATGGATAGCTCGCTCATGCCGAGGTCGCTGGCCTCCGTCTCGCTGTCCAAGTCGTCGCAGGCGACATCATCCAGTTCGAGCGCCGCGGCTTCTTCATCTGCGACGCCGTGGGCGCGGACGGCACGCTGACCATGATCGCCATCCCGGACGCGAAGCAGTCCGCAGCACCGGCCATCAAGGCGTGAGCTGGCCCTGTGTACGCATTGGCATAAATGTGCATAAGCGACCTTGCGCTGTCCGGCGCTTTGCGCCATGCAGCACCTCGCACAGAAAAACTGGCGCCACTAGTGGTGCCCCTCAAATCCAACAGTTGCTGTACACCGCGTCCGTGGCTGCGGCGAGGTCGGCTTGCGGGGTCACCCAAGGAGGCGCCGGAGGGTCCCCTGCGCTGGGCAGGGGCGCTGCTGGGACCTTTGCCATGGCGCTGGCGTTCTCAGCGGGCCGCTTCCCGTCGACGGGTAGGCGCCGCCGGACGGCGATGCTCCATCGGTCGCGGCCCGATGCTAACCGCCCGACCTGGCCCGGCCTCTGCGAGCGCGAACTCGGACGAGACGCAGCCGCGGTCAAGGACGACACGGGCCTGCCGTGGGGCTGCGTGGTCCAGCCGCTCCACCCGGGCACGCCCTTCGTGAAAGGACCGACGTCCGAGCACCTCCTCCGCTGCAAGCGGTGCTTCAGCTACGTCCATTGGCTTACGCGCTTCAACAGCAAGCAGCAATGGGTCTGCTCCTTCTGCCAGACGGTGAACCCCGCCGAGCCCGCGTCCTCCCCCTACGGCAGCTCCACCGGTCGCCAGGACGCCGCGGAGCTGCGCCGGCCGACCTACGAGAGCGACGTCGTCTCGGACGGTGCGCCCGAGGCTGGACGGCTTCTTTTGCAAGCAGGCCGGCCGGTCGCTGACCGGCTACGGTGCGCGGACTAGGCCGTGAGGTGACCCAGCTGACGGCCTCAAGACGCCCAGCGAGTTGGTGCACCTGCTGCTGGTGGACCTCGAAGGTGCGGCACGGGACAAGGGCCCCCGGCCACTGGCAATGTGCGCGGATGAGACTCAGTCGAGTCCGCGCATTGCGCGCCCTGGCCCTGGCCCACCTACAGGCTCGCCCTCCTACCTGCACCACGTCAAGCTGGGCATCCAAGCGGCAGTTGAAAGTACGGCAGTGCCGTCTAACACACCCGCGATTCGGTTGCCGGGCTCACGAATCGCGTCCATTGGGTGGGGGGCGCTCGAATTCGCGCGTGCCAGCCCTGCCGGACGGCGTTGCGGTGGCGATGGTGTCGTACACCCAGAAGGCCATCTACCTGCACGACCTGCTCTCGCCCGGCCACGGCCACGTCCGCTCGGTGCGGATGTCTCGAGACAGCACAGAGATCGAGGTGGCGCTGTTTGAGATCGCGTCGCTCGCCCACCTGCGCGCCATCCTCGTATGCTGCTCCGCCGCCCGTTCTGGCGGAACCGGCGGCCCGGTATGTTTATCCTAAGCATGGCTGGCGCTGCCTGCCTGTGCAGCGTTTCCCGGCGGTCAGAACGCATCCACGCGCACCTCGCTGGCGATGACGATCAGCGCGCTGGACAGTCTGGTTCAGCCGCCGGCGGCACCGCGTCCCAGCCGGACGCTGGCCGGTGCCGTCGGCCACGTGTTGGACTGGGTCGAAGACTCGTACCCGCACGACGATGCTGCCGGTACGTCAGCGGCCATCCACACCTCAGGCGCGCAGCGTAGGGCTGATTCGGTGGCAACCACTGCTAGGCAGCCTCGCCGCAGCAGTGCACATCACGGCTTTTTGGACCGGGTGCCACCAGCAGGCAACGCCCTCGACCAAGGATGCCGGCGCCTTCCGAGACTTGGTGCGCACCGACGCCCGAGCATGGCCGCTGCTGGGGCCACCCTGCTTGATTAACCTGCCAAGTGCCAATTTCTTGTTTTTTTTTCGGTTGCCCCAAATGCAAGGGGGCCCGCGCAGCCGGTGCTAGCGTGACGGTGAGCGTCTTCGCTGTCCAAGAGAGCCCATTGGCGCTCCCTGCAGTGCGGGCCTTGCCAGCGCGCACGGGCGGCGCGCTCTTTCTCTATCGGCCGGAAACGATCGACCAGATGCCAGCAGAGCTGTATGTGCGCAAACCCTAGCTAGACCCCTGGCCTGCCTGCCCCCGTTCATCACGCTTCATTGCTCTGGGCAGCTTTTCCGTGGATGCGGGCGCACAGGCATCGTTGCTTTAGCGTGCCCTGGCTGTACCGGTGCTTCCTCCGGGTGCGGACGTCGCCGGGCTTCCGCGTTGCGCGGGTCTACGGAGCCCTGCAGGCCGACTTGGAGCACGCGGGCCTGTACACGGCTGCCGGCTTGCCCGCCACGACGGCCGTGGCGATGGACTTTGAGTACGCCGACACGGGATTCCACGACAGCCCAGAGTACGCCGATCGCCACATGCTTCTAGGGTGGCAGGTGTGGAAGGAAGGTCGCCAACGCGCTCGCTCTGCGTACAAACTGTTGGTAATCTCTGGGGGCACCCAGCGACCCCGTGGTCCAGCTGGCCGTGTCCTATGTGGTCTGCGATGTCACGGACGGCGTTGCTCGCTTGGTGCGTCGGCTGCGCATTGTGACGCTGCAGACCACACAGGCGCCTACGGCGGAACACTACCTCCAGTCTGCCGATGCGCCCACCACGCTGGCCCTGGTCCTGCACAAGGCATGCGGCACGCCGCCGAGGGCGATATCGGTGCGCAACTCGACACTGCTAACTCTTGAATGTGTGCTTGCGATCTTGGCTGCCGCAATGCGCAGGTGGTGCGCGCCCTCCACACCAACGGCCTGGCGGAAGCCCGCCTGCTGCTGCAGGATTGGCTGTGCCTGTTTGTCCAGCGCTGCCACACGTTCAGCCTGGCGGAGGCGTCGACGCGAGGCAAGTCCCCATCCTCGGACCGTTTCGCCGTCCTGCTGGTATTGCTACTGGTGCAACGATACCGATCGGTGAACAGGACAGCGGAAGACTCACTCAGCAGCCTGGTCAGTCGCACTGCGCCTGTGGAGCGACGCACGTGGATGCAGCCGCTGCTCCGAGCGATCTACGGCTTGCTGCATCGGCCCTTGCTCGAGTTTGAGACCGACGAGGACTCCCGCGTCGCCGAGGAGCTTTACCTGTGGTGCGTAAGATAGGTTAGACACACTGCCCAGCCCTACTACGTGTCGCTCATGCGTGCGCGCCCTCGTAAGCGCTTGGGCGGGTTGACACAGCTCACTGCATCCCCAGTTGCTGACGATCACGCTGTATCCCCGGCTGATCCCCTTCGACGGGATGAACGGGCCTGCACGCGAGCCAGTTCCACTTAGCCGTCATGCTTTGGTGAATAGCGGCCAGCCGATGTTCCTCCTGGACCGCAACACCGAGGTCATCCTGTACTTGTCGGCCACTAGCGCCGACTTTAACGCACGCCCCGCCAAGGACAGTACGTTAAACAAGCCGCATCAACTTAAGGAAGCTTCCAACGGGCACTAAAGCACGCGTTGACTGCGGGATGCGGATTATCCAGCTCTGATCGCAAACACGGTAGCAAACTTGAGATCGGCGGCGGATCGGTTGCACCCCGTGTCATACAAGACTGCAGTCGCTGGGACGTCCGAGGCGGCTGAGTTTAGCGCACTCCTTCTCGACGACACGCCCTTTGGCGTGAGCGGCGACCCGCTGCAATGCGGAAGCTTTGACGACTTCCGAGCGAAGCTCATTGCACTCGCGACGGAGCAGCCTCCACAGAAATCTGTACGAAAGTAGATGTACAGCCGCTATACATAGAAACTTGTCCAAGCACGGTGAGAGGACAGAGTAAACAAAGAATCGGCAGCAAACGCTTCAACGAATCGCCAGCGAGTTTTCTGCGGAAAGTGACATATGTGCAAGAAAGAGCTAAACAATAGCAACACAAATAATAATTGAAGCCCTCGAAAAAAGTAAACTAGTAAATACATCCCGCAAAACAATTAAGCTCGTGAGCATATCCTGGTCGCCTCTTCAAGAAGCACGCACGCAGTTTAAAACGTCGACTCTTATGTACCACAGAGATGTATATATCTGGCTACGTCGAACGTCGCTAACTTTTCAGCAACGGAAACTAAAAAAGAAATCGAACCCGAGACAAAAATCCGAAGAAGAGAAAGCAAAAATATCGCTAAGGAGACAAAACAGTACAAAGCAGACAGAGTAAGAAGGTGGTACAATGATCCATGCGCAATAATAAACATGCTCCTGTGACATAAGACACGCAGAACTAGTAAGAAAAAAGAACTGGTTTTCAATCTAACGGATAGCATTCAGTGCGAAACGGTTTACAATCTAAAGGATAGCGCTACACGATACACGTGATTGCAACGGGACACTCGTCATTCTGGCTGCCGGTCTTCGGCACGTGCGCGTCGCCCACGATGGCGTCGCATTCGAGCGACTTCAGCGCGGTGACACAGCTCAAGAAGGAGCTGTAAATGAAGGATGGCGCAGAGCATCGCGAGCTGCGTGACGACGAGCGCGACTCGCCCTTCGCCTCTAAGACGGGGGCGCGGGTGCATGTCCGCTACACCACCAAGAAGGTCCTTCGGACTTACTTCCC
>Ga0180216_1001212_pt1 | contig 23594 bp, 16 predicted proteins | sample eDN3rd37CBELigMG_FD_128879 | JGI IMG/M metagenome (GOLD analysis project Ga0180216, IMG submission 128879) | Enriched Miracle-Growth compost microbial communities from Emeryville, California, USA - eDNA 3rd pass 37_C BE-Lig MG (version 2)... ...
CGCCACCTTGGAGAAGACGAGCTTCTTCGCCAGCGCCCACTGCAGGCCGCCGAAGGACTCGCCGGCCTGCCGGGCGCGGACGTACTTCTCGAAGAGGCCCATCGCCCAGCGGAAGAGCACGCCCTTGAGCCCCGGGGCGGAGCTCCCGTTCCCTACCACGGCGGTGTAGACCTTCTCGAAGACGCGCGGCGCCGCCGGAAGGATGTTCGGTCGGATCTCGGCGCAGTTGTCGACCACCTTCTCCGGCGCCTCGGCGAAGGCCAGGATGGCGCCCAAGTGGAGCCAGGCCGCGACCGTCACCTTGGCGAAGGAGTGCGCGAGCGAGAGGAAGAGGAGGATCGACTCGCCCTTCTCGAAGATTCCCACCCGCGCCACCGCGGCCGCCTCGTAGCACCAGTTGCGATGCGTGAGGACCACGCCCTTGGGGACGCCGGTCGTGCCCGAGGTGTAGAGGATGCAGGCGGTGTCCTCCGCCTCGATCGCGGCCATCCTCTGCTCCAGGTGCGAGGGGTCGGAGGCGAGGAGCGACTCGCCCTTCTTCGTCAGATCCGAGAAGCGGACGACCCAGTCTCCGTCGGAGGCGCCGGGCTCGCCTTCGAAGAGGACCACGCGACGGACCTTCGGGAGCTGGGAGCGGACCTCACGGAGCTTGGCGAGCTGCTCTTCGTTCTCCACGAAGACGACGACCGATCCCGAGTCCTCCAGGACGAAGCGGACCTCGTCGGGCGTGTGCGAGTGGTAGAGCGGGACGGTGATGCCCCGGGCCGCGAGGATGCCCAGGTCGGCCAGCACGTGTTCCACCCGCGTGGCGCTCAGGATCGCGACCCGATCCCCCGCCTCCACCCCCTCGTCCAGCAGGGCGGCGCCCACGGCGCGGAGCTCGCTCCAAAGGGCGGTCCAGCTATGGGACTTCCACTCGCCCCCGGCCTTGTACTGGGTGGCGGTGGCCTCGGGCTGCTTCGAGACCTGCTCCTCCACCATCCGGAGCATGTTCGCCGGGATGGGGAAGGGAATCGTCGGGCGAATCTCGCCTTGCGCCTCGGCCCTCATCATGTCTCTCTCCGCAGAAATCCGTGTCGAGGCCGCACGCCGGGGTGGCAAACGGCCGGATGGAACCAAACACCTCGCCCTCTACCGATTCTTCAACGAGTATCACGGGCGAAAATTTCCAGGCAACGGAAGACGGCGGAGCCCACCGAGCATCCCCCAAGATGGTTGCCAAGTCCCGTTTCATGGTCATGTTAGGGCACGATCGGGAAGCCGCCAAGACGCCAGCCGCAGACGTGGCTGCGAAGCGGACGGCTGGAATGAAGGGCGGTAGATCGAGGGTTCATCCGCCAAGCCCGATTGAGAGAGGCACGGTACAGCATGTCCGACGAGATCAAGAAGAGTCCGGCCCAGGAGGGGCCGCAGAACCTATCCGCGGAGGTCCCGCAGGTCCTGCCGATCCTGCCGCTCCGGAACTCCGTGTTCTTCCCGGGCGGCGTGCTGCCTCTGGCGGTGGGCCGTCCCAAGACGATCGCCCTGATCAAGGACGCCGTCCGCGACGAGCAGGTCATCGGGGTGGTCACCCAGGTGCGCGCCGAGGAGGAGGATCCGGGGGAGGACGGCCTGCACGCCGTCGGCACGGTCGCGCGGATCGTCAAGCTCCTGAAGATGGGCGAGGACAACTACTCGCTCGTCGTGCAGGGAATTTCCCGGTTCCGCATCGTGGAGCTCGTGCAGCACTCGCCCTACCTCAAGGCGCGGATCGAGATGATCCCGGAGGAGAAGCCGGGTGACGACGTGGAGGTCGAGGCGCTCGCCATCAATCTCAAGAAGCTCGCCCGCGAGGTGATCGAGCAGATGCCCGAACTCCCGGCCGCCGCCAGCGAGCTCGTGGAGTCGATCAGCCACCCCGGCCACCTGGCCGACCTGATCGCGGCGAACATCGACGTCTCGCTCGAGGAGAAGCAGCGCGTCCTGGAGAACGTGGAGCTCAAGGCGCGGATGAAGCTCGTGCTCGAGCTGCTCAACCGCAAGCGCGAGATCCTCAAGCTGTCGAGCAAGATCGACAGCCAGGTCAAGGGCGAGATGTCCAAGACCCAGCGCGAGTACTACCTGCGCCAGCAGCTCAAGGCGATCAAGGAGGAGCTCGGCGAACTCGGGGAGGACGAGGAAGAGGATCTCGACGAGCTCGGCGAGCGCCTGCACAAGGCGGGACTGCCCCCCGAGGTCGAGAAGATCGCGACCAAGGAGCTCAACCGCCTGCGCTCCATCCCCACCGCCAGCTCGGAGTACACGGTCGCTCGCACCTACCTCGAGTGGCTGGCCGACCTTCCCTGGCAGACCTCCACCGAGGACAACCTGGACATCGAGAACGCGCGCCAGGTCCTCGACGCCGACCACTACGACATCGAGAAGGTGAAGAAGCGGATCCTCGAGTACCTGGCGGTCCGCAAGCTCAAGAACGACATGCGGGGGCCGATCCTCTGCCTGGTGGGCCCGCCCGGCGTGGGCAAGACCTCGCTCGGTCAGTCCATCGCCCGCGCCGTGGGCCGGAAGTTCGTCCGGCTCTCCCTGGGCGGCGTGCGCGACGAGGCGGAGATCCGCGGACATCGGCGGACCTACGTGGGCGCGCTCCCCGGCCGGATCATCCAGTCGATGAAGAAGGCGGGCACCATCAACCCCGTGATGATGCTCGACGAGATCGACAAGCTGGGCTCCGACTTCCGCGGCGACCCCGCGGCGGCGCTCCTCGAGGTCCTGGATCCGGAGCAGAACAACACCTTCTCCGACCACTACCTCGACGTGGCCTACGACCTCTCCAAGGTGATGTTCATCGCCACGGCCAACCAGCTCGAGCCGATCCCCGCGCCGCTGCGCGACCGCATGGAGATCATCGAGCTGCCGGGCTACACCTTCGACGAGAAGGTCCACATCGCCAAGCGGCATCTGCTCGCCAAGCAGATGAAGGAGCATGGGATCTCGTCGGATCACATGGAGCTGACCGACGAGGCCCTCTCCAAGATCATCGTGGGCTACACCCGCGAGGCGGGGGTCCGGAACCTCGAGCGTCGCATCGCCGACGTCTGCCGCGCCGTCGCGGTGGAGGTGGCGAGCGGGCGCACCGAGAAGCGCGTCATCGAGGAGAAGGACGTCGCCGAGATCCTCGGGCCCGAGAAGTTCTACAACGAGGTGGCCGAGCGGACCGAGATCTCGGGCGTGGCCACCGGCCTGGCCTGGACGCCGACCGGCGGCGACATCCTCTTCATCGAGGCGACCAAGATGCCGGGCAAGGGGACCCTCACGCTGACCGGCCAGCTCGGCGACGTGATGAAGGAATCGGCCCAGGCCGCGCTCTCCTACGTCCGCTCCAAGGGTCGGAGCCTCGGGATCGACGCCGGCTTCCTGGAGAAGCAGGACGTCCACATCCACTTCCCGGCGGGCGCGATCCCCAAGGACGGACCCTCGGCCGGCGTGACCATCGTCACCGCGCTGGTCTCCCTGCTCACGGACATCCAGGCCCGCGGAGACACCGCCATGACGGGCGAGATCACGCTGCGCGGGCAGGTGCTGCCGGTGGGCGGGATCAAGGAGAAGGTCCTGGCCGCGCACCGAGCGGGGATCAAGCGGGTGATCCTGCCCGAGCGGAACCGCAAGGATGTGGTGGACGTCCCCGAGCAGGCGCGCAACGAGCTCGAGTTCATCTACGCCGCGCACCTCGACGAGGTGCTCTCCGCGGCCCTCGATCGCTCGCCCTTCGTGCCGACGGCGGACATCGCACCGGCGACGGAGGCTCGGGCCTAAGGCGGGCGCCCGCAACCGCGGCGATCCGCGCCCCGTCGGATTTCGATGCAGAGGGAGCGATGGCTTCGGCCGTCGCTCCCTTTCTTTCTGGGCGGAAAAAGCGCCCGAATATCCGACCTCTCCTTACATCAGATCGAAAAGATAGAAGAAAACTGGAGAAGGCTTCACCGCTTGTTTTACCCTGCCCCCCGAACGGCGAGCGGCAGCGCCGCCGCCCAAGGGGAGTGAAGAAGATGAACCAGCCCAGGTGGATCGTCGCGGTCTTCGCGGCAGTGGCGATGTTGGCAGGGTGTGGAGGGGATCCCGATCCGGGCGACGGCCAGGGGGGAACGGGAGGCACGCACACGGGTGGAACCGGGGGCGGGACGGGGGGCGAGGGCGGAGGCGCGGGGGGATCGGGAGGCGCGGGGGGCGGGACCGGAGGAACCGGGGGACTCCCCAACCGGCCCGAACCCAAGCCCACCGATCCCGACGGTTGGACCCTGGACTACGACTGCGACGGCCTCTCGGACGCCGAGGAGTACGGCACGGTCTACCCCGGCGGCCGGAAGACCGATCCGATGAATCCGGACAGCGACGGTGACGGGATCCCTGACGGCGTCGAGCTCGGGCGGACCTCGAGTCCGGATCCGGAGTGCGAGCCCTTCTTCCGGGGAGACGCGGATCCCTCGACCACCACGGATCCGACGAATCCCGACACCGATGGGGACGGCCTCCTCGACGGCGAGGAGGACGCGAACCGGAACGGCCGCGTCGACCCCGGCGAGACCGATCCCAACGACCCCGACACCGACGGCGACGGCCTTCCGGACGGGCTGGAGGTGCAGACCGGGACGAATCCCCTCGACCGGGACACCGACGGCGACGGCATCCCCGACGGGGTGGAGGATTCGAACCGCAACGGGATCTTCGAGCCCGAGCGACGCGAGACCGATCCCCGGAATGCGGACACCGACGGCGACGGCCTCCTCGACGGCGAGGAGGATCTGAACTGGAACCAGATCGTCGATCCGGGTGAGACCGATCCCCTGGTCGCCGACAATCCGAACGTGGACAGCGACGGCGACGGCCTCACCGACGCGCAGGAGCTGCTCATCGGCACCGATCCGGACGATCCGGACACCGACGGCGACGGCCTCTCCGACGGCGAGGAAGTGCAGCTCGGGACCAATCCCCTCTCCAAGGACACGGACTGCGACGGCATCGGCGACCTCGAGGAGCTCAACCTCGGGACCGATCCGCGGCTCGCGGACACGGACGGCGACGGGCTCCCCGACGGCCTGGAGATCGGCCAGACCTCGAGCCCCGACCCCTCCTGCGTCGGCCGCTTCCTCCCGGCGCCCTCCACGGACCACAACCCCACCGATCCGCTGCAGGCCGACACGGACGGCGACGGCGTCCCCGACGGCGAGGAGGACGCCAACCGCAACGGGCGGATCGACCCCGGCGAGACCGACCCTACCCGGTCCGACACCGACGGCGACGGCCTGGACGACGGGGAGGAGCTCGCCCTCGGCACCGATCCCCTCTCCCGGGACACGGACTGCGACGGCCTCTCCGACGGTGAGGAGGTGAACCTCGGCACCGATCCGAAGAACCCCGACACCGACGGCGACGGCCTCCTCGACGGCACGGAGCTCGGCAAGACCCAGAGCCCCGAGCCCTCCTGCGCCGCCTTCTTCGTCCCGGATCTGGATCCCTCCTCCACCACCGATCCGCTCGAGGCCGACACCGACGGCGACGGCCTCATCGACGGCATGGAGGACGCGAACCACAACGGCCGCGTCGACTCGGGGGAGACCGATCCCAACGTCTCCGATGCGCTGCCTCCCTCGGTGATCGCGGCCTGCGGCTCCGGCAACGTCGCGCCCTTCGATCTGAGCGCGCTCTCCGAGCCGGACCTCCTCTTCGCCACGCACCCGGCCTTCACCGAGTGGAGCGACCTCCACGTGGGCGGGAAGACGGTGGGACGGACCTTCAACGCCACGGGCTTCCCGGATCCGATCGCGGGCTTCGTCCTGGTCAAGCCGTCCGCCGGCACCGCGACACAGGAGGAGGCGGCGATCCGCTCGTCCATCTCCGGGCTGAGCTCCCCGATCACCCAGACCTTCACCACCTGGGACGGCTTCGACGCCGTCCGGGGGACGTACGACCTCGATGCCGGCGGAAACGACCTCCAAGCGCGGCTCAACTCGATCATCACCGCGCTCGTCCCCGGCGCGACCGGCCTGCTCCCCGCCGGAAGCGCAACGAACGGCCCGTACAAGCTGCAGCTCGAGGTGGTCGTGCGCCATCCCGAGCGCGCGGTGGTGGTCGGGGCGCTCATCCCCGAAAGCGCCTACGCGGGCGACAATCTCTGGAGAATGGACGATCTGGTGAACGGCTCCGCCCTCGCCCAGTTCGGCGACGCCACGCGCCCGGCCTGTGAGAGCTACGCGAGTTCCCCCTGGCCCAAGGTGGACTTCCTGTGGGTGATCGACAACTCGGGCTCGATGCAGGACGACCAGGACGCCCTGAAGGATGCTGCCGAGGAGATGGCGAATCAGCTCCAGAACGCCACCATCGACTGGCGCATCGCCACCGTCACCACCGACTACGACCAATATGGGCCGGGTGGCCTTCGGATCACGGACTTCACCACCGACGTCGACACCTTCCAGCAAAACGCCCAGCCCGGGACGAACGGCAGCGGCACCGAGCGCGGCTTCATGCCGGTGAAATGCGCCCTGCAGGGGGGCACGACCAGCGAATGCCGCAACGGTTCGAACGTGGCGTACTTCCTGCCGGTTGCACCGAACGATCCCTCCAAGATCCGGCCGGACGCCACCCTCGTGGTCGTCTTCGTCTCCGACGAGGCCGAGCAGTCCTCCGGCAGCATCGAGGACTGGGTGGACTTCTTCTCCGACTGGGATCCGTACCGACCGGGGCAGCGCGCCTTCGTGGCAGGCATCACCCGCTGTGAGACCGGCACCGACTGTAACAACGCGCAGCGCCGCGCGCGCTACACCGACCTCATCGCCGCGATGGAAGGCATCCACGGCGAGCTACCCAAGGGCAACGAACTCTTCAAGCTCCCGGACATCATCCGCGCGATCCTCACCTCCGTGATCGGTGCGACCTCGCCGTACGAACTCGCCCATCCGCCGATCTCCACCTCGATCAAGGTGGCGATCGACCCCTCGCGGCTCGTCGCCGAGGCTCCGGGGCATCCGCCGTGCCCGGCCGACGACGTCCCGCGCAGCCGAGAGAGCGGCTTCGACTACGACGGCGCTTCCCGCCGGCTCACCTTCTACGGCAACTGCCGCCCCGAGAGCGGGGCGCACGCCGATGCGCTGGCGGTGAGCTACCGCTACTGGGTGGACCGCACGGACGATCCCTACCCGACCGTGCCGTGCGGCGGGCCGTGCGAGGCGCCCCTGGTGTGCAACCCGGACACGAATCAGTGCGAATGCCCGTGGAACTGCGGTGGTCGGCCCCCGGGGAGCAACTTCGCCTGCGACATGCAGGCCTGCGAGTGGTTCTGCCCCGCCGACTGCGGAAACTACCAGCCCGGCACCGGCTTCGTCTGCGACGCGGCGAGCTGCACCTGGGTCTGCGACGACCAATGCAACGGCCAGCCCCGCCCGGGCCCCAACCACGTCTGCGATACGGACTCCTGCACCTGGACCTGCCCGGCGGACTGCGGCGGGCTGGACGTGGGTGAGTTCTGCGACCGGCTCTCCTGCGAGCCTCGGTGCGCCCCGGACTGCGGGGGAGCTTGCGGACCGAACTTCGCCTGCGACACCGACGCCTGCGACTGCGTCTGCCAGGGGCCGAGCGCGACCCCCGCACCGGGCTTCGTCTTCGACGAGGCGAGCTGCAGCCTGGTCTGTGACGTGGACCTCCTCGAGTGCGGAGGGGAGCGCGTAGCGGACCCGGACACCTGCCAGTGCATCTGCCCGCAGGATTGCGGAGGCTGCAACGGGATCTGCGATCAGAGCACCTGCACCTGCATCCAGATCGAATAGGGGCGCTTTGCCTTCCCCATGTCGCCGCCCACCCCTAGAATGGCGGCGACATGGGCATGCGAATCGGTCTTCTCACGGGGGGTGGCGACTGTCCCGGCTTGAACGCCGTGATCCGGGGAGTCGTCAAGAGCGCCTGCCACCGCGGCTGGGAGGTTCTCGGATTTCTCGACGGCTTCCAGGGGGTGGTGGAGGAGATCGACCCCATCCCCCTCGATCGGGACGCCGTCCGCGGCATCCTCGATCGGGGGGGAACGATCCTCGGCACTTCGAACAAGGCGAACCCCTTCGCCTACCCGGTGCGCGACGGCGAGGGTTGGAGGGAGGAGGACCTCTCCGACGTCGCCCTCGCCCGCCTCGCACGGCTCGGCGTGGACGCGCTGATCGCCATCGGGGGCGACGGCACCCTGCAGATTGCCCACGGCCTGGCCCAGAAGGGCCTGCGCGTGGTGGGCTGCCCGAAGACGATCGACAACGACCTCTCGGAAACCGACGTCACCTTCGGCTTCGATACGGCGCGGGCGACCGCCACCGACGCGGTGGGCAAGCTCCACACCACCGCCGAATCGCACGACCGCGTGATGATCCTCGAGGTGATGGGGCGAAACTCCGGCCACATCGCCCTGCACGCCGCGATCGCCGGGGGCGCCCACGCGGCGCTCATTCCGGAGATCCCCTATCGGATCGAGCCGGTGGTCGAGAAGATCCGCCGCCGCCGCGAGGCCGGCCAGAGCTTCTCGATCCTGGTGGTTGCCGAGGGCGCCCATCCGGTCGGAGGGGAGCAGGCGGTGGCGGAGCCGGCGACGGCCATCCCGGGCCGCGGGGTCGTCCGGCTGGGCGGCGCGGGCAAGGTGGCGGCGGACCTCTTGCGCCCCCTCGTCCAGGAGCACGAGATCCGCGTCACCGTCCTCGGGCATCTGCAGCGGGGCGGCACCCCCACGGCCTTCGACCGCATCCTGGGCTCGCGCTTCGGCTGCCGGTCGGTGGAGCTCGTGGACGAAGGCCTCTTCGACCACATGGTCGCGCTCCACGGCAACGACGTAGTCCCCGTCCCCCTCGCCCGTGCCTCCAAGACCCGCCTCGTCGATCCCGACGGAGAGCTCGTCCGCGTGGCGAGGCAGCTCGACATCGTCTTCGGTGACGAGGAGGTAGGCGGGGATTGAACGCACGCCGACTCGATCGCTACCTCCTCGAGGAGCCCATCGGCAGCGGGGGCATGGCGGTGGTCTACCGCGCGGTGGACACGGTGCTCCGCCGCGAGGTGGCCATCAAGGTGATGCACCCCCACCTCGCCTCCCGCGAGGAGAGCCGGCGGCGCTTCTCCCGCGAGGCGCAGGCGGTCGCGCGGCTCCGCCACCCCTCCATCGTGGAGATCTTCGACTTCTCCGGGGATCGCGCCGATTCGAGCTACATCGTCACCGAGCTGGTGCGCGGGCGGACGCTCCGCGCCTTCGGCGACGAGGTCGGCTTCTTCCTCCCGGAGATCGCCGCGATGATCGGCGTCCAGCTCTGCGACGCCCTCCACCACGCCCACGAGCAGGGGATCATCCACCGTGACCTCAAGCCCGAGAACGTGATGGTGCGCGAGGACGGTGCCCTCAAGCTCATGGACTTCGGCATCGCGCGCATCGTGGAGACCGAGGACCGGATGACCATGACCGGCGCGCTGGTGGGCTCGCCCCACCACATGGCGCCGGAGATCATCGAGGGCAAGGAGGCCACGGTCGCCTCGGATCTCTTCTCCCTGGGCACGATCCTCTACTGGATGGTGACGGGGGAGATGGCCTTCGCGGGCAAGAATCCGACCCACTCCCTGCGCCGGATCCTGGAGAGCGAGTACGTGGACCCGCGCGTGCTCTGCCCCGCGTGCCCCGAGGCGCTGGCCGAAGCCATCTCCATCTGCCTGCGCCGGGCCCCGGAGGAGCGCTTCGCCTCGGCGCGCGAGCTGGGCGAGAGCCTGCTCGTCACGCTGCGCGAGGCCGGTCTCGGTCCTCCCGCGGAGGAGCTGACCGCCTTCTTCGCCGATCCCGAGGGCTACGCCACCTCGCGAGGGGAGACGATCCGCAGCCGACTTCTCGAACGGGCCCGCGAGGCGCAGGCCGAGGGAAGGACGGCGCGCGCGCTCGCCCTCCTCGATCGCGTGCTCGCCATGCGGCCGGACGACGAGGCGGCGACGGCCCTCTTGAAGAAACTCCACGCTTCCGCGCGTCGGAGGACCTGGCTCCTGTGGGCGGGAGGCCTCGGCGCTCTCCTCGGCGCGATCGCCCTCGTCTCCTCGCTCCCCGGCCGCGAGCCCGAGGCGCCCGTACACACGGCCCAGCCCGAGCCGGCACCGACGGCGGAGGCGCCCCAGCCCGAGGCTCCCCCCGCGGAGGCGCCGCCTCCCGCCGAGCCCGAGCCGCCGAGGGAGCCCCGGCCCGCGCCCGCTCGGACGCCCGCTCCGGCGGTCGCTCGGAGCCCCGAGCCGAAGGACGAGGAAGTCGAGGAGGAGGCTGCGGAGCCCGTCCTCCGCGAGGTCCAGCTCCGCTGGGTGCCGCAGGGCGCGGTCCTCTACATCGACGGCGCCCGGGTGGATACGGTGGCGCCGAGCTGGACGGGCACCCTCCCCGAGGGAGAGCACCGGCTCGCCCTCCTGCACTCCGCCTGCTGCCATCCCCACGAGGAGGTCCTGGTGGTCGAGCCGGGCGAGGGGCCCATCCGCCGCAGCATCGCCCTCGCTCCCAAGGAGAGCGGGTGGTTCGAGGTGGATTGCAGCGATCCCGACGCCGAGGTCTGGCTCGACGGAACGTTCAGAGGTACGGTGTCGGACATTCGCAAGAGGGGTGGTGTGGCCGTGGCCTTCTCTCGCAACGACACCGGCCGGGAGCGCTACGTGAAGTCTGTCCGCTTCGATCTCCTCCCGCCTCCGGGCGCCGACTGGGCTCCCGTGCAGGGCGAGGTCGTCGTCCGGTCGGGCCAGCGGACCCGCACCGAGCCCATGCCCTGCAAGGAGCTCGCCCAAAGGTGAGATGGCTCCTCCTTCTCCTGGTCGCCCTTCCCTTCGCGGTCCAGGCGGCGCCCCCCGACGATCTCCGCCGCGCGAAGGATCTCTTCGAGTACGGTGAGTACGAGGAGGCCCGGCGCATCGCCGAGACGCTCCTCGCCCGCAACGTCCTGGCCACCGACGAGCAGCTCATCGACGCCAACCGCATCGTCGCCCTCGCCTACCTCTACGGTGAACGGCCCGACCGGCTGGAGAAGGCACAGCAGTACTTCCTCCAGCTCCTCTCCATCGAGCCGGACTATCGGCTCGACCCCTTCTTCACCCCTCCGGCCGCCCTCGAATTCTTCGACCAGGTCCGTCGGGAGAACGAGGACCGCCTCGCCCCGATCCGCGAGCAGCGGCGGCTGGCGAAGCAGGCGCGTGCCGCGGAGGAGGCGGCCCGGCGGCGCTTCCTCGAGGAACGCGCGAAGGAGCGCGAGACGAGAGCGCCCCCCACCACCCGCTACGTCCAGAAGAACCACATGGCCCTCGTCTTCCTCCCCTTCGGCGCGGGCCAGTTCCAGAACGGCGATCGGGGGGCGGGCTACGCCCTGGCCGGCATCCAGCTCGCCGCGGGTCTGACCAGCCTCGGGAGCTACCTGGTGGTGGAAGGCCTGAAGAACGACAACGGGCGCTATGCCCGCGAGGATCTCCGCACCGCCCGGACCTTCGACACGGTCAAGTGGGTCTCCGGCGGGATCTTCTACGCCGCCTGGATCTACGGCATCCTGGATGCCTGGCGGCGCTTCGAGCCGGAGGTGGTGGTGGACGCCCCCGCGATCTCCCCGGAGGTGATGCCGCTCGAAGATGGCGCGAGCCTCGGCATTTCGCTACGGTTCTGACATGCACCAGGTGCCATCGTTGGTCGTACGGACTCCGGACGGAAAGGAGCGAAGACATCCCCTCCTCAAGCGGCTGATCTCCGTCGGTCGCTCCGGCGACAACGACGTCGTGATCGACGATCCACAGATCCCCGAGACGGCCCTCCACCTGCAACGCGAGGGGGACCGGCTGGCCGTGATCGGTCTCGACGGCCCCTTCCTCCACAACGGCAAGCGCAAGGCGCGCGCCCTGCTCGAGGCGGGCGACGTGGTCGAACTCGGAGGCGCGGCGCTCTCGCTCGCCGAACCCGAGCGCTCGGCGGAGGCGGAAGCGGGCCGCGACGCCGTGGTCGTCCTCGACCGGCTCCACGCCTTCTCCCGGAAGGTCCTCGGCGATCACCCGATCGAAGAGGTGCTCGAGGACCTGATGGACACCGCCATCGAACTCACGGGCGCCGACAAGGGCTTCCTCATCCTGCTGGAAGGAGAGAGCTTCCGCGTCGAGGTCGCGCGCAACGGGGACGGCACCACCATCGTGGACGCCGCCGGCCGCATCTCGGACACCATCGTCCAGCGGGTGGTCGACGAGCGAAAGCCCCTCATCATCTCCGACGCCCTGCGCGACGAGAGGTGGAAAGGCGCCGCGAGCGTGGTGAACCTCAAGCTCTGCAGCGTGATGTGCGCGCCCCTGCTGGAGAAGGGAGACCTCTTCGGCCTCCTCTACCTGGGCAACGATCGGGTGGCGAGCCTCTTCGAGGAGCGGGACCTGGAGATCCTCCACATCTTCGCGTCCCAGGCCTCCCTCCTCCTCCAGAACGCGCGAATCCTCGCCTCGCTGCGCCTCGACAACCAGGAGCTGCGCAAGCAGCTCGAGGGCAGCCGCTTCGGAGGGATCCTCGGCTCCTGCGAGCCGATGCGCGAGATCTACCGGAAGATCGAGAAGGTGGCGAAGACGGACGTCTCCGTCCTCCTCCAGGGCGAGACCGGCACCGGGAAGGAGGTGCTGGCGCAGGAGATCCACCGGCGGAGCCATCGCAAGAGCGGCCCCTTCGTCGCGATCAACTGCGGCGCGATCCCGGAGAGCCTGCTCGAGAGCGAACTCTTCGGGCACGCGCGCGGCGCCTTCACCGGGGCCTCCCACACGCGCATCGGGAAGTTCCAGGCCGCCAACGGCGGAACCCTCTTCCTCGACGAGATCGGGGAGATGCCGCCCCTCCTCCAGGTGAAGATCCTCCGCGCGATCCAGGAGCGGGCGGTGACCAAGGTGGGCGAGACCCGCCCCGAGGCGGTCGACATCCGGATCATCGCCGCGACCAACAAGGATCTGGCCAAGGAGATCCGCGAGGGTCGATTCCGCGAGGACCTCTACTACCGGCTGAACGTGGTGAGCCTCGATCTGCCGCCCCTTCGCGAGCGCGGTCAGGACATCCTCGTCCTGGCGCGGTACTTCCTCGAAACCTTCGCCAAGGAATTCGGAGTCCCCGTGAAGGGCTTCGATCCGCGCGCGGAGCACGCGCTCCGCCGGCACTCCTGGCCGGGGAACGTCCGGGAGCTCGAGAACCGGGTCAAGCGCGCGGTGGTGCTGGCGGATTCGGCGCTGATCTCCCCCGAGGACCTCGAGCTCGAGATCGACGCCCTGGAGCCCACCGAGGAGGAGGTGGGCGCCATCCTGCCCCTGCAGCAGGCCAAGGAGGAATTCCAGCGGCGCTACATCAACGAGGTCCTGGCCCGCAACAAGGGCAACCGGACGAAGACGGCGCGGGATCTCGGCGTGGACCCCCGCACCATCTTCCGCCATCTGGAGGCGGAGCGCGCCGCCGGGAGGCTTCCGCCCGAGTGATGGCCATGCAGAGAATCTGGCTCGCCCTCCTCCTCCTGCCCGCCTGCCTCGTCGACCAGCCCATCGAGGAGGAGACGGACACGCCGTCGCGACGCAACCACCCGCCGGTGATCGTGCACCGATCCCCGAGCACCACGACGCTCTATCTCCAGCGGGACTGCGACGTCCGCTTCGCCCTCCCCCGGATCGACGACGAAGACCTCCACGACGATCTCGTCATCAAGTGGTTCGTCAACTACGAAGACGACGACCAGCCGTTCGACACCTGGATCGTCCGGGCCACGGAGGCCGACGGACCGACGCGCCTCCTCCCCAACCGCTTCCTCGTCCTGCCTCTGAGCGGCTACGAGGACCGCTCGACGATCGTGGTCGAGGCGGTGGTCTCCGACGGCTTCGCCGATCCCATGGAGCCTCCGCGCAACCGGGCCATCGCCGAAGGAAAGGGGGTGGCGGTCGCCACCTGGACCATCGTGTTCAGCGAGGGGAGCTGGTGCAACATCCCCTGATCCGAATCCTGCCCATCCTCGCGTTGGCGGGGCTCGGCTGCGGAAGCGGTCCGGAGGCCTTCTGCACGGACAACGCCGACTGCGACACCAAGCTCACCTGCTTCCAGAACCGCTGCCTCCTCCTCGAGCCCGTCCCCGCCGGTCTCCACTGGGAGGTCGTGCCCCAGGGATCGCTGTACGCGCAGACCCTCCCGACCCCGCAGGCCGCGCAGCCCCTCCCCCTCGAGGTCTGCACGCCCTCGGTGGAAGGAAACACCGGGGAGCTCGGCAAGGTGCGCATCGACGTGGAGGGGGAGGTCCGGGGGCTGCCCGGGGTCTGCGCCTTCGAGCAGCACGTCGTCTCGGGGGAGTTCTCGATCCCGATCGCGCCCGGGCAGTGGAGGCTGACCATCCACCCGGAGCGTGGCCCGCCCATCGTCCGTCGCACCAACATCCAATCCTGCAAGCCCTTCCCGCTCGGGACCCTGGCGAAGCGCCAGACCGCCAAGTTCCGCTTCCTCGCCACGATGGGGAGGGAAAACCCCGAATTCCGCTGCGGCATCCGCGCCCAGGCCTTCGACCCCTCGACCGGCGATCCCCTCTCCGCCGTCGTCGAGCTTCCGCTGGACGCGAACCACCGATGCTCCCCGCCTCCCGAGGGATGGGAGATCGAGATCGCCTCTCCCGAGGTGGGGGCCCGCTTCGCCCTCGTCCTGGAGACCGCCGATGCGGCCGCGCCGGTGATGCGGCGGCAGACCTTCGACGACCTGATCTGGAAGGAGAATCCGCCGCTCCTGGAACTGCACACCGAATCCGTGGCGGCGGAGCGCGTGGAGATCTTCCTCCAGGACTCCGGGGGCCTCCCCGTGGCCGGGGCGCGCATCCAGGCGAGCTGGCCCCCCGAGGGCGGGGAGGAAAGGGAATGCCTCGCCCCGAGGTACGTGCCGCCGAGCGACGCCTACGGCGGCTTCAGCTCCGCTCCGGCCACCCCCACCTCCGAACCGGGCGTCTACGAGCTCTGGCTTCCCCCTGGTCCCTACCAGTTCCGGGCCGTCCCTCCGGCGGCAACCCACCTCGCCGCCACCGTCTGGCAGGACGACGTGACGATGGTGCGCCCCGGGGGCAGGAACTTCCTCCCGCTCCAGCTCGGACGGAAGGGGATCCTCGAGGGGAGCGTCGTCGGGCCGACGGGAGACGCCCTGGCCGACGTCTCGGTGCGGGTCGTCCCGCTCGGCGGGCACCAACGCCCCACGCAGACGCGCACCGATGGCCTGGGGCACTACCGCCTGGAGCTGGACCCCGGCCCCTATCTGCTCTTGGCCGAGCCCTCCGTCGGAGGCTTCCCGTGGAACTGGAAGTTCCTGGACGATTGGAAGGGCTCCATGGGGGAAGACGTCGCCCTGACCCGCCCTCGGGTCCTGGCGGGGACCTTGCGGCGAAGCGGCGAGGGCACCAGCCGCCCCCTCGCCCACTCCCTGGTACGGGTCTGGGACGTGAGCGGGCCAAGGCCCGTGGTGGCGGGAAACGCGGTGACGGACGAGGAAGGCCGCTTCGTGATCCGGATCCGGAGGTGAGGCTCAGGGGAGGAGGCGTCGGGCCTTGCTCAGACTCTCGGCCGATTCGTCCAGGGCCGGCCCGAGGTGGCGCGACCAGTGGGTGGCCTGGATCTCCGAGAGGTCGAGCGCGCGGCGGATGCTCTTGAGGCTGTCCCGGACGGCGTCGGCGAGCTCCGCCGAGGCGCCCGCGGGAGGATTGCACCGCGCCCTCGTCTGCTCGAAGCGCCCCCGGAATTCGACGGCCCACGGACCGAAAGCATTCGCCTCCTCGGCCGCCGAGGGGGAGTGCGCGAAGGCCGCCAGGCGATCGAGGAGTTCGCTTCGGAGCGCCTCCACCTTCTCGAGGCAGGGCCCCGCCTCCAGCGCGGGGGCCGGACGAGGGCCGCGGATCTCCGTGAGCCCCCGGATCACGCCGACGGTGATCAGGGTGCAAAAGGCGAGGGCCACCAGGGCGTAAAGGGCGAGGAAGATGCGCCGGAACAGGCGCCCGCTGCGATCCGTCGCGTGTTCCGTGGACGACACGCGCGCAGGCTAGACGGTGCGGGATCGCGGGTCAAGGCCGCCGGAGGGACCGGCGGCCTCCCGGCGAAGGCTCAGGCTTCCTTGGCGTGGCCGCAGCCGCAGTCGGCCTTCTCGCCGCCGGCCTCGCCCTCCGCCTGGGCGCAGGCCGTGCAGCCCTCGGCGCAGTCGCAGCCCTCGCCCGCGGCCTTCTTCGCGCAGCAGGGCTTCTCCGCCTCCTTCTTCTCCTTGCAGGGGCAGGCGTGGCCCTCGGCGTGCGAGTGGCCCGGGCAAGCGAGGACGGACGCGGGCCCCAAGAGCGCGAAAGCCGCGGCAATCGAAACGACGATTTTGATCACGTGAACCTCCTTGTGCGGCGAAGGATACCAGAGCCCTTCCGCCCGGCAACAGAGCGCGCCCCTCCTTTTCCCGCCCCCTGCGCCGCCCGAAGCGGTCGGCATGCCCTTCCCCGCCGCAACCCCGCCCCCAACTCGATTCGGCACACATTCGCGGGTGGCGACCGAACCCTGCGGGCATGACGACCTGCCCACTCGGCGTGAACTCGATGTCTCGATATGGAATGTCGCGATCGTCCGGGGCGATGCTGTTTCGATTTTTCGCGCGGTCAGTCGTTTTGGGCGGTGGTGTCGGCGGAGGAGGCCTCCTTGCGGAAGGTCGCGGCGCGGCGGCGCATGGAGGTCGCGAACTGGCTGTTGGGGAAGCGCTCGAGTCCCCGACGCAGGGTGGCCTCGGCCTGCGAGAGCTTGCCCAGCGCGGCCTGCGCGTTACCGAGCAGGAGGTAGGCGTAGTCCTTGTTCCCGCGGCCCTTCTGCTCCTCGATGTAGCGCGTGAGGTACTGCTCCACGAGCTCGTACTGGCGCGTCTCGTTGGCGGCCGTGCCGAGGAAGAAGGAGTGCTCGGGCGCGAGCGGATGATCCGGCCAGAGGCTCATGCCCTTGAGCAGATCGTCGACCGCCGTACGCCAGTCCTTGCGCCGGTAGGCGGCCCGGCCCGACTCGAACTTCTCGTTGGCGAGCTGCTGGATCATCGCCCGGGCGCGGTCCTCCAGGGCGCGGGCCTCGAGGCGGGAGAGCCGCGTCTTGTCCACGGCCTGGACCTCGGCGACCACGGCTTCGCGCTCCGAGGGCGCGGCGTCCATGAGCTTCTGGTAGGCGGCGAGCGCAGCCTGCGAGGCCTCCCGCGCCTTGGCCAGCTCCTCCTCGGCCTGCTTGGCGGCGAGGGTGGCCTCCTGGGCCTTCTGCGTGAGGGCCTCGATCTCGCTCTGCGCCTGGGCGAGATAGCCCTGGGAAGCGAGGTAGGCGGCCCCCGAGGCGAGGGCGACGAAGAGGACGTAGGCGATCGCCGAGGAAATCCACTGCTTGCGCTCGAAGTTCTCCTGCTTTCGGCCGATCGTCTTGAGGTCCGCCCCGAAGGTCTTGAGGAGGTTGTCGTTACGGATCACGAGATTGCGCGTCTCGATGATCTCCTTCTTGAGCTCCGCCAACGCCTTGTCGAAACCTTCCATCGTCCTCGAACCCTCGAATCAAGCGCGCCGGAGATTGGCCGGCATCCAGGCGATCACCGGAGCCTCCGAATCGGAGGCGGGGACCGAGCCCTCCTCGCGCGTCGGCTCCGGCGCCGCCGCTTCCTCGTGGGCCATCGGCTCCGTGGCCTCGGCCGGCGCCACGGCGGACGGCCCCTCGTCTCCGCGGCGAGCGAGTTCGGCCTCGAGCAGGCGCACGTACGCCCGAAGCTCGGCCAGCTCCTGCTCCCGGTCCATCAGCCGGCGATACAAGTCGATGCGCCGCTCCTTCTCCTCCACGAGATCCTCGTGTAGACGAAGGAGGGTGCTCATCGTCTTTTCCGCGTAGGCGACGGGCACCATGGGCTCGCCCTCGCGCGCATCGCGTCGCGCGAGCGGCTCCGATCGCCCCGCCCTCGCGAGACCGCGTTCCTCGGAATCGCTCGTCATCCGCCGGAGGTTGCACGGATAGCGGGAAAGGGTCAAGCAGCAGGCGGGCGGGCGCCCCGGGCCGGCCCGCTTCGGCGTGCCATCGAAAGCTCTTTCCGCTATAGACAGAGTTCTTCGCGATGCAGACGACCTCGCCCAGGAAGAACCCGCTCGCCAAGCTCCCCCTCGCCCTCTCCCTCTGCATGGTCCTGGGCAGCGTGGGAAGCTGCCGCGGTCTCGCGGAAGTCTCCACCTGGAACGAGCCCATCCCCCTTCCGCTCCCCGCCGTCGCCATCCCGGAGGACGCGGACGAGGAATGGCAGAAGCTGGCGAGCGCATGGGAGGAGCTGAAGGAGGCCCAGACCGCCACCTACCGCGCCCGGCGCCCGGCGATGAGCGCCCTGGCGGTGGTCAACCTCGCCTCCTCGCTCGTCCTCCTCTTCGGCGCGCTCACCACCGCCGCGCGGCTGCGGCGCGGAATCTCCACCCTGCAATCGGGCATCGCCCTTTCCCAGGCCTACGTCCTCCTGGGTATCGCCGTGGGGACCTGGGTCCAGCTCGGCCTCGCGGAGACCGCCCAATCCGTCCTCGGGCCGCTGCGCTCCCTCGACCACGCCGTGGCCATGAAGGCGACCGAGATGGTGGGCGCCTTCTGGTTCTCCATCCCCCTCACCGTCCTCGGGATGGTCGCCCAATTCCTCTTCTACGTGTGGGTGAACGGGCTGCTGAAGAAGCCCGAGGTCCAGGCCACCTTCGAGACGGGCTGAGCCTCTAGCGCCGCCCCACCTTGCGCTCGAGCTCGGCGAGGGTGATCTGCGCGACCACCGGCCGACCGTGGGGGCAGCGCGACTTGAAGTCGATGGTGTCGAGATCCTGCAAAAGGCGCTCGGCTTCCTCGGGGAGAAGCGCCTGGTGGGCGCGGACGCTCGCGTGGCAGGCCATGGTGGCGAGGATGTCGGTCATGGCGTCGTCGAGGGCGCGGCCGGCCCCCACGGTGGCGAGCTCGCGGGCCATGTCCGAGAGGATCCGCGAGTAGTCCACGCCGGCGAGCTCGGCGGGGATGGACCGCAGCGAGAAGCTCGTCCCGTCGTAGGGTTCGAGCTCGAATCCAAGCGAGCGAAGCGCGTCCAGGTGCTCGACGAGGAGGCGCGCGTCGGAGACGCCGGCGTCCAGGATCACGGGAAAGAGGAAGGGCTGGCCGATGGGCTCGCGCCTTCGCCACGCCTCCCGGAGGCGATGGAAGGTGAGGCGCTCGTGGGCGGCGTGCTGATCGAGGAGGACCAACCGCCGATCGGGCGCCTCGCAGACGAGGTAGGTGCCGGCGAACTGGCCGATGTAGCGGAGCGAGGAGAAGAAGCCGGGGGCCTCGCCGTCGCCGTAGTCCTCCTCCTCCGGCACGGGCGTGTCGGCCTGCACCCGTGCGAGGGCGGCGGCGTCCTCGGGCCTCGGCCAGAGCGCGGTCGCCGCCTCGCGGACCACCGCCGAATCCGTCCGGGCCGCCCCTCTCCAGTCGAAGGCGGGCTGCGAGGAGGCGGGGACGAAGTGCGTCGTCGCCGCCGGCCGGGCCTCGAGCCAGCGGGTGGTGCGCAAAGCCTCCTTCACCGCGCGCAGCGTGGCCTCGTAGACGAGCCTTCCCTCGGCGAAGCGCACCTCGAGCTTCTGCGGGTGGACGTTCACGTCCACGTCGGCCGGAGGCATGTCGAGGTGGAGGACGGCGGCGGGCATCCGCCCGTGCGGGAGGACGTCGGCGTAGGCGCGCTGGATCGCGTGCAAAAGCTGGCGGTCGCGGACGTAGCGGCCGTTGACGAAGGTGTAGATGGCCCGTGTCCCGGTGGTCGACCAATCGGGCGAGGCGACGAAGCCGCGCACGCGCAGGCTCCCCTGCTCCCAATCGGCCTCCAGGAGGTGGGGATGCAGGTCCTTGGTGATCGCCGCCGCGATCCGCTCCCGGGGATCGGCGTTCGCCGCGGATTGGAAGGTGAGGCGCGCGCCGGAGCGGAGGGTGAAGCCCACGTGCGGAGTGGCCAGGGCGATGCGGATCAGCGCCTCGGCGGCGTGGCCGGCCTCCGTCTCGTCCCGCTTGAGGTACTTGCGGCGGGCCGGGATCGCGAAGAAGAGGTCCTCCACCCGGACCTGCGTTCCCTTGGGGGCTCCGCAGGGCTCCACCACCTTCACCTCTCCGCCCTCCACCTCCACCCTCGTCCCCTCCACGTCCTCCTCCCGGCGGGTGACGAGGCTCATGCGCGAGACGGAGGCGATGGCGGGCACCGCCTCCCCGCGGAAGCCGAAGCTCGCGATGTGGAAGAGACCGTCCGCGTCGCGGAGCTTGGAGGTGGCGTGGCGCTCGAAGGCCAAGAGGGCATCCTCCCGGGACATCCCCGCGCCGTCGTCCGTCACGACGATCCGCTGCTTCCCCCCGCCCTCCAACGCGACCTCCACGCGCGTGGCGCCGGCGTCGACGGCGTTCTCCACGAGTTCCTTGACCACGGAGGCGGGCCGTTCCACGACCTCGCCGGCCGCGATCTTGTTGATGACGTCGGGGGTGAGCCGTCGGATCTTGGACATGGCCCAGGTGATACCACAAAGGTCCGACACCACGACCCACCCCCGTTCAGTTGCCCTGGGCGTAGGCCGCACACACCCTTGGCCGGATGCCCCCCGACAGCGGCCGAAGGATCGCCATACTGGGCGCCCGCAGCGAGATCGGCCGGCGCCTGCTCGACCGGCTCGCGACCGCGCCGGAGGTGGAGCGGGTCGTCGCCCTGGACCTCATCGACCCCGGCTCGCCCCGCGCCTCCTTCGTGAAACTCGATCTCACCCACCCCAGGGCCGAGGACCGCCTCGCCCAGATCCTCGAGCAGGAGCGGATCGGCACCCTCGTCCACCTGGCGCGCCCCGACGATCCGCCCCCGAACCTGGCCTACTTCCGGGAGCTCGAACTCGGCGGGATGAACAAGGTCCTGGCCGCCAGCCGGCGGACCGGCGTCGAGCGCCTGATCTTCCGCTCCACCACGCTCCTGCACTGGCCCAGCGTGAGGAACCCCGCCCTCGTCCGCGAGGACAGCCCCTTTTTCGACGGCGCGCCCGAGTACGTGCGCATCAAGCGCGACGCCGACGCCCGCGCCGCGGCGGAGCGGCCCGACGCCGCCCTCCTCCGCTTCGCGCCGTTGGTCGGCCCCGAGGCCGGCGGTCTTCTGGCGAGGGCGCTGCGCGGACCGATCGCGGTCGCCATCGCCGGCTTCGATCCCCTCGTCCAATGCCTGCACGTGGAGGATGCCGCGCGCCTGCTCGAGCGCGCCATCGAGGAGCCGCTGGAGGGGGTCTTCCACGTGGCGCCCGAGGGTGGCCTCCCCCTCCTCGCCGCCTACCGGCTGACGGGAGCTCGGGTCCTTCCCGTGCCGCGCACCCTGGCGCTGGCGGGGCTGCGCGCGCTCCGGGCGGCAGGGGCGACGGCGCTCCCGGACGAGACGATCGACGTGCTCCGCTTCTCGACCGTCGCGGACGTCTCGCGGCTGCGAGAGGCGATCGATTTCCAGTTCCGCTACGACGTCCGCGCGGCGCTCGCCTCGGTGCGGGAGGAGAGGAAGGATGCTCGACGAGCATGAGGAAGTCCCCTGGGGCGATGCGCTCCGGGCCACCATCGGCGGCCTCTTCGGCGCGCCCCCCTCCTTCAACGTCGATCCCTACGGCATGGACCTCTGGAGGGTGCGCCGCGTCTCCCCCGTCTTCGACTGGCTCTACGAGAAATGGTTCCGCGTGCAGGCGGTGGGCTTCGAGAACCTCGGGGGCGATGGCCCCCGCATCCTCGTCTGCAACCGGGCGGGCTTTCTGCCCTGGGACGCCGCCATGGTCTCGGTGGCCGCGGCCCGCCACAAGCTCTTCGTGCGAGCGCTCCTGGAGGAGGGCCTCTTCGAGACGCCCTACCTCGGCCTCTTCCTTAGGCGGATGGGCGCGCTCCCCGCGTCGCGGGAGAACGCCGAGCGCCTCCTCTCCGAGGGGCAGGACCTCGTGATCTTCCCGGAGGGACGCTACGGCGCCCGCAAGCCCTTTCTGGCGAGGGGGCGGGTGGGAGACTTCGGGCGGGGCGGATTCGTGCGCATCGCCCTGCGCGCCGAGGCCCGCATCTTCCCCGTGGCCATCGCGGGCTCGGCTCGGGCCCATCCACTGCTCGCCAACCTGGCGCTCTCGGGCGAGGAGACGCCCTCGATCCCCCTCACCCCCACCTTCCCGTGGCTGGGCCCCCTGGGCCTGCTCCCCCTCCCCTCGCGGTGGCGGATCGAGGTCGGCGAGGAGCTCGGGCCGGAGGCCTTCCCCACGGAGGGGGACGGCGCCGCGGCGGCGGAGGTGGTGCGCTCCCGCGTCCAGAACCTCCTCGACCGCGCCCGCCGCTGGCGCTGACGCCTAGTCGAGGATCCAGGCGGGATCGGGGGCCGGCCGCGCGCGCAGCCCCTCTACGTGCTCCTCGTGACCCGCCCGCCCCAAAAGCCCCTGGGTGATCTTCTTCGAGGCCTCCACCCCCGGCTGGTCGAAGGGGTTCACGCCGAAGAGGGGCCCGGCGATGGCGGTGGCCGCCTCCCAGAGGAAGAGGAGTTCCCCCACCGCGTGGGCATCGACGCGCGGGAGGCGGATCGTCAACGTCGGCCGTCCCGCCGCCTCGAGCGCCGCCTGGGTCCCCACCGCCTCGGCGTCGATCAGCCCGGCCAGCGTCTTCCCGCCGAGGTAGCCGAGCGCGTCCTCCTCGGGATGCCAGGTGGGGATGGGCATGGGCTCGCCCCGATCCTCGACGGTGACGAAGAGCACCACCTTGTCGCGCGGCCCCTCCATCAGGAGCTGGAGGAGCGAGTGCTGGTCGGTGGCGCCCACCGCGGCGACCGGCGTCGGCCCCACCTCCTCCGACTTGCCCAGGGATTCCGCCCAGAGCTGCACGTACCAGGCACCGAGGTCGCGGAGGGCGTCGGCGTAGGAGAAGAGGACGTGGATGTGCTTTCCTCGCCGGTCGAAGGCGTGGAGCACGGTCGCGAGGAGGGCGGCGGGGTTCTTTCGCGGATCCGCCTCCTCGCAGCGCCTGCGCATGGCGTCGGCCCCCTCGCAGAGGGCGTGGACGTCCAGGCCCGCCGCCGCCAAGGGCAGGAGGCCCACCGCGGTGAGCACCGAGAAGCGCCCCCCGACCGGCGGGGGCACCGGGAGGCTCCTCCACCCCTCCCGCCCCGCGATCGCGCGCAGGCTCCCCTTCTCGGGATCGGTGATCGCGATCACCCGATCGCGATGGGCGTCGCCGAGCCAGGCCCGGGCGATGGCGAGCTGCGAGAGGGTCTCCGCCGTGCTCCCGGACTTGGTGATCGCCAAAAAGCAGGTGGTCTCCGGCCGGAGGAGGGAGAGGAGCTCGTGGAAGGTGGCCGGGTCCGAGTTGTCCGGGAAGAAGAGGCGGGGTCCGCCGCGCTGCTCGCGTGGCCGGAGGTTCCGAAGGCCGCCGCCCAGCGCCGAGGCGACCGCCCTCGCCCCGAGCGAGGAGCCGCCGATGCCCAGGACGACCACGTCCTCGAAGCGCTCGCGGATCTCCCGACCCATGGAGACCGAGGCCTCGATCGCCTCTTTCTCCGCCGGCAAACCCCAGAAGCCGAGCCGCCC
>Ga0180216_1001213_pt1 | contig 23587 bp, 24 predicted proteins | sample eDN3rd37CBELigMG_FD_128879 | JGI IMG/M metagenome (GOLD analysis project Ga0180216, IMG submission 128879) | Enriched Miracle-Growth compost microbial communities from Emeryville, California, USA - eDNA 3rd pass 37_C BE-Lig MG (version 2)... ...
AGCGGCGCGCTGGCCTCTGCAGTCCCGTAAGGGACTGCATGTCAGCTGGTCGATGGAATACCCTGTATTCTGTGGCGCATGGCGCTCGAGTTTCCTTTAGCGTCAATATACCAATACCAATACACACCCGCTGGTCTAGTCATGCACAGCGGTCCACATGCCAGCACGTTTTCCTTTTCCGTGCCCGTCGCCCGTGGGGGACGGCGGCCGAGGCGGTCCGAGGACATTCTATTGTGGTGCCATTGGCGCCTCGCAACGCCAACGCCACGGGCCTGCTATGGAGGAAGGCGCCGCCACGCCCGAGTCGTCTACCAAAGCACGCAAACCGCGTGGACCGAACAAGCAGTTGATGAAAGTCGTGTTTTATGAGGACGAAAACCTCCAGAGACGGATTACTACTACGCCCACGTCGAGCGCAGCCAAGCAGCCTAAGGCAAAGACCACCACTGGCAAGGCACGTGCTCCGACGGGAGCAAGCGGAGCCAGTGATGCCACGGCGCCGATGTACGACTCCGCCGCGGGCACACTGACTCGCGCGTCGTCGCCATTGAACACGTACGTTGAGGGGCTGCTGTCTGCGCGGCCAGGTACGCTTGAGCGCTACATCGCTATTTCCAAGCTACCTTCAGACTGCAAGTTAACCGGGGCCCGAGAGTTTCGGCTGCGGTTACAACGCGCGACAGGACATTGCGCAAATCAGCAAGGACACGTTCGTTACGCGGACCTGCAACGAAGACGGCACGCTGGAGGTAGCTCGACGGGGAAGACGGATGCAAAAGTGGTGCTGAGACCCCTACTGCTAGCGCAAGCGTTATGAGACCATGGAGATAAAAACGCTGAAGCGGCGCATTTGTTGCGGAACCTTTGACCCGTCCGCGCCGCACTGTTGTGGGATGGTGCGAGCGTGCGGTTCGATGGTGCTTTACTATGGATAGTACATGACGTGCGTGGTGCTGTACAGGACGGATCAAAAAAAGAGTTCGCCGAAGATGGTTACAGCATGATCATGAGGACCGTGACATGAGCAGCCATTTCTATACATTCGTGGCGGGCGCGTGCGTCGCCGGGTCAGGCGGAATGGTGTGCTCCGCCGCGAGCACCGCGGGGGCGTCGAGGGGCTTGAGTGCATTGTGCAGCGTGCGCGACACAAGCTCGTAGGTTAGCAGCGTCGTCGCCGCCGCTGGCACGACGCGGAGCAGGTTGGCTGCCAGCCCGCGGTAAAAGCCGCGGGCGCCCTCCTCGTGCAAGACGAGCCGTACAGTCCGCACAATCCCGTTGTCCGTCAGCACGGGGTTGGTGTGCAGCCGCGTCCGCACCACCTGCGCGTGCGCCGGACGTCACAGGAAGTAATGAGCCAACGACAATGAGCCACCGTTCTCAGAGCGCGGACGCGGCCGCCGAGCGCAGCGTACCTCGTGCGGGTACGTGCACGCGCTCGCGCAAATCTTGGAGACCGACGACGCCGTTAGGATGTACAGGGGGCTCAGCTGGTCCAGCTCTGGGTCGCCGCGGTTCCGTCGTTCTGTTGGGCCGGGCGCGACAGAGTGGCGATTGCCCACGCCTCAGCAACGCAGCGGTCCGACCCTGCTAGCGACGCTATTGAAGAGCATACCAAAGCGGAGCAGCGCTTTCTTGAGCGACTCGTAGAGCGGGAACTGGACAGCGACGTGGGACAGGCCGATAAACGATGAGCCCAGGCCGCGGTAGAGGCCGCGCCACCCGTCGTGTCGCAGAATGGACAAGAACGCGTCCATGATGCCACGGTAGTGGTACGCCGTCGATACCGATTGCGTCTGCGGAGGCGGCAAGCAACCCGCGGATGGCAGTGCGTTAGCCAACAGGGGTCCCCTGCGCCTGCCAGGTACGCCGTCCCGGCAGACCATGATGCGCGTCTTGATCACCCACAGCGGGTTCGTGCACACCGAGCTCACCGCACCGGCCGACACGGCGCCCAGCATGTTCACCGTGAGGTCGCTCGAAGCGGGCCCTGCGTGCACGGCCGCGACGAGCAATGGGAGGGCCCTGCGGTGGGTGAGCACCCGCCCGCGCGGCGCCCGCCGCGGCGTGGCCGTGCAGCGTACCCAGGAACTGGCGGTAGCCGACCTTGAAGCGCTCATAGGCGACAAAGTAGATGGCCCACGTGGGCAGGTACCCGACCAGCGTTGGGGCCAGCCCCCGGTACCACCCGCGTACGCCTTCGTCCAAGTAAATCTGGTGCAGCGTCTCTGTGCGGCAGGGCAGGTTGAACGCACGTTTGGCCCCGGCCAGCGGTGAGCCGGCGGGCGGGCTAAGGCGCACGCGGGGGGGGGGAGGGGGGGTGTACACGCACGTATGGGCCCTCGATAGCGCTGGCTGCTGGCGCCCAGGTACTGTAACCGCGTCTTCGCCACGTCCAGCGGGCACGTCACGAACGACGACACGAGGCCGCCCGCGGCCCCAGCAATGCTGTGCTGCACAAAGCTGGACCTGCGGGGCGCCCCACGATAAAGAGAGACAAGGCGACGTGACGACGTTAGGCGCCCGACCGCCCGAGGAGGCAGCGAGCTCGCTGCACTCGGCAGCGCACCGCAAGGGCCGCAACGGATCGTAGCGGTCCAAGAGCAGGAGCGAGTTGGCCTTGGCGTCGCCTTGGCCGTGCGCCGCCGCGAGCTCCGCCGGATTCGCGGCGGCGGCGACCGCCACCCCGCCGTCAGCGTCGCCGTGGGGCTCCAGTCTTGCAGGTGGTCGGGGCGGCGCCCGCGCAGCGCCGTCCGTCATCTCGCCGGCCCACCGAGCCGCGCTGCGGCATCTGCCCTGGCTTTCTTCCGCTCTCCTTGTCCCGGCGGCGCAGCCGTGCGCACAGTCGGAACAGCGACGGCACGCCCCAAAGGCCAGTGGATGGCCACCCGTGCAGAGTGCAGCAGCGACGGAGCAGAGGCAGTGGGTGCACGCCGCGCGAGGGCAGACGGTCGAGGCAGGCGCAGAGGCCGCGGGGGATGGGGGGCGCACCGGGTCCTCGTCGGGGCAGGTGGCGCGCGTGGGCCGGTGGCGGCAGCGGCGGCGGCGGCGACGGAAGTGGTTCGCGCCAAAATGACGTCATCGGGCTATGGACACTCCATCATGTCCATGCTGGGACATGCATGGTCGGGCGACTCTTCGCGGGTGCGTCTATGCACGCCGGTGCTAGCTCCGCGGGCTCCCGCTCACGGTTCTTTACATTCCCTGTACTGTAGTTGAAGATGCTTACAGCGCTTCATCAATGCCAAATCTTTCCTTGCCGGCCCGCGAAGCCGCGTTCACGGGACTTTCCGCTGCCCGACCAACCTCAAGGCCGACGGCATCCGACGTCGTCAACAGGGCACTGGGGATCCACATCGTTGAACCGGGGACCCTGATTGACAACGATATCGAGTTTCAAGCCCGCGAGATCCGCAAGGCCGCGCAGCGTTCTTCGGCTTTTTCGCACGCCCGGGCGGCACCTTGGCGGCGCGCGACCGCTTCTACGCGGCCTCGTCCGCGCGACCGCACCCGAGGACGCGACCTGGGATGAGCTGGTCGCCGCCCTGCGCCGGCTCGAAGAGTCCGGCATCGTCGCGACGCTGGCACCCGACAGGTCGCCGGCCATCATCCAGCAAGCTCCGAAGAGCATTGGCGTCAACATCACCTTCCCATTGCCGCACGCTGGCATGCCGCGGCGGCGATGTAAGCTCACACCGCTACGTCCGCTGGCACAGTTCCGTCGAACAGTCGCTCGTCGCCGCCGGCGAAGTGGGATACATGCATTGCTGCACAGGGGAGCCGGTTGCAATGCGTCGACCGCTCATCGCCTGCGCGCGGATGTCCGCTGCCAGGTCGTCGTCCACCAGACCGAGCTCACGGACCATGTGCGGAAGGGGCTGCGTCGTCAGCGCGACGTCGTTTCCCCCCCCACGCGCGCTATCCGCAGCGCGCCTCAGTCCTTGCTGGTGGTCGCCGGTTCGCGGCAGAGGTAGCGCAGGAGCTCCGCCACGACCGTCACCGACAGGCTGTTGCCGAGCATGCGGTACCGCTGCTTGCGCGCTGTCGATGCGGGGAAGGCGAACGTGGGCGGAAACCCCAGCAGCCGCGCTACCTCGCGGTCGGAAAAATAGCGCAGCCGCAGTTCGCCCAGCGGGCACTGCTCGTCGCCAACGGGGCCGCCCGCAGCGAGCCGGGCGCGGTAGCGCGCCCCGGCGGCCACCAAATCGGCCGCGCCGCCGGCCTGCTGCAGGAACGAGCCCGCGCCTTCGACGTGGTGGCCGTACGCCTTGGTGAAGCAGCACGAGTGCCGCGACTGCGGCGTCACGACGTCGCACACTTCGCCGCCCTTCCACAGCACGACGTCCGGCACGGTCAATGTGGCATCGGGCTCGGAATCCAGGTAGGCCGCCAGAGTTGCCGTGGCCGCCTCAGTGGGGGGCCGGCGCACGCCATCAGCGGCCTCGCCGCCGCCGCCCGCGTCGCCATCGCCGGCGGCGTCGGCGGCGTCGGCGGCAGTGACCAGCTCCAGCGGCACCATGCCGGCGCAGCCCGGGATCACCGACTGCAGGCCGCCGCCGTCCAGGGCCGGCCAATTGTCGTCGAAGCGCAGCGGCGCGCGCTTGGCCTTCGAGAGGCGAAGGCGGAATGATCGCGCCGGCCTGCGTGTGCAGCAGCGTGAGCGGTCGGCCCGCGGTGGACGGGCACCTGTGCAGCGCGCGCACCCAGTTGCGTACGAGCATGTAGTAGCGCAGACGCGAGTTGGGCACGTTCATCTGCGTCGGGTTGATGAGAAACTCGCGGAAGACGTAGCCATTGGCCACCAGCGTCGTCACCAGGGCGTCGCGCGAGGTGGACGTCTGTAGTCTCCGCGGCGCACTTGAGTGGCGAGTATGGTTAGTGTGGAGCTGGTCCCGGTGCATGCCGCCGCTGGTCCGGCGTACCTCAAAGCCCTTCACATTCTCCAGCAGCAGGTACATGGGCTTGTGTTGCAGGCCGTCGAGGACGTCCAAGACGTGCCGAAAGCCGCGGTTGCGGGCGTCCGCCGCGCCCAGCTGGTTGCCTGCGGCCGGCAGAGATAGTTGGCGTGCACAGCGAGACACAGCGTGAGCTAAAGAGTAGCCGTACTGCGGTGTATGGGCCGCGGCGTACCCATGCGGGTGTACGGCTGGCAGGGCGGCGACATGAGCATCATGTCCGGCATGAGCTTTTCAAAGAACGACACCGGCAGGGCGTCAATATTGCGCTACAACGGAAGAGAGCCCCCACGCGGGAAGAAACCCGCTCGGACGGCTTAGCCAGGCGGGTTCCTGGCTGTGCAATACTGTGTTCGGCGCCGTCGTACCTGGTTGACGGGCGTGTCGGGAAAGTTGGCGCGGTACACTGCGTTGGCGGCGTCGTTGATGTCGAAGGCGGCCACGACGTGCGCGCGCTCAGCCCCCAGGGCGGCCGTCAGGGCGTAGTGCTGGGCAGGCGCCAAACCGTGGCCGACCAATTGTGGACACCATTAAGTCGCCGAGCTGTCTCCGGGCGGAGGCGTCGGCAGAGAGGGCCCGCACCATGCCGCCGATGCCGCTGAAGAGCTCCAGCACCCGCAGCGCCGGCGCCATCTTTCCTCGGCAGGTCGCCCAACGAGCACGCCGGCCCGTTAGCTGCGCCTGGGTGCACCACTTTCTCTGCAGGCACTGGGTCGATGACGAAGATCATGGCCCTCCCTGCACCACCTTTTCCGCCGCTGGTTTTCCTGCGCTTCTCGCCGCCGCTGCACCCCGCGTCGGCCGAGCCCCACGGATGTCCGTGCTGTCCCCCTCCTGCGCTTCCTTTCGTTTCTCCCCGTTCTCTCCACGCTTGTCCTCCTTCCTCTCCGCCTTTGTGCGCGCGTCCACTGACGCCTGCCCTGCGTCCGCCACGTCGTCGCCCCGCGGCCTCTTCGCCGCCGCCGCCGCCGCCGCCGCCGCCGCCGTCGTCTGTCAGCTGTCGTCGTTTCTTGGCGCGAAAAAAGGAAAACCGTTTTGGCAGCAAGTTTTTTGGCGCGAAACACCGTCGGCAGCCGTCGCGCGAGCAACTGCGGACGAAGGCGGCGGCAGGAAGGGCGGTGAAGGCGGAGAAGCAGCTGGAGAGGGTGGTGGCGCGAGGTTGCTGGGACAAGCAGCCAAGGAGCCGCGCGAAGCGGGTGAGGTGCAGGACAACGACGACGCGGCGGCCGGCTGGACGGAGACGCGCAAGAGCACCATCGGCAGTACCGCTCCCCAGGCCGTCCGGGGACGGCGAGGCACTGACCATGGCGGCCAACTTTTGGACCTCCACCCACTGGTACGGCAAGGCAATGGTCCCACGGGTTTTGCTCGACCTCCTTGGACCCGCTAACGGCGGCTCCTGCCGCATGCTTTGGCCGCTTCGCCCTAAGCAGCCAGCGCTGGCTGCTGTCGCGGCAGAAGGTGCTCGAGAGCCAGAAGGAGGACCGCGAGGTCGTCAGCGACGTTGAGCTGCGCGCGGCGCGCATTTTTTACACGCGCTGTATGTGTGACCACGTCGCAGGGGCGGCCGGAGCCGCAGCGTGAGCTCACAGGCGCGATCGCTTGGTCTGCTCCTCGGGGCCGCAGTTATTCACGGCGCCGGTCGGGCGCTCAACCTGCGGCAGCAGGTGATCGCCACGGCGATCGTCTACTTTCGGCGGTTCTACACGCGCAACTCGTTCCGGCAGTGCGACCCGCTGCTTGTGGGCCCGACGTGCCTCTACCTGGCGTGTAAGGTGGAGGAGTGCACGCCCACGCCGGCCAGCAACATGATCGAGCGCATTCGTTCCTACGGTACGGGCCGCCGCCGCACCCAGCGTGGCCAAGGGCACCTCGCTTGACCGCGCGGACGGCCGCGCCGCCGTCGCTGCTGCTGACATGCACCGTTGTCCAGTGGCCGAGAACGAGTTGCTGGGGCGGTACACGTACACCGCCGAGGACCTGCTCGAGTGCGAGTTTTACCTCTTGGAGGAGCTCGACTGCTGCATCACCGTCTTCCATCCCTACCGCCCGCTCGTCCAGTACGGCCGCCCCCGTGCGTCAGGACGACGCGGAGCGTGCCACCGTTAACGCCGTCACGCTTGCCGACGCTCGTGTACGTTGCGTCCTCCAGGTACCTCGAAGACCTCAACATGAAGCAGTACCTTAGCATGGCATGGTAACCACCCTCCACCCGTGCCCCCGCGCGCATCCCAGTACCGGCACCGATCTTGCTCGCGCCCTGCCTCTCCTCGCTGCTCTCCCCTTGTGTAGGCGGCTGGTCAACGACAGCTACCACACGGACGTGTGCTTGCTCTACCCGCCGTACCTCACCGCGCTGGCGGCGCTGTACATTGCGGTCATCCTGAGCGACGTCAAGTCGCCCGCCGCGGTAGCCCAGGCGCAGCCCAACCCGGCGTCGCCGGTGCCGTCGGGACACGCCGTGGCGACCCCACCGGCGGCCGCGCCGCCGGCGTCGACGTCGGCGTCGGCGTCGGCGTCGGTCGCGTCTATGGCGGCGTCGTTCAACGCCGCCAACCAGTCCGCCGCGACCTCCAGCGCGCTCGCCGAGCTGCGGACGTGGTACTCCAACCTCAACGTCGACCTTGACGAGGCACGCCCGCCGCACGCGCACTGCCGGCCTTGCGGGAGCCCCCGTGGCTGACCGTGCCGCGCCGCTGCAGTGGGGCGGGTTGGGACGTCGAGCACAGGTCGCCGAGGTCTCGCAGCACATCATGGGCCTGTACGAGTTTTGGTCGGTCATGGAGGGCGACAGCAAGGAGGTCAACCTGCCGGACGTGCTGCACCGCCTGCGGACGGTGCGGTAGGGACAGACACCATTGGATATGCAGGAGACTGTACACTAGCGTTGCAAAGGGCTGTACAGAGTGTACACTAGTTACACACCCGACTCTGGCTGCGGTGGCGGCGGCGGCGCCGCGTCGGCGACGGACGTAGCGACAAGGGCCGCCGACAGCGCCGCGTCCAGCGCCGCGTCCGAGAGGGCGGCGAGGCCGGCGGGCCGCGGCGCCACCTTGGCCTTCTTGGGCGGGCGCGCCCGGGCGCCGTGGTGGTTCGCGCTGCGCGCGTAGGAGAACTTGGCGCGGTGCGGGTTCGCACTCTCGGCCTCGCAGCGCTCGCACCGGCAGAAAAAGTGGTACGACCGCTGGAGCTCCTGCCGCCGCGCCGACACCGGCACGTCGCAGTCAATGTACTTGATGCACAGCTCCGTGCCCGCGGGGATCGGCCGACGCGCGATGATCTCCATCAAGCCGCCGGCGCCCTGCTGGACCGACTCGCAGTTGGGCGCGCAGTCGTGGTTAAAGAGCGACGCGCTCGGGTAGACCGCGCGCCCGTACGTCGCGCTGCCGCCGACCCACACGCCGAAGCAGTTACTCTCAAGCGCCGACAGGAACCGCAGCGCCGACGACTCTGCAAACGGCAAGGCCGCGTCCGCGATCAGCTGCACCAGGAAGCGATCGCTCTTGCTGCGAGGCGGACGGGGATTGAATGCATGCATAGAGCGACCACGGCCGCATGAGCGCTGGCGCGACCCACGCAAGGCCCACCGCTGCTGCGAGGACGTACCGCCAATCGTCCAAGTCCTCCTGCGTCCAGTCCTGCAGGTGCGTCTGGAGGGTCTCGACGTCGGCATAGGAAGGAGTCAGAACCACCGCGGGCTCCTTGGCCTCCGCCGGTGCGCTCGCCTGAGCGTCCTCTGCGGCCGCCGCGCCTGCCGCTGCGTCGGAGGCCGTGCCTGTGGCGGGCGCCGCAGAGGCGTCGGCTTGATCCGCGGGCGCGGTTGGGTAGGTCCGCGCCGCGCCGCCGATGCCGGCCAGCTCCAGGGCGTGCTCGTGCAGCGTGAGCAGGACCAGCAGCATCAGCGACTTGGTGTGGTCGTCCGCCTTGTGCACCATGAGGCGGCGCACAAACGGGCAGAGGCGGCCGTGCTCGCGCGCGGTGCTGGCGGCTTCGCAGGCCGCCGAGCAGTAGTACATCATGTCGCAGGCGCGGCAGTGCCGCTCCAGCGCGCGCTCCTTGGTCCAGCTCATGCAGTGGGCGCAGACGCTGCTCAGAGGGCCCCGCAAGCCACGGAGTGCTTCATTGGTCAGCGGATGCTGGCGGCGCCGCGGCACACAAATGAAAGGGCAACCTACCGCTTGCGGGCGCGCTCCATGGCCGCAAAGGCGTACGGCCGCGTCTGCCGACACCGCCGGGCTTCGTAGCGAACTACCCACGCTGATTAGGAGCACAGCCAGAAAGGCGCCCGGCCTGGCTTCGCGCAATACGCACCCGACACACAACCTCGCCCTCGGCAATGTCGCGGGCGGCCACCAGGTACCGCCCGCGCTCGGGGCTGAAGGCCAGCTTCACGGGGAAGGCCGCTTCCAGCGCTGCCGCCGCCATGGCGCCAATGCGCCACGCCGGGACCACGGCGACGTCAATCTCTGGACCCGCTCGCGTCCTCCAAGCTACCTCTGGCCGATCTATGGCTCGCTGACCGCGAGCCAGCTCTCATCGGCCCACGTGACCTAGGCCTGCCCGTTGTCCTCGTCTTCGTCGACCTAGGCGACGTTGACGACGTCCACGTCGACGCGCGCTCAGCTAGCCGCTCTGGTCTCAACTTTTTGTGGTGTCCTTGCCCTCCCTCTGCGTTTGCGTCGTCCTCGACCGCTCCTTTGCCGATCTCTTCCGCTCCGTCGTCCGCGGCGTCGTCCGCGGCGTCCTCTGCCATCTGCCCACGTGGCCATATATGACGTCATCACACCCAAGGCGAGCGGCGCGCTGCACGGACAGCAGAGGACGAGGACACGATGGCGGCGCCGGCGACGCAGCAGACGCCCGCGGCGGCGGGCCGCGGCCCCGTCTACGACAAGAAGACCGAGGCCGCGACCGTCGCCCGCGACCTCGCCGACCGCATCCGCGGCCGCGTCGTCGTCATCACCGGCGCCAATGGATCCCTCGGCTTCGAGACCGCCCGCGTCCTGTGCCTCCAGGGCGCCAAGGTCATCGCCGTCTGCCGCAGCCAGGCCAACGCCGATAAGGTCGCCGCCCAGATCCGTGAGAAGCAGCCGGACGCCGACGTGACCCCCATGGTCGCCGACCTCAGCTCGCTCGCCTCTGTCCGCGCCTTCGCCGACGCTTTCCTCGCGCTCAACCTGCCGCTCCACGTCCTCCTGCTCAACGCGGGCATCATGGCCTGCCCCAAGGCCAAGACCCAGGACGGCTTCGAGTCCCAACTCGGCATCAACCACCTCGCGCACTTTTTGCTGACCAACCTGCTGCTGGACAAGCTCAAGGCCACCGGCACCGCCGAGGAGCCCGCCCGCGTCGTCGCCGTCTCGTCTGCCGCCAACTACGCTTTTCCGCCGCCCGAGGGCATCCTCTTCGACGACCTCAACGCCGACAAGCACTACGACCAGTGGGTGCGCTACGGCATGTCCAAGCTCGCCAACATCCTCTTTGCCAAGGAGCTGCAGCGCCGCATGGACGCCGAGGGCGCGCACGTCGTGGCCAACGCGCTGCACCCGGGCGTCATCCGCGAGACGGGCCTGTACCGCCACTGGGACCTGTGGAACAAGATCCAGATGTTCAGCTTCCTGCGCGCGTGGACGCTGCTGACGCACGTGCGCACCATCGAGCAGGGCGCCGCCAACGAGGTCTACTGCAGCTTCGACCCGCGCGCGGGCAAGGGCGAGTTCCACTTTGACTGCGCCATCAACCACGAGAGCCTCCACGAGGCGGCCAACAACCCCGAGATCGCCAAGCGGCTCTGGACGGTCTCGGAGCAGCTCGTGGGCCTCGCGCCGGCCGCGGCGCAGTGAGCCTGCGTTGCGTGCGGTGGTGGCGAACCAACCAGTACCGGCTTGTTCCCGGTTGTGTGGCGTGCGTGTAAACAGTGTACGAATTTGATCCTGAAATGCGCAATGAACCAGCAACACTCACGCAAAGGCGTACACGACGCAGAGAGGAGCTATCATTACAGTACTAAAGTTTGGCGGTCAGGTACGGCCGCAGGTACTCTTCGTAGCCCGGCGGCACCTGGTTCTTGTTGAGCGGCTCGTGCTGGGCGCGCCGGTACATGTCGCGGTAGACGTCGCCGTCGTAGCGGCCCAGCGACGAGTTGAGCATGTAGTCGCCGAACTGGAAGGCGTCGGTGAGGGCCACCGCGTTGGGGCTAGTAGGAAGGAAGCGGCCCCCAAGCGGCAGCTTGGTCATCGCGTCAGCCAGATTGACCATATCGCCGCATCGGGCCGCAAAGCACGGCGCGTACCGCAGCGTCTGGAGGAGATCACGCGCCTGCGACCGCACCAAGGCGGCCTGGCGCGACGACATGAAGCCGTCCTCCAGGAAGGAGCCAAGGTCCGCCTCGATCTGCGTGAGCGCAAAGAGGTCGCACAGGGCCTTGAGCGGGCCCGCAAAGCTCGTGCCCGCCGGCAGCGCCGCCACCGCGTTGACAAAGTTGACCAGCAGAATGTACGAGCTGGGAGGCGACTGAGCGAAACCGCGAAGGGCTGACCATCAGCTGGGCAGCGCTGCACCTTGACGAGCTTGGCCGGAGCGGCGGGCGCACCAGTGCGCCTTGGTAGCGTGCACGATCGACACCGAGTTGGCGTCGAACGCCCGCTTAAAGTCGAGGCCGCCGTTGATGCGCTCGCGGACGTCCAGGCCCACCCGGCTCACCAGGAGCGCGGCACGGTGGCGCAGCGCCTCCAGCTGCAGGGCCGGCGACAGCACGTCGGCGGCCTCGCGCACGCGCCAGCGCTCCTCGCCGAGGCGCGACATGCCTTCGAGGTAGCTGAATGACAACGGCCCACTCCACGCCGTGGGAGCGCGTCCTGATGAGATACGGGAAAGAGTGCAGAGGACGGAAGGCGGGTCCTTCGGCACGTACCGAGTGCTGCCCAGCAGCTGTTCGCCCGCCAGCGCGGACTGAACGGCCTTGACGAGGTACCTAGGCGCGGTCGCGGTTCTCGGCACAGCCAAGCAGTGCTCAGTGAACTCGTCACCATGCTCCGACGCTTTGCCGGAGCAGCACGCACCGACCGGTCTGCAGGTACATGACGGTGTTCTCGCCCTCGTAGGTGACGTGCGGGACGTAGTCCAGGAATAGGGTGGCCAGGCCCGAGAACCGGTGGTAGCCGTGGCCACCGCAGAGCTGCGTGGTCCACGCGCCAGCCAGACGGCCACCCGGTGGCGTCAGCCATCGTCGCTGCACACACTTCCGGCAGTCGGCTTCCGCAACGCACCCGGCGCGCGGTCTCGATGCCGTCGGCGGTCATGGCGGTGCAGAAGGCCTTGAGGCCTGCCGACGTCGCGTGCACTTCGGGCAGCGCCGAAAAGTCGCCCTTGCCGCTCTGCTTGACAAAGTCTTGGTAGAGCGACATCATGTACTTGCCTGTGCGCGCCCGTCGCGCCCCATTCGCCTCGGGAACCACCAGGTTAGCTCTGGGAAGCGAAACCTTTCGTGGCGGCTTCGGCAGGCCAAGCTCGACGCACCGGTGAAGAAGAGCGCGTACGCCTGGCTGAGCAACGTGAAGAGCTGGTGCTGCTGCGTCTGGAACTCGATCACGCGCGGCTCCTTCGTCCCCGGCGGCTGTCGGGTTGGCCGCGTACACTGGCATGCGGCGCCGGCGATGAGCGCGGGGACGCAACGTCGGTGCACGCAGACCAGTAACGTACCGCCTCGCCCTGCCGCCGGACGCAGCTGAAGCGCGTCGCGATGGTGACGGCCTTGGCCAGCGTCTCGCCCGAGTTGTAGACCATGTTGGCGCGCACGTACACCATGGTGGCGTAGTTGGCCTTGGCGACGGGCGGCGCCGTGTACACGCCATCCGGCGACACCTTGGCGAACCGCATCAGCATCGACGTGCGCGGCGCGCGGTAGTGCGCTGCCAATGGCCAGCGGCCGGAAGGGCGTAGGCGCGGCAATTAAGATCAGCCCACGTCCCAGCACGAACATGCAAGCAAGCGGCGCTTCTCGTACTGAGGCGCAGGTAGCCGTTGTCGATCGAGTTGTAGCCAAACTGCGGCGGCACCGTCGGCGCACCGGCGGCTACCGCGTTAAGCCCTGAGCGCTGGCGCCAGCGCGGGACCACCTCAGCTGCGCACGCACCTTGGGCCCAATGTCGCCGAGCTCGACGCCCGGCAGCGGCTGGTGGGTCTCGAGGGACCGCAGCTGGATGACGAACGGGTGCGGGCCGTAGTCCTTGCCGTGCAGGAACAGCCGCGCCATCAGGACGCAGTGCGTGGCGGTCTTGCCCAGGCCGCTGCGGCACGCGTTGCCGCCCGCAACGCATGCAGCGGGGGCGGCGCGGTTACGTGGGGCTCCGCCGGAAGTAACCTGTCCGCGCCGCCGCCGCCGTACCCCGGCCACCACTTGATCGACGAGTCGGTCGGGCTGTGGAAGACAAACTCTTGCGTGGCGACGTCGTACACGGCAATCGTCTCCAGGCCGCGCAAGAACGTCCCGTGGCCCATCTACGCCGCCGCCGCCGCCACGCACAACTAGGACTCGAACGAAAGCCGCTGAGATTAGCTTTGCATGGCGCATCCATACGCGCTTCACGGCCGCTGCGGACCTCGGTCTGCGCGTAGGTGCCGACGATCTCAAAGTTGATGGCCTTGGGCAGCCAGTACGCCTGCTGCTCGTCGTCGCCCTGGCCGCGGATGGTGGTGACAAACATGGAAAAGTGCAGGTCGATGGGCAGCGGGAAGCCCAGCAGCCGGGTGACGTAGCCAAAGTCCTCCGGCGCGAGGCCGTGGTCCTTGACCAGCTTCGGCAGCGCCATGGCCGCGCCCAGCGCGCGACGGTACAGCTCCGTGCGGTCGAGGAAGACAAAGTCGTCCTTCTTAAAGATGGGCTTGCTGCGAGCGGCCAGGCCGGGCAGACAGCGTCCGCCCGGAAGCGTCAGCTCGGCGCGGCCAGCGCTGCCCTGACCGGGCGCGGGAAAGCATACGAGCTGACCAGATCTTCCAGGAACTTGCGCCGGGCGGCCGTCTCGGCGCCGAGGAGGTGGTTCGTGAGGTCGGCCACGGGGAAAGTCGCCCGCTGCCGCTCCTCGGCGAGGTCGGCGGGCGGGTTGGAGGTGCTGCCCTGGATGAGCGCGACGGCGGCCGCCTGCGACTGCGCAAACGGGATGGGCGTCGGGGCAGGCGCCGCCGCCGCGTTCTTGCTGGCGGCCGGTGCCATGGCGAGCTGCGCGCTAACCAAGGCGGCGGCGCGTCTGGGGTGCTCGGGAGGCAGCGGTGACGGCGTCGACGTCAGCCTGGCAGCCGGTTGCGCTGCCGTCTGTTAACTCCGCGGTCTACTCACCGCGATCCTTCCCTACAGGCACCGCTTCGCTTCCCTCCAGCCCTGTCTTCGCGTTGAGCGACGGGGCCCAGCAAAGGCGCCTCCAAGTGCGCCCGTGCGCCGGCGCGGCCGCGCGAGCGGGTCGTCGTCGCCGGCGTCGTCGAGCCGAGCCCGCCTCTGATGACGTCATTCCGACGCGCCACGTGACGCACCACGTGATGTGTCAGAGTCGAGTCAGAGCCGTTGTTATGGATGACGTCATAGTTGGCCACGTGGGTGGATGGCAGCGGACGCAGTGGCGGACGACGGACGCCGCAGCGGACGCCGCAGCGGACGCGTACGAGGACGCGTACGAGGACGAGGGCGAGGACGCGGACAAGGTCGAGTTGGATGAATAGTAGGAGGTGGAAGCGCTGGTGGGGGTGACTAGAGGCGGACGCAGAGGTCGCCACTGCCACCGCCACCGCCGCCGCCGCCGCCGCCGCCGCCGCCGCCGTCGGCGACAACATCGACAGCGATGCTGACGACGAGGGCCGAAATGGGGAAGGAAGCGAGTTACAGAAGCGGATAGACAGGTACCTTCCCAGAGCATATGGTAGGCGCTGTAGATCTCGTCCGCTCGAGCTGAGACGATGGCGCCGACCAAGTCGCTCAAGGCGGCGGTCAAGTACTCTGTCAAGGCCATCGCCCGCAAGCCCAAGGGCGGCCCGCCCCGGCGCGAATGGAGCCGGGCATGGCTCGTGTTTCGCCTCAAGCTCGCGCAAAACCGCAACGCGCTGCTGGTCACGCTGGCGTTCTGGGCGCTGGGCTTTGCCTACTACTGGCAGGCCGAAGGGCCCGCCGTGGACGGGCGGCACGTGCTGCTCGTGTCGCTCGGCGTGCGGGAGCCGCTGAGCCGGACCGACGTCTCGGGCTTTTACCAAATGAGCTGGCCCATCTTCCTCGAGGTCATCTTCTTCGGCTTCATTCTCGCCGCGTTTGTCGAGCGCTACAGCCCCGTCCGCCTGGGGCGGATCCAGGCACGCCGGCTCGCCGACCACACTGTCGTGGTCGGGTACGGCCACCTCGGCCAGCGCATGGTCGACCACCTGCAGCACGCGGGCAAGCCGTTCGTCGTCGTGGACCGCACCGAGGCGGCCGTCGCCGACCTGCTGGCCGCCGAGGAGGCCGTCGTGCTGGTGCGGCAGCTCTTCGGAGGATTTGGTCACGCTGGCGGCGCTGGAGCCTAACGGCGGCGGCGCGCCAGCGGGTGCGGGCAGTTCATAGGGGGCGCCCACGGAGCGGAGCACGTTTGAGGCGGCCAACGTGATGGCCTGCAAGGAGGTGTTCCTGCTGATGAACAACCTCAAGGAGGCCATCATCGCCTGCCACCAGGTGCGCGCTCAACACGGCGTGCGCCCTCTATGTGCAGCTGTTTGAGCACTACGAGTTTGAAGAATACCTCTCGCAGCCGCCCTTCCGCGCCACGACCTGTGCGTGCCCCCTCGCCACGCGTCGAGCGCGACGGTTTTTGTTTGGCGCTTTTGGCTCACCCCTGTCTGCTCCACTGCCCTGCCTCGCCCCGGTGCGCCGCGCCCGCGTCAGTCTCCACCTCGCTGTGGGCGGTCGAATCCCTGGACGAATGGACGGACCCGGCCAAGTTTGCCACGGCGGCGCTGCCGTCCGAACCGGCGCCCGGCCGCCACCACCGGCCCCGGCGCGCCCAGCAGCTCGGCGACATGGTCATCCTGGGCAGCGGCCACTGCGCCCAGCGGTTCGCGCGGTTCCTGATCACGCACCGGCCGGGCCACACCGTCTACGTGGTCGACGACGGCATTTCAAAGCAGTTTCTCTCGTCGGACCCTGACGGCCCGCTCTTCAGTGCGCCGTCGGCGCCGCCCACCACGGCAGGCTCGGCCCTGCCGCCGGCGGCGCCGGATGGCCCCGCAGGGCCGGCCACGGCGGCCAGCGACGCGTCGCTTGGCGCGCAGCCCGCACTCGGCTCGACGCCGCTGGACCACACCGCCGCCGGCCTGAGCGGCGGCGCGAGCACCAGCGACGACGAAGCCGCGGTGCCACGGGCGCGAATGACGCGCACGCAGTCCCTCGTGCCGCTGCCGGTCCTGCGGCGCGTCCGAGCGGCGGCCACGGCGATCGACGCGGCGCGACGCGCTGCACTGCACCGGGCGCGCGAGGACGACACGAGCCCGCCGCCGTCGTCGGGGCTGCCGCGGGCGAGCAGCGCCAGCAGCACGTTGCTCCTCCGGCGGCCGCTGCTGCGCAACACCAGCAACCTCAGCGCCATTTCGACGGCGTCCATCACCAACGTCGCCAGCCCCGTCGACGCCAACAGCCACGACGGCGGCGGCGGCGGCGGCCCGCAGCCCGACTGGGACGCGATCCGCCTGGTGAGCTGCCTCACCAACCGGCTGCACCACATCGAGGCGCACGTCGACCTGGGCAACGTGTCGCACGTCTTCATGTGCTGGAGCGACGTCAGCAGCACCACCTCCAACGCGATCTACCTGGCCATGCAGCTGCAGACACACTACCCGCACATCCACGTGTTTGTGCGCACCTTTGACGACGAGGTCCGCGTCGTGCTCGAGTCGCTCGGCGCCACGACGTTCTCCACGTCGCTCTACGCGTTTGAGATGCTGCAGGCGCGCGTGGCGCCGACGTCCAACATCAGCGGGGCCTGCTCGCGTGCGGGCCTCCCCAAGCCAAAGATGCATTAACACACACTGTACAACACTGTAAACCTAGCCGCAATCGCGTCGCGCATCGCATACAGGCCTCACACGCGCACTCGTTTGTGCAAAAAACCTCTAAAATTACATTACTGGAAGGGCGGGACAAAGACGGAGCGCAGGGCGACGTTTATCCCCAGCAGCGCAATCGTCTGCCGGATGCGCTGGAGCAGCTGGGCGTTTCGGGGCCGCATCGCGCGCGCAGACAGGTGCACGTTGCCCGTGCCCGTGAGCGCCTCGGGCGCCACCTGCGCCACTGCGCACACCGTCCGGTTGATGCAGACGCGGCACATTGCAAGCTCCAGACCGAGCGGCACCAGCGGTACGCCGCCGCGGTCCGGGGCGTAGCGCATGTACAGCGCGCGGTCGCGCAGCGGGATGAGCGCGGCCGGGACGTCCACCCACGTGTAGCGCAGCACGTCCCCCGCCGCGGCCGGCACGGGCGTGGCGCGCGGCGGCGGGTCCATCCGGGCGACCTCGGGCAGCTGCAGGACGGCGTCGGCCAGCGGCGTCGGCAGCAGGATCTCGGAGGGCTCGAACTGGCGCTTGTACTGCATCTTGGGGCACGTCTCGACGTACAGGCCGAGGACGTAGTGGCTGAACCCGTGCTCCCGGGTGTACTCGATCTCGCGCAGCGCGCTGTAGACACCCAGCGACAGGAAGCTGAAGTCGGGGTCGTAGAAGAGGTACACGGACGACAGGTACCGCGGCAGGTGGTCCACCACGCCTGCGTCGGAAGGCCAAACGCAAGAAGCAGCACGGTGTGCGGTGAGGACATGCAAAGACTTGCGACGTGGGCGGGGGGTGCCCGGCCGGCCGTACCGACGGCGATCAGGCGGTCGTCCAGGTAGTAGCTATGGTGGTACAGGCCGTACTTGGGGTCATCCTGCGCGCGGGAGGCCGCCGCACCACGACCGGCGACGTCAGCATCAGGTGATGTCCCTCTGTTTACGCGCATCGGCGCCGATCACGTACGGTGAACGGATGGCTGACGAGGAAGCGCTCGTAGCCCCTGGGCGACGTGTCGTCGTCGTGGATGGCCCGTTGGTACTTGTCAAACAGGCGGTAGGCCTCCTCGGTGTACGTCGCACGCTTCACCGCGACGCGCAGGGTGTGCTTCGGCCCCACTGCGGCGCGGCTGGTTGACCGCGGGGCGGCCGCTGGCGCAGGCGGCGCGGCGGGGGCTGCCCCCGTGGGCTTGGGCCGGGCCGGCGCCGCGAGATCGAACATGTTCACCTGGCCCGTCCGTACCGCCTCGAGCCGCCACGTCGGCGTCTGCACCGCGGCCACCAGAGCGGGCCGGGCCTTGTCCGCCGCGTTCGTCGCCGCGTCCGTCGGCACGTCCACCGGCGTGCCCAGCCGCGGCAAGAGGGCGCGGGCCACGCGCTCCGGCGTCCACTTGGCGGCCTTGCCCTGCGGGTCGGCTCGCGCCGCGCTCGCCGCCAGGACGAACAGGAGGTTGCTTGTCGCCGTGGGCGCCTCGTGCACGTGGCCCGGCAGGCCGCTGACCACCCCCGCGCGCGGCGGCGCCGTGGTCACCGCGGGCGTGGCCAACGCCGCCCGCCAGCTCTCCCAGACGGCGGCGTCCACGGTAGCAGTGTCGTCGTCGGCGCCGGCGAGCGCGGCGGTGCACAGCTCCAGCAGGGCGGTCCGCGCAGCGGTGACGTCCACCGAGGACAGCCGCCGGACGTCCGCCATGGACGACGCCGCGCTGCCGCTGCCACTATCGCTGGGCGCATCGTGCTGCGGTTCCTGGTCCCGGGCGCCGGGCACCCACGTGCCCTCCAGGTAGCGCTCCATGCGACGCAGGACGCGCCGCTGGTTGGCGGTCGGCTTGAAGCGGGTCGGATCCAAGCTGTGGGCGAGCACACTGGGTGGCCACTGCGGGAGACTCGGTGAGCAAATGGATTCGGGCCGGCGCCGGGGAGAGGCGAGGGCCGCTACGCGGTACCGGACGGCCACCTGCTGGCAGCAGCAGTTGACATTGTCCACCCAGTACATGAACGTGCCCGACCGGCGCCAGTTTCGGTCGAGCAGGTCTGTGCGGTGTCGGCAAAGGCAGCAGCGGGCAATCGCGGAGAGTGAGTGTGGCTGGCAGACAGCGCGGCGGGCGCGGGTCCGGCCGCCGTACCGCTGTAGTCCTCCGGCCGCATGCATTTCACATGGACGCCTATGCGAGGGGAAAAGGGCGAGGCAGCGCGACCCCCACAGGCACCCGCATGGGTCAGCGACCCTGCCAAGGGGGGAAAGCGGTGCAGGCAAGCGCGGCCTACCCCACTTGGCGCCATTATCGCCGCGAACGCCGTCGACCTTGCAATAGCCGCAGCTGCCCGCATACTCGCCTTGGCAAAGAAAGAAGCTCGCGCGGTCGTCCTCCGTTCTGCGGTGCGACAAGGCGGCGGCGGCGACTTTGCAAAGACGTGCGTGAGCACGAGTACGGCCTCGCCGGCGCACCGCGCATGCCACAGGCACGTACGAGGACGACGTCGTGTCGGCCTCCATGTGCCAACCCAACCTGCAGCCGCGCCGTCCCGGGCGCCTTTGGTGCCGCCGCCTCCAGCGTCCGCGTCGGTTAGCGCCGCTTCGTGCTCGTGCTCGTGCTCGTCCTCTGCGTCCTCGTTTTCGCCCTCGTCTTCGTCGTCGTCGCCCTCGTCGTCGTCGTCGTCGTCCTCGTCGCCCTCGTCGTCGTCCTCGTCGCCCTCGTCGCCGTCCTCGTCGTCGTCCTCGTCCTCCACTTCCCCTCTGATGACGTCATAGGACGTTCGCTCTGCGATTTCGGGCGTTCGGAGGCGTCGGCGCCACTGCGCTACGTGGCTGTTCGACGTAGGAAAGGCGCTCCGTCGGCCCCACTGATCGCGACTCGCTGCCTCTGGTTGGATCCGCGCCAGTGCTGCGACTGCATGCAAGAAGGACGGCGATACACTATACAGAGCTGTACAAAATGTACATTCAAGACACCGTCAAGGCTGTGCATTTTAGATGCGGATGGCCGAGAGGCCTTTGGAGATGTCGGCGGTTGGATTGGGCGCAGAGGCGTGCTGGGCCGCCTCGCGCCGCTGTTCCTCCATCCGCCGCTCTTTGCGCTCGCGCTTCGCCTGCTCTTTTCGCTGCCGGCTGCTGAGCACCGGCGTATGCTTCCGCGCCGCCTTGCCACGGACTGGCTTGGAGTCTGCTGCCGCCGCGGTCGCTGGCGCCGCATCGCCCGTCGCCGAAGCGGGCCCCGCATCCACGGCCGCCTCTTCTGCCGGGTCGGTCTCGCTGACCTGGAGGGCAAAGGCCAGGTCGGCATCCGCCTCGGCGTGGGCGGCCGCCTCGGTACCGGGCTCGCCGTCGTCCGCGTCTGCCGCCAGCATCAGGTCCAAGATCGCGTTCATGTCGCCGCGGTACTCCTCCAGCAGGCGCCGGACCTTGTCCAAGTCCCTGAATGGAGCAGCAACGACGCAGTCCCAATCATGGGCGTTAGCCGAGATGCGCCATCCCAGTGACGCCTTTGAACCGGCGGCCCATACTGGCAGCCGGTCGCGTTCATGATGGTGGTCTCCTTCCAGCTGAGCGCGGACGAGGCGCTCGCCGGCTTCTTCTTGCTCGCCGCAGCCGGTGGCGCGCCGGCGGTGGTCAACCGCCCGAGGCTGTAGGGGATGGCCGCGGGCCCCTCGTGCGGCCCGTCGCGGAGGCGCACCGACGTGTAGTGCTCCCAACCGTAATAGGCCAGGTGCGCGGCGCGCGGCGGCGCGCCGGCCTTGCGGTGCTCGGCGGCGATCCACCACACGGGCTGGCCGAGCTGGTGGATGCAGACGTCCATCTCGTAAAGGCGCGAGAACGCCACGAGCGCCCAGTGGCCCGCGTAGACGCCGTCGCGGCCGAGCTTGTCCACGTACTGATCGAACGTCTCGCCGCCCTCGGCCTCGACAAAGGGCTCAAAGTCCGCGCGGTGGTCGCGAATGTACGCAACCACCTTGGCGCGCAGCGCCGCATGCTCCGGTCCGTCCGGCGCGCCGCTGAGCTGGTCGCTCAGCGCGCGAAAGAGGCAGTTGCCGTCGCCCTCGACGTCCTTGAGTGTCAGCCCCAGGGGCTCCAGCTGCGCCGCAAACTCTTGGAGCTCGCGGGCGCCTTCCGCGTCCTGCCCAAATGCACGACCAGGGTCACGTCGCGGCAACGCAGAGCGCTGTTGCTCAGCAGGTTGCCCCCAGCAGAGCCAGGCGCCGCCCCCAAGGCAGGCGTACCTCGCCGCCGTGTCGCGCCTTGGCGCGCTGTTTCTTGAGCTCTGCGATCGTGGTGGTCAACGGCCCGGTTCAGACCACACACTGTTGGGCCAAGCACGACCCTGCCGGTTCGCCCGCCGTGCCGCACGTACCCTGCCGTGTTTCGCGGTCGCGGGCCTTGGTCGTGCCGCCGCGGGGCGTCTTGGCCGCGACGGCGGCGCCGCCACGCGCCATTCCGCCGCCGCCGCCGCTTAACCACCAGCCCGGCGCGGCGCCTACACACGCATTCTAGGCCGCCAGCTCGCCCATCCTCGCTTTCGACGGCCTTTGGCCCCGCAGCATCCGAGTACCCTTTGACCTCGCTGGGGTCGCCGCCAGGGTGGAAAGTGTAGGAGGCGCCATCTATGCAGTGGACTCATAGGGAAAGTGCCTTTTTCGCGAACCGCCTCGACCGGCAGAAGGCTCTGACTCGGCTCTGACAGGACTCGACGGTTCTTATACCATAAGGGGGACCGTAGGAAGTCGCCTGAGAGGGCCGGCCCTGTGGCGCAATTGGACAGCGCGTCTGACTACGGATCAGGAGGTTGTGCGTTCGAATCGCACCAGGGTCACTTTTTTTTCTTTTTTTTTGTCCGCGAGACTACACCATCTCCGTGGCGGAGGAGGTGGTGCTTTTCTTTTCTGGGGAATTTCGCGTCTGTACATAGGAGAAAATACAACACAGAATAAAGTATCGACCGACAGACCGACAGATTACAGGGCAGGAATCTCGGGCGTCTTGGGCGGCACTGGCGGCGGCGTGACCGGCCGCGCGGCGTCGCTCGACGACTGGGTGGGCGACAGCAGGATCTGCGGCGGCGGTGCTCCGGCGGCGGCGGCGGCGGGCGGCGGCGCCGTGACCGGCAGGTTGGCCTGCGACGCGACGGCGGCGTTGATGGCCTCGATCCACTCGCGGCGGTCCGGCTCCGACTTGGCGAAGAGGCGGTAGATCTGCTGCTCCGTCACGACGGCAAAGCCGAACGGCTGCGCGGCGACGCGCTTGTCGCCGTCCAGGTCGACGACGCTCGCCGTGACCTCGCGCAGCGGGATCGGCGTGGCGTCGGTGTACTGCTGCGTGCCGGTGCGCCCGAGCACCTTGGCGGCCACGCTGCGCTTCTGCCGCTGCGTGAGGACCAGCTGGTCCGAGAAGAGCAGCAGGTAGTACTTGCCGACGGTAGGCGCCTCGTGGCTGGCCAGGCCGACCTTGGGCGTGATGAGCACCGCGGCCAGGGGGCCCTCGCGCAGGCACACGACGTTGGGCGACGCCAGCAGGTCGTTCACCTTGGCGGGCTCCTCGAAGCGCTGCAGGATCGACTTGGTGCGCTTGAGCGCCTCGTGGTGGCGCTTGGCCTCGTTGAGGAACGCCGTCGCCTTTTGCATGCGCGCGAGCGCCTCGGCGAGCGCGAGGCGGTCCGGGTGGCCCTCCCACGTGTACTTGAGCAGGTCCTTGAGCAGCAGCACGTAGCGCGGCAGCCGCTGGATCGGCTGGATCAGGAAGCCAAAGAGGTCCAACTTCTTGACGCGCTTGATGTCCGCCGTCGCGGCGAGGAACTGCCGGAACTTTTCGTTGGTCTTCTTGGACCGCTCCAGCAGCGCCACCGCCGCGTCGTAGTTGGTCGCAAACGGCACGTACACGTCCAGCTGCAGCGTCAGGTTGAGGAAGCTCGGCGCGATCAGCGCGAGCTCGGACCACGACGCCTGCACGGCCTGCAGGTCGGCCAGGAAGCGCTGGTGCACGGCGTAGATGTCCTCCAGGTTGGCGAACACGCCCGTCACCAGCTCGCTCGTCGTCCGCGGCGGCGCGGGCCGCGCCGGCGAGGCGCCGGGCGAGGCCGGGCCGGCCGCGGCCAGCGACGCCGGCGGCACGGCCAGCGTGGCTGGCGTGCTGGCGCTCCGCTCCGCGCCGCTGCCGCCGCGCTGCGGTGGCGAGGGCCCCGGCCCGCCCCGCGGCGACGTGACGGGGCTGAGCACCGGCATCGGCGACGCTGGCAGGCTGCCGTTGCCGCCGGCGCCCGCCGCCGCCACGGCCATGGCGGTGGTGGTGACCGAGAGCAGCGGCATGGACGCGTCGGCAAAGAGCGCGCGCATGGGCTTCATGAACACGTCGATGACCGTCTTGAGGTCGTTCACGTACGAGACCTCGGTGGCCACGATCTCCTTGACAATGTTGGTGCGGCGGTGGTGGTACTTGGTGATGTTGCCGCGCAGCCGCAGCCGCTCAAACTCCTTCTGCGCCAGCCGGCGCCGCACGAATGCCTGGCACCGGATCACCTGGGCCACCGTCCGGCGGAAGCGCTGGCGCGCCCTGCGCGCGGCATGGGGCGCGTGGCGCCGGGGGGGAGGGGGGGGGGG
>Ga0180216_1001215_pt1 | contig 23581 bp, 20 predicted proteins | sample eDN3rd37CBELigMG_FD_128879 | JGI IMG/M metagenome (GOLD analysis project Ga0180216, IMG submission 128879) | Enriched Miracle-Growth compost microbial communities from Emeryville, California, USA - eDNA 3rd pass 37_C BE-Lig MG (version 2)... ...
ACCCGTTCGACCTGACCAAGGTCTGGCCGCACGGCGACTACCCGCCGATCGACGTCGGTATCCTGGAGCTGAACCGGAACCCCGAGAACTACTTCGCCGAAATCGAGCAAGTAGCCTTCTCGCCATCGAACATCGTGCCGGGTATTGGCTTCTCGCCGGACAAGATGCTGCAGGCGCGCGTGTTCTCGTATGCGGACGCCCACCGTTACCGGCTCGGCACGCATTATGAGATGCTGCCCGTAAATCGGCCCCGCTGCCCGATGCACCACTACCACAAGGACGGGCCGATGCGCTTCTTCGAGCAGATGACGGGCAACACGGACGCCTACTACGAGCCGAACTCGTTCAGCGGCGCAGCCCAGGACGAGCGTTTCCGCGAGCCGCCGCTCAAGATCTCAGGCGACGCGGACCGGTACAATCACCGCGACGGCAACGACGACTACCGCCAGCCGCGGACGCTGTTCGAGCTCTTCGACGACGGCCAGAAGCAGCGGCTCTTCATGAACATCGCCGAGGCGATGGTCGGTGTTCCCGAGTTCATCATTGAGCGGCAGCTTGGCCATTTCGAAAAGGTGCACCCGGACTATGCGGCAGGTGTGCGCAAGGCGCTTGCCGAGGTGAACGGGCGCGCCGCAACCGAAAGCGCACGGCCACAGGCGGCGGAATAACCGTCGTCCACAGCGGTAGCAAAGCTAGGAAGCCGGGCCCAGTGTCCGGCTTCCTTGTTTCTCGAAGGGATCTTGTGTTCTCGACAGAATGCCTGCGAGTGAGGCTTCCGGGACATAGCGCGCCGGTTTTTTCGATGCGCATACTACTGAGTCATTTGGATCTCAGGAGGTTCTTCCATGAGCCGTAAGCTGGCAGCGCTTGCTGTTGCCGTTTCACTGGTCTTTGCCCCGTCCGTCGTGACAGCGCAAAGCGCACAACCGAAAGCGCCCGCGAAGAGCGCTTCGACTGCTGCTACCGTCAAGGCGGGCAAAGGAGAGAAGGTTTGCCGCTACCGTTTCTCCACAGGCGAGCTCAGGTCGTGGGTCTGCAAGAAAGAGGAGCCCTGCTGCGCTTGGGATCTGATCTCTTATGTGAAGTGCGGATCGACCATCACGGGGTGCCTCTAAGAGGAGCCAGATAGCTCCTCCGTTCACCTCCCGTGCTCCGCATTCGGGTAGCAAGTTCGCCGGAAGTCCTATGCTCCCGCGTCGGGGAGGGAGGTGTGTGGCGGTGCGGCAGCACAGGCCTCCCGGCGAGTTTGACGCCCGTGCCGCTGTCGCAGCCACGAGCAGATGAAGGGCCGGGCGGCGAAGAAGCGGGGTTTCCCCGCCGCCCGACTCGGGAGCCGGCAGTTGCGGCCGAATCCCGAGTCCCTTATGCGAGCCCGCTGCAATTTGCGCCGACGACTTGCGCGAATGCCGCGTCCAGACTCACTTTGGCCGCCTTTGCCCGTAGACGGTGCATGGGGCGGCTGGCAATTGTCTCCGGGGAGTAAACGCCTTTGGAGATGGGGCGCTGTCGAATGGACCCGGCTTCCGATCGACGAACTGAATAACGCCCTCTGAAAATGGGCTGAGCATGGCCACCCCGAGGCGTAATTGTGGCTGGTCTGATCAACTTGCCTGTAACATGCCGAAATAATGTGAGTTGGCGAAAAGACCGCTATTGTTCATCCGTTGCGAAACTGCGGCAGAACCGTGTCGCATGATCCGTCGGCGCGACTAAGGGTTAACGCCTGCGGGTCAGCGCCCGTGCATCCACGGGCAATCTTCCGACGAACAAATCGGGCTTGGAAGCTTTGCTCGCCTGAGCCAATTTGGGCGCAGGAGAAACGAGCCCCATCAGCCTATGCAACTTCTCTTTCACACTTTGGACGTGTTCACGGACACGCCCCTCAGCGGAAACCCGCTTGCCGTCGTGAGCGGGGCCGATGAGCTCAGCACCGAGCAGATGCAAGCCATCGCACGTGAGTTCAACCTGTCGGAAACGGTGTTCCTTCAGAAGCCCGCGAACCCGGCCCATACGGCCAAGGCTCGCATCTTCACGCCCGGCGCCGAAATCCCGTTCGCGGGCCATCCGACAGTCGGAACGGCAATTCTGATCGCCGGAATGAATGCGCCCGATCCGACGGGCGATCACGATTGCATCGTCGCCCTCGAGGAAAAGATCGGTACGGTGAGAGTGGGCGTCAGGCTCAGGCGCGGGCAGGCCGCCTATGCGGAGTTCGATGCACCCGTGCTCCCGTCGGAAGCTGGGGACTTGCCGCCGGCCGAATTGCTGGCCGCAGCCGTCGGTCTGCTGCCGCGGGAGATCGGCTTCGCCAACCATCGGCCAACCCAATTCCAGGCCGGCAACGGCTTTGCCTTTGTCCCGGTAGCTTCGCTGGAGGCTATGTCGCGGGCCGGCGTAAACGGGCAACACTGGCAATCAGCCGTCGCAGAGAGAGGGCTCGTTGGCGTTTATCTCTATTGCCGCGAGACGGTTCATACGACCTCGCAATTTCACGCGCGGATGTTCGCACCTGATGTCGGCATTCCGGAGGACCCGGCGACAGGCTCCGCCGCGGTCACGTTCGCAGGTGTCATCCAGAAGTTCGATGCGCTCCCCGACGGGATGCATAAGCGGGTGATCGAGCAGGGGTTCGAAATGGGGCGGCCCAGCATCATTTCGCTGACGCTCGAGGTCACAGGCGGTCAGCTACATAACGTCCGAATCGGCGGTCATGCGGTGCAGGTCACGGAAGGGCGGATTACGGTCTGAAACTGATGGAACAAATCCCCATGCATAAGACGCTCATGGCCGTGGCTGCCCTTGCCGTTCTGATCTGCCTCATTGCGATCAGGTCGGCTCCTTCGGCCGAGGCCGAACAGGTCGCCTGGTTCGGCAATCGCAGCGAGGACGGAGCTTCGCTGATCTACGGCACCCCTGACAGCGATCACGCAAAGATCGCTTTCAACTGTCAGGCCGGGCAGGACGATCTGGTTTTTGTTTACGAACACAAGCCGATCGAAGCGAAAGACGGGGTCAAGGTCGATGTCATCCTTGCGGCAGACGGTATCGAGGTAACGATCCCTACCACCGGCCTCCAACTCGAGCTCGACGACGCCTTCCTCCTCGAGGGGCAGGTGAAGCTCGATGCGCGTGTTCGCAAGCTCCTCACGTCGCAAGGAACGCTCGTCGTAACGGTCGAGGACGGCGCCGACGAGTTCCCGCTGGACGGCATTGCAACGGCGGCGAAACATGTGATCGAGACTTGCTCTCCGAACGGCTGAAGGTCGGGCGAGATGGCAACACCAGCTTCACCCTGCTGAAAGATAGGGTTGCAATGGCCTGGTACATCCGTTACTCACGACGGTGCTCGTGCCGATTGCCGGGCCACAAGACTGGATTACGCAGACCGCCAATGCCCACGACCAATAGTGGACCTGCCAGAACGATGGACGCGGCCGTTGCCGCGCCGGCAGGTGGCTTTCGTCTGCACGCACTCCTTCGCGATCTGCTCCTTATTAGCCCCTGAGCCTCGGCGGTCTCGGAACGATCCGGGACGGGCGCTCAGGGGGACCATGATGAAGCAAGACGGATCGTGTATTACTACCGGCAGCAAGTAGAGCCGGCACCGCGAAGGAAAATCTACCAATGTCTCAGACGACCGATTCCGGCGATCAGGTATTGATCTTCGACACCACGCTGCGCGACGGCGAGCAGTGCCCGGGCGCGACCATGACCTTCGAGGAGAAGCTCGAAGTCGCTGATCTGCTCGACGAAATGGGTGTCGACATCATCGAAGCCGGTTTCCCGATCGCCTCCGAGGGGGACTTCGAGGCCGTCGCAGCCATCGCCAAGCGGGTCAAGCGCGCCGTTGTCGCCGGCCTCTCCCGCGCCGGTTTCAAGGACATCGACCGCTGCGCGGAGGCCGTACGGCACGCCCGCCGCCCGCGTATTCACACGTTCATCTCCACTTCGCCCATTCACATGAAGTACAAGCTCCAGAAGGAGCCGGACGAGGTGCTGGAGATGGTGCGCGCCTCCGTGGAGCGCGCCCGCAATTACGTCGAGGACGTGGAATGGTCGGCGGAGGACGGGACCCGGACGGAGATCGACTTCCTGTGCCGCTGTGTGGAGACCGCCATCAAGGCGGGGGCGACCACCATCAATATCCCCGATACGGTGGGCTACACGGTCCCCGAGGAGTACTTCAATCTGTTCAAGACGGTGCGTGAGCGGGTCCCGAACTCCGATAAAGCCGTCTTCTCTGTCCACTGCCACAACGACCTCGGCATGGCGGTGGCCAACTCCCTCGCCGGCGTCAAGGCCGGTGCGCGGCAGGTCGAATGCACTATCAACGGGATCGGCGAGCGCGCAGGCAACGCGGCGCTCGAGGAGCTCGTGATGGCCATCAAGACCCGCAACGACGTGCTGCCGTTCTGGACCGGTATCGAAACCAAGATGCTGACCCGCGCGTCGAAGCTGGTCGCAGCTGCAACGTCGTTCCCCGTGCAGTACAACAAGGCCATCGTCGGCCGGAACGCCTTCGCGCACGAGAGCGGCATCCACCAGGATGGCATGCTGAAGCACACCCAGACCTACGAGATCATGACGCCGGAGTCGGTCGGCGTCAGCAAGACCTCGCTCGTCATGGGCAAGCACTCGGGCCGCAACGCGTTCCGCACCAAGCTGAAGGAGTTGGGCTACGACCTCGGCGAGAACGCGCTGGAGGATGCGTTCAACCGCTTCAAGGCGCTCGCGGACCGCAAGAAGGTGGTCTACGACGAGGACATCGAAGCCCTGGTCGACGAGGAGATCGCCACCGCGACGGACCGCATCAAGGTCGTGGCTCTGACGGTGATCGCGGGCACGTCAGGGCCGCAGTCGGCAACGCTGACGCTCGACATCGACGGCAAGCACCAGACGGTGCAGGCGACCGGAAACGGCCCGGTCGACGCCACGTTCAACGCGATCAAGTCCCTGGTGCCCCATACTGCGATCCTGGAGCTCTATCAGGTGCACGCCGTCACCGAGGGGACGGACGCTCAGGCCGAGGTCTCCGTGCGGCTCCAGGAGAATGGACGCACGGCGAGCGCCAAGGCAGCCGATCCCGACACTCTGGTCGCCTCTGGGAAGGCCTATGTGGCAGCGCTCAACAAACTGCTCATCAAGCGGCAGCGCGGCGCACCCGCCCAGCACTTCGTCGAGGCGCCTGCCAAAATGACCGGCGTTTGACGCCGCAGACCCCGTTCAGTCGCCTAGGTCCATCGGGCAATCCACGGCGTTGGCGGCTGGCGGGGTTTAGCCTATTCTTGATTGAGAGATATTCCCTCGAGCCCTCGCAGCTCGGGGCCGACTCCATTTATGCAGCGTCCAACGGCTAACGAGGGGGCGGGAGTAGCCGAGCCGCGGCTGCTTCTCGTGTGCGATCCGACAGACGCTGAGATGAATGCGCGATGCTGCCGAAACTTGCAGGAGTGTTTTCCGACGATATCGCCATAGACCTTGGTACGGCGAACACTCTCGTCCATGTGGCAGGCCGCGGCACCGTCATCGAGGAGCCGTCCATGGTGGCGGTTCGCGCGACCGGTGGTGAGCGCCAGATTGTTGCTGTCGGCAGCGAGGCCCAGCGGATCATTGGCATCGCGCCAGAACCGCTCGAAGCGCTTTTTCCGCTCCGCGAGGGCGTGATCGCCGACTTCATCGCGACCGGGGTCATGCTGCGCGAGTTCATTCGGCGGGTGCGAACAGCGCTCCACTTCCGCCGGCCGCGCATTCTCATTTCCGTTCCGGCAAGCGCAACCCCTGTCGAGCGGCGGGCCGTGGTCGACACGGCGCGTGAGGCGGGCGCCCGGTCCGTACATCTCATCGCCGAGCCCGTCGCCGCATTGCTGGGGGCCGGCGTTCCGGTGCAGGAGGCGCCCGGCACCATGGTGGTGGACATCGGCGGTGGGACGACCGACATCGCCATCATCTCGCACGGCAAGGTGATCACGGCCCGTTCGCTACGCTGCGCCGGCCATGCCATGGACGAGGCGATCATCCGCTACGTACGTCGGCGCCACCATCTCGTGATCGGCCAGTCGAGCGCCGAGCGCATCAAGATCGAGGCCGGCACTGCAAGTGCCGCCGCCAACGGGCGTGATGCCGATATCCACATCCGTGGCCGCGATTTGCGTCGGGGTCGGTTCAAGAGTGTCGTCCTCGGCCCGCCACACGTCGCGGAAGCCCTCGATGCGCCGATCAGCGAGATCGTCGAGTTCGCTCAGCGCGCACTCGAGGAGGTGCCGGCCGAGGTGGCCGCCGATATCAACGAGCGCGGAATCGTGCTCACCGGCGGCGGTGCGATGCTGGACAAGCTCGATGAGGAATTGACGCGTCGCCTGGGCATAGAATGCACTCTGGCCGAAGACCCGATGCGCTGCGTCATCAGGGGCGCGGCACTGGTTCTTGAAGGGCTCGCCGACAACAGTCATCTCTTCTTGTCGCCAGATTACTAGAGCCGGCTATCTCTTGCGGGGAGCCTCTGTTCACGCGTTGCTAAGGTCTGGACAGACCCGGGTAACAGTGTTAATTGAGCGTCGTTCCGGGGCCCCAGCAGGGCCCCTTTGCCGTCGTGGCTTCGGGTGTATAGCTCAGTTGGTAGAGCAGCTGACTCTTAATCAGCGGGTCCAAGGTTCGAGTCCTTGTACACCCACCACTTCATCCCTTCGAAAATCCCGGGTTATCAGTAGCGCTGAAACGCGTTCGGTTCCGTAGTTCCCCACCTCTGCCCATTATCGTTGGCCTGGGCCTTCCTCGCGCTGCATTCCATTCAGCGTGACGGCCGCACCGCACAACGCCTCCGCAAGTTGACAGCTAAGTGACGCCATGGCCCACGTGTCGCACAGAGCTGGGTAATCGGGGGAAGGCCAGGGATGAACCGGAGAACTGGGCGGCACGCAAAAGTCGTTTTCTGGCTCGCCATTGCGACAGGCGTCGTCCTGAGCCTGATCGGGGTGCGGTTTTTGCTGCAACCCGAATCGGCTGCCAGCTTCTTCGGCATCGATCCCCGCAATCCCGGCTTCGCGCCGCATGCGGCAATCGCCTTGCGTGACCTCTGGCTCGGGTTGCTGCTCGTCGCCTTCACCGTTCTGAGAGATTGGCGGGCCGTGGCCCTGTGGTTGGGGCTCGCAACCCTGGTCTGCTTCGGAGACGCGGCAATCGCGGCAAGCTCCAGTGGGCGAGCGTTGTCGATCGCGTTCCACAGCGGATCTGGCCTCTTCTGTGGCATTCTTGCGCCACTCGCATGGCGACTGTCGCGCTCGTCAGCCCGCTGACGCGACGGGCATGCGGGCAAAAGCCCGGTTGAGCGCATTGCTGCAAATAGTCGTAGGACGCGGAGTTATCTTGCGAGCCGAGGTTGCCTGGGCCATAAGAGCACCGCTTGCGGGGTGGGACGACGCGTCACCGGAAATGCCAGATCCTGCGGGGGAGGGTGCCTCCCGCGGCGCGCGGTCTCAGCAATCGTGAGCGAAGTCCTGCCGATCCCCTTGGAACCGAGTTGCCATGGCCGTCAGACGTTTCGATCCGAACCAGCCTGCCAGTTTCGAATTCACGCCCGAGAATCTGGCCTGGGCTGAGGCGACGATCGCCAAGTATCCGCCGGGCAAGCAGGCATCGGCTGTCATCCCGCTTCTATGGCGCGCCCAAGAGCAGCATGGCTGGCTGCCGGAGCCGGCGGTGCGGTATGTCGCCGACATGCTGGGCATGGCCTACATCCGGGTCTATGAAGTCGCCACCTTCTACACCATGTTCCAGTTGTCCCCGGTCGGCCGCAAAGCTCACGTCCAGGTGTGCGGCACGACGCCGTGCATGTTGCGAGGCTCCGAGGCGCTGATCGAAGTCTGCAAGCGGCGCATCCATCCGGAGCAGCATCACTTGTCGGACAATGGCGACTTCTCCTGGGAAGAGGTCGAATGCATCGCCTGCTGTGCCAATGCCCCCGTGGTGCAAATCGGCAAAGACACCTACGAGGATCTAACGCCCGAGCTCTTCGAGAAAGTGCTCGATGGTTTCGTTAAGGGCGAGCCGTCCAAGCCGGGCTCGCAGATCGGCCGTCAGGCTTCCTGCCCCGAAGGCGGGCCGACGACGCTAAAAGACTTCATCAAGGCGGAAGACTGACGCCGCAGACGGAAGGCACGCGATGCTCGCGGATAAGGATCGCATCTTCACAAACATTTACGGCTTCAACGACTGGCGCCTTGCCGGGGCACGCTCGCGCGGCACCTGGGACAACACCAAGGCGCTTCTCGAGATGGGCCACGAAGGCATCATCGACGAGGTGAAGAAGTCGGGGCTCAGGGGCCGTGGCGGCGCCGGCTTCCCCACAGGGCTCAAGTGGTCGTTCATGCCGAAGAACGACCCGCGTCCCAGCTATCTCGTCGTCAATGCCGACGAGTCGGAGCCCGGCTCCTGCAAGGACCGCGAGATTCTCCGTCACGAGCCGCACGTCCTCATCGAGGGCTGCCTCGTGGCAAGCTTTGCTATGCGGGCGCACACATGCTTCATCTACCTTCGCGGCGAATTCATTCGCGAGCGCGAGCGGCTGCAGGCAGCGGTCGACGAGGCCTATGAGGCCAAGCTCATCGGCAAGAACAATATCCACGGCTGGGATCTCGACATCGTCATCCACCACGGCGCGGGTGCGTACATCTGCGGTGAGGAGACGGCCCTGCTCGAAAGCCTCGAAGGCAAGAAGGGCCAGCCGCGCCTGAAGCCGCCGTTCCCGGCCAATGTGGGCCTCTACGGTGCACCGACGACGATCAACAATGTCGAGTCGATCGCCGTCGTGCCGACGATCTTGCGCCGCGGCGCCACCTGGTTCGCGGGGCTGGGCAAGCCGAACAACACGGGCACCAAGCTCTTCCAGATCTCCGGCCACGTCGAACGGCCGTGCGTGGTCGAGGAGGAGATGGGTATTCCGCTGCGTCAGCTCCTTGAGGAGCACGCGGGCGGTGTGCGTGGGGGCTGGAACAACCTGCTCGCTGTCATTCCCGGCGGCTCGTCCATGCCGCTGCTGCCGGCCTCCATGTGTGATGACCTGACGATGGACTTCGACACGCTGCAGAAGCTGAAGTCCGGTCTCGGCACGGCCGCGATCATCGTCATGGACAAGTCGACCGACATCGTGAAGGCGATCACCCGCATCGCGTACTTCTACCGTCACGAGAGCTGCGGCCAGTGCACGCCATGCCGCGAAGGCACGGGTTGGATGTGGCGCGTGCTCGAGCGCATGTCGCGGGGCGAGGCGCAGAAGCGTGAGATCGACCTGCTGTTCGACGTCACGAAGCAGATCGAAGGGCACACCATCTGCGCATTTGGCGATGCAGCCGCATGGCCGGTGCAGGGCCTGATCCGGCATTTCCGGCACGAGATCGAAGCCCGTATCGACCGCTACCAGGCGGCGAACCAGCAGCGGGTCGCGGCGGAGTAATAATAGATGCCGAAACAACTCATTATCGACGGGCAGCTCATCGAGGTCGAGGACGGCCTCACCCTGATTCAGGCTTGTGAGCAGGCCGGCGTCGCTATCCCGCGCTTCTGCTACCACGAGCGCTTGTCGATTGCGGGCAACTGCCGCATGTGCCTCGTGGAGGTCGTCGGCATGCCGAAGCCTGTCGCCTCCTGCGCGATGGGCGTCAACGACCTGCCACCGAACAAGGACGGCAGCCCGAAGGAGATCAAGACCAACTCGCCGATGATCAAGAAGGCGCGCGAGGGGGTTTTGGAGTTCCTGCTCATCAATCACCCGCTCGACTGCCCCATATGCGACCAGGGTGGTGAGTGCGACCTGCAGGACCAGACGCTCATCTACGGGCCGGGCGGCTCGCGTTTTCAGGAGAACAAGCGTGCGGTTGAGGAGAAATACCTCGGCCCGCTCATCCGTACCTTCATGAACCGCTGCATCCACTGCACGCGGTGTGTTCGTTTCATGACCGAAGTTGCGGGTGTCCCGGAGCTCGGCGCCATCGGGCGCGGCGAGGACATGGAGATCACCACCTACCTCCAGAAGGGCATTCTTTCGGAGGTCTCCGCCAACGTCAACGACCTGTGCCCGGTAGGCGCGCTGACGCATAGGCCCTGGTCATTCACCGCGCGCCCCTGGGAGCTTCGCCACACCGAGTCCATCGACGTGATGGACGCGCTGGGCTCGGCGATCCGGGTGGATGCGCGCGGCCGGGACGTGATGCGTATTCTGCCGCGCAACAACGACGACGTGAACGAGGAGTGGATCTCCGACAAGTCGCGACACGTCGCAGATGGGCTGCGCACCCAGCGTCTCGATCAGCCCTACGCGCGGAAGAACGGCCGCTTCGAGCCCGTGACCTGGGACGAGGCGCTCCGGATCGCCGCCGAGAGACTGACGACCGCCAGGCCTGAGCGTATCGGAGCCATCGCTGGCGACTTGACGGCCGCCGAGGAGATGTTTGCGCTGAAGGACCTGATGCGCAGACTCGGCGTGGTCAATCTCGACTGCCGTCAGTACGGCGAGCATCTCGATCCGGCGCTCGGCCGCAGCAGCTACATCTTCAACTCGACCGTCAACGGCATCGAGGATGCCGACGCCCTGCTGATCGTGGGCTCCAATCCGCGTATCGAGGCTGCGGTTCTCAACACCCGCATATTGAAGCGCTGGCGTCGCGGCGACCTGAAGGTCGGGCTGATCGGCGAGCAAATCGATCTGACCTATCCCTATGAGCATCTCGGTGCCGGCGCGCAGACACTGGCCGAGGTGGCATCGGGCCGGCATTCCTTCATGCAGGTCCTGGCCGACGCTCGGCGGCCGATGGTGATCGTGGGCAGTGGCGCGATCTCACGCTCGGACGGCGCGGCGGTGCTCGCGCTTGCCGCTCAGATCGCGCTCAATGCGATGGAGAACAAGGCTCCGGAGTGGAACGGCTTCAACGTCCTCCATGCGGCAGCGGGGCGGGTCGCAGGGCTCGACCTCGGCTTTGTGCCGGGCGAGGGCGGCCGCGGCGTTCTCGACATGCTGAAGGGCGACATGGAGGTCGTCTATCTGCTCGGCGCGGACGAGCTCGATTTCGACGGGCTCGGGGACGCCTTCGTCATCTATCAAGGCTCGCACGGCGATAAAGGTGCGCATCGCGCGGATCTCATTCTCCCGGCGGCAGCCTATACGGAGAAGGGCGGCACGTACGTGAACCTGGAAGGCCGGGCGCAGATGACGTGCCGGTCCGTGTTCCCGCCTGGCGAAGCGAAAGAGGATTGGACGATCCTCCGCGCGCTTTCACCGCTGGTCGGCCACAAGCTGCCCTACGACGACATACAGGCCCTGAGGGCAGCGATGTACCAGGAAGCGCCGGCGCTAATGCGCATCGGCACTGTGAAGCCGGAGGGCCTCGAGGGTGTGAAGGCTCTCGCGAAGCGGACCGGCTCGACAGGCACTGCGCCGTTCAAGTCGATCGTGAAAGATTTCTATCTCACAAACCCCATTGCCCGCGCATCCGCGATCATGGCGGAGCTGAGCCGACTGAAGGCGCTCGCCGAGTCGGGACGTGAGGTCGAGGCGGCGGAATAGGACGCTAATCTGATGTCGGCAACGCAACTCTGGTGGGATTACGGCTGGCCGGTGGCCCTTATTCTGGTGCAGAGCCTCGTGCTGCTCGTCGGCCTGCTGATCGTGATCGCCTACCTGCTGCTCATGGACCGTAAGGTCTGGGCGGCCGTCCAGATTCGTCGCGGTCCGAACGTGGTCGGCCCGTTCGGCCTGCTTCAGTCCTTTGCCGACCTGCTCAAGTTCGTACTCAAGGAGCCTGTCATCCCGGCTGGTTCCGAAAAAGCCGTGTTCCTGCTGGCCCCGCTGGCAACGGCCACATTCGCACTTGCGGCTTGGGCCGTCATTCCGATCACAGAGGATGGCTGGGGCCGCTGGGTCATCTCCGACCTCAACGTCGGAATTCTCTACATCCTCGCGATCTCCTCGCTCGGCGTCTACGGCATCATCATGGGCGGCTGGGCGTCGAACTCCAAGTATCCGTTCATGGGTTCGCTGCGTTCGGCGGCACAGATGATCTCCTACGAGGTCTCGATTGGCTTCGTGCTCATCACCGTGCTGCTGGTGGTTGGGTCATTGAACCTGACTGATATCGTCAACTCGCAACGCAGCGGCATCGGATCGGCCATCGGGTTGCCGAACACGTTCCTCGACTGGAACTGGCTCGTGCTCTTCCCGATGTTCGTCGTCTTCTTCATCTCGGCCCTGGCGGAAACGAACCGTCCGCCGTTCGACCTGCCGGAAGCCGAGTCGGAGCTGGTGGCTGGGTACATGGTCGAGTACTCCTCGACCCCGTACCTCCTGTTCATGCTCGGCGAGTACGTGGCGATCACGACCATGTGCGCGCTGACGACGATCCTGTTCCTCGGCGGCTGGCTTCCTCCGATCGACGTGGCGCCGTTTACCTGGGTGCCGGGGATCGTCTGGTTCCTGATCAAGCTCGTTTTCGTGTTCTTCATGTTCGCCATGGTGAAGGCGATGGTCCCGCGCTACCGCTACGACCAACTGATGCGCCTCGGCTGGAAGGTGTTCCTGCCGCTGTCGCTGGTGATGGTGGTGCTGGTCGCCGGCGTCCTTCACTTTGGCGGGCTCGCGCCGTAAGGCCGGAGTGACTGGAATGGCATCACTAACGCAAGCGATCCGGGCAGGCTTTCTGGCAGAGTTCGTCTCGGCCTTCTTCCTGTCCATGCGCTACTTCTTCGCCCCGAAGGCGACGGTGAATTACCCCTACGAGAAAGGGCCGGTCAGTCCGCGCTTTCGCGGTGAGCACGCATTGCGCCGTTATCCCAACGGCGAGGAGCGCTGCATTGCCTGCAAGCTCTGCGAGGCGATCTGCCCGGCCTACGCCATCACGATCGAGGCAGGGCCGCGCCGCAACGACGGCACGCGCCGCACGACGCGCTACGACATCGATATGGTGAAGTGCATCTACTGCGGCCTTTGCCAGGAAGCCTGCCCGGTCGATGCGATCGTGGAAGGACCGAACTTCGAATTCGCCACCGAAACCCGCGAAGAGCTCCTCTACCAGAAGGAGCGCCTGCTCGATAACGGCGATCGTTGGGAGCGCGTGCTGGCGAAGAACATCGCGCTCGACGCGAAATATCGTTGAGGCTGCATGAGCGGTAAGAGGGCAGGGGGCATGCAGCCGGTTCCGGAGAATGCGCCTTTTCGGCCTTGGTTTATGGCGCCGGTTGGGCTAATTGCCCCTGCGGAATCAATTGGCTCGCTGTGTGGCGGCGCAAGAGATTGGGACACCGGCAGCTCCGGGCGGAGCTGCTGAGGATCGGACGGAAAGCACATGGGCGTCTCGGCTTTCTTCTTTTACATCTTCGCGATCCTGAGCGTCCTCGCCGGCGCCATGGTCATCATCGCCAAGAACCCCGTTCATGCGGTGCTGTTCCTGATCCTCGTGTTCTTCAACGCGGCGGGTCTGTTCATCCTGCTCGGCGCCGAGTTCCTGGCGATGGTGCTGGTGATCGTCTACGTCGGCGCAGTGGCGGTGCTGTTCCTGTTCGTCGTCATGATGCTCGATGTGGACTTCGCCGCGCTCAGGGCGGGCTTCATCCGCAATGCTCCGCTCGCGGCCCTCATCGGCGGCATCGTGCTGGTCGAGCTCGTGATGGTGGTGGGCTTCGCCTACATCCAGCCGGAAGTTGCCGGAGTGGCTGCAGCGCCATTCCCGTCGCTCGGTTCGGGTATCACCAACACTGAGGCGCTGGGCCGCCTCATCTACACCCGCTACGTCTTCTTCTTCCAAGGAGCGGGCCTCATCCTGCTCGTCGCGATGATCGGCGCCATCGTTCTGACGCTGCGGCACAAGCCGGGCGTGAAGCGCCAGTCCATCGCCGCTCAGAATGCACGCTCACCGCAGACCGCCATCGAGATCGTGAAGGTCGAGCCCGGCCAAGCCATCGTGCCGTCGGGGGAGACACGGGGCTGAACCAGGGGATCGGGACACAATGGAACTCGCCGCGGTCGGACTCGGCCACTACCTCACAGTCGCAGCGATCCTGTTCACGCTCGGCATTTTCGGCATTTTCCTGAACCGGAAGAACGTCATCATCATGCTGATGTCGATCGAGCTGATGCTGCTCTCGGTCAACATCAATCTGGTGTCGTTCTCCTACTTCCTTTCCGATCTGGTCGGGCAGGTTTTTGCGCTGTTCGTGCTGACCGTGGCGGCAGCCGAGGCAGCGATCGGTCTCGCCATCGTCGTCGTCTTCTTCCGTAACCGCGGGTCGATCGCGGTCGACGACGTCAACATGATGAAGGGCTGAGGGGAGCGCAAATGGATCGCAGCCGACGCTATCGGGCAACTCTCTCCAGCTTTCAGAAGGTGATCGGGAAGGTGGCGCGATGATCTATCAGGCCATCGTCTTTCTGCCGCTCATCGGCGCCATCATCGCCGGCTTCTTCGGCCGCGCTCTGGGGCCGCGGCCGAGCGAGATCATCACGACCGCGCTGGTCGGCATTGCGGCCCTGCTGTCGTGGGTAGCCTTCGTTCAGATCGGGTTCGGCGGCGCCGTCGTGAAGGTGCCGGTCGCCCGCTGGATCACGTCCGGCACGCTCGACGCCTCCTGGGCGCTCCACATCGACACGCTCACCGCCGTCATGCTGGTCGTCGTCACGACGGTGTCGTCGCTCGTCCATCTCTACTCGATCGGCTACATGCACGAGGACGACAGCCGCGAGCGGTTCTTCTCGTACCTGTCGCTCTTCACATTCGCCATGCTGATGCTTGTGACGAGCGACAACCTCGTGCAGATGTTCTTCGGCTGGGAAGGGGTGGGCCTCGCGAGCTATCTGCTCATCGGCTTCTGGTACACCCGGCCGTCGGCCAACGCCGCAGCGATCAAGGCATTCGTCGTCAACCGCGTCGGCGATTTCGGCTTTGCCCTCGGCATCTTCGGCACCTTCTACGTGTTCCAGACGGTGCAGCTCGACGCCATCTTCGCTGCCGCGCCGGCCTTTGCCGGGAAGACGATGGAGTTTCTGGGCACCCACTACGACATTCTGACGGTGCTCTGCTTCCTGCTGTTCATCGGCGCCATGGGCAAGTCGGCGCAGTTCCTGCTGCACACCTGGTTGCCCGACGCGATGGAAGGCCCGACGCCCGTCTCCGCCCTCATTCACGCGGCGACCATGGTGACGGCCGGCGTGTTCATGGTGGCGCGGCTGTCGCCGATGTTCGAGTTCGCGCCGACGACCTTGCAGTTCGTGACGCTGATCGGTGCGATAACGGCTTTCTTCGCCGCCACCGTTGGCCTCGTGCAGAACGACATCAAGCGGGTGATCGCGTATTCGACCTGCTCCCAGCTCGGCTACATGTTCGTGGCCTGCGGAATCGGCGCTTATTCCGCTGGTATCTTCCACCTGTTCACGCACGCCTTCTTCAAGGCGCTGCTGTTCCTCGGCGCGGGCTCGGTCATCCACGCGATGCACCACGAGCAGGACATGCGCCGCATGGGCGGGCTGGCGAACCGCATTCCGATCACCTGGGCGATGATGTTGATCGGTACGCTCGCGCTCACCGGGGTCGGCATTCCGCACTTCATCGGATTTGCCGGTTTCCATTCGAAAGACGCGATCGTGGAAGCGGCATGGGCTGCAGGCACGCCCGGCAATTTCGCCTTCTGGCTTCTGGTGATCGCGGCCCTGATGACGTCGTTCTATTCGTGGCGGCTGTTCTTCCTCACCTTCTACGGCCAGCCCCGCTGGAACGTGCCCGGCCATAGCGCGGGTGTGGTCGGCAGCGAACCGGATCTGGAGCACGGCCATGATCACGAGCCGCACGAGAGCCCGCCGGTCATGCTGGCGCCGCTCGTCGTGCTTGCGATCGGGTCAGTCGTCGCCGGTTTCGCATTCAGCTCCTACTTCATCGGCGAGGGCTATACGGAGTTCTGGGGCCGGTCTCTCTTCACCGCGCCTGACAACCACATCCTCGAGGAAATGCATCACGTTCCGCTCTGGGTCGCTTGGTCGGCGACCATCGCGATGCTGATCGGCTTCGGCATCGCCTGGCTCTACTACATGTCGGCCACCTGGCTGCCCGCGGCCACGGCGCAGGCATTCCGCCCCCTCTACAACTTCCTGCTCAATGCCTGGTACTTCGACGCGCTCTATGACCGTCTGTTCGTGCGGCCCGCGTTCTGGATCGGCCGGGCGTTCTGGAAAGGCGGTGACGGCGCCATCATCGACGGTCTGGGGCCGAATGGGATTTCTGCCCGCGTGCTCGACACGACGGCGCGGGTCGTTCGCCTGCAGACCGGGTATCTCTACCACTACGCCTTCGTGATGCTGATCGGCGTCGCGATCATCCTAACAGTCTTCATGTTCACGGGCGGGCAGCCGCTATGAACGTCGCCAACGCACCTCTTCTTTCGCTCGTCACCTTCCTGCCCCTCGTCGGCGTGGCGTTCATCGCCTTCCTGCCGCGCGATGCGGTTCAGAATGCACGCTACGTCGCGTTGTGGACGACACTCGTCACGTTCGCGGTATCGTTGCTGATCTGGGTCAACTTCGATACGTCGACCGCCAGCTTCCAGTTCGTGGAGGAGCGCCCCTGGCTCGGCACTATTGCTTATCGAATGGGGGTCGACGGCATTTCCATGCTGTTCGTCATCCTGACGACGTTCCTCATGCCGCTCTGCATCCTGGCGAGCTGGGAAAGCGTCGAGAGCCGCGTCAAGGAATACATGATGGCATTCCTTGTCATGGAGACGCTGATGATCGGCGTCTTCTGTGCGCTCGACCTCGTGCTGTTCTACCTGTTCTTCGAGGCGAGCCTCATCCCGATGTTCCTCATCATCGGCGTCTGGGGCGGCCCGCGGCGGGTTTATGCGAGCTTCAAGTTCTTCCTTTATACGCTGCTCGGCTCCCTGCTGATGCTGCTCGCCATGATGGCGATGTACTGGTACGCCGGCACCACAAACATCGTCACGCTGCTCGGCACCAAATTCCCTGCCGACATGCAGTGGTGGCTGTGGCTGGCCTTCTTCGCGTCATTCGCTGTGAAGCTGCCGATGTGGCCGGTCCACACGTGGCTGCCTGACGCGCACGTGGAGGCACCGACGGCGGGCTCTGTGATCCTGGCGGCCATCCTGCTGAAGATGGGCGGCTACGGCTTCCTGCGGTTCTCGGTGCCGATGTTCCCGCTGGCAAGTCAGGAGCTGGCGCCGCTGGTGTTCGCGCTCTCGGTCATCGCAATCATCTACACCTCGCTGGTGGCTCTAGCCCAGGAAGACGTGAAGAAGCTGATTGCCTACTCATCGGTGGCCCACATGGGCTTCGTGACCATGGGCATCTTCACGTTCACGGTGCAGGGCGTCGACGGCGCGATCTTCCAGATGATCTCGCACGGCATCGTGTCCGCAGCACTGTTCCTCTGCGTCGGCGTCATCTACGACCGGATGCACACACGCGACATCACCGCTTACGGCGGGCTCGTCAATCGCATGCCGATCTACGCGTTCTGCTTCATGGTCTTCACCATGGCCAACGTTGGCCTGCCGGGGACCAGCGGCTTCGTTGGCGAGTTCCTGACGCTGCTCGCGGCGTTCAAGACCAACACCTGGGTGGCCTTCCTCGCCACGACGAGCGTGATCCTGTCAGCTTCCTACATGCTCTATCTCTACCGGCGTGTGATTTTCGGCGCGCTCGAGAAGGCGAGCCTGAAGGCGATCACGGACATGACGCCGCGCGAGGTCATCGTCCTGGCGCCACTCGTCATCCTGACCATTCTCTTCGGGTTCTACCCGGCGCCCATCCTGGATGTCACATCGACGTCAGTGAAAGCGCTCGTCCAGAACTACGAGGCCGCCATCAATACCGCCGCTGCGGCGCTTGCTCGCTAGCGCGCAGGGAGACGTTCACATGAGCCAATTCGCCAGCCTCGCTCCACTGTTTCCCGAGTTGACCCTCGCCATCGGGTCAATGGTTCTGCTCATGATCGGCGTCTTCCGTCCTGATACGGACGAGTCCGGTCGCGCGATCGGCTGGCTTGCCATTCTCGTTCTGGTGTTGGCGGGGGCAATGGTGGTGTTGCAGCCCGCGGCGGTCACGCAGATGTTCGAGGGCGCGTTCGTGGTCGATGGCTTCGCGCGCCTCATGAAGCTCCTGGTGCTCGGCGGCTCGGCAATCGCGTTGCTGCTGGCCTTCGACGATCTTTCCGATATCCGGCAGATGCGGTTCGAATACTCGGTGCTCATCCTGCTCTCCGTCACGGGTATGCTGGTGATGATTTCGGCCGGCGATCTCATCTCGCTTTACCTCGGCCTGGAGATGCAGAGCCTGGCGGCCTACGTGTTGGCTTCGTACCGCCGCGATCAGGTCCGCTCGAGCGAAGCAGGCCTGAAGTACTTCGTTCTCGGCTCTCTCGCCTCGGGCATGCTGCTCTATGGCGCCTCGCTGGTATACGGCTTCACCGGGTCGACGAGCTTCACCACCATCGCGAACGTTGCGACGAACGGCGTGTCGTCGAACATCGGGCTGATCTTCGGCCTGGTGTTCGTGCTGGTCGGCATCGCGTTCAAGGTTTCGGCGGTGCCGTTCCACATGTGGACCCCGGACGTTTACGAGGGCGCACCGACGCCGGTGGTCGCGTTCTTCGCTTCGGCCACCAAAGTCGCGTCCATGGCGCTGCTCGTCCGGATCATTCTCAGCGCATTCCCGGGAATGACTCCCCAGTGGCAGCAGATCGTCGTGTTCCTCTCCATCGCGTCGATGCTGCTCGGATCGTTTGCAGCAATTGGCCAGAGCAACATCAAGCGGCTGATGGCTTACTCCTCGATTGGCCACGTCGGTTTCGCGCTGGTCGGGTTGGCGGCGGCCTCGCAAGAGGGCACGCAGGGCGTCATCCTCTATATGGCGATCTATCTCGTCATGACGCTCGGCGTATTCGCCTGCATCTCTGCCATGCGCCACAGCGACGGCCCGACGGAGGAGATCAGCGACCTTGCAGGGCTCGCCCAGCATAACCTGCCGATGGCCTTCGTATTCGGTGCGCTGATGTTCTCGCTCGCCGGCATCCCGCCGTTCGCCGGGTTCTTCGCCAAGTTCTACGTCTTCCTCGCGGCCATCAATGCCGGTCTATACACGCTGGCGGTGATCGGTGTGCTGGCGAGCGTCATCGCCGCCTACTATTATCTGCGCATCGTCAAGGTGATGTTCTTCGACGAGCCGAAGGACACGTTCCTGCCGGTGCGCAGCAAGGCCGGCTTCGTGATGGCGGTTTCGGCAGCCCTGGTGCTGTTCGCCTTCATCGTGCCGTACCTGCCGGCATCGCTCATCAGTGTCGCGGAGGCGGCGGCTGGCAGCTTCCGGTACTGACGGGAGCCGATGTCGCAAGCGACACCAGCGCTTCCCCCCGGCTACAGGCTCCTGGCCTTCGACGAGATCGGCTCGACAAATGTCGAGGGTATGCGGCTGGCGGCTGCGGGCGAGACCGGGCCGCTTTGGATTTGGGCAGGGACGCAGACGCTGGGCCGCGGGCGCTCGGGGCGCACGTGGGTCTCAGTTCCGGGTAACCTCTACGCAAGCCTGCTCGTTCGCCTGGAGTGCCCGCCAACAGCCGTTCACGAGCTCTCGCTCGTCGCCGGTGTCGCCGTCCACGACGCGATCCGCGAAGCGGGCTCGCGAGCCGGAACGGCGCTCGCCGAGCTTCGGCTCAAATGGCCGAACGATGTGCTCGTCGGTGATGCGAAGCTCGCCGGGATCCTCCCGGAGAGCACCACCCCGACTGGCGCGCACAGCTCTTCGATCGCGGTCATCGGGGTAGGGATGAACCTGGCGGGCCATCCCGATGGCCTCGGACGCGCCGTAACTCACCTCGCCGCTCATGGCATCGCCATTCCGCCCGGAGCCATGTTGGAATTCCTTGCGGCGGCGATGGACGACTGGCTCAGGCGCTGGAACAACGGTGACGGGTTCGCGCGGGTCCGCGAGGCTTGGCTACAACGCGCCGGGACGCCCGGCGAGCCGATGGTTATCAACACCGGGCGGGAGATTGTGGAGGGGAGCTTTCTCGGGATCGACGCGCAGGGAGCACTCGTTCTACGTGATCTGAGCGGTAACGAGCGCCGCTTCACCTATGGGGACGTGACCTTGGGAACGGCAACGGGCGCGAGTGGCAGGCAATGACGGAGATGAGGCAGGCAGGTTCCCGGCGGGCTTCCTCGGAGGACGAAGTCGTCTTCCTGGGTCTTGGCGGTCTCGGTGAAATCGGCCTCAATGTCTACCTCTATGGCCTCGGTCCCGAGGACGCCCGGCAGTGGCTGATGGTCGATCTCGGGCTGACGTTCGCGGAAGAGGGCGAGCCCGGCATCGAGCTGGTTCTGCCGGACCTGCGCTTCATCGAGGAGGAGCGCAGCTCGCTGGCCGGCATCATCCTGACGCACGCTCACGAGGACCATTTCGGCGCTGTCATCGACCTGTGGCCGAAACTGCGCGCCCCGATCTACGCGACCCCTTTCACGGCCGGCATGCTGCGCTCCAAGATCGCTGAAAACGGGGGGCGCGAGAACATTCCGATCACGGTCGTCGAGATGGGCTCCCGCTTCAAGGTCGGGCCGTTCGACGTCGAACTGGTAACGATGGCGCACTCGATCCCTGAGCCGTCGGGGGTCGCAATCCGAACGCCGCACGGGATCATCTTCCATACGGCAGACTGGAAGCTCGACCGCACGCCACTCGTCGGCGATCCGACGGACGAGGAGAAGATCAGGGGATTCGCTCGGGAAGGTGTGCGCGCGCTCGTCTGCGATTCGACGAACGCCTTCCGCGAGGGCCGGTCGCCGTCCGAGACCGAGGTGGCCGAGTCACTTAAGAAGATCATCGCCGGCGCAAAGCGGCGTGTGGCGGTCACGACCTTTGCCTCGAACGTTGCGCGCATTAGGGCGATTGCGGATGCGGCCAAGGCGACGCGGCGCCATCTGGTGGTCGCCGGCCGGGCGATGCACCGGGTTATCCAGGTGGCGATCGATACCGGCTATCTGCCCGAGGACTTTCGCTATCTCGACCAGGAGCAGTTCGGCTATCTCGAGCCCGACGAGGTGCTTCTCCTCTGCACCGGTAGTCAGGGAGAGGCTCGTGCTGCGCTCGCCCGCATAGCTGAGGGAGAGCATCCCGACATTCGGCTCGGCCAGGGTGACATGGTGATCTTCTCCGCCCGGACCATCCCTGGCAACGAGAAGGCGGTCACGCGCGTGCAGAACAATCTGGCTCTCCTCGGTGTGGATATCGTTACTGATTCCGACGCTCTCGTGCACGTGACCGGCCACCCGCGGCGCGAGGAACTGAAGGAGATGTACGCGTGGCTGAAGCCGGCCGTCGCGGTTCCCATGCACGGCGAGGCGCGCCACCTGAAGGAGCACGCCTGGCTCGCAAGGGCCGCTGGCGTGCTCGACGTCCACGCACTCAAGAACGGGCAGATGATCCGTTTGGCGCCCGATCCGGTGGCCATCATCGACGATGTGCCGGTCGGGCGTGTCTACCGGGACGGGCGGTTGATCGTTCCGGCAGAGGGTGCGGTGCGGGAACGCCGGCGGCTGGCGTTCGCCGGCATGGTTGCAATTGCCATAGCCCTTGGGCCGCGGGGGGAGGTGCTATCCGAGCCGGAGGTGGTCATGGAGGGCATTCCGGCCGAAACCGCCCATGGCGAGCCGATGAGCGACGTCGTCCTCAGTGCCGTGGATGGCACCCTGCGCAGCATCCCGGCCGCAAAGCGGCGCGAGGTGGAGCTGGTGCGTGAGGCCGTGCGGCGCGCCGTGCGGGCTGCCGTCGATCAGGTCTGGGGCAAAAAGCCTATTGCCAAGGTCCTCGTAAACGTCGTGGATACGCGGCGTTGACGGGCGAATGCACGTCAGCGGGCCGGTGCGAACGAGAGTGCCTCTGCCTCCGAGGTGAAACACTGGTACTCTGGCCATCTCACGGCAACTGCGAAGGAGCGCGGCCATGATCGGGCGGCTCAACCATGTCGCCATCGCGGTGCAGGACTTGGAGGCGGCCTCGGCAATCTATCGCGATACGCTGGGCGCCGAGGTGTCCGCGCCGTTGCCGCAGCCGGAGCATGGCGTGACAGTGGTTTTTGTGACGCTGCCCAATACGAAGATCGAGCTACTGGAACCGCTGGGAGACAACTCCCCGATTGCCAGCTTCCTGGAGCGGAACCCTGCAGGCGGCATTCACCACGTCTGCTATGAAGTTGTCGACATCATCGCCGCGCGTGACCGGTTGAAGGCGGCAGGAGCCAGAGTGCTCGGTGACGGCGAGCCGAAAATCGGCGCTCACGGGAAGCCGGTGCTGTTCCTGCACCCGAAGGATTTTCTGGGCACCCTCGTAGAACTGGAACAGGCCTGAAACGGGCGCCCGAGGACGAACGGCAGAATGAGTCTCACCCTAGGGATCGCAGTTTATTTCATCATCTGGTGGACGGTGCTGTTCGCCGTGCTGCCGATCGGCGTGCGCACGCAGGACGAAGAAGGCGATGTCGTGCCCGGCACGCCAGAGAGCGCGCCGGCGGCATTCAAGCTGCTTCGGGTTCTGCTGCTCAACACGCTTGTCGCATCGATCGTGTTCGCGGGGGTCTGGCTGGTGATCACCTACCACCTGATCCCGATCGAGGACCTGCCCATTGGGGGCGGCTAGAGTACGCACGCGCAAGTTTGGGTTGGCAGGGGTTCACGACCCCGGCGCAGCTTCGCAGTCGTCGAAATCCGCTGGATGAAGCGCTGGCGGCGGAGGCAGCAGCCGCCGCGGCGTTGGCGGTGGCCCAAAATGAAAGCGGAGAGCAAGGTCCCCAACACCTTGCCCTCTCGCGCTCATAATCCCCAGTTTATGGTTCCGGCGACTTGAACGCTCATCCGCCAACAGGACGTGCCGGTTCGGTGCAAGGCCGCAGAGCCCATGGCCCCAGCGAGCTCGCTGTTCTCCCTTCCCTAGACTTGGGCTCATAGCCGATCTTGTTGTCAGCTTAAGACCCGTTCCTAGACAGCGGCGAGCATAGCCAACTTGCAATCCGCTGTCACGGCTCTCATGCGTGTTCGATCAAAAAATTTTGAAGCATGCGGATGGATGGCGGCGGAACGCGGTTCTCGCCCTCTGTGCTCGTCGTGGAAAGAACGTTCGGTGGTGAAAGCCGGCGGATTGCCTCTGCAGCCATAACGGGCTATGAGCGCGCCCAGGGCCATTGGCGTGGCCATCACGCGTCGCGGCCAAAGAACGCTTGTCTGCGAACGAGCCATTCAACCAGCCGGTTTAGAGCTCCCCATGCGCCTTTCCCGCTACTTCCTTCCGGTGCTTCGCGAGACGCCCAAGGAAGCCGAGATCATCTCCCATCAGCTCATGCTCCGCGCCGGCATGATCCGGCAGGCCAGCGCCGGGATATACTCCTGGTTGCCTCTCGGCTTTCGGGTGCTGAAGAAGATCGAGGCGATCGTTCGCGAGGAGCAGAACCGTGCCGGCGCCATCGAGCTCCTGATGCCGACCATCCAGTCGGCAGACCTTTGGCGCGAGTCGGGCCGCTACGACGCTTACGGCAAGGAGATGCTGCGCATC
>Ga0180216_1001217_pt1 | contig 23547 bp, 19 predicted proteins | sample eDN3rd37CBELigMG_FD_128879 | JGI IMG/M metagenome (GOLD analysis project Ga0180216, IMG submission 128879) | Enriched Miracle-Growth compost microbial communities from Emeryville, California, USA - eDNA 3rd pass 37_C BE-Lig MG (version 2)... ...
AGCCTTTACGAGAACGGTAAATGGAAGCGGTGAAGTATCCTTCCTATCTAGCTTAGGTGATGTGCCACCAGGCGAGTACGAGGTAGCTATTTCCTCTGGAAGCGATGCAGGTAAAGTGCTAGGTACCTTTACAGTAACCTATACCGGTAATTGTGAAGCGGAGGTTGTAAAGCCGCGTGCATGTACGGTATTTGAGATCACCGTCATTGCGCCAAATGGAACGACGCCAAAAGCGAACACAAGAGTGATCGTGAAGGACAGCGCAGATGCTGAAGTATTCAACGGCATGACAAGTGCAGAAGGTAAGATTATGCTGCCAGCCAACCAGGCACCAGGTCAAGTAATTGTATATGAAGCAAATGATGATGGAACCGCAGGTGAAGAGCTTGGCCGCGTTAATGTTACGTACAGACAAGATTGTCAGGGTATCGTAATGAAGAATGCATGTCCAACCTTTACACTAGTTGTTGTTGACAATGACTTGTCTGCTGTAGGAGCAGGAGTTAAAGTGACGATTGTTAATAAAGCAGGTGAGATTGTCGAAGCGGGTGTAACGAACACCGATGGAAAGATCGTGTTTAACGATAAGGCAAAGCTGCAGCATGGAGTCACATATACCGTACTGAATGAGTCCGGTATTGAGCTCGGCAATATCACAGTGAATTATATTAACGAGACATGCGAAGCGGCTGTACAGGTACCAGTGAATGCTTGCCCTGTATTCACATTAATTGTTCAGAACATGTATGGTCAGACACGTGAGGGTGTTTCCTTCGAAATTAGAAATACAGAAGGAGCAGTTATTGCAACTGGCACTACTGATGAAAATGGTGAAGCGGTTATCCCGTATACTGTTGAGCCAGGTGTTTACTATGTATACGAAGGCACTAGCTATGTAGGGACTATTAACGTTGGAGAGCAATGCAGTGCGTTAGTGAAGCCTTATGTACCGCAAGGCCCAGTACCGACTCCGGATGTTAGCCCAGAGCCTGCACCAGAGCCAACACCAGAAACAGATCCAGAGCCAACACCAGAAGGTGACACAGAGCCAACGGTCGAGACTGATCCAGAGTCAACACCAGATGCTGATCATTCAGAGTCAACACCAGATACTGATCAATCACCAACACCAGAAGGAACACCTGAACCAACTACGCCAGAGCAAAATGCTGATGTAAGTCCGGTTCAAACACAAAAGCCTAAACCAGATTCCATTACAGCTGGGAAAGAAGAGACAGCAAGCAACCATTCAGCTGCTCCAGCGGGTAAAGGTGTAGGCGGTGCTAAGAATGAGCTTCCGAAAACAGGAGATTCTATTTCATTGATGATTTGGTTATTTATCGGAAGTGCGTTGCTTCTAATCGCGATACTATTACGTGGCAAGCGTAGAGTGCATAGCGAGTAAAAAGTTTTGCAATGAACGTTCTGCAATGATTCAAAGGTATTACATTACATGTAGGATGCGTACAGTAGGTGTACGCATCCTTTGTTCATGAAAGGAGAATGCTTAAGGTGAGGCTGATTAAAAGGTTGCTGCTCATCATCTTAACGGGCATTTTTATATATAGTGGGGCTCATATCGTCATGTATCTGTATGATGGTTATAAAAGCAATACATTGCATGCTCGCTTGAAGCAACAGTATACGATAGGATTACAAGCTGAGCATGCTGCAGTACCGATTGGGAATGAAACTGAAAGCAAAGCTCAAGCTATGCAGCAGCGAGGTGTAGATAAATTTAAGAGCTTACTAGAGTTAAATTCTGACACTGTAGGCTGGATAAGCATTGCGGGAACAAAGATCGATTATCCCGTCGTAAAGTATAGTGATAATGACTACTACTTAAACCATGATATAGAGCGTAAACGATCATTGCGCGGTGCAATTTTCATGGACTATCGTAATGAGGATATTACGAAGGATGCTCATACCGTTATTTATGGTCATCACATGAAGGACGGCAGTATGTTTGGTGAATTATCCAATTATAAAAACGAAGCATATTACAATGAGCGAGACATTATTGAATTTGACGGCTTGGAGCAGTCTACCACATGGAAGATATTTTCGGTGTATACGTATACGCCACAGCATCAATTTTTTCAATTTGAATTTAATAATGAGCAAGAATACAGTGAATATTTACAAAAAATCATTGCTGAATCGAGCTACGATACAGGTGTCAACGTTTCAACGCAAGATCAAATCCTTACGCTAGTAACATGCACATACGAAGTAAGCGATGCGAGATTTATTGTTCACGCTAAAAGAATAGATTGACGTAAATGAAGTATCTATACTTGCTAAGAAATTGTCTAGTTCTATCATGTATAGTTTTGTACGAGTTAAAGGTTTTGCATCCCGCTTAATGTTTGCGGGATGTATTTTTTGTTTATTTAGGTAATTCCTTGTATTATTGGAGTGATGGATGTTTCTATGGAAGCTAATATATTTATACAAAATGGTTGGATGCTAACACTAGCAATCATTATTCAAGTCTTACTAATCATATTGGTAGCTGCACTTTTTGAACGAAATAGATTGAAAAAGCTAGCCTATTGGGATTCAGTTACTGGCTTGCCTAACCGTAATGAATTGAATCGTATGCTAAGAACGCCTAAAGGAAATATAAAGACGGCAATTTTATTTCTAGATTTAGATCGTTTTAAAGTTATTAATGATACGTGGGGACATGGCGCTGGTGATAGTCTGGTAAAGGAAGTAGGGAAAAGACTAAAGCAATTTGTCACTTCCGAACAGCAAGTGTATCGGTATGGAGGCGATGAATTTATTTTCGTGATAAAGGGCAAAAGCGTGGATCATGCGGAGCAATTAGCGGGTCTGATCCTTCAAAGTATACAGAATGAGTATCAAATTGGTGGTTTTGAGTTCAATATTACAGTAAGTATAGGAATTAGCCTCGGAAGTGCTCATGATGCTAATTACAGCGACCTGCTGCAACAGGCTGATAAAGCGATGTATCAAGCCAAAAAGTTAGGAGAAAATCGCTATTGTTTATATTCTGACTTCACGGAATCGAACTAATTAAAATAACTTAGGCTTTACCACGTTTTTTGCGTGTATAGGAGGAAAGTTTTATGAAGGTTATTGTTGTTGACGATGAACAGCTAGCACTTGCTCGTATGGAAAAATTAATAGAGGAAATTGAAGGTGTACAGTTGATCGGGACATTCATAGATCCTCATCGAGCGCTAGATGCAATAAAGAAAGAACAACCGGATATCGTTTTTCTCGATATCGAAATGCCTGAAATAAATGGGATAGAACTAGCTGAAAAAATCCAGAACTTCAATTCGTCGGTTCATATTGTATTTATTACGGCTTATAGCAATTATGCCATTAAAGCCTTTGAGATTAATGCACTTGACTACCTTCTTAAGCCGATCATGCGAGATCGATTATTGAAAACAATCAGTCGCCTAAGAGACACGCGCCCAGTTAGTGCCCATACTTCTCACGAGCAAAGGGTATGCTGCTTCAAATCTCTCAATTTTATCGGTGATGGGGAGCAGAAGCTTAATGTCCGCTGGAGAACAAGCAAGACCAAGGAGTTATTTTTATTTCTACTTCAACATCGGCAAAAGCTTATTCGTAAGGAGGTTATCATTGACACATTTTGGCCTGAAATGAACTGGGATAAAGCTTTTACGCACTTATACTCAACGATTTATCATATTCGTAAAGCACTAGAGTCCATAGGCTTTAATATAAAAATATTAAATTATGAAGATGGGTACATATTGGATTTGAACGGCGTGCGGCTTGATGTAGATGAATGGGAAAATGGTTTAAAAGAGCTTCCCCCGATTAATAGCGGGACGATACCTATGCATAAAAAGCTGATTTATTTGTATCAGGGAGAATATTTAGCGGAAACGGACTATACCTGGTCAGAGGCTGAAAGAGAGAGAATTAGATCACTCTGGTTTGGTCATTCCAAGAAGCTTGCAGATTATTATACATCGGTAGGAGAATTTAACGAAGCCATTACCGTATATCATAAAATTCAGGAGCTATATCCTTATGCAGAAGTCAGTTATCTAATGTTGATGAAGCTATATAATAAACTTTCTAATCGCTATCAGGTTGAGTATCAATATCATAAGATGACAGAGATGCTGAAGAACCAATTTAATGTCTCACCTAGCGCTGAGGTACAGAAATGGTATGAGCGCTGGAAGGAAAAGCAAGCTACGTAAAATAGGAAAGGAATTCAGGATACCGCTTTGAAAAAATTAGATAAGATACGGATGAAAAGATTCGTAAGTTTAACCGTAATGTTTTTACTAGTGCTTTCTGTTTTTCGTTTAGTATGGTTTTATTCGTTCACAACACCGGAACACCCAAAGGTCAATCGAGGAGTATTGGATCTTAAAGGCTGGAGCCATTTATCTGACCACATCGTTTCTTTAGAGGGGAAATGGGAATTTTTACCTGGGGTTTTTCTGTATAATGAGATAACAGATGTCTCTTCCATTGTACCTGCTAACGAATTTATTTCAGTTCCTGGTACATGGAGCTTTACGGATAAATCTTCAGATAAGCACGGATATGGTACGTACCGAATGAGGATTAAGCTGGATCCCAATCAAGAAGAACGATATTCTATCCATTTTCCTAAAATCGGTAGTGCAGCGGAAGTGTTTATTAATGGTGAACTGGTATATAAATTAGGTAAAGTTGCTGTCAATAAGCAGGAAAGTCAACCGAGGAATGCTCCCTTTACTGTTCATTTAGAAATCGATAAGTTGGAGGAGATAGAACTCGTTATTCATGTAACCAATTTTGATGATTTTTTATATGGTGGGTTGATTGCATCACCAATCTTTGGGACTGAACAGAATATTGAAAAAAGCTTAACGATTGATTTAGCTGTCGTTCTATTCGCCTGTGCGATTTACTTAGTTAATGCCCTTTATGCGCTTATCATTTATATTATGGGCTTTCGTAATAGACGAGACAATCGCCTGTTATATTTTTCTTTAATGATTGGCATCGTTATTTTTATTACGTTACTTACAGAAAGGTTATTATCTGTTTGGCTTGATATGAATTTTGAGTCGAGCTACAGAGCAATTAATGTAGGTTTGATTGCTGGTGGATATTTGATGCTAAAGCTTACCAGAGGGCATCTTCCAAAATTGCTGCAAGTTCGTTGGTATGGCCGATATGTGAAGCTTATGGGGATATTAGGATTGTTATCTGTCGTGGCCCCCCTTCGGTTCATTATACCCATAACACATGTCAACTGCTTTATCGCGTTAGGACCATGTTTAGTAGCCATCTTGTATGCTGCCAAAACGATTAGCCGGTTGAACCGGGATCATTTATTTCTGTATTTCGGAACGCTAGCAGCAGTGTACAGTTTAATTTGGCTCATGATTATCGAGATCTTTAATATCCAATTTAAATCCTATCCTTTTGATCTCCTCATTGCAGTTGTCTGTTATTCCATGTACTTTATAAAACAATATTTTCTAGCGCTTGATCAAACCGAACAAATGATGGCAGAGCTTCAACAAGCGGATAGAAACAAAGATAGATTTTTAGTTACGGTTGCGCATGAGATGAAAAATCCACTTCATAGCATAATGAATATATCCCAAAGTGTAATCGATAGAGAAAGTAGTAATCTGAACGAGCAAAGCGATCGTGATCTAAAGCTATTAGTAACGGTCGGACGTCGAATGTCCCTCATATTGAATGAGCTGCTAGAATTGGAGAGAGGGTATGTAAAGCGAGATGCCATCGAGTTAAAGGAGACATCCGTTCATAGCATCGCGGAATCCGTGGTGGACATGCTCCGGTTAATGGCGGACGCTAAAAAACTGCGACTAGTTAATCACATACCGGCTAATTTTCCAAACGTTCTTGCAGATGAACAAAAGCTGTATCAGATTTTATTCAACCTTATTCATAATGCGGTTAAATTTACATATGTCGGTGAGGTTTCCATTCATGCAGTTGCTACAGACAAGTGGGCAACAATATCCGTGAGGGATGACGGAGTAGGCATCGAGGAGGAGTATGTAGATCGTATATTTGAACCCTATAAAGGAAAGCTAGCCTCTCGTGTACAGCATGAGGATGGTTTAGGGATTGGATTAAGCATTTGTAAGCAGCTAGTTGAGATCCATGGTGGAGAGCTGAAGGTAGACTCAACGTTAGGAGAAGGTTCAGTTTTTTCATTTTCACTTAGATTATCTCCCAGCAATCAGCTGGAAGAGACCGCAGCAGGCTTTGAAGCTGCTGTAGACAAGTATCAAATCGAGGTCTCTACAGAGCTTACTAGTCCGCAATTGAGTAACGAGAACCAAAGTACCGGTATCCATCAGAATAATATTCGAATATTGGCCGTGGATGATGATCCTGTCAACTTAAAGGTGCTTGAAAGTATTTTTTCATTGGTCCCTTACGAGGTGTATAGCGTAACGAATGGAGAAGATGCTTTAGCGTTGCTCAATAAAGGTAACTGGGATCTGGTTATTGCTGATGTGATGATGCCACAGATGTCTGGCTATGAATTAACTGCACGCATTAGAGAGAGGTACACGATGTCAGAGCTTCCTATTCTGCTATTAACCGCATACAACCAAGAGGAAGGGATTGAAGCTGGCTTTCGCGTGGGTGCGAATGACTATGTTGCGAAGCCGATGAATGCGATAGAGCTTGTCTCTCGAGTGAAATCGCTTATACATATGAAACGGTCGACGAGTGAAAAAATGCGTATGGAAGCAGCTTGGCTGCAAGCACAAATCAAGCCGCATTTTATGATTAATACCTTTCATTCTATTGCCGCGCTTGGCAGAATTGATCTGGATCAGATGGATCATCTAATTGATGAGCTATCCCAATATGTAAGGCTGAGTATCGACTTTCAAAACTCTGAGGGATTGGCTCCTATCAATATTGAGCTTGAGCTTGTTCGAGCTTATCTCTCCATCCAGCAGAGACGCTTTGGCAATCGAATACAGGTGATATGGCAAGTGGATGAATCGATTGACATAAACATTCCTCCGTTGACCATTCAGCCAATTGTAGAGAATGCCATATCACATGGCATACTGAAACGAGTCTCTGGAGGCAGGATAACGATAAGCATTGCAGATCACAATGATTCTGTCTCCGTAACGGTAGAGGATAATGGACTTGGGATCAGTAAAGCGACTTTAGACGGATTGCTGGATCAAGCAGCTAATCATAAAGGAATTGGCTTGCTAAACACTGATCGGCGGTTGAAGCGAGAATATGGGTGTGGGCTCACCATGAAGAGTGAAGAAGGAAAAGGTACGTCGGTTTCATTTCGAATACCGAAGAGGGGATAGATGAAAGGATGTGTCATCATGATTAGGAATATGAGCTGCTTTCTTCTATTCATTTTTATCATTATATCGTTGCTAGGGTGCGCAGCGAAGGATAATGAAGTTATTTACAGAGGAGAAAGTCAAAACTGGCGAGCGACCTATACGATTTCTACATCACCTAAAGGTTAAAACTATGACGTTAACTGGCAGCTCATTTATGTTGGTCAGACGATTCCGAAGAATAATGTCATTACTTATGAAATAATAAGTGAGCACTCTAATATTAAAGCGGATGTTAAGCTTATAGGAGATAGAACAGAAGGAAAAAGCTCGACGTATTTTTATGATGAAAATGAAATCATACAATTCATAATTACAATAGATGGTGAGGAAGAGCGGGTTGTTCTTCAGCATTAACAATTATAGGGAAAAAGAGACAGCAGCCTACTTCGTATTGTATAATAATAGGCAACAATGAAGGGAGGCATGCAGAATGAAGCCATTTGAGCAATGTGTAATTAAAAGCTTTAAGCATGATGGACATGTGCATCGCGTCTGGCAGCAAAATTGGCTCGTTCCGCATGCCGAACTACTAGCGCCGCATCAGCAGGAGCATATGATTGTTATTGTGAATCAACAAACACCAATCGTTGAAGCCAACGGCAAGCAATGGGTTAGCCGCGTGCCGGCTGTATCATTTTTCATACCGGGATGCTGGTATAACGTTGTTGCATTGCTGGAGGAGAGCGGTATACGGTACTATTGCAATATTGCTTCCCCGCCTTATTATACGCAAGGTACGATTACGTATATTGACTATGATCTTGATGTGCTGCTGACGCTAGACGGCAGATGTGTCGTTGTCGATGAGGACGAATATGAGCAGCATAAGCAGCTCTATCATTACCCGCATATTGTGGAGGAGAGAGTACAAGCTGGCTTGCATGAGCTGTTGCAGCGCATTGAACAGGGAGAGGCTCCATTTCATGAACAGCAAGTTAATTATTACTATAATAAATGGATGGAGTTAAATGGAGAGGGGTAAGTTGATGCTTTCAGAGTTATGGGATTGGGTTAAGACGATTGCTATTTCTTTTGTTATTGTATTTTTAGTACAAGCATTTTTATTCTCGCCGGCGATTGTAAGCGGCAGATCGATGGAGCCCACGTTATCAGACAGACAGTGGCTTTTTTCTAATAAAATTGTATATTTGATCGGCAAGCCGAAATTTGGCGATGTTGTCGTGCTTAATAATCCTAATCGTGCGGTGGAGAAAGACAATAAATATTTTGTGAAGCGTATCGTTGGTGTTGGCGGCGACCATATTGAGATAAGAGATGGCGAGCTCTATCGCAACGGAGAGATGCTTGAAGAGGAATACACGGATTCAGTGATAGAAGGACGGGATGTTGTTAATGTTACCGTACCCGATGGACAGTATTTTGTTATGGGCGACAATCGAAAGCTCATGATGAGTAATGACAGCCGCAGCTTCGGACCTATAGATGAGGATGAAATTATTGGTCGTATCGATGGTGTGATATGGCCGTTATCAGAGTTTAAATGGTTTTAATTGGAGGCAAAAGCGTGAAGGAAGTAACGATCTATACAGACGGTGCTTGCTCAGGTAATCCTGGTCCAGGTGGCTATGGGGCGATGCTTTTTTACGGCAAGCATGTCAAGGAGCTTAGCGGTGGAGAACGAGCAACAACAAATAACCGGATGGAAATTATGGCTGTCATCAAAGCACTAGAAATTTTGAAGGAGCCGTGCCACGTTAAGGTTTATAGCGATTCTGCTTATGTCGTGAACTGCTTCCAAAAGGGCTGGATCTATGGGTGGCTTCGTAACGGTTGGGTTAATAGCAAGAAGGAGCCTGTCGAGAATCAAGATCTTTGGAAGCAGCTATGGGGCTTGATGAAGCAGCATCAGGTACAATATGTGAAAGTAAAAGGGCATAGCGACAACGAGTACAACAATCGCTGTGATGAGTTGGCTCGTGCCGCTATTAAAGGTTATCGATGATGACAATAGATCAATGGAAACAATTAAAGCAAGATATGAAGGAAGCAGCAAAGGATTTAGGCATTGACGCCATAGGTGTGGCGTCGCCGGATCCTTTTGTTACGTTAAAGGAGCGATTAATTCGTCACCGAGCACTAGGCAGGGAGTCTGGCTTTGAGCCAAAGGATATTGAGCGCCGGACTAACCCGTCCCTATTATTCGATCGACCGAAGTCCATCATCTCGATTGCTGTTGCCTATTCCACGAAGCTGGAGAATGCTCCAAAGTCCGTCGAAGGTGCTAGACGCGGCATATTTGCGCGAGCTTCCTGGGGCAATGATTATCATCATGTGCTGCGAGATCGACTAAGCAAGCTGGAGCAATGGCTGCGTGAGCGTGTGCCAGAGCTGCGAGCGGAAAGCATGGTAGATACGGGAGAGCTGTCTGATCGAGCGGTTGCGGAGCGAGCAGGGATAGGCTTTAGTGCAAAAAACTGCTCCATTATTAATCCAGAGCTAGGCTCGTGGATTTATCTTGGGGAAATGATTACGAATCTGCCGTTAGAGCCAGATGAGCAGGTAACCGAGCAGTGCGGCAGCTGCACGAAATGCATCGACGCTTGCCCAACAGGCGCGCTTGTAGGTCCTGGAGAGCTCGATGCACAGAAATGTGTCTCCTTCTTAACGCAAACGAAAACGATGCTAAGTGATGAGTATATGCGCAAAATCGGCAATCGCTTATATGGCTGTGACACCTGCCAAATCGTTTGCCCGATTAATAGAGGGAAAAACTGGACCCAGCATGAGGATCTGCAGCCAGATCCAGAGCTTGCTAAGCCGCTGCTTATTCCGCTGTTGTCACTTAGCAACAAGGAGTTTAAGCAACAATTCGGACATGTGTCGGGTGCATGGCGTGGTAAGAAGCCTATTCAGCGCAACGCCGTTATTGCTCTGGGCAACTTCAAGGATGTCACTGCCATTCCGGCGTTAAGAGAAGTGCTACAGAACGATTCTAGAGAGGTGCTGCGAGCTACAGCAGCGTGGGCTTTAGGCAGAATAGGCACGGATGCTTCTTCGGAGGCGCTTCAATCGGCATTGGCACGTGAACAAGTTGACCTTGTCATAGAGAGCATTCAAGAAGCGCTGGTGCAGCTGGAAGCAACAGAATAGCATGGTCATTCGTTGCTAAAATAGCCGCTTCATGGTATGATACTGGGATGTCAAGCTATCATTGTATAATTGAAAGGTCAAGGTGAAACAATGGCGTGGTATGATGTAGTAATTCCTATTGTAACGCTTGTAGTAGGGTTGATTGGTGGATTTGCGATCGGAGTATTCTACCTGCGCAAGCAGATTGAAAATATGCAGAACAATCCTGAGATGATGCAGAAGCAGCTTGCTAATATGAATCCTGAGATGATGCAAAAAATGGCGAAATCGATGGGCTATAATTTAAACAGCAAGCAAATGCAAAAAGCTCAGCAAATGATGAAAAACCAGAAGAAGTCTCCTCGTAGATAGAAGCGAGGAACAGGAGGGAGCGAACTTACAGGATGGCGGGTAAGAAGGATTACGTCAATTCCCAGGTTTCCAGCAACCGAGAAAAAATAGAGGATCATATAAAGGAAATACTGAAGCTAATTGGTGAGGATGTAGAGCGCGAGGGTCTTATTGAAACTCCAGCTCGCGTCACACGCATGTATGAGGAGATTTTTGCAGGCTACGAGGTAGAACCGCGAGAAGTGCTCGGTGTTGTATTTGATGAAAACCATGAAGAGCTCGTTATCGTTAAAGACATCGTTTATTACAGTCAATGCGAGCATCATATGGCTCCGTTTTTCGGAAAGGTACACATCGGATATTTACCAAGTGGTAAAATTGTTGGTCTAAGCAAGCTTGCTCGTCTTGTAGAAGCTGTCTCTCGTCGTTTGCAGGTACAAGAGCGTATTACTTCTACGATTGCGAATGTACTTGATGAAGAGCTTGATCCGCAAGGGGTGTTTGTCGTGGTTGAGGGTGAGCATCTGTGCATGTGCGCACGTGGTGTTAAGAAGCCTGGAAGTTTGACGATAACGACTGCTGCTCGTGGGTTGTACAAGCATGACGCAGCGCTTCGCTCTGAATTTATGCAGCTAATTAAATAAATGTTTCACATAAGAAGACGGTCGGTTGCTAGCTAGCAGCTGATCGTCTTTTTTACTTAAGCAGGATGCTCGATTTCTGTGTTAAACGTAAACTGTATACTCGAAAAAAATTAGAGTATAATGGCGAGTAGGTAGAAAACATCTAATCAGTCGCAATTTTTTGTGTATATGGCATATAAGCACGCATAGCATGAGATACAGAGTAAAATGGGTATGGATATAAGCTCAGCAGAAAGCTAAAGGAGTGTTATCTATGAAATTAATTGAGTTGATAAAGCCATTATTGTTCGCGAAGGTCACGGGAAATACGGAAGTCGAGGTTGCCGGCATTCATAATGATTCGCGAGTCATCGAAGAAGGGTATATGTTTGTTTGTACGAAGGGTGCGAATATGGATGGTCATGACTACATTCCGCAGGCAATTGAGCGAGGTGCAAAGGTCATCGTCGTCGAGCAGGACGTAGAGCTAGCTGAGGGCATTACCTATGTTCAAGTGCCGAGCACAACAAGAGCAGCATCAGTTATCGTTGCTCGTTTTTACAATTCACCAACATCTAAGCTTAAACTCATAGGTGTCACTGGAACAAACGGTAAGACGACAACGACGAATTTGATTGAGCATTTGCTTACTTACCATCAGCATCCTACTGGTGTGATCGGAACGATTGAGATTAGATACCCAGGCTATCAGGAGGAGGCAAAGCTGACAACACCGCTTTGCTACGACCTGCAGCGTTATTTTAATGACATGGTGAAGGCTGATGTGGAATATGGCGTGATGGAGGTATCCTCTCATGCGCTGCATCTCGGTCGAGTGCATGGCTGCCAGTTCAAGACTGCTGTATTTACGAATTTGACACAGGATCATCTCGATTATCACAAGACAATGGATGCTTATGGGCAAGCTAAAGGCTTGTTGTTTGCTCAGCTTGGCAATACGTATGACGAGCCGAAGTATGCGGTACTGAATGCAGATGATCCATGGAGCGAAGCCTACGCGCAAGGTACGAGTGCCCAGCTAATCACATACGGTTTAAATGAGAACGCGCTAGTTCGTGCGACGAATATTGTTATCACCGCCTCAGGAACAAGCTTTACGCTAGAGACGCCAATCGGCTCAACAACGCTGCAGACCTCGCTTATTGGAAAGTTCAACGTCTACAATCTATTAGCAGCGATTAGTGCAGTGCTGCCAGAAGGATTGACGCTAGCTCAGATTAAGGAAGCGATAGAGAGTGTGAAGGGCGTAGCAGGACGATTCGAAGCGGTGCAGCAAGGACAGCCGTTTGCCATTGTGGTTGATTATGCACACACACCAGATAGCCTGGATAATGTGCTAACTACGGCACGCCAGCTAGAGCCTCGCAAGCTTATATGTATCGTTGGCTGCGGCGGAGATCGAGATCGCACGAAGCGTCCGATCATGGCTGACATCGCGATGAACATCGCAGATCAGGTATACTTTACGTCTGATAACCCGCGTACAGAGGACCCTTCAGCAATACTAGATGATATGACAGGACATTTATCAGCTGAGCATTATACGGTGATTGTCGATCGCAAGGAAGCGATTGAGCGCGCCATTGAGGGAGCGGGCGAGGGTGACATTATTGTTATTGCCGGAAAAGGTCATGAAACCTATCAAATTATCGGAACGGAGAAAACGCATTTTGACGATAGAGAGGTCGCTCGTGACAAGCTAGTAGAGCTTGGCTTTACAGCAAATTGATACGCTGCAATATACAAAAGGGCGCAGAGTCGGCTTCTACTTTCCACTTTGGATTGTAGAGGTCAACTCTGCGCCTTGCGTTATCGCTTAATGATTTCTAGAAATTGATCGGCTGCGGGGAGGAAGCGAAAAGTGGTGCTTCTCAGCCTTACTTCAGCGTGCTGCTCCTGCAGCCTTTCAATGAGCAGTGGCAGCTTCGGATATATCTCATTGCGAAAGCCGACTAACGGGTAAACGACAATGCGTCCGCCCTGCTTCGTTACTCTTATCATCTCCAGCAGCGCTTCTAGATGAAAATTCTCATCAAATTGCTCCTGATATAAAAACAGAAAGTGATTACAGCATACAAGCTCGAAGGTGTGATCGGGAAAAGGCAGCTTAGGCAATGCTCCAACCACATAGCGGGAATGAGCGCTGTTGTTCCGGTAATGTGCAATAAACTGCTGCAGTGACGCTTGTCGCAGCTGATCATGCTCCTGAAGTGAGGCATAATCCTTCCATACGAAGGCATGCTGCTTCGCTGCTAGCTTGGCGGAAGCAAGCTCATGCTCTGCTAGGCCATGCTTCTGCATCGCATCAGGTGTGAGCTTGTAAAGCGGGTCACAAGCATACGCTTCATAGCCTCGCTCACATAGCTCAGCGGTAAAGGAAGAAGCGCCTGAAGCTACGTCTAAAATTTTTCCATGGCGAGGGAGCTCATCTTCAAGTAAAAACATACGACAATATTCCTTGAAGGAACGACAGGTCATAGCTACACCTTGCTGATCATACAAAGTTTCATTATTCATCTTACATCTCTCCTTGTCTCATCTCATCTAACTCGTCTCGTTTAACTCATCTCGTCTATCACAGCTGAATTCATAGATGAATCAGCTGTAGCTTGAATTATACCCAATAATTTACAAAAAGAAAAGCAGAAAATCCAGTAGATTTCCTGCTAGTTTGCTAGTTTATCATTAGAATGAGCTTAAAAACTGCGAAATGTTTTTCATATACTGATTAGGATCTTTACGAAATAGCAGCTCATGCATGCCGCCCTCAATAACCCAAAGTCTTGATTGATGTAGGGTCTGATTGGCAGCTATACGTTCAGCGATGTATACATCCGCCTTATTATCCGCTGTACCGTGAATAATAAACAGTGGTATATCATAGGTTGTTTCCAGTATAGTTTCTGCTGGAGTGTTCGAAAAGCTATGATTCGTCCAAAGTGGAAGCAGCTTGCCAATAATGGAGGTCGTCGGATATTTAGGAAGACCGATGTATTGTTTGATATTCGTATATAGCGTTTCAGGACTTGGTAAAAATAAGCTGTCTAATATAAGTCCGTCAATATGCTCTGTTTCTAACGCAGCCTGTAGCGCGGTTCCGCCGCCCATCGAAAAGCCCCATACAATGATTCGATCGGCTCCTCGCTCCTTAGCGTAATCAACAGCAGCCAGCAATTGATTTTTTTCTTCAGAGCCCCAAGTTGCGGGTGCGCTGTAGCTTTTAGAGGCGTAGCCATAATCGAACATGATGACGTTATAGCCAAGTTCGTGCATTAGCTCTGCTAAGTCGTACATGGGAACCCAGCTTTCCTCGCGGTTAGCCCCGTAGCCATGTGATAGTATGATCGTTTGCCCAGACTCTTCACCTGATGCTGCTGACCTAGCAGGGATGAACCAGCTGTCTACGGTTGTGTTGCCGCTACGACTTGGATAGACGATTACCTCATAGCTTAAATCCTTCTTATCATTAGGATTGCTCTCTAGCGGAGGAACGTAAGGAAAGGCAAGATTCCAAGCGATGATCGCATGACTAACGATAACGATAATGCTGATAAAGGCAAGCAACGATACGATGCTCGCTACGGAGAAATGAGTCAGCTTAGATTTACGCGTTGTCTTGAAGCTAGGTATGGGTGTATTGGTTTGCAGTGGTGCACGACTCATGTTGACTCACCTCTTTATCAGCAGTTTAATTTAATGCTAAGCCGACAAGTTTCGACTGTCAACTGGAACTTTTCTCATAAAATTAGTCTCATAGTTAGAGAGTCTTACAAGTATAAATGAGAAGTGTTATCATTGAATTTGAAATTAGTTTTATTGTATGAAACAATATACTGTTAGTTACCGAATATGCGTGATACAATAAATGTAGGAGGGATGCTCATGGATGAAGGAAAAAATACCGTTCGATCGGTAGAAAGAGCGCTCGATATTTTGATATGCTTCACGATTCGTCCAAGCTGGGCTATGACAGAACTAGCTCAACAGGTCGGTTTACATAAAAGCACCGTACATCGCATGTTAGCGACGTTGGAAGAAAAAGGTTTTATCGAACGAGATGCTGCAACAGATCGGTATCAGCTCGGGCTAATGGTGTGGGAGCTGTCAGCTGTTCTCTCAGCGACGAATGATCAATCCATGATGTGGCAGAAGGAAATGGAAAGATTGCGTGATCAACTTGGAGAAACGATCAGCATCTATGTTCGCTCTGGAGTAGAACGGATTCGAATTCAATCAGTTCAAAGCAATGAGCCTGTTCGTAGAGTAGCGCCTGTTGGTGCTCGTTTTCCTTTATATGCAGGGGCATCAAGTAAGGTGCTTATTGCCTATGCGAGCCAAGAGGAACAGCAGGAAATATGGCAGCATCCGACGTGGCAGCTAAGAGACCAGCTTACGATGGATACCTATCAAAGTGAGCTCTGTGATGTGCTAGAGCTTGGATATGCCGTTAGCTTTGAGGAACGAGAAAGCGGAGTTGCGGCTGTATCGGTACCGATATTTGATCGGGAAGGACAGATTATAGCTGCACTGGCTGTATCTGGACCATCGGGTAGGCTGACGCTGGAAAGTATGCGTGAATATGCTCCGATTATGCAAAGCGCAGCTAAACGAATGAGTATGATGACAAGATAGCAGTGAGATAGCTGCTTTAAGCATGTATATATTAATCGAGAATCTCCTTATGCATAAAACATGAATAAGCAGCGGTGATACGATGTTATGCTGCCTGTTCGTTCATGCAGAAGGGGATTTTTTTGATTATTGCTAAGTTCATTCCGATGCTGATCATTCACAAAAAAATAACCGCCCATAGGGGCGGTTATTTAAGTTAATGCACGTCATTTAGCGATGGTTAGTGTCAGCATGTTTTGGCTACCTGCCTAAAAGCTTTGGCTTTTCATTCTTGCTCTGTTAGTCTGTCTTGCATGTATTTTTTTCATGGCAAACCTTGCTATTGGCTGAGCAATTAATAACTCAATCCAAAATGCGATGCCAAAGTTTCTAAACCAACTATGAAAGAAGTTTTGGAATGGCTCTAAGCTAATTTGTCTAGTACCGACCCATGTTCCTATTATGGTTAGAAGAATGGATAGGATCGTAACGTTCAAAAATATAGTCAATAACACTCTAGCATTAAATCCATCGGTTTGTCCTACCAGTTTTGGCATGATTTTACCGACCAATGGTCCCGCAACCAATCTTACCAGCAGAACGACGATCACCCACATAAAAGGGATGATTTTTAGTGTTTCGATGTAATTTTCTTTCGTGAAGCCACGTTCCATCCCCATAATCATAGGTGCGATCGTGTTTACTGAAATAATGGAAACAATCAGTAAAAATAATATGCCTTCTTTTGCGTTTTGTGGCAGTCTTTCTTCCTTATACATAGTTTCCCCTCCGAAATATAATCTTCGGATGGTAGACGTATCTTACGACATATATTTTTGGACAGTATACCTATTCCAATATCTCTACACACCGATTCAAAAATTATAACAACTTAATTCATGAATGAAAAGATAATTTCTACATCATCCCAAATGAAGTAGCCGTATTTTTAATAAGACAACTCTACATCTGCTCACATGTAAAACCGATAATAGTGGTAGGATATAGCTCTTAGGTCTCAGGCAGACACTCATCGTTCTCAAGTTTATCCTAACATACAGCAGCATTTTGCAGTTCCAATCTATACGTTACTTACATCATGCGAAGGAGTGTACAGCAATGAAGAAATGGATAAAAAACAAGAGCTTTTTGTTCAGTAGTTCTTTACTATTAGGTATTCTGTGTATGACGCTTACGATGGGGATGAACTATCTATCGTATGAAGCCCAGCATAAGGCTATCTTCAATGAATTCACCATTATTGGTGAGAAGCTTCAGGCGCTATCACAAGCGAATACAGCGTTGTTTGAAGCGGTTGAGAACGGGACAGGACAAGCAGCAGAATCTAGTGAGCTGGATACGTTGAAGCGACTACTGAATGCGATGATTGACGATGAGGTTGTTGCTAATGCCTATTATCTAAAGGCAGAGACGATACAGAATGAAGGACGGGACGTGCTTCAATATATTCAGGTTTCCGATTCAATGGCTGAAGCGGGCTTGCAGGCAGGAGGTAACTATGTACCTAGTGCTGAATATTATGACTCATTCTTAAAGGCAGTCTCACAGGGAGCGGTACTTACTGAGGATTTTAAGGATAATTACGGAACATGGATGGCATATCTTGCACCAATTAAAAGCGTGGACGGAAGTACGATTGCCTTGCTTGGCATCGAATACGATTATGACAAGCTACAATCTAAGCTAAATCATCTAATTATAAAGAGTACAATCATTGCGATCGTGGTGTCGGCAAGTGCTATCTCCATCGTTATATTACTTGTTAGAGTGATCGTTCGACCGCTGCGCGTGCTTGTTCAGTATGCAAAGGAAGCAGCAAATGGAGACTTAACCATTCAGGTACCAAACACCAATCGTAATGAGATTGGACAAGTAGCACAATCATTTAATGAAATGGTAGCAAGCTTAAGAGAGTTAACCTATCGTGTTGAGCATACAGCGAAAGAGGTTTCTGAAGCGTCATTTACAATGAAGGAAACCGCGAGTCAGGCGGAAAGCGTAACGCAAGACATATCCACTTCGATACAAAGCTCAGCAGCTGGTGCCGAGAGCCAGCTGGCGAGTGCTCAAGAGTGTCAGCGAGCGATGACAGAGATGACTATTGGCATTCAGAAAATTGCTGATTCCTCCTCCACAGTTTCTGAGCTCGCTACAGATACGTCACAGCTGGCAGCTGGGGGAGAGGCGGTTATTAATCAAACCGTACAGCAAATGAATAAGATCGAGCAGCAAGTGACAGGTGCTTCACATATTATGCAGGAGCTGAACGAGTCCAATATACATATTAATGATATTATCGTTCAGATTACTGAAATTGCTGATCAGACCAATCTGCTTGCGTTAAACGCATCCATTGAAGCAGCCCGTGCAGGTGAATCAGGAAAAGGCTTTGCCGTTGTTGCCCAAGAAATCCGTAAGCTTGCGGAGCGCTCTAAGGAATCATCGCATGAGATTGCAACGATGCTGCAGGAGATCGGAACGAAAACCGAGGCAGTAGCGACTGTGCTAAATGAATCAGCAGATGAAACGCAAACGGGTTCGGAGCTGGTTCATGCTTCAGGTGAATCGTTCCGCTCCATTCTGCAAGCGGTCAATCAGGTTTCTGCACAGGTGCAGGAGGTATCGGCAGCATCGGAGCAAATGTCAGCAGGAAGCGAGGAGATCGCGGCTTCCATGGTTGAGCTCGAGCAGATGGCCCATACATCTGCCTCTCGTACGCAGGAGATCGCAGCAGCTTCTGAGCAGCAGCAGACGGCTATCGAGGAAGTGTCGAGCTCCTCACAGCGACTGCAATCTCTCGCTCAGCAGCTGACAGAAGCATTAGGCAAATTCAAGGTATAGACTTTCGTAACTATGTTTTTTGACTAAGAATGACAGCTTACAGCCCAATGGTTAGTTCACACACTAACCATTGGGCTGTAGTTATTTAATCGTAATATTTTTTGCGGAAGCCTGAAGGCGAAATTCCAACATGCTTTTGAAAGCAGTTTGCAAAGTAAGGTACATTCTCAAAGCCAACTGAGCTTGCAATATCGGAGATCGTGGCATGCGTGTTCAGAAGCATCGTTTTGGCTTGGTCTAAGCGAAGCTTCGTCACATATTCGTTAGGGGTATAGCCATAAACCTGCTTAAGTGCTCTTGTGATGTAATTGTAGTGATAATTAAAGGCATGCGACAATGATTGATTCGTAATTTGCTGCTCATAATGATTGCGAAGATAGTGCTCGACTTGCTCCGCGAGCCGAACGATGCTGCTAGTTTGAGCTTGATTCTGCTTCGCGTCCATCATCCGCAGCAGCTCCTCAAAGGCATACTGCTTTTGCCAATAGGCTTTAGGTTCCACGTGCTTGCTTGCTTCGTTCATCTGCTCAATTAGCTGATAAGCCTGCTGTGGAAAGCTTAGCTTCATAGACTTAGGAAGCTGCATTGTATATGGGGATGGATTGAAGCATTCCTGGTGGGCTTCGACTTGAAATTTATAATGAATTTGCTCCGTTTCGATCCATTCATTCACCGTTTGGAAGTGGATCCAGTAGAAGGAGGTAGCCTCTTTAACCGGCTCCACGCTGTAGTGGTGGCGGTCGGGAAGAAGGATGAGCGTTTCACCTGCTTCAAGCCGCCAGCTGTTGTCCTCCTCCGCTAAGTGTAAACAGCCGTCTCGTACAATAATAAGATCGAATAAATTAATGCGGTGTCGATTCGGATGGGAATCTCCGATCTGGTAGTCTGAAAATCCACTTTCTAAGTAGTAAGGGGAAGGCGGACTATTAAAATAAATATAGGCAGGCTCCTTCATGATAACACCCTCCTGTATGTGTGAGATATTATAAGTTTTAGTTGATATTTTGTATCGATTTACTAGTATATTAACACATACAATAACATTAGTAAGTGTGAAATTTAAGTAGGAGGGATAATATGGTCGCAACGATTAATCCATCTAAATTTGTCTCAATGAAGCAGGTTGAACTGAATGATCCATTCTGGAGTCAGTATACACAGCTCGTTCGAGACGTTGTTGTTCCTTATCAATGGGAGGCAATCAATGACCGCGTTGAGGGCGCTGAGAAGAGTCACGCGGTACAAAACTTTAAAATTGCAGCGGGGTTAGCTGAAGGCGAGTTTTATGGCTTCGTGTTCCAGGATACAGACGTTGCCAAATGGTTAGAAGCGGTTGCTTATTTGTTAATGAAGCAGCCCAATGCTGGGCTTGAAGCCATTGCGGATGAGATGATTGATATTATAGAGAAGGCACAGGAGCCAGACGGCTACCTGAATACGTACTTCACGATTAAGGCACCTGACGAAAAGTGGACGAACCTTACAGAGGCGCATGAGCTGTACACTGCTGGTCATATGATTGAAGCAGCGGTCGCTTATTATGATGCGACAGGAAAGACGAAGCTGCTTGATATTGTATGTCGCTTGGCAGATCATATCGCTGAAGTATTTGGTGATGGACCAGGCCAAATTCAAGGCTATGACGGTCACCAAGAGATCGAGCTTGCACTTGTGAAGCTGTATCATGCTACGAATAATGAGTCCTACCTTAATCTAAGTAAATATTTTATTGATAAGCGTGGTACGAACAAGTTCTTCGAGGAAGAAGCAGAAAAACGAGGCTGGACGAGTATATGGCATAAAGGCCGCATACATATCGATCACTCGTATTTTCAGGCTCATAAGCCGGTAAGAGAGCAGTCTGAAGCAATAGGCCATGCGGTGCGTGTCGTTTATATGCTTTCCGGTATGATCGATATTGCTAGAGAAACGAATGATAAAACGCTGCTTGATGCAAGTCGCACATTGTGGAATAACATTGTTAGTAAGCAGATGTATATAACGGGCGGAATTGGTTCTATGGTACATGGGGAAGCTTTCTCATTTGACTATGACCTACCAAACGATACTGTATATGCGGAGACATGTGCTTCAATAGGATTAATCTTTTCAGCACAGCGTATGCTGCAGCTCGAGCCACATGCACACTATGCCGATGTGATGGAGCGCGCGCTCTACAATACCGTTATTTCGGGAATGGCGCTGGATGGAAAGCATTTCTTCTATGTGAATCCGCTTGAAGTTTTCCCTTCGCAATGCCATAGAAAGAATCATAACTATAACCATATCAAGCCAGTACGTCCAGAGTGGTATGGCTGTGCCTGCTGTCCTCCAAACTTGGCGCGCTTGCTATCTTCTCTAGGAGACTACCTATATTCTGTACGTGACAACACGATCTATTCCCATCTATTTATTGGAGGGAAGACCAAGGTTGAGCTAAATGGTGCAAGCGTAGAGATTACTCAAACCTCTGAGCTGCCGTGGAAGGGGAACGTATCCTATGAGATCCAGCTAGATGCAGCAGCTCGCTTCGGTATAGCAGTTCGCATTCCGAGCTGGTCCGAGCAGGCAAAGATCCTGGTAAACGGCAAGGAAATAGAGCTTGCAGCTATAATGAAGGATGGCTATGCTGTCATCGATAGAGAATGGAGCAATGGAGATACGATCAAGCTGGAGCTGGATCTATCCATTAAACGTATGAAGAGTCATCCGAGCATAAGAGCGAACGCTGGCAAAGTAGCTTTGCAGCGCGGACCGATCGTATATTGCATGGAGGAAGCAGATAATGGCGCAAACTTGCAGCATGTCCGCTTGCCTAAGGACGCAGCGTTAGAGCTAAAGTTCAATGAACAGCTAGCTGGGGGAGTCGTTACGATTGAGGCTGACGGGGTTATTGAAGATATTGAGACATGGAACGATGACCTATATGCAGCGAACGTAGAGCTTCAACATAAGCCTAAGAAGCTAACCTTTATCCCTTACTACACATGGGCCAATCGCGGTGAAGGTGAAATGATGGTTTGGGTTAAGGAATAAGTGCTTTACCAGCTAATGAACAGAGGAATAGCAGGAGAGCATGATCAATTTAGCATACTCTGGCGAATGATAAGCACAACAGAATATAAGCTAACAAAGCGGAAAGCGGCCAGCACCTCCTCGTAGGGACTGGCCGCTTTGCTGTGTCCAGTGATGTACTGTGTAGCGTTATGGTTTACTGATGAAGAAAGTTATGTTAATTTATGTTAATGTATGCAAAGGTTGGTGCTGTTATTAGTAAACTATATTGAAGCTATGAGGAGGTGGGAGGCCGATTGAATGTTACGCTCAATATGGGGATAGGCATTGTCCCGATCATAACTAACGCTCTAGCTTATGCTGGGATTGCTTACTTTGCGTATAAGCAGTATCAGAAGCAAGCATTAAAGCCTAGCGTATGGAAGATGATTATTGTTATGCTTGTTGGATTATTTTCTTTTTCATTTGATTGGTCTATGTCGAATACGATGCTGAGGTTTGCGATATTACCACTAGGTGTGTGGTTAATTTTTCTTGTATGCAGAGGTAACAAGCATAGATGGCAAAAATATCGCTCATTTGCATGGCTGGGTTTTGGAGCGAATTATTTGCTGTTGGCAGCAACGCTGTTATCAATACCGCTTCAGAATGTCCTTTATCCGACGGATAAGCTTTCTACTCATATTGCAAAGGTAAACAACGCATCAATTATTAGGCTTCATCCTTCTGCTGAGGAAGTCTCGTTGAATGTAGAAAGTCTAAAGGAGCAGCTTTCATCAATGCAGGAGGCTCAATTAAAAAGTGATGAGCTGTATGGAAAAATTGTGCTTGAAAGTGACCAGAACAATAGGCAAGAGCAATTCCCTTATTTACTAATAGGCACGGATAGCAAATGGGGCAGTGGTTTATCTACAGTAATCTACGTAGAAATGGATGGAAAAGGAATAATCACTTCTACGCATGATAAGCAGCTATACTATCGCTTTGAGAAATCCTTGCTGCAGGAGGGAATAAGTGATGGATAGAAAGAAGTGGAAGATTACTACTACCGTTGTAATAGCTATTGCGGTACTATTTAGCGCTTATTGGATCATTAGTGCGAAGCCTGGCGCGTTTCATGATGCTACGCAGCTCATAGATAAGATCAATGATGTGTTCCCTCAAGCCCAAGCTAAGGTCATTCAGGATACCATAAAACTGGATGATAAGCACATTGTCGTTCCATTTATATCAGAAAATGATGATTATGGATTAAGCTATTGGGTTTGGAAGCATTACAGTTGGAAGCTTGTTTATGTTAGTACGAGAGGTTTACCTGAGTTATGGAAGCTTGGGAACGATCCTTCAACCTATCATATCGTTTGGAATTTACATCCGGATAGTAACGTTGATAGCCTTCACTTTTATATGGAGAGGCATAGAGGCTATAAGGTATCAAGAGGAATAGAACATTACTATTATCCCAAAATACAGCTTGATGAAGCAGTTTCCTTAGAGGGAAAAACGTATGGTTCGATGAAGCTATGGGATGATTGGTCTGCTACTATTAGAGAGTTAACGAATAATCAAATAAAAAAACCAATATC
>Ga0180216_1001218_pt1 | contig 23538 bp, 24 predicted proteins | sample eDN3rd37CBELigMG_FD_128879 | JGI IMG/M metagenome (GOLD analysis project Ga0180216, IMG submission 128879) | Enriched Miracle-Growth compost microbial communities from Emeryville, California, USA - eDNA 3rd pass 37_C BE-Lig MG (version 2)... ...
TACCGCGCCGCCCCCCTCCGCCGCGTCTGCGTCCACCGCGGTCCCGGCCCCGGCCGCGCAGGTGGACGTGCGCACGCTGGACTTTGATGCTGTGGACGACGCCCAGCTCGCCGAGATGGCGCGGCGGCAGGCCCTGGAAGGTACACAAGCCGAAGCACGTGTAAGGCAAGATGCGCGCCGCGGCGCCTAACCGCCGCTGGCTCTCGGGCGCATATGTTTGGATCTCCCGCTAGCGGTGCACACGCTGGAAGCCAAGACGCGCGCGTTTGACGATGCGACGCAGGCGCAGCGGGCGAGTAACGCGGCCGCCGCACCGAGCGCGGCCGCGCCGCCGGCGCCCAACCTGGACGTGGACAATTTGGACCTGACCGGTTCGTGCTCAGCCATGGGCGATCGCCCGCTACTCAGCGCTGCCTCGCGCTGACGCTGCCGCTCCTTCGTGGTGCGGTGCCGGGGGATGGGCGCAGCGCCGAGCACGCTCGAGTCTGCGCGCGAGATCACGCAGCCCAGCATCCTCCAGTGCCAGCTCAAGGCCTATCAGCTCAAAGGTGCGCAGCTCGGCCTCCCGCGGCAGCGCGCGCCCTTGCCACTCACCCCGCTGCTCAGCGGTGGTCGCGAGGCGTGCGACCGTTGCAGGCCTGCGCTGGCTCAACAACCTCTACGAGCAAGGCATTAACGGCATCCTCGCGGACGAAATGGGCTTGGGCAAGACCGTGCAGTCCATCGCGCTGCTCGCGCACCTGGCCGAGTCGCAGAACATCTGGGGCCCCTTCCTCGTGATCGCGCCAGCGTCCACGCTCCACAACTGGCAGCAAGAGATCACCAAGTTTGTGCCAGCGTTCAAGGTAGGCAAATGGCGAGAGCAGCCGCAGCCGCAGCTTTGCCCACCTTTAACAGCGCGCCCTATGCGTTCCAGGACGCCCGGCTTGCTCTCAGTGCCTGCCGTACTGGGGCAGCCTGAAGGAGCGCCAGGTGCTGCGCAAGTACTGGAACCAGAAGCAGCTCTACGGCCGCGACGCCGCCTTTCACGTCGTGGTGACCAGGTACATTCTCGGCGGGAAACCCCGCCATCACCTGACCGTGCTAACCGTAGGCGCGCGTGTGGGACGCCTTCGTGTGGGCACAGCTACCAACTGGCCATTGCGGACGAGAAGCATTTTCAGCGCATCAAGTGGCAGTACATGGTGCTCGACGAGGCACAGGCACTCAAGGCGTACGCCGCGGCCCTCTTGCCTGGGTGCCGAAACGGTCCGCGGCAGACGTGAACTGAGCATCTCGCCCGCACTCCATGCCGGAGGGCGCATCACCAGGTCGGGGAGCTTGCGGTGGAACGTGCTGCTCAACTTCAACTGCCGCAACCGCCTGCTGCTGACGGGCACGCCCATACAAAACACCATGCAAGAGCTCTGGGCGCTTCTCCACTTCATCATGCCCACGCTGTTCGACTCGCACGCCGAGTTTGCCGAGTGGTTCTCCAAGGACATCGAGAGGTACCGTTCGCGCGCGCCGGACCCGCGAACACTGAAGGGGGCGTGGCCTGATGGCCCCCCCCGCGTAGTCGCTTGCTGCTCCACTGCCAGCCATGCGACGGGCGAGACGGATCGGCTGGACCAGGGCCAGCTGTCGCGCCTGCACATGATCCTGAAGCCGTTCATGCTGCGGCGCGTGAAAAAGGACGTGGAGAACGAGCTGGGCGACAAGGTGCGGCGCCGCGCCGGTGATGCAGTACCCGCCACGGCCTTCTAAGCAAGGTTCGTTCGTGCCGTATGCCCCGGCTCCTGTCGCGTCTCCAGATCGAGGTGGAGATCCCGTGCTACTTGACGGCGCGGCAGCGCCGGATGTACGAAGGCGTCAAGGCCAAGATCAGCGCGGCAGACCTGCTGGGCAAGTCGACCATGTCGGACGACAATGTCAACACGCTCATGAACCTGATCGCGCAGTTCCGCAAGGTGTGCAACCACCCCGAGCTCTTTGAGCGCCGCGACATCACCTCGCCGCTCCAGTGGTTCGACCCCGTGTGGGCGCAGATGGCCGCGGGCGCCGGTCCCGGTGTCGGCGTGGACCCGGTCCCCGTGAGCGCCAACTGCCACAACCCGATCGCGCTGCCGCTCCCGCGCGTCCTGCACGAGCCGCTCGGCGCGCTGCAGGCGTGGGACGCCGCGGGACCGACCGGCGCCGACCGCTGGCGCCTCCTGCACACCGACCTGTCGCTGTGCACGGCGGCTGCGCTCCACGACGCGGCGGCGCCGCTGGGTGCCGCGGCCCGCCTGCTGGGCGTCACGCCCGCGGAGGCGCACGAGCTGGCCACCACCGCCGACGGCCTGCGGCGCTGGCTGCTCGAGCTCCATCTGCAGGACCGGCTGCGCGTGGCGCGCGCCCGCGCGCTCCTTGCGGCCGCGGCTGAGCCGGAGGTCGACGCCGTCGCCGCGCCCGCGGCGCTCGCGGCGCTGCTGCAGCCCGCGCGGGCCGGCCGCATTGTCGACGTGGGCGCGCCCACGGGCGCCGCGGCGCAGGCCGAGGCGGCGGCCACGCCCGCGGCGGCGCTGTCGCCCATGCAGGAGCTCCTCCAGGTGTGGCGGTCGCCGGCGCTGCAGCAGGAGGCCATGCTCGCCGAGCACGTGGTGGCGTGCGTCCTGCCGACGGTGATGGCCGAGCCCGTCCGCGTCGTGTCGAGTAGCCCGTCGGCGATGTGGGCGCAGGAGGACGCGCTACGGGACGTGCCGCACAAGGCCGTCCTGCTGGGCGTGCCGCTGCCGAGCAACGGCGCCCGGACGCCCGCGTTTGGCTTCGGGTGGGCGCCCGCGCAGCCGTGGCGGTCGCAGGTCACGGCGCCGCCGCCGCCGGTGCTGCCGCCGCTGCCGGGCCTGCCGGCGCAGTCCCTGCCCCGCCCGCTGCCGTGCGGCATTGCCCACGAGGCGTTTGGCCGCCGCGGCTACTCGGCCGTCGCCGTACCAGGCACGCACCGGTGACGGGGGATGACAAGGCATGCAGGCCCCGGCTAGGTTCTAACTTTCTTGGGCGGTTTGAGTTGGGGCGCCCGGCGGTCCCAGATCCGGAGCAAATGGTGCTGGACTCGGGCAAGCTGTACGCGCTCGACAAGCTGCTGCCGCGTCTCAAGGCGGAGGGCCACCGCGTGCTCATCTACTGCCAGATGACGCGCATGATCGACATCATGGAGGTGGGGGGGCCCGCGGTGGGCGCGTGTCGACGGGTACACAAGGGCGCTCAGCGAGCTGTTTGTGTGGACGCTCGGGGCTGCCGCGTGGCAGGACTACATGCACTATCGGGGGTACAAGTACCTCCGGCTGGACGGCAGCTCCAAGATCTCGGACCGCCGCGACATGGTGCAGGACTTCCAGAACCGGTGCGGCAAAGCCGGCGGCGCACGTGCAGCAACGCGGCCGCCGCCCCTGGCTCACTCGCCGTGGTCTGTGTCGCGGCGGTGCCCTTGGTGGACAGGCCGGACATCTTTGTGTTCTTGCTCAGCACGCGGGCGGGTGGCCTGGGCATCAACCTCACCGCCGCCGACACCGTCATCTTCTACGAGATGGACTGGAACCCGACCGCGGACCAACAGGTGGACCCCCTTGCGACTTGCCGCGCCGTCCGCGGCGCTTGGCCACACTGCTTGCTCACTCGGGGTGGCGCGCTGTTCACGGTTCGTTGGCGACGGTCGCAGGCCATGGACCGCGTGCACCGGCTCGGCCAGACCAAGCAGGTGACGGTGTACCGGCTGATCACCAAGGCCACGATCGAGGAGCGCATTCTGCTGCGCGCGCAGCAGAAGCACGAGGTGCGCATGCGCGTTGCCGTCGCGGGCGCAGCGCCGAGGCCGGTGCTAACAGACGTGGCGGCGCTGTGTTCCAGCGCGCTTCGCGGCCAGATCCAACGCGTGGTCATCTCTGGCGGCGAGTTCCGCGCCGAGGACTTTAAGAGCTCCCGCGAGATGATGTCGCTGCTCCTGGACGAGGACGAGCTGGAGGAGAAACGTACGTCGGTGGTTGCCATGGACGACCACGGCCATCTCACTCGCTCATCGGGAATGCCGACAGTGCCTCGACCACCGATCGCACGGCTTTTCCACAGTGCGTCAGCAGCAAGCGCTGCGGCAGGAGCAGGAGCGCGAAGCGGCCGAGCGCCAGCGGCTCAAGCAGCTCGCCAAGAAGCAGAACCGCAAGCGCAAGTCGGCACCCGGCGGCGGCGGCTCGGCCACGCCGACGGCGATCGCGACACCCGAGTCGCCGGCCACGCCCGCCCAGGCCGCCAGCGATTCGCAGATGGAGATAGACATCGACTGAGCCCCAGAGCCTAGAGCTGTGTGGGTATGTACAAAGCGGCATGGTCGCGGACGCGCGTGTATAGACGCAACAGGGCCAGTCTGGTTGCATGGTCAACAATGTACAATGTGCGCATATACTACAGTCCCCTTGCTTGCAGACAACGCGGCAGACAACGCGGTGCAGCCTCAGCAGTATGATTGTGCTAGATCGTGCGGTTCTTCGTGGCGGTGTGCCGTGGGCTCACCGCCGTGCTTGCTTCTCCCGGAGCTCGGAGAGCGTGTACATGGCGCCGCCCGCGAGGGTGATGAAGATGCCGGTGGCGTTGAGGAGGGTGACCGGCACGGCGAAAATGATGATCGACAGGCCGATGACCAGGACCTGCTTGACGTTGGCCGCCACGGTCATGGTTAGCGCGGAGGTCTTGCCGTTGGCGGTGAAGGAGACGACGTTGAGGATGAAGGCGGTGATGCCGTTGCCCACGAGGATGTAGAGCACCTGCTGGCGGTCGGCCTCGTCGAGGCGCGCGCGCACCTGGTCCAGCTCGCCGCTCAGGACGGAGATGGCCGACGTCTGCAGGAACGCCAGCAGCGAGAGGCGCCACAGGAGGCTGACCGAGTCCATCTTGAGCGGGCCGACCTGGACGAGGTTGGTGACGACGGTCTTGAGCGCGGCGAGGAGCGTGCCGAGGATGGTGAGCACAAAGCCCATGAAGGTGAAGGAGATGTCGCCGAGCGTGGCGATGGCGACGCCGAGCACCACGGGCACGAGCGACAGGTACGTCTGGTAGCTGTGGGTCTTGCCCTGCATGACGTACGCCAGGCCGACGGCGAAGACGGGCGTGGTCGAGCGCACAATCTGGTGGAACGGCAGCGTCACCATGTTGAGGCTCACGTTGCTGACCGCGATGTTGATCGTGTACAGGAAGCTGAACGCCAGCAGCACGCCGGTCGCCGAGCGGACCGCGCGCTGGGCGCGCCAGCCGTCGCGCGCCAGGGCCAACGCCAGCGCGCCGATGCCCGACGCCAGCGTGTGCACGGCCGTGAGCGCCCACGGGAAGTGGAAGCCCGTCAGCTCGAGCACGGCCTTGTTGTAGAGCGTCAGGCCGACGTTGGCCGCAAAGTACATGAAGAGCCAGAACGCCGACGACAGCAGCGCCTCGCGTGCGGCGGCCGCCTCGGCGAGCGCCGCCGCGGTCCCCGCCGCGCCGGCCTCGGTGGCCTTCTCGCTCTGCGCGAGCGAGAGGTCGCGCGCGTCGCCGCCGCCCAGGCCCAGCAGACGCTGGGCGTCCGCGACCAGCGACCCGACGCCCATGGTGGCGGCCGACACGTGGACGAGCGGCGGTCCAGGCCGGTGCCGCGTGGCCGAGCAGCCCCCCGGCCCCGACCTTTTCCTATTGCCGGACCGGCCGCTGGTGCAGCGGTGTGTCGCCGCCTGCCCGGACGTTGCCGCCGGCTCGTCCGCCGCGTGGGCGGCTTCGCGTGGGCGGCTTCGCGTGGGCCGCTTCGTCGTCCGACCCAGCGCAGCGCACGCCGCTGACTGGCAGCGCCGCGCCCCTTAATTGGCCCCGCCGCCGTCTATCCGCTCTGTCAGAAACCAAGGCTAGACAAAGGATCCTCGCACAAAGTGAGATAAAGCTCGCAATTGCCTTTATCGTGTGGTCGCGGTGTCAGAAACGCCGCTGTCAGAAATCAGCGTTGGACAAAGGGGCGTTAACGGCAGAGGGATGAGGTGGGGCGAGGGACGTGGCTGTGTGGGCACGCTGTCAGGCGTGTGTCAGAATCCGTGACGTCAGCCGGTGGTGGTGCGTGTTCGCTCGTGCGGCCGCCGCGGCCGACGGCGGCGGCTGGCGCACGAAAAGGGACGCAGCGGCCGACGCGGCGGGCGGCGCAGCGGGCGACGCGCGCTGAACGAGGTCGCGGACGCGCGGTGCACAGCCTCCGCTGGACGTGGATGACAGTGACAAGGGGTGGTTGGACGGGGAGCGAGCCGTTGGTGGTGCGTGCCCAGGCATGGGCGGAGGAAGACCGCGACGGCGACGAGGCCGCAAGAAATGGCTGAAGAGGGCCCGAGGGGCGAGGCCAGCTGAAGACGGTGCAGTGCTGGGAGTTGGAGCGAGGAGAGAAAACGCCTGGATGAGAAAAGGATCGTTCTCTGCCACGTCGTACTGGCGGCGCGACGCCGCTGCGCGCTTGCCTGGATGACGCGCGGAAAGGCCCGCAGCGGCGCGGGTAACGGCGAACTGGGCTGCGACACCTGCGAGCACTATAGAGCAGCCACTGAGAGTGGGCGGGCGGATGGTGCTAACGCTCGCTCTGCGCTCGTTTCCGCTCTTTCTTTGAGCCGCCGACGCAGCACGCTCGTCGACCTCGTAGGCTCCTGCAGCCGGAACCCTCGTCGCAACCATGGCGCTCCGCGTGCTCGTCGGGTGCAAGCGCGTCGTCGACTTCAACGTCAAGGTCCGCGTCAAGGCGGACAAGACGGGCGTCGTGACGGAGAACGTCAAGCACTCGATGAACCCGTTCGATGAGATTGCGCTGGAGGAGGCCGTCCGGCTCAAGGAGGCCAAGAAGGCCGCCGAGGTACGGCTGCGCCCTGCACCGCTCGCTCAGCGACGACGCGGAGCTCACGCGGCAGCGACGCCGGCCCCGTTTGGCGCCGGCGCGCGCGCGGCAGGTCATCGCGGTCAGCTGCGGCCCTGCCCAGAGCCAGGAGATCCTGCGCACCGCGCTCGCCATGGGCGCCGACCGCGCCATCCACGTCGAGGTGCCGAACGCCGACCAGCTGCAGCCGCTCGCCGTCGCCAAGCTGCTCAAGGCCGTCGCCGAGAAGGACAAGGCCGACCTGGTCATCCTGGGCAAGCAGGCCATCGACGACGACTCGAACCAGACCGGCCAGATGCTCGCCGGCCTGCTCAACTGGCCGCAGGTGCGCCGCCGCCAGCTGAGGCGGCCTGCCGGTATATGACAGCGGCTCATGCGCCACTAGGCACCTGCCTTTTCTTGTTGCGCGGTCGCGACAGGGCACGTTCGCCTCCAAGGTGACCGTCGACGACGCGGCCAAGAAGGTCACCGTCGTCCGCGAGGTCGACGGCGGTCTGGAGACCGTCGAGGTCAGCACCCCGGCCGTCCTCACCGCGGACCTTCGGTATGACCGCCCGCGCGAAGCAACGGCCATGCCGGAGAGGGTGCTAACCAGGCGCCGGCGAACCCTGCGGCCCGCTGGTGGCGCGCTCAGGCTGAACCAGCCGCGGTACGCCAAGCTGACCGAGATCATGGTATGCCGTCGCGTATTTGGGGCGGGGGCCCTCCGCCGGAGTTGCTGTTAACCGTCCTACGCCTCTGCGCCCTTGGGTGCGCCGCCGTTCACAGAAAGCCAAGAAGAAGCCGATCCAGACCGAGACGCCGCAGTCGCTCGGCGTGGACATCGCCCCGCGCCTGACGTACACCCAGGTCGTGGAGCCGCCCGTCCGCAAGGCCGGCGTCAAGGTCGCCGACGTGGACGACCTCATTGCCAAGCTCAAGGGCGCGGGCGCTTTGTAAATTTGTGCGCACTGTGCACAGAAGAGAACGCGCGCGCGCGCCACCGCGCGGCGCATGCAATGCACTATAAACTGGTCTCACATTTATGCTCAAAGCGCGGCCAGGCCAGTGCGCAGGAGCGGGGAGCGGGCTTACACCGACACGAACGAGGTGTTGCCGCCCACGGTCTCGACGCGGATAAGCGCGCCCGACGCTGGGCGGTCCTTGCCATCGGCCCACGCCAGCACCTGACTGCACGTGCCGCAGGCGCACTGGTGTCGGAGGGCCAGCGGGTGAGCGTGCGAGTGCATGCGGGCCCCCCCCCGCCGTGCACGCTTTGCCGTACGTGGCAATGGCCGAGATCGGCGTCCAGGTGCCAAAGTCGGTGTTGGCGTCGGCAAACTTGCGGTTGGCCGGAGTGTCCAGCATCTTCCTGTGGAAGGCACACGAAGGCAGCGCTCTGAAGCCCCAGGCCGCCTCGCGTTACGCTGGGGCGCGGCCACAGCACGCGCGCGCCTCATCCGCTCCCCCACGTACGGCAGGATGGCAACGACGCCGGCGCCGGCCGGCAGGCCGCTACCCGCAGCGCCGAGCGACTTGGTCAGCTGGTGCACGGCGGCCTTGGCCAGGCCGTAGCCGATCATGCCTATCGGGGCACGCAAGGCAAAACGGAGAGCGGGGTCGCGAGTCAGCGGGGTGCCTCGCCCACCACGCAAAGGCGGCACCGCGGACGTACCCGGCGTGGCATCCGTGGCCGCCGCCGCACCGGTGAGCGTCAGCAGGCCGCCCCTAGTGCACGGAACAAAGGTGAGCCATTCGCGACCGGTGTTAGTCCGCGGAGGACTACGCATCGCTCGTCGCGGCGAACGCTTCCGTACTCGGCCAGGTGGCGCGCGGCGATCTGCGCGGCGATGACCGACGAGTAGACGCTCTGCTTGACCATCAGCTCGGTGTTGGCCAGGAAGTCTGTCCGGGCCCGCATGGCGGCCGCACACGAAGCAGCCTTAGTGGCCGTCGCCGACAGAGCCGGGCGACCGCGCACTGCCGCTTACCAGCCGACGCGGCATTGCCGCCGGCCCAGCCGCCGGCGACACAGAGGATGGCGTTGAGCTTGCCGCCAGCGAGGATCTCGCCGACCGACTTGTCGACCTGCCAGAGCGCGCCGACCAGATCCGCAGGATTCCCTCGGCGTCAGGCCGGCCTCGAGTGCGCGCTGGGCGCCATGCCACGCACCGCCTCGGCCTGCGTGGCCCACGCGTCGTTGAACTGCAGGGTCACATTGTGGTCGGCCTCGGCGTTGGCCACCAGGTCGACCGCGATAACTCGCTGGCCGTCGGGAGCGAACGGCCCGGCCCGATGGTCCCGGGCGGGCGTTCAGGGGAGCCGTCAGCGCGCGTGCAACTACCGTGGCGGCCGGACGCCCGTGCGGCAGCCGGTGCCGTACCCAGGCGTTGGCCTTGAAGGCCGTGACGAGGCCCTTGCCGAGGGCGCCGCTGCCGCCGTACACGAGCGCCGTCTGCGCCATCGTCGCCGTCGTCGCCGTCTGCCGCCGCCGCCGCCGTCGCTGACGCGCTGCTGACGCTTTGGAGGGTAAACTACTTTGGGGGGAACAGATGACGTCATCACAGGCGCGTCGCAGGCGGCGGGCGGGACAAGCGGACGCACCATCGAGCAGCCGCCAACGCGGCGTTGAGGCAGGGCGAGCGGGTGGCTGTAAAGGGCGCCGACCGCAGCGGAAGGGCGCGTAGTTCGGGCGGCTGCACGCTGGTCTAGCTGGTTTGGTTGGCCTAAGCAACTGAGAGGGACACACCCGCTGAGGTCCAGCCACCTCGACGTCAGCCATGGCGGCGGGGCGCTGGTCGGCCGGCGCCATGGCGGCCCAGCGGAACGGCCGCCTTGGCTTGCTGACGGCCACGCCGCCGACGGCAGCGGCGACCGACTCCAGCACGGCGGTCACCGACGACGTGTTGCTCGAGCCGTTCCACTACCTGTGCGCCCACCCGGGCAAGAACATTCGGTCGCAGCTGATCGAGGCGTTCAACCACTGGCTCCACGTGCCGCAAGACAAGCTGGACATTATCAAGGACGCCATCGAGATGCTCCACACCTCCAGCCTCCTGTGCGTTCGCTGGCGGAGCTGGGGGCGCGCTGCCGGGCCGAGCCGCTGACGCGACCGGAAGCTCGGTGGCGCCGCCCCGGACCCACAGGATCGACGACATTCAGGATGACTCGAAGCTGCGGCGCGGAATACCGGGTACGCATTCTCTGGCCCGACATGTGCGGTCGCAACCCCCCCGCTGACAAGCTTGTGCGCCCGGGGGTCGGTGGTGCACGCCCGCCAGTGGCCCACCACATCTACGGCACGGCGCTTACCATCAACTGCGCCAACTTTGTCTACTTCCTGGCCCTGGAGAAACTCATGCAGCTCCAGCTGCCCGAGGTCGTGGAAGTCTATGCCTGTACGGTCCGCCGGGCGCCTGGAGCGGCGGCGCATATGCCGTCTCTAACAGCGCGCCGACACCCCGCCCACGGCATTGGCGGATGCAGCCGAGCTGTGCAACTTGCACCGGGGGCAAGGCATGGACCTGTACTGGCGGGAGACCAACACCTGCCCCACCGAGGAGGAGTACCTGCAGATGATTGATTTCAGTGCGTCACATCGGAACTGGGTCATGGCGGAGGCGGCGGGACCTCACCACGGCCGCCTTTCACGTGCCACGGCGTCGGCCCCCTTAGAAACGGGCGGCCTCATTCGGCTGGCCGTCAAACTGATGCAGGCGGCCAGTAGCGTCAAGGACCTGTACGCAGCCTGCCGCCCGGGGCGCAGCCAAGGCAATCTGTACTGACTGTCGATCGCTACCGCACCGACTATAGGCTCCCGCAGCGACTTCCGGGCACTAGTGTACGCCTTTGGCGTGCATTTCCAGGTGCGCGACGACTACATCAACCTGAGCTCGACCGAGGTGCGCAGTCAGCCACGCAGACGCCAGCGCTCCGCTCCACTAACAGCACACCTGCTTGGTTGGATGCGCGCTCGCTGCGGCAGTACATGACGAACAAAGGTTTTTGCGAGGACATCACCGAGGGCAAGTTCTCCTTCCCAATTATCCACGCCGTGCGGTCGCAGCCCGGCAACCACCAGCTGCTCAGTACGACTCACGGAGCGTATGGAGCGCATGTTACGTGCGCCCTGCTAATGACGGTCAACATCCTGTGCAAGCATCCTGGGCGCGCCAGACATCCTCAAGCAAAAGACGGAGAACGTCGAGATTGTGACGTACGCCGTCAAGATCATCCGCGAGGCCGGCTCGATGGACTACACGGTCGAGTTTCTGCGCAAGGTGGAAGCGCAGGCGCGGGCCGAGATCGAGCGGCTCGGGGGCAACGCGGTCGTGTCCAAGATTCTGGACACCCTCGCCGAAGTGTACACCAAACCGGCAAGTCAAGCCGCATAGACGCCACCCACCGCACCCCCAATGCACTTCATCTTCTGTACAGATCCTTTTTCCAATGCAGTTCCAGCGTGCGAGCAGGCCATGCCAGCATTGCCGGTGTGCGAGTGCGAGCGATGCCCAATGGCCGCTGACGCCACCTGATGACGTCATCTGACCGTTACAAACCGCTTTCCCGATTTGGCAAGTGGCGTCCACCACGATAACGGCGCTTTGAAAGCGAATGGGACTGTGATCACAAGATCCGTTTTAGTGGCGGCGACGCGCAGAAGAGGAAAAACGGACGACGAGGACGAGGACGAGGAGGACGAGGACGAGGACGCGGCGGAGGACGACGAGGAGGACGAGGACGCGGCGGCGGAGGAGGACGACGTGGAGGACGCGGCGGAGGACGAGAGGACGCGGCGGAGGACGAGGACGACGAGGACGCGGCGGAGGACAAGTAGGACGAGGACGAGGACGAGGACGAGGAGGACGACGAGGAGGACGACAAGGAGGACAAGTAGGACGAGGACGACGAGGAGGACGACGAGGACGACGAGGACGACGAGGACGACGAGGACGAGGAGGACGACAAGGAGGACAAGTAGGACGAGGACGACGAGGACACGCGGAGGACGAGGAAGAGTTACGCTGCGGATATCAAGAAGAGAGGGTGTCGACAACGACGACCGCCACGCGGCGCGCGTCACTGTTGGTTCCACGCTAAAGACGACGATAGCAGGGCAGATAACACCAGCACCAGTGCAGTGGACGCTGTGACGAACCAACGTGGACAACGACGGTACGGGACACGCCGCGTCACTAAAAACAAGAGCAGCCCACCATGGCATCGGCGTGGCCGACCGCGGCGCCGCCGTCATGGGCGACGCCCGCACCCTCAGCGCCGACCGGAGCGGCTGGAACGTCGTCGCTGCTGTCGGGGCCCCGGCGGGTGACGATGGCGCCGGCGCAGCAGCGGCGCGGTGGCGCGGTCGCGCGGACGACTCGCACGAGCGCGCGGCCGTCGGTGGCCCCCGCGCGGGCGCCGTCGGCGCTGCCGCGGCAGTCGCTGGCGCCGGCGCGGGCGCAGTCCATGCTGGCCCGGCAGTCGCTGGCGCCGGCGCGGGCGCAGGCCGCTTCCGGCGGCGGCGCCGTGCCGCGCCCGTCGCTGGCGCCGTCGCGGGCCGCGCCGCGGCTGTCGATTCTGCCGGCGCCCGTGCGCCGTCGCGACACCGTCGCCGCCCCAGCGCCGCCGACCACCCGGCGGGCGGCGACGACCGCCAGCGGCGGCGGCGGCGCCTCGTTCCTCAGGTAAGGCGCGCGCGCAAAGTATCTGCTCCGTTCCGTGATGCAATTGTGCTGACCCGTCCATGCTCGTTGGGCGTACTTGCGCTTCCCAGGCCGACGGCGGCGTCGCTGGCTCGCAGCGCGGAGGGCGCCGCCCGGCGTGCAGCCGCTGAGCAGGCGCTGCGGGCGAGCGCGGCCGGCTCGCTGCGCGCGGCGCCCGCTCGCCCCGTGGCAGTGCGCCGTGCGTCGATCGCGCCGCGCGCGTCGTTGGCGCCTACACGGGCAGCGACCACCGCAGCCCCGACCAAACGCACCAACGACGAGGTGGACGGCATGGAGGTTCGCCCCCGGCTGGGCGGGGCGCGACGCACCAGCCCGTCCCTGTGGATAACCTTCGATAGCGTTTCCTGCATGCAAGCTGTTCGTTTCCCCGACGCAGGAGGACTTTGAGGAAGACGAGGCGAGCCGCATGGCCATCCTCACGGCCACTTCCAACGAGGACATCCTCGAGCGCACGACCGCGCTGATGATGAGCCGGCGACGCACGCTGGCGGCCTCGGCCGCGCAGGCCGACGACGGCCTCGGGCGGCTGTCGGTGGCGCCGAGCGCCGGCGCGGGCCGCGTGTCCAAGCGCCTGCGGTTCACGAGCGACGACGCCACCGAGGCCGGCACCGACACCACGGCGGCCGAGGTGCGACGGGCAGGGGAGTCAGGCGCGTGGCGGGAGCGGAAGCACCGGCGCTCACGCGTTGTTGTGCACCGGCATCGTCCTATGCTGCCTGGCAGGCTGCGTCGCCGCCGCGCCCCGCCCGCCGGTACACGATGGCTAAGCTCGAGCGCGGCCTCGACCAGCTGTTTGACCGGCAGAGCATGGCGCCCAGCGCCGCCCCGATGGGCGGCAACGCCGCCGCGGCCATCGGCGTGCGCCCGTTCACGCCGCTACGGCCGCACGCGCACTCGGTCGCCGCCCGCCGCCAGCGCATGGAGTCGGCGCGGCGCATTGGCGAGGTGCTGGCCGAACTGCAGGAGGCGTCACCAGAGACCGCCAAGGACAAGCCGTACGACAAGCGCGTCCCGAACAGATGGAGCCGTTGCCCCGGGCTAATCGCCATCATTTATCTTTTATTTTCTGGCAGCCGCCGCCTTTGCCAGGTACATGGAGCTGCTGGCGCCGCGGCAGCCAGCCGTCCCCGTGACGCCCAAGACAGTGTCGCTGCTGCGCAAGTCGCCGCGGCTGTCGGCGCGCGCCGCCGCGGCGATGGTGGAGGACGGCGACGAAGACGCGGTCGCGCACACCGCCCCGCTCGTGGACGACGCCTCCGCGGCCGACGAGCCGGCGCCGCGGGGCGCGGGCGGCCACCCGGCGACGTCAGTCAACTCGCTCCTGCAGGAGCTCACGACACTGTCGCAGCTCGAGCAGCAGCTGGAGAACGAGCTGACCGTGGAGCTGGGCGGGCAGGGCGCGCTCCCAAAGGCGCGCGCCACGCCGGCGCCCGTCCGGTGCTCGCCGCGGCTCAACAAACTGTGCCCCGACGACGGCGCCAAGGAGAACCGCAGCAGCGTGCTGCCGGCGGCGGACGAGTACGTTTCGTACGCGCTTCTCTTGTACAAGCGATCCAGCTCGGTTCGCTGACATGGGCTTGCCCTGCGATGCGCACCGCCTGACGGCCTCGCAGGACGCCGCTCAAGGGCCTCGCGGACATGGCCATGCGCTCGCTGTCGCTGGCGGGCGTGCGCACGCCACTAGCCGCGGTGCAGCCGACCGTGGCCAAGGCCGTCGCCGCGCCCGTGAAGCGGCGCTCCACCGGCCGGCTGAGCATGCCGGGTGCCCCGCTCGCTCAGCCGTAGAGGGGGCGGTGGGGCCGCCGTGCCGCCCTCCCCGCGCAATGTACAACAGGTTTGCCGTGCGCATGCGATAGCGTCGTGTTGTTGGATTTAGCAGCTGTACAAAGAGGGATGAATACAACGTTATGTGCTGTCTAGTCGTCGCGCGGCCGCTTCGACGCGGCGCCGCCGTCGCCCGGTGCGCCGGGCCGCTTGACCGTGGCCGGGGCCATCGACAGCTTCAGCTGCGTGGGCGCAACCGCACGGGCAGTGGAGACGACAGTCGCTCATACCGGTTAGCGCATCGGCCCCCCGGCCGCGCACGACCGCCTGCGCACGCTACCTTTTCCCGCTGCTCCGGAATGGCCTGCGGCGCCGCCGGGCCGCGGGACAACGTGCCGCCGGCGGGGTGAGGGCTCGGCGCCGTCGGGGGCGGCGGCGGCGGGACGGCGATGCCGCTGAATGCCATCGCGCATGAAGAAGCACATCGGCGCTTAGTCACATGCATTCCTGAGCGAGCTGGGCACACGAAGACGAACGCGTACGCCTTGTTGCCTTGGGAGAGCACGACGAAGGCGCTGCCGGTGGCCTTTTGGCGCTCCTGCATCGCTTGCAGGGTGCCCAGCGGCGTGTCGGTGGAGGACGCCTTCTGCAGGAGGAGCTCCTCCTCCAGCTTCTTGAGCTTCTTCTCCGTCTTGTTCTTGCCGGACCGCTTGCCGTGGAAGTAGTGCGACAGTTGCTTGAACGCCTGCGGCAACCACCGCCCTTTGGTCGAGTGAGGCCACCGAGTATGTCAGCATGCGTCTCGGTCGAACAGAGCTGCGGCCAGGCACGGACCTCCTTGGGGGTCAGGTTGCGGCCAAACTCGTCGACGTAGGTGATGTTGACGTCCGGCTTGTAGTTCTCGAACCGCTTCATAATCTCGCGCTCCGACATGCCGGCCGTGGACGACTTGGCCTGCTGTGCAGCACCGGCACCCCCGCCAGGAAAACCAGCCTTTCTCGCCAGTTAGACTTGCCCGCCGCCGCTGCTGCCGCCCACCGCACGTTTCCGGCGGCCGTGCCTTTTCGGGATCCTTTTGGCTCTTGTCGCGCGTCAGGGACCGCGCCTTCTGCTCGGCCAGCCACCGCAAGCGGTCCCGCTGGTCCTTTTCCTTCTTGAGCTGCTCCTCCGTGGCCCGCTCGATCATGCCCTTGGACTTGAGCAGCGCCAGCGTGGCGGCAAGGCCCTTGCCCACCAGCGGCTCGTCCATCACGGCCTGGCCGTCGCCGATCAAGGCGGCACGTAACGTGCAAAACGCTTAGGGCAACGGCCTCCGCGACGCACCGAACCGCCGGAGCGCCCACGCACCGTCTCTTCGGCACCGCTCGCGGTGCCCGCGCTGCCGGCGTGTGGCGACCCGGGCGCGCTTTCGCTGCCGTGGCTAACGTGGTCGGCGTGCATGGCCGCCTCGTCGTCCTCCGCCTCGTCGTCCGACATGGACGCGCCGTGCATCTCCTTCAGCTCCGCCAGCAGGGCCGACAGCGCTGCGCGGCCGCCACACCAGGAAGGCGACGGCACACGGGTCAGCCTCAGCTGGTCCGCGTGCGGCAGGCAACGGCGCTGACGCCGTACGCTTGACGACGGGCTCCGAGTCGTCGACGACCGGCGGCGCCGCTGCGGCGGACGGCGTCACGCCAATCTTGCGCACAAACTCGGTCGCTTCGGAGAGCACGATGCGGCCGTCGTCCTGCGGCTGCGGGTTCGCGGCGGCCTCCTCCTCTTGCTGCCGCTGCTGCATGCGCGACTCGCGCGCTGCGGACGCGTGTGCAGTAAACCGCACAGGCACTGTGCGCGTTAGTAGGTGTGCAGGATGGGGCGGCAGCGGTGGCGGGCGACGCACCTTGCTCGGCAATCTGCGCCAGGTTCATCTTGGTGGCGACGCGGCGCGTCCGAGCCAGCGCGGCCTAGGCATCACGCGCAGTGTGCGGCCGGCGGAGCAGGTCTACGCAGCTGCGTGAGCCATCGTCGCCATCACCCCGTTTCCGCGGGGGCTGGCGACGCACCTGGAGGTCCTCGTCGTCCACAAAGTTGGCGTCCGGCGCAATCGGCTTGAGCACGGGCGCCTTGGGCTTGGTCAGCTCGGCCATGTCGACGTCCATGGCCTGGCGTTGCTTCCGCAGCCATTAACAACGGCCCCGATGAGCGGCGATTCAGACGCCTAGCTAGGGCGCGCGCCGACGCATACCGCGCCGTCCGTTGCCGAGCCTTCGCCGGCGGGACCGCTCGCCGGCTCCTCCAGGGCGGTCAGGCCGAGCAGCTCGGACGTGCTCGCCTTGCTGCGCACCTTCTTGACTTTCTGCGCAGCGGCGGACGCGTTAAATGGCGAGCCATGGGGCGGCATGCGCTGTAAGCACTTGAGCGCGGGCAGTTTCGGTGACGGACGCGGCCGCGACCAACCTTGGTGGTCTTTCGGAACTTGACCATCTCCTCTTCCGTGTACCGCTCCTGGATTTCGCGCATTTCTATCCACGCGCCGCCCGCCATGGGAACGGCGCACGGACTAAAATGAGCGTCGCGCAGCGCCGACCGCCGCGTACGTCTCGCCTTGTGGCGTACTGTCCATCTCCAGCGAGACGGCGTTGCCCCGCAGCCGCTCCGAGATGCTCGCGCCCGCCGCCGCCGTATCGGCTGGGCGCGGCGCCTGGGCTTCGGAGCCAATCGTAAACACCTGGCAGCGCCAACCGATCCGGCGGCAGCACCGCCGGCGTTAGGCAGACCGAGGGGCCACCCAGCACCGTTGGCTCGGTGCGCACCTTTTCTTCCTGCCGCTCGTCGTATTGGGAGAGAATCGACCGGGGCTTTGGTTCTGTGATGTGGCGCGAACCGCGGCGCACGACGCCAGCCAGCGGGCCGTCAGCGCCAGTTCTGCCGGCAAGCACCTGCGGGTGCCTCCTTTCGTACGTCCGTCGGGCCCAAACTCCTCGTCGTCGTACGCGCGGTACGCCACGCCGCCGCGGCGCTTGTTCTCCAGGTTCTGCTCCAGCTTTTGCTTCTCCAGCAGCTCCGCGTTCACCAGCTCGTCGTCCTCTGTCGACGCCATCAGCGACGCCGGAGCGCCGAACCGTGTCAGTGCCCGCCGGCGCCCCTCCCGTGGCGCGCGCCGCCGCCGGGCACCGCACCGTCGTCGTCCAGGATGCGCTTGTCCTTGAGCGTGAGCACGCGCTCCTCGCCAAACTGAAAGTCGTCCATACTGTGCCGCACTTTAAGGCCGCGCAGGTCCTCCTCCGTGTACTTGGTGCCAGAGGTGTCCTTTGGCTTTGCCGCCGCCGCCGCCGCTACCGCTGGCGCCGGCACTGGCGCGGGCGACCTGAAGGGGGGCAGAACAGGAGCGCAACGACCAAGCGTGTCAGCTCCAAGGAGCACACGTCAGGCGGCGCGCGCCGAATCACGCCGGCACCTACCTTTGGCGCACGCGTGCAATCCAGCCGGCCGCCGACTCGGTGTCCTCCTCTTCGGCCATCTGCTCCGCAATGCTCTTGCCGACCAGCTTGGCCTCGCGCATGCGCTTCTCGCGCATCCTGCCGTGCAAAACACCCCGGCAGACCCGCCGTGCCGGTCGTTAGGGTCGCAGGCGTGCTCGCCTCGCATCATGAAACGGTGCCGTACTTGGCGAGCTTCTCGCGCAGGGCCTCCTGCTCGGCCTTCTTCCGCATCTCCTCCTTGTGGGCCGCATAGTTGTCCTCCGCCGCCTTCGCGGCCGAGTCCGTGGTGCCGACCTCGAGCGGCTTGAGGCCGAGCTTGGCGCGGAGTTTGCTGCGGGTGGTCCCCGCTTCCCTCAGCCAACGAACGCTCCGCCCGTCAGCGCCCCGCGCTGTGCCGCTCCAGCGCGCGGCTGGGGGCGCCCGACGTACTTGGTCTCCTCGACGCTGAGGACGACCTCGTCCGCCATGCTTGCGGCGGCTATCGGCGTCCGGCGACGCCGGCGCGGCCCTTCGAAAACGCGCGTGCACGCGAACGGCCGGTGTTTCCAGTAATTTTGCGGCTCCTTCGCCAGCTAATCGCCGCGTAGCCCCCGCGGCCACGGTGCCGCTCACGCGGTCCAGCCTTGCCCGTTGCGCCCCGAGCTGCGCTTTGCGTCGTGCCCGCTTTCGCTACCGCCGGTGACAACCGTGTCAGCGCCGCCCCGGCGTGCCCTCTGCGGCCTGCGGCGTCCTCTGCGCCCTCTTGGTGGTTCTCTGCCGCTGGCGGCGTCTGCTTCAGCGGCGTCCGCGGCGTCCTCCTCCGCGGCGTCCTCGTCCGCGCCGTCGTCCGCGTACGCGTCCTCTGCCGTCGTCCACGTGGCCAAATATGACGTCATTGATTGGAGGGGCAGCGGCTGGCGGACGAGCGCGCGGCCACCTGCCTCTCGGCACATGCCGGTACTCAGATCGGGCCCACCTAAGAATCCACGGCACGTGCGCAGCGCACGCTTCGCGGGCGCACGCAGGTGGTGCGTCGCAAACGCGTACATGCATTATATCATTCTGGCTGGCTATAGATTGCATGGTGTGTACAATGAATACTATCAATGTTATGGCACATGTGACCAAGCCCGCCGTGCCAGCGGCGTGGGCATCACCAGGACGCGCAGGCAGCCGGCGAGGCGCGTGGGCGCGAGCTTTACAGGGATATATGCATGCAGCTCAGACCACCTGCTCGAGGTCCTTGCTTGCTTCGCCGTTGGCGATCAACGAGCTGCTCTCCACGGCGGCGGGCGGCGCCTTGGACGACGCATCGTCGTCTGCGTCCTTGGCCACCTTGTCCAGCTCGTGGCTCGGCGCGTCGCCCTCGGCGGCGGCGGCGGCCTCGAGCGTGGCCCGCCGCTTCTTGTGGACGATGCGCGTGCCGATCGGCCCGGCGATGCTGAAAAATATGACGTTCATGAACACGACAAACTCGACGACGGCGAGGATCGCGAGGTTGCCCGTGGCCTCGTAGGCGAGGATGCCGTAGAGCACGGCGCCCGTGCCGACGGGGCCGAACACGCCGGCAAAGATGGCGTCGTGCCACGACGCGTACTCGGGCACGAAGTACTTGACGGCGAGCGTCGCCGGCACCCGGCGCAGGACAAAGACCGCGACGGACAGGCCGATCAGCCGGCCGACGCCGAGCTGGCCAAAGGTGTCCCAGGGCAGCGTCGCGCCAAAGACGACGAAAAAGGTGGCCATGCACAGGATGTCGGCGGCGTCCTGGACGTTGGCCTCGCTGTTGCGGTCCTCGGCCTTCTCGTGGTTGGCCAGCACCACCGAGGCGACAAAGACCATGAGGAACGCGTTGGTCTTGAGCAGCTCGCCGACGCCCAGCAGGCCGATCGACAGCACGACGCTGAAGGCGAGGTACGACTGGCGGTCAAAGAGGCGGTACTCCTCGGACCACAGCAGCAGCTTGAGCGCGCCCCAGCCGAGCACGGCGCCCAGAACGATCGACAGCAACACGCCGTAGATCCAGATGTCGTAAAACCACCGGCCGATGGCGGGCCCGGGCTCCAGCGTGAGGAAGAGGATGCCGAGGTACACGAGCGGGTACGCCGTGCCGTCGTTCATGCCGCTCTCGGCCATGAGCAGCTCGCGCAGCGGCAGCGGGATCCGCTCCTCGGCGAGGCGGCCGCGGAGCACCGTGGCGGCGAGCACGGGGTCCGTCGGCGCGAAGCACGCGCCGATCACAAAGGCCTCCCACGTGCCGATGCCGGGCAGGCACGCGAGCACAAAGCCCGAGCTGATGGTCCACATGGCGAGGGTGACCGGCCCGAGCATCAGGGCCAGCTGGCGCCAGTGCCGGCGGAGGTACTTGGGCGGGAGCGCGAGCGCGGTGGCCATGAGCTGCACGACGATGACGACGCGGACGATTTCGGAGAGCACCTTGGGGATGAGGAAGGTGTCCTCGACGGACGGGATGTACTCGCCGGCGGGGATGCCGACCACGAGGCCGAGCAGCGTGGCCTGCAGCGCCGGCGACAGCATGGCGTACTCGGTGAGCGGCCTGCCGAGCGAGCCGCCGATGACCACGCACGCCGCCACGACGACGAAGCCGATGTAGAGCGCGTTCGGCTGCAGGCCGTCGGTGGCGCCCGGCAGGTGCGGGTGGGCGTCCGCCATGGTCGGCCGGCGTCCACGCGGCAGGCTGGCCGCCACGTCGCCCTTTTCGCGCCAAAAATAAGAACTGCGTTGCCAACCCGGATGCTAACCCGGATGCTGTCCGCTGATTGGGTATTGGTGGTGGTCTATTGACGCTAAAGGGACCTCGAGCCTCCTGCGCCACAGACCACGAGGTATTCCGTCGACCAGCTGGTAGGTATGCGCGGCATGGAGTGGTGAGCGCGCAGAGCGCGTGTACATCGAGCAGAGCAGCCGCCTACACCAGGTGGTCCGCGATGGCCTGGCCCCCGCGAGCCGCGTCGGCCGCGCCGGTGGCGGATGGCGAGCGGCTGCTGGGGCTCGAGCCCATGGTGTCGGTGCTGGTGGGGCCGCTGCCGTCGCTGCCGCCGGCGCTGCTGGAGGCGGGCTCGTCCGATTCGGAGGGGGGCTTGTCGTCCTCGCGGGAGCGGTGCACCGAGGCGGGCGGCTGCCCGGCGGCGGCGGCCGCGGCGAGCTCGGCCGCGTGGCGCCGCGCCTCCGCCTTGGCGAGCAGGCGCGACCCGAGCGGGCCGGCGATGCTGAAGAGCGCCACGTTCATGAGCACCACAAACTCGACGACGCCGAGGATGAGGATGTTGCTGGTCGCCTCGTAGGCCAGGATGCCGTAGAGCACGGCGGCGGTGCCGATCGGCCCGAACACGCCCGCGAAGGCGGCCTCGGCCCACGTGCGGTAGTCGCGCACGAGCGGCTTGAACAGCAGCGCGGCGGGCAGGCGCCGGAGGAAGAAGAGCGCGAACGAGAGGACGACGAGCCGCCACGCGCCCAGCTCGCCCCACGTCTCCCACGGCAGCGTGGCGCCGAACGCCAGGAAGAAAGCCGCGAGGCTGAAGATATCCGCGGCGTCCTGCACCTTGGCCTCCGTATTGCGGTCCTCGGTGCGCTCGTGGTTGGAGAGCACGACGGACGCGAGAAAGATCATCAGGAACGGGTTGGTCCGCAGCAGCTCGGCGAAGCCCAGCAGGCCGATGGAGAGCACGACGCTGAAGGCGAGGTACGACTGGCGGTCGTACAGCTCGCGCTTCTCGGACCACAGCAGCAGCTGGAGCGCGGCCCAGCCGAGCGCGGCGCCCAGAACGATCGACAGCAGCACGCCGTACGCCCAGATGTCGTAGAACCACCGCGCCACCGCGGTGCCCGCGGGCAGCTTCAGAAAGAAGATGCCCAGGTAGACTAGCGGGTAGGCGGTGCCGTCGTTGAGGCCGCTCTCCGCCATGAGCAGGTCGCGCAGGTGCAGCGGGATGCGCTCCTCGGCGACGCGGCCGCGCAGCACCGACGCCGCGAGCACGGGGTCCGTCGGCGCGAAGCACGCGCCGATCACGAACGCCTCCCACACGCCAACGCTCGGCACCGTGGCCAGCACCAGCGCCGCGCTGACGACCCACATGGCCAGGCCGATCGGCATGAGCTGCACGAGCAGCGGGCGCCAGTGCCGCCGGAGGTACCGCCGGGGCAGCGCGAGCGCGGTGGCCATGAGCTGGACGGCGATGACGACGCGCACGATCTCGGCGAGCACCTTGGGAATCAGCACGTCGAACTCGACCGATGGGATGAACTCGCCGGCGGGCACGCCCACGGCGAGGCCGAGCGCGGTGGCCTGCAGCGCCGGCGACAGCAGCAGGTAGTCCTTGAGCGGGCGGCCGAGCGAGCCGCCGATAATGACCAGGCCGCCGACGGCCACGAAGCCAATGTAGAGCGTCTGCGGCGCGAGGCCGTCGCTCAGGCCGGGCAAGCCGGGCGGGCCCTCCATGGTCGCCGCCGTGGCAGCGCCATCGGGCCGGCGGGAGCGTGAGCGTGGGCGGTAGCAGCGGGCGGCAGCAGCAGCGCCCCGGCGATAGCGGCGTCGGCGGCGCAACAGCAGCAGCAGGGTGTGCCGTGCGCGCCGCAGCGGCGGCCCGGCAGCACGGGGTCGGCCGGGGTGCGCCATAATGACGTCCAGGCTGGTCCAGTCACCAGAGCGAAGCTAGAACGGCTTCATCCCAGCGCCGTACGCGAGGGGGTTTCCCCCGCGTGGACCCCACCATTGTCGACCCGGCAATGCGCCGTCCCGCGCGCGACCCGGCACTAGATGATTGCAGTACGCGGGCGCAAGCGTCATAGCACGGGCGCAAACAAGCTCGTGCGCCCGGCGCCCGACACGACGACCAGCGATGCCAGCGCGGAGAACACGCCGAGTACGCGGCACAGAGATCATAACAACGTGCGCCAGCGACGTCTGCGACAGCACCGGCCGCCGCCAGCGCCGCCGCCAGCGCCGCCGCCAGCGCCTCTGCGACAGGCAACGGCAGCGGCGGCCGCAGCGGCCGCCGCCGTCCGCCCGTCGGCCCGCTGCCATTCGTCCACGTGGCCAAATATGACGTCATCGACGGCAAGGCGGCAAAACCGCGGACGCCGCAGCGGACGCGGACGCGGACGAGGACGCCAGACGAGCAAAGATCTACCCGACTGACGGGCTGTGCATGGAGCTAGCGACGCGTGAACGGACAAGATCTACAAGACTGACGGGGTGTGCATGGAGTTAGCGACGCGTGCACGGACCCTCAAACGACTTTTCCGTCGGTCACCGGCCAGCTGAGCAAGCGGACCACCCATCTGTGCCATACGACTCGGTCTGTGCTGCGCGTCCCGCGCCTGCGCCTGGCCGTTCCGCCTGCGCGCGACACGCAAGGTCAAGAACTCCCTACAGACGGACTCACACAGGCGCTCGTCGTCGCCGCGTGGGCGCAGCCGCCCGGTCCACCATGGCGGGCGACGCCGAGTCGGTCGTGTCGATGCCGCAGCTGCCCTCCGGCACCGGCACCGGCGGCGCCGACGAGCGGGCGGCGCTCACCCCCAGTTACACGGCCGATCGTGGCGATGCCGACGCGGCGGCGCCGGCGGACGCCCGTGGCGGCTGCGGCAGCCTTTTTCGGCCGCCGCCGGGCGCCGATCTGCCGACCAAAATGGTCGCCGCGTACGGCGTCGGCTGCTTCACCATGTCCATGCTCGTGGACCTGCCCAGTTTCTACTACAGTCCGTTCCTGCTCGAGGTCGCGCTGATGGA
>Ga0180216_1001219_pt1 | contig 23536 bp, 21 predicted proteins | sample eDN3rd37CBELigMG_FD_128879 | JGI IMG/M metagenome (GOLD analysis project Ga0180216, IMG submission 128879) | Enriched Miracle-Growth compost microbial communities from Emeryville, California, USA - eDNA 3rd pass 37_C BE-Lig MG (version 2)... ...
CACAATACATGGGTATCGCCGGCCTTGATGAGCACCGAGCCTTCGGCATGCCGCGTGTATCCGGTGATGATGGACAAAGGCCTTAGCTGGGCCGGCCGGCGCCCGGAAGGCCTGGCCGGAAGACTGCCTGGAATGATAGGCTCGGACAAGAAACACCTCTTTGAAATGATGACCGATTTTCTTTACGCCGCCGCAATGGCGTGGGATGCTTGCGCCGCCCCAATGGCATCGGCGCAACGCGGCAAAGAGGGATTTTCTCATGCCCGGCGTGCCATGGGCCACGGGTCGCCCGCAAGAGGTCGGCGGCCCGCTGCCCCGTAGACCCTCCGCAGCGGACTACGCGCGGCTGGCCGCCCATGGCCGGCATCTGCCGCAAGCCGCCCGCACGAACCCGGAGCGAACAGCCCGGATGATAACCGCCCGAAGCTTGCCGGCCGCAGCCAATCGGCCGCCCCTGCTGGCTGCGTCTAGCCAGCCCTGCTTAGTCGGCCGCGCCTAGCCGGCCGCGCCTAGCCGGCCGCGGCTCCGCTCACGCCCGCCAGGCGCCTCGTCGCGCGGAGGGGGCTGTGGGCCAACCGCTGGATTTTCCTCTCCTGCCGTCATCCATCCTACAATAAGGGTTCTATAACACTGTATGGGAATCGTTACATGATACGCAGCATGACCGCCTTTGGCAGCGCCCGGTCTGAATCGGCGCACGGCGCCGTCACCGTGGAATTGCGTAGCGTCAACAGCCGGTTCCTGGACATCAATTTCCGGCTGCCCGAAGACCTGCGCATGGTGGAAGGGCCGCTGCGCGAACTGCTGGGGCAAAGCCTGAGGCGGGGCAAGATAGACGTCCGCCTCAATTATGCGCGCACAGCGGGCCGCGCCAGGCCGGCCCTGGACGAAGGCCTTCTGACCTGGGCGGCCGCCCAACTGGAAGCGGCGCGGCGCATCATTCCCGATATGACGGCGCCGCGCCTGGGCGACCTGCTGGCCCTGGCCGGCAATGCCGAGGCGGGCGGGCTGGACGCCGAAGCCTGGCCGGCGATGTGCATGGACGCCGCCCAACTGGCGCTGGATGAGCTCCAGGCGGCGCGTGAGCGCGAGGGCCGGCGGCTGGCCGACATGATGCTGGAATGCGCGCGCGGCGTCGACCGGATCGTCAGCAGCGTCGAACAGGATCTGCCCGCGCTGCAGGCGGATCATCAGGAAAAAATAGCCGCCAAGCTGCGCGAAGCCCTTGCGGCGGCCAGCCCGGAAGGCTATGCGCATATCAGCGGCCCCGAGCTGTCCGCCCGCATCGCGCAAGAAGCGTCGCTATTCGCCCTGCGCATCGACGTAGCCGAAGAGCTGTCGCGCTTGCGTTCACATATTGCAGAGCTCCAGCACCTGCTCGGCGAAGACCGCCAAGCGCCCGCTTCGGCAGGCAAGAAAGGCGGCGGCAGCGCCGGCAAGCGGCTGGATTTCCTGTTTCAGGAAATGAACCGCGAAGCCAACACGCTGGGCTCCAAAGCCGGCGCGCTCAGCGTCACCCGCGCCGCCATCGACCTGAAGCTCTTGATAGAGCAGATGCGGGAGCAGGCGCAGAATATAGAGTGACGCAGCAGGAAGGTCGGTTGGCCACAGCGGCGCCTTAGTCTACCCGCAAGCCCATGCGCGCGGTCAAGGCTCCGAACCGGGCGATGTCCCGTTGAACGCGGTCCTGGAAAGCCGCGGCTGAATCGGCGCCGGGATCGTAGCCCATGTCCGCCAGCGCGCGCAGGTTTTCCGGGCGGCGCAAAATATCGCCGACGATCGAGTTCAGGCGCGCGATGATCTCGGGCGGCGTGCCCGCGGGCGCCAGCAGCCCATGCCATTGATTCAGCTCGTAGCCCGGCATGCCCTGCTCCGCCACGGTGGGCACCTCGGGCAGCAAAGGCGAGCGCTCGGGCGAAGTGACCGCCAGCGGCTTCAGCGTGCCCGCCCGCAAGTGGGGCAAGGCGCTGGATGCCGTGACGACGGCCAGTTCCACATCGCCCGCCAATACGCCCGCCAGCGCCGGCCCGCAACCGCGATAAGGCACGTGCAGCCAATGGGCGCCGCTGCGCTCCTGCAGTTGCTCCGCCGCCAGGTGCTGCGGGGTGCCGTTGCCGCAAGACGCATAGGCGGGATGCGGGCCCTGCCCTGCGCCGGCCTGCAGCGCCGCGCGCAATGTGGTCCAAGGCGTGCCGGCGGACGCGACGACGACCGAAGGCACGAAGGCGATGTTGGCAACGCCCAGCAGGTCGTCCCGCGGCGAAAAATCCAGCTTGCGGTATACCCCCGGATTGATGGCATAGCTGCTGTTGGCCACCAGCAGCGTGTAGCCGTCGGGCTGCGCGCGCGCCACGCTGCGGGCGCCTATATTGCCGCTGGCGCCCGCCCGGTTCTCGACGACCACGGGCTGACCCAAGTCCCGCTCCATCCAGGCCGCCAGCCGCCTGGCCAGCATGTCGGTGCCCCCGCCCGGCGGGAAAGTCACGACCAGCACAATGGGCTGGCTGGGATAATCCGCAGCGGGCGCTCCGCCCGCCTCTCCGGCCGCCAGCGGCCGCATCCCCAATACGCCGGCCAGCAGTCCGGCGCATGAGGCAAGCAGCGCCAGCGCCCGGATCGGCCGGGTCCCGCGGGCTGCGCCGTGCTCGGTTGGCGGGCTAGACATGGCGGATATCCAGGCCGATGTCCAGCACCGGAGCGCTGTGGGTAATCCACCCCACCGCCATCAGGTCGACGCCGGTCTGCGCGATCGGCGCCGCGGTTTCGGGAGTGATGCGGCCCGAGGCCTCGACGACCGCCCGGCCGTCGACAAGGCGGACCGCCGCGCGCAGGGCGTCCAGGTCCATATTATCCAGCAGGACCGCGTCCACCCCCTGGGCCAGCCCTGCTTCCAGCTGCGCCAGGGTGTCGACCTCAAGCTGTATGCGCACCATATGGCCCACGCCGGCCCGCGCCCTGGAAATGGCGGAGGCCACGCCGCCGGCAATGGCGATATGGTTGTCCTTGATCAGCACCGCATCGTCCAGCCCGTAGCGGTGATTGCTGCCGCCGCCGACCCGCACGGCGTACTTCTGCACCGCGCGCAAGCCCGGCGCCGTCTTGCGGGTGCAGCTGACGCGCGCGCCATACGGCCGGATGGCGTCCGCGATGGAGGCCGTGGCCGTTGCCACGCCGCTCAATTGGCATAGAAAATTCAGGGCGCAGCGCTCGGCGCCAAGCAAGGCGCGCGCCGCGCCTTCGACCGTCCCGATAACCTCGCCCGCCCGCACCCGCGAGCCATCGCCGCGCAAGGCTTGAAAATCCGCCGCCGGATCCATCAGCTGAAAAGCCATCTGCGCCAGTTGCATGCCCGCCAGCACGCCGTCCTGGCGAGCCGCAAGCTGCATGCGCGCCCTGGCCTGCGGCGGCACAATGGCGTCCGAGGTGAGGTCGCCGGCGCGCCCCAGGTCTTCCAGCAAGGCGTGGCGCAGCAAGGGCTCCACCATGACCGCGGGCAGCGGCGCTATCTCAGCCGCCATCTCTTCTTTCAAGGCTAGTCTATTTATGCTCATTTTGAGTATTAAATGGGTGTGCAAATTGGCGAACCCTTTCCTCGGCATGCACGCCGGCCGGCGGCCGACCGCGACGAAGGAAAAGCGATGAACAATTATGCTAACACTGAGCATAATTGTGCGTCAATCAGTGCGCGAAAGTTTCGTGCGAACTCACCAGCCCGCGAGTGCTTAGTTCGCCTAAGCGGCTCCCGGGCGCAGCCTGGCGAATTTAGATCGCAACAGCAGCTGCCGGGCGCATACGTAGGGCCTAGCCTCCCCGGTTTGATTACATATATACCAGCGTCTGCTTGTACAACATCAATAACTCTTTATCCGCGTTGCGGAAGTATCGCTCTATGACTACGAAGACCATAGGCCCGTTTTTACCTTGCTTTTGAAATATGTCCGCATAGCGGTTGACCACCGTCACGCGGTCGCCGGGAGCTGCGTATTTGTAAAACTCGACTTCCACCCCGGCATTCAGCAGCCGTTTGAGCGGGATAGGAAGTTCGGGTAGCGCGAAAAGCGCCGTCGAGCCTTTTGTACCGTCATAGTTGGGGTCGTCCCACGCCTTATCCAGGGGATCGGGCGCCTGTTCCGGACGCTGGAACATATGCACGGGGAAAAGCGGCGGCGCCGCTACTCCCTTGTAGCGTGTGCCGCGAGCGTAATCATCATCCCAGAATATGGGGTCGCAATCCATTGTCGCTTGAAACATGCGGCGCATGCTGCCGCGCTCTACGATATCGCACGCCATTAGCTCCTCGGAGTGCGCGCCGACCAGAGCAAGCACTTCCGCCGTAACGTAATCCCTATCAGACATTGAGGGTTCTCCTGGCAATTTCCCGCAGCTCCGCACGGCGGATCTTATTGTTGCCCGTCACTGGAAATTCCGTGACGAAATGAATATGGCGCGGCACCTTGTAGCTGGCGATGTTTTTGCGGCAGAACACCACGATGTCATCTTTCGCCACGAGGCGGCCTGGGCGCAGCTGTATAAAGGCCATGCATACTTCACCCAGGCGCGCATCGGGCACGCCGACCACACAGGCCTCCATGATTTCCGGGTGACGGCGCAACAAGTTCTCCACCTCCAGCGGAGACAGGTTCTCGCCTCCAACGCGTATGATGTCCTTGAGACGCCCGTGATAACGCAGATTGCCGTCGGCGTCCATCGAGCCGAGGTCCCCGCTATGAAACCATCCCGACGCGTCGAACGCGATACGTGTTTCATCGGGATTCGCGAAGTAGCCATCCATTAGATTCCAACCTCGAATGCAGATTTCACCCTCCTCGGAGGGTCCAAGCAACGCCCCTGAGCCTTGTCGATCCTGGATGCAGACTTCGATTCCGGGCAACGGCTTGCCCACCGTGCGGGTGCGTTGCGCTTCCGGCTGGCTTGGAGAACAAATAGTTGAGCAGCCGGTGGTTTCACTCAGGCCATAGAGCGAGCAAACCTTGATTCCCAGCCTGCCGATGTTTGCCATATCGACTGCGGTGCCCGTCGTCCATGCACGCTTGAGGACACTGACATCGTAACGGCCTGCGAATTGCTCACGGTGGGCAAAGTAGTCTTTGAAGAAATTGAAGCCATGATAGGCTGTGCACTGATTGCGGCATATGGAATCCATGACGGCTTCCAGCTCGTACTTCTCCACCGAGTAGACGGTGCAGCCGTGCGAAATCGGCGCAACCAGCGCGTGCATGGTCCCCGACACATGAAAATAAGGCGCGGGACTGAAGAATCGGTCTTCTGGAGAAAGCTCCTGGCGCAAGCCCACTTCGTAGCCCGTTTGGGTGAAATTCCCTTGCGTCAGCACTACGCCTTTCGGGAAGCCTGTGGTACCGGAGGTGTACTGTATAAGAAAAGGATCCGTGGCGCCGATATGCCGGCCGGTTTCACCCGGCCCATTCCCGGCCGCTTGCAGGCCCTGCTCGAGAAAACGCCAAAACTCAATCAGGCCCGTTCCGTCTTGAATGCCCGATCCAACGACAATGAGCTTGTCAAGCGCAGGCAGAATCGTTGATTGTGCGCCGCGACCCAAGCCTGGCGCAACCTCGTCGAACAGGCTGATGAAGTCAACGCCGGAAAAAGCCTTATTAAATATTAGGACTGACGCCCCGCTCTGCGCAAGGATGTGGCGAGCCTCGGATGCCTTGAATCTCGTGCTCAATGGCACCAGCACCGCACCCATCTTCGCGGCGCCATAAAACGTTATGAGCCATTCGATGCAATTTTTCATCCAAACTGCTACACGATCTCCTTTGCGCACACCGGATCTCGATAAAGCCTTTGCCATCGTATCCGATAAGCGGGCAAGGTCTTGATAGGTGATACGCCGTTCCCCTATGCAAAAAGCGTCCTTATCGGGAAAACGCGCCGCCACTGTATCCAGCATATCGCCAATAGCCTGATATCCGGGCATCACGGCGCTTCCGAAGTGAATGGATAAGGAACCGGCCTGCCACTGCGCAGGGGCAGTACGGCAACGGCTGCGCCGGTAGTCGATTCAACGCCACGCTGATTCGCTAGAGAAACGACACACTCGACATAGCCGAGCCCATCCTTCACGTACTTATTCGTGACCTTTCCATGCGCGGTCAGTGTGTCGCCTGATAGATCTTTGTCCCGGAATTGAAATCTGATCTTCCATAGCCACCCCTGGAGCCCCACCCAGTCCTTGATCAACTGTACCAGCACGTGCTGTTTCCATGAGCCGTTGACTACGATGCCCGGAAGCCGGTCGTGCCCAACAGCAAACGGCGCGTCGTAGTGTATGCGATGCCAGTTCTCGATGGCGGCGCTCCAACGCATGATGTGCATGGTAGTCATCGGTCCCTTGGATATCGGATCGATGTCCATCCCGATATCGACATCATCAAAATAGATTTGAGGTTTAATGGTCATTTCAAAAGCAGCAGGAAAAGGATGAAATATGTCGCCGGTTCTAATCCCGGCTTTTTGAGTGCTGGAAACGGCACCGCTCGATGCGGCATGGGGTCAATCCGCAAAGACTTCACGCAAGATGGGCGAGTAGACATTGCGTTCTTTGTCTATCAAAGCATCTACGTCGTCCCCATTCATGTAGTAGAGAACCTGCTTCATCCTCGCAAATTGAGACTTGACTTCCGGATCATCGAGAGCCTTCTTGATGGCATCGTGCAGGGTCTGCCTGATAGCTTGTGGCGTTCCTTTGGGCGCGAAGATGATGCCTACAGGAACTTGTATCGGCACGTCGTACCCTTGCTCCTTGAACGTCGGCACATCGGGGAAATTGGATGACCGCGTCTGCCCAAACGTGACAAGTGCGCGCATTTTCCCGCTCTCGATCAAAGGCGCCGCCGCTACCTCGGTAACCGAGGCCATGGGCAAGTGCCCGCCCAGCACCGCGGTGATGAGATCCGAGTCGCCCTTGTACTGGACCTCGTTCAAATGGATGCCCGCGACCTTGGCAAACACAGTAGGAGCAAGAAAGGTGACCGTACCCTTTCCTGTATGGCCGAAATAGACGCCATCGGGCGATTTCGCCGCCTCGACGAGCTCGGCCAGAGTCTTATAGGGCGAGTCACTGCGGACGACCAGAAGTTGCGGCGACATCTGCCAAGCAATGATTGGCGTGAGATCATCGCGTCGGTCGACCGTTTTCTGAACAAGGGGTGTGGTGGAAAACACCCCTTGGTAGAAGTGCCCGATCGTGTATCCGTCGGGCCGGGAGTTGGCTAAAGCAGTGGCTGCGATTGTTTGAGCCGCTCCAGGACGGGCTTCGACCACCAGAGGCGTATGCAGCACCTTGGCGACGGCATCACTGAGTAAACGCACGGATTGGTCGGTCTGCCCTCCCACTGCCAAGCCATGGAGGACGATAATCGGCTTGGAGGGATAGTCTTGAGCAAGCGCGGAAGGCGCTTGCCCGAGCAAAGCGGCAAAGAAGGCCGTGCTTAGAAAACGAGTAATGGGGTTCAACGTAGTCTCCTTTATATCCTGTATAGCTCTGGGTGTTTTTCAATGGGATCGCGGATCAGGCGGGGGCGCATAACCTGCGCCTGTAGCCAGGAAGATGTCCTCCGCGAAGGACTTTGCCAGGGAGTGGATGTCCGACGATGCGTTCGGCTTCACGGGCAACTTCGATCACCCGTTCCAAATCGACACCTGTCTCAACACCGATCTCATGGCACATATGCACCAGATCTTCGGTCGCGATGTTGCCCGGCGCATCCTTGAATCCCGCATAGGGGCAGCCTCCCAATCCTCCCACTGCGGAATCGAAGTCATCCACCCCCATTTCCATCGCGGCGAAAGCATTTGCCAAGCCCATGCCGCGCGTATCATGCAGATGCAGGTTGATCTTGTAATCGGGCCATTTGTCCTGAACCGCTCCGACCAGCCGCCGGACTGACAAGGGATTCGCCCAACCCATCGTGTCTGCAAGCTGGATCAGTTCGATCGGCAACTCATGCTCATGCGCCGTGTCGACCAAGCGCTCAATCAGCGAGACCACGAACTGAGGCGCGATATCACCCTGGTAATTGCAGCCAAATGCCGACATCACGCCGATCTCCGTCACGCTGACATTCCACTCACGCGCGGCGGCAATGCGCTCATCGGCTTCCAGCAGGGTTTCTTCCAGCGTTCGGTTGGTATTTTTCTTTGAAAAAGCCTCGCTGGCGGTAATGCTGAGCTTTCCAAACACGCTCAGCTTGTTTGTTTTAAGCGCCCGCACCATGCCCTGGCTGTTTAGATAGATGCCGGTGTATGCAGTACCGGGACGCGTCTTTATACCGGCAACCAATTCTTCAGCATCCGCCATTTGGGGCACCCATTTCGGGCTGACAAATGAAGTGACTTCGATCTCCGGGAAATTGCACGCCGACAACATGTCGACCAATCTGATTTTCTCGGCGGTATCAATGGGCTTTTTCTCAATTTGCATACCCTCTCGCGGGCCAACCTCGTGAATCGCTATTGCCTTCGGTAATGCCATGATTGCTCCTGCTTTGCCTGGCTTTCCGCTAAGAAGCGGAAATATAAAATTCGCACTGCGAATATTCAATTCGCATTAAGAATAATGTTACCATGCATAAGAAACCAGTGAACCATGGGGATATCCCTAGTTTTTTTGATATGTCCAAGCAAAATTCAGATACCATGCGCCCGGATGACAAGGGCCGGCAGTTCGTTACTGCGTTGGCACGGGGGCTACAAATACTTTCATGTTTTTCCGCCAACGCCCGTGAATTGTCGGGCGCTCAGTTGGCCAAGCTGACCGGCTTGCCGCAGCCGACAGTCTGGCGGTTGTGCCATACGATGTTGCAGCTAGGCGTACTGATACGGACGGAAGGCGACAGATTGCGCCCCGGACTACCGGTCCTGCAGCTAGGGCATAGTGCCCTGGCAGGTTTTGATATCGTCGAACTCGCCCGACCCCATATGCAGGAAATCGCCACGCGTTATCGCGCGGCATGCGGCCTGGCCGTACCGCAAGGACTGCACATGGTGATGATCGAACGTTGCCATGGGGACAACCCCCTTCTCACCAATTTGAGGCGCGGGTCGACGGTTCCCATTTCAAGCTCTGGGCTTGGCTGGTCGTATCTGGCGGGAACACCAGCCGTCGATCGTGAGCCTATATTTGCCGCAATCGAGCGTGAAGACGGGGAGCGATGGGAAAAGTGCCATGCGGCCTTCTCCGCAGCCTTGGCCGAATATGAAGAAACCGGATTCATTGTCAATTCGGGATCCTTTCACCCCGACTACCACAACATCGCAGTACCGATCTTCAACGCCCAAGGACAGTTCCACTGCGGCATCAATTGCGGAGCCCCCCTCAGCACGCTCTCGCCTACGCAACTGCGGAATGATGTGGCACCCCGGCTGTTGGCACTGGCGCGCATGTTGGAGGCGAGCCGCGTGCTGGAGTAATCCGCCGCAGGCAGGGATCGGGAGGCCTACATCATGCAAGCAGGTGCTTCGCGCTCTTCCCGGGACCACATGATTTACGGAGCCTAGCGGGACAGCGGCAGTTTGCTGCCCGCCATCGCCCTTTCCAGCATGACGCCGCCCCTGAACTGGAACAGCTTGGCGGGGCGGCCGGCGGCGCCCTGCTCCATGCCGCCCGTCTCCTCCACAAGCGCCTGCTGCTCTATGAAGCGGCGGAAATTCTGCTTATGCAGGCGCCGACCCGCCAGCGCCTCGAAAGCCTGCTGCAGTTGCAACAGGGTGAAGCGCGGCGGCATCAATTCGAACACCAGCGGACGGTAGCGTATCTTGGTCCGCAAGCGGGCGATGGCCGTGGCGAGAATGCGGCGGTGGTCATAATTCATCCAGTCCCCCGGCGGGAACGCGCCGGCCCGCGTCCGCCCATGCCGGCCCGCCTCCGCCACCAGGCCCGCTTCATAAAGCAACTCGTAGCGCTGCAGCACCAGTTCCTCGTTCCATGACGACAAGTCTTTGCCGAAGGTATAGTCCATGCGCTGGCGGCGCTGGCGGCGCGCCGCGGGCGTCGGCGCGCCGCCGCACCATTGCCGCAAGGCGGGCAGGATCCGGCCGCTGATCACCTCGGGGCAGCCGCCGCGCCAATCCTCCCAGGGAAAATAGCGATACCAATCCTGCCACTGGACCGGATCCACGCCCGCGCTCTCCGCTTCGCGCGTCAAACCGAGGTAACTGACCGATATGATGCGCTGCCCCTGAAAATTGGAACGATCCCCATCGGCGAACGTATAGAGCTGCTCCACATACCCCAGGGGATGATGGGTCTGGGCTTCCACCCATGACCGCATGCCCGCCTGCAGCGACCGGTGCGAGGATTCAAACGGCCCGGCCGGCAGGGACCGCGAGCCTTCGCGCGTCAATACGCGCGGCTCGCCCTGGGTGACGGCCACTAGGACCGCCACCAGTTCCGCCGTGACGGCATGCGGGCCTGATGGGGAGCGGGAGATGTCGGCGGAGCGATCCATGGCTGGCAAGCAGAGGGAGATATGGCGTCAGGGCCGCAGCGGCGGGTCCAGCCGGGCTTGCCCCGCGCCATCTTGCGGCGACGCGGCGAGCGCGGCGGCGGGGCTATCTTCCTGGTGTATCCATTCCCGCCAGATCGCCACCAGCAGCGCCATCAGCACCGGCCCGATGAACAGCCCCACGATGCCCATGGTCTTCACCCCCCCGACGAGACCGAAAAACGTGGGAAGAAAGGGCAGCTTCACCGGTCCGCCCACCAGTTGCGGCCGCAAGGTTTTATCGACGATGAAGAGTTCTATCGTTCCCCACAGAAACAGGCCCAGGCCCGCCATGGCCTGGCCCGAGCCCACCAGATACAGGGAAACCAGTGTGAAGGAAAGCGGCGCGCCGCCCGGAACGAGCGCCATGAAGCCGGTCGCCACGCCCAGCAGCACGGGCGAGGACACCCCCGCCACCCAATAGGCGATGCCCAGGACCACCCCTTCCCCCAGCGCGATCAGGCCCATCCCGGTTACGGTGGAATTGATCGTGGCGGGCACGACGCGGGAAAACCGCTGCCAGCGGCCGGGCAGAATGCGCTCGCCGACGATGTCGAGCTGCCCCAGGATGTGGATGCCGTCCTTGTAGACGAAGAACAGCGTGATCAGCATGAAGATGACAGTGAGCAATAGCTGGAAGATGTTGCCGGTGGCCGACAGCAGCATGCGGTAGATATTGCCCAGATGCTCGCCGCTGATCATTTCCACGACCGTCCCCAGCGCATGCGGCTCCCCCAGATAAAGCATCCAGTACTCGGCCAGCCGGTCGCCCACCAGAGGCAGGGCGAGTATCCAGTCGGGAGGAGGCACGCCGTTGCGGTTGGCCGCCAACGCCCAGGCGATGAAACTGCTGGCCTCTTGTATGGCATAGGCCAGCGCCAGGGACAGCGGTATGATCAGGACGAGAATGACGATCAGCAGGGCCAGCGTGGCCGCCACGGCATTGCGCCCCTTGCAGACCGACAGCAGGCGCTGGTACAGCGGCCAACTGGCCAGGCTGATGATCAGGGCGGCCAGCACCGGCACCAGAAACCCGCTGAGGAAATACAGCCCGGCGAGAACGACCAGAACGAGCAGCCAACGGGCTATCAAGGTAGCGGGCAATACGGGTGGATGCATTATGTGTTTTTTCGGACTAGTGGCATTCAGGCGGATGAATGATAGGCAACGAGGCGCAAGAGCCCGACGATATCATGGATGGCCGCGCCCCGCGCGGCATGGGCCGCCCCGCTGTGCCGCCGGCAAGTATTGCATGAATACTTGTATCAATACAATACAAACGATCGCCCTCTTCCGGGTATGCTATATGCGGAAATATGCGCGAATATAGCGGTTATATCGCGATCTGGAGGACGCGGCCTTATGCATCAGCCCACGCAATCAGCGAAATCTTGGACTCTGGACAATGTACCCTACGGCGAAGTCGAACCGGGCATGGTGCGCAATCAGGAACATTTGTTTTATCTGGTCACCGCCGCGTCGTTCATCGAGATCGCCGCCGACCTCTATACCGACAACCTGATCCGGTATTTCGACGGCGACCAGGAAGTGGTCGATTGGCTGGAGCACAAATGGAAGCCGGAAGAAGTGCGCCATGGATACGTGTTGCGCGACTATGTGGCCCATGTGTGGCCCGACTTCGATTGGCAAGCCGCTTACGATGGCTTTTTCCAGGAATATTCCCGCATGTGCACGGTGGACGAATTCGAACCCAGCCGCAGCCTGGAAATGGTGGCCCGCTGCGTCGTCGAGACAGGCACCTCCACTTTTTACCAGGCCATGAGCCAGTTGACCGAAGAGCCCGTGCTGGCGGGCATCGTGGCCCGCATCCGCGCGGATGAGGTCGGCCATTACAAATACTTCTACCGTTTCTTCCGGCAATACAGCGCGGCGCAGCCGCCCGGCCGCATCAAGATCTTGGCGGCGCTGAAACGGCGCATGATCGAAGCGCGCAACGACGACGCCGAGTGCGCGCTGCGCCATGCCTATGCGCTGCGCCGCCGGCAGGGCGATCCGGGGTTTTCTTCGTTCAAGGAGCTGATGTCCACGCTGAGCGTTCAGGTCAAGCGGCACTACCCGGTCGACATGGCGGCCAAGATGCTGATCAAGCCGCTGGATCTGCCGCGCGCGCTGGCCCGCTTGCTGCAAGGGCCCGTCGCCAGCGCGACCAAAAAAATCCTGCTGTAGAGACTGCTCGCCACCCAGGCCCCGGCAGGCACAGCAGTTGCTTCGTGCCCCGCACAGCGAGGCGGGACGGCGATGGCCGCCGCCTTCCCCGGGTCTTGCACAGGAGCACTCATGAATGTCGCTATCGTAGGAACCGGCTATGTCGGCCTGGTGACGGGCGCCTGCCTCGCGGAGGCGGGAAATGCCGTCGTATGCATCGATGACAACGCCGCCAAGCTGGCGCGTATACAGCAAGGCGTGGCGCCGTTCCACGAACCGGGCTTGATGCCGCTGGTCGCGCAGATGCAGCGCCGCGGGACGCTGCGCTTTACCAGCGACCTCGGCGAAGGGACGAAAAGCGCGCGCTTGATTCTGCTGGCCGTGGGCACGCCCTCGGCCGCCGATGGCTGCGCCGACACGTCCGGCTTGTTGAATTGCGTCGCCGCCCTGGCCGGCCTGCTGGACCATGCCTGCGTCGTGGCCATCAAATCCACCGCGCCCGTAGGCACATGCGAGCAGACGCAGGCGGTGTTCGATGCCAGGCCCGAGCCTGTGCGCTTGCGCGCGCCCATCGAGGTGGCTTCGAATCCGGAGTTTCTTGCCGAAGGGCGCGCGCTGGAGGACTTCCGCCATCCCGAACGCATCGTCATCGGCGCCGGGACGCCGCAGGCGGCGCAGGTGCTGCAAGAAGCGTACGCGCCTTTCGACCACGACGGCGGGAAACTGATGCTGATGGGATTGCGCAGCGCCGAGTTCGCGAAATATGCCTGCAACGCCATGCTGGCGGCGCGCATATCGGTGGTCAACGAACTGGCGTGCATCGCCGGCCGGCTGGGGGCCGACGTGCAGGCCATGTGCAAGGTGGCGGCGTCCGATTCGCGCATAGGCAGCCGCTATCTGCAGCCGGGCGCCGGATATGGCGGCTCCTGCTTGCCCAAGGACTTGCGCGCGCTGATCCGCATGGCGGACAGCCGCAACGAGCCGGCCACCCTGCTGCGCAGCGTGGAGCGCGTCAACCAGCGCCAGATCCGCCTGCTGTTCGAGGCGATACGCGCTCACTTCCAGGGCCGCCTGGACGATCGCTGCATTGCCATATGGGGCCTGGCTTTCAAGCCGGGCACGGATGACATCCGGGAAGCGCCCAGCCTGGCGCTGATCCGTCTGCTGCTGGATGCCGGCGCGCGCATCCGCGCCTACGACCCGGTCGCGGCCGCCGCGGTGCGCCGCGCCATCGACAACCCGCGCCTCGCGCTCGCGCCGACGGCTCTGGATGCCTGCCGCCACAGCGATGCCCTGGCCGTGCTGACCGAGTGGCCGGAGTTCACCGAATTCGACCTGCATGAGCTCGCGCTGTGCCTCAAGGCGTCCGCTGTCTTCGACGGGCGCCACCTATACCGGACCGAAGCCTTGCGCAGGGCCGGCCTGCTTCATTACCCCATAGGGCGGGACGCGGGACGAGAAGCAGGGGCCCGGGCGCAGCGGCCGGCCGCCGCCCATGGACTGCAAGGAGAATGAGACATGGGCTTCGAATGGGACTCGATTTTTGGGTTCAGCATGTCGCCGCTGGAGTTGTTCGTGCGCGGCACGATTATTTACTGGTTCATCTTTGCATTGCTGCGCCTGGCGGGCCGGCGCGATTTCGGCGCTATCGGCGCGTCCGACGTGCTGGTCATGGTCCTGATCGCCGACGCCGCGCAGAACGGCATGGCCGCCGAATACAAAACGACCCTGGAAGGCATGGTGCTGATCGCCACCATCGTATTCTGGAGCGTCTTCATAGACCGGCTCTGCTATTGGGTGCCGGCGGCGCGCAACATACTGGAACCCCAGCGTGTCTGCCTGATCAAGGACGGCCAGATACAGCGCCGCGGCATGCGCCGCGAGCACATCACCCACGAGGAGCTGATGGGCGAACTGCGGCTGAAAGGCGTCGACGACATCAAGAAGGTGCGGCGCGCCTATATGGAAGACGCGGGCGACATCAGCGTGCTGCTCTACCAGAAGGACGGCTAGGGCATGTCGATTGGCGACAGGCTCTAAGCTTTGCCGGCAGGCCCCGCCCGCGGACGCGCCACCGCCAGCACGGTGGCCATCAGTTCGCGCGGATCGACGGGCTTGCTGACGTGCACCTGGAAGCCCGCCAGCAAGGCCCGCAGCCGGTCTTCCGCGGCCGAATACCCTGACAGCGCAATGGCGGGCAGCCGCCGCGACAAGGGCGATCCGCGCTGCGCTTCCATCTTCCGTATGGTTTCAATGACTTCATAGCCGTCGGGTTCGCCCAGCGAAATGTCGCAGATCAGGGCGTCCGGCCAATCCGGGGCGGGAATGTCGGCCAGCGCGTCCAGCAAGGCGCGGCCCGAAGCGAAGCGCTGCGTCTGCGCGCCGCGGTCCTGCAGGGCTTCGGCCAGCAGTTCGCGCGCCTCGTCCTGGTCGTCCGCGATGAATATCGTCAGACCCCGCAGCAACTGTTCTTCCGGACCCCGCATGGGTGCGGGCGGGGCGAGGCTGGCGACCGCCCGCAGCGGCATGATCAACGAAAACGTCATCCCGGCGCCGTCCGTCGAGGGATGCGATTCCAGCCTGCCGCCCATTTGCTCCATCGTGCTCGCCACATGCAAGGGATCGGGCACGGGCACCGGCGCCTCTTGCCCGCCCGGCGCGCCGGCGGCCTGCTCCGGCGCCATGTCTTCGAGCGCGTCCTCGGCCGGCGGGGCAAGCCGGCTATCGGTTACGGAAATCACCGCGCTTGGGCCGTCGCGTTCCAGGCGGATCTCCATGCGTCCGAAAGGCGGGGTGAAGGCGATGGCGCTGGCGCAAAGATCGAACAGCACTTGCTGCAGCGCGCTGGGATCGCCCGTGACGCGGGTCGTGTCGTGACTGACCAGCGTATAAAGGACGATGCCTTTTTCATCGATGGACGGCCGCAAGGCATCCAGCACGCCCGCCACCAGGGCGACCAGATTCACGGGCTGAGCGCTCAGGCGCGGCGCGTCCAGCTCGTTTTGCTGGCGCTGCAGGCTCCACATCTGCGCATACGTGCCCTGCGCCTTCAAGAGCTGGGTATGCGTGCCGCGCTCGACGATGCGTCCATGATCCATCACCAGGATGAGGTCGGCGTCGACGATGGTGGACAGCCGGTGAGCAATGATCAAGGTGCTCCGGCCCTGGGCCAGCTTGTCCAGCTCCGCCTGAATATCGCGTTCCGTGCGCGTATCCAGCGCGGAGGTCGCCTCGTCGAACACCAGCAGGGGCGGGTTCTTCAGCAAGGCCCGGGCGATGGCGATGCGCTGCCTTTCTCCGCCCGACAGCTTGACGCCGCGCTCGCCAACCAGGGTGTCGTAGGTGGCCGGCAGGCTTTGGATGAGATCGTGTATGCGGGCCGCCTTGGCGGCGTCTATGACCTCGGCCATGGTCGCCCCTTCGCGGCCGTAGGCAATGTTGTAGGCGATCGTATTATTGAACAGCAGCGAGTCCTGCGGCACCACGCCTATGGCGGCGCGCAGGCTTTTGTGGCTGACGCTGCGCACATCCTGCCCATCGACCGCCACCCGGCCTTGATCGACATCGTAGAAACGCAGCAGCAGCCTGGCCAGCGTCGATTTGCCCGAGCCGCTGCCGCCCACCACCGCGACCGTGGCCCCCGGGTCGATGCGAAAGTCCACGTCATGCAGAATCTGCCGGCCGGGCTGATAGGAAAAATCCACATGATCGAAGCGGACCTCGCCGCGCTCGAGCTTCAGGGGCGGCAGCGATTCATGTTCCGGCGCCTCGGGCGGCAAGCGCAGAAGCTCGGACATTCTTTCCGCGTTGATCAATGCCTCGCGCGATTGGCGGAAGGTCTGGCCCAGCGTGTTCAAAGGGAGGCAGACCTGGATGATGTAGGCGTTCAGCAGCACCAGGTCGCCCACCGCCATCTTGCCGGCCACGACTTCCTGCCCCGCCAGCAGCATCACCGCAGCCACGCCCAGGGCGATGATGCCGCTCTGCCCCACGTTCAAGGTCGACAGGGCTTTCTGGTTTTCCAGGCCCACGCCTATCCATTTGGCCATGATGTTGCGCAGGCTTTGCGATTCCGCATGTTCGCCGGTGTAGAACTTGACCGTTTCGTAATTGAGCAGGCTATCGACCATATGGCCGTTCGCGGCCGAGTCCAGCTCGTTGAGCTGGCGTTGATAGCGCGTCCGCTTCTCGGTGAATATAACCGTGTAGACTGCGTAAAGCGCAAAGGTCGCCAGCACGATGCCCGCGAAGCCCGCCCGGTAGGCGACCATCATGATGATGACGACGGAAACGATCTCCACCAGCGTGGGCAGTACGGTGAACAAGGCCGTGCCCATGAGATAGCCTATGCCCGTCGTGCCGCGCTGTATGTCCCGGGAAAACACCCCCGTCTGCTGGCTGCCATGGAAGCGCACGCCCAGACTGTGCAAATGGGAAAACATGCGCACGGTGGATTCGGCGGCCGCCGTCTGTACGACGCGGGCGAACACCATGTCGCGCAATTCGGTGAACAGCCCGGAACAGAAACGCAGCAAGGCATAACCCAGCAGCAGAAAAACCGGCAGCGTCAGCGGCGCCCCCGTAGGCTCCAGGTGGTCGATGATGCCTTTCAGGGCCACCGGCACCAGCACGGCCAGCAGTTTGGCGGCCAGCAGCAATACCATGGCGAGCGCCGTGCGGCGGCGAAAGCGCCACAGTACCTCGCCGACGGTCTTGAAGATCTCTCGGCGCGTCAGCGCGGACAGGCCCGCCGCCCGCCGCCTGCCTGCCCGCCTGCCTCTACGGCCTTCCATCGGCCTGCCCTCGTGGATCTCTGGATTTTCCATATCCCGGCCCGCTGCGCTCCAAGATGATGCGAAGCCTCTGATCCGCAATTAACGTGCCTGTAGGAACGCCAACAGCCGCCTTTCGGCCGCGCGCAGGCCGCAAGGCCCGGGGGCCGGCGCCACGGCGGGCAGCTCGCCTGCCAGGGCCGCATCGATCAAGGCGGGATGGATATAGCAGGCGCGGCATACGGCGGCGGTATTGCCCAGCAACGCGGCGGTGGCTTTTACCGCCTCGTTCACTACCGCTCGCCGGCTGGACGGCTCCGTCAGGCCGCGCTTTTGCAAATACTCCAATGCGAAGACCGAAGCCGCCCAGGTACGATAGTGTTTCGCGGTGAACTCGCCGCCCCCGGCCTCCTTGAGATAGGCATTGACCTGGCCCGAGTCCACCCGGTGCGCATTGCCCTCGGCGTCGACATACTGGAACAGTTCGTGTCCCGGAATTTCCATGCAGCGCTTGACCGCCCGCGCGATGCGCCGGTCGCGGATGCTCACATCATGCTTGATGCCGCTCTTGCCCTTGAAGCGAAAGCGCACCAGATCCCCGGCGACGCTGGCGTGGCGGCGGCGCAAGGTCGTGAGGCCGAACGACTTGTTGGCCACGGCGTATTCGCGCTGGCCGATGCGGATCAGGGTCGCTTCCAGCAAGCGGACCACCACGGCAATGATCTTCAGGTCGGCGGGCGCCCCCGCCTTCATGTCGCGCGCCACCCGCCGGCGGATGCGCGGCAGCGCGAGCGCGAAAGCAAGCAATTGCTCATATTTATTGGCATTGCGCACCGAGGTCCAGTCCGGGTGATAGCGGTATTGCTTGCGCCCCCTCTGGTCCCGGCCCGTGGCCTGGATATGCCCGCGCGGATCCGGACAGATCCAGACCTGCTCGTACGCCGGGGGTATGGCCAGCGCGCGGATGCGGTTTATGGTTTCCCGGTCGCGGATGCTGCAGCCGTCGGGGCCGACATAACGAAAGGCTTTGCCCGCCTTGCGCCGTGTAATCCCAGGCATGTCGTCGGCGGAATACACCAGGCCGCCTTCCTGCAAGGCAAACCGGACGCTGTCGGGCTCTTGCTGCGCGGGTGTTGCGGTGGCCGCCATACTCGGCTCAGGGCGGACTCATGGATGCGGCGGCCTGCTTGCCGGAACCGTCCGCCGCGGCGTCCGCGGCCGGCGGTATGCGCCGCGAACCATGCCGGTTCGCGTACAGCCAAGTGAATTCCGCGCCCAGCAGGAAGATCTGGGCGGCGTAATACACCCATATCAACACAACCACCAGCGAGCCCGCCGCGGTAAGCGAGGAAACCGTGGAGCTCTTGCCCACATACAGGCCTATCAAGACCTTGCCGATCTCGAACATGACGGCGGTGACCAGGGCGCCCGTCCAGACATCGCGCCAGGCGATCGTGGCCTGCGGCATGAGCTTATAGATCGCAGCGAACAGGACGGTCGCTATACCCAGCGACGCCAGGGTGTTGAGGGCCTGCATCACCAGTTCCCAGCCCGGAAACAGGCCGCTGGTCCATTGCCCCAGCACGGCGAGCAAGGCGCTGACGACGAGCGAGACCAGCAGCAGGAAGGCCAGGCCAAGGACCAGGCCGAAAGACAGCAGGCGCGCGCGCAAGGTATTCCACAAGCCGGATTTCTTTACCCGCGCCGGAACCTCCCAGATGCGGTCCAGGGCGTTTTGCAGTTCGGCGAAAACCGTGGTCGCCCCGACGATGAGCACGCCCATGCTGAGGGTCGCCGCCGTCATCCCTTGCGAGGGGCGGTCCGCGCTGCGTATCAGGCTCTGGACGCCGGATGCGCCCTCCTGCCCGACCAGGCCGCCCAATTGGCGGATGATTTCCCCGCGCACCGCATCTTCGCCCCATACCGCGCCGGCGATGGCGATCACGATGATCAACAGCGGCGCGATGGAAAAAATCGTATAGAAGGCGATGGCGGCACCCAGGCTGGAGGCGCCATCGTCCACCCATGCCGTGACGGCACCCTTGGCGAGCTGGAAGAATTCCTTCAAACGCATCATTTCCCCTTTTTCATTATTCCTTTTCCATCTCCGCGGCGCTCATTCCAGCCGGGGGGCTTCGGGCTGCGCGAGCGCGCGGCGCTTGGCCGCCGCCTTCAAGGCGTGGGCGATGCAAGCCGCGAAGGCCTCGTCGTACCAAGGGTCCGCGCCGCTGACGCCGACCACGATGCCCTCGATGCAGACGCCGCCCCAGAGGCCCGTGTCCCCAGGCCGCAGTAAATGGGGAGCGACATGCCGCAGCCAATGCCCGTTGGCGCCGGTGCGCCAGCATGCCCTGGCTTTATCGCGCGCGAATTGCGCATAATCGGCATCCCAGGCCGATCGGTCGCCCACCGCGTGCTCATACAGCACCGCATGTTCGAAATCGCAATCTTGCGGTCCCAGCGCCGGATCCATGACAACGATGTACAGGAAACCGCTTTCACCGGCGCTGCGGTCGGCCATACCCCGCTCTATCATCGGCAGCACCCGTTGCACGGCCTCGCGCGCCGTGCGCTGATCCGCAAAAAAGCTGCCCATGCTCAAGGTGGTTTCATCCATGCGTTTATCCATCATTCATCGCTTCCCGGTATGATAGGCTTGCGCTTCGCCATAGCAAGTTCCATGCCGCGGGCCCGGTCTTGCCGGGCCAACACAAAACGCCCTTTCTGGTGTTCAATACCGTTCATGATGGATACCGCCTCCGCCGACGACGCCGCGCCTGCCAGGGAACCGCCCTATGCCTGGTTGCGGCTGTGCGTGTCCGTCATGCTGATGACGCTGGGCGGCGCCGGCATGTATTCCGTCACGGTGGTATTGCCGCAAATCCAGGCGGAATTCGCGGTGAGCCGCTCCGACGCATCGCTGCCCTATACCTTGACCATGCTGGGTTTCGGGCTGGGCGGCATCCTGATGGGGCGGCTGTCGGACCGCTATGGGGTGCTGGCGCCCATCGTGACAGGCACGCTGGGCATCAGCCTGGGGTTCATCTGGGCGGGTTCGGCCTCCAGCCTCTTGCAGTTCAGCCTGGCGCAGGCCCTGTTCATCGGCATGCTGGGCACCTCGGCCACCCTGGCGCCGCTGGTGGCCGACACATCGCAATGGTTCACATGGCGCCGCGGCATCGCCCTGGGTATTTGCATGAGCGGCAATTATCTGGCGGGGACGGTCTGGCCGCCCATCATGCAGTATTTCATCGACAGCGTGGGCTGGCGCCATACCTATATCGGCCTGGGCCTGTTCTGCCTGGCGTCCATGCTGCCGCTGGCGCTGGTCTACCGCCGCCGGCCGCCCGCCCCGGCGCCAGCGCCGGCGCCGCGGGCCGGGCGGCGGGAAAGGCCTTATATCCTCGAATCCCGGCAATCCGATCCCGCCCGGCCGCTCGGTCTGTCTCCGGGCGCGCTGCTGGTCTTGCTCTGTGTCGCGGGCGTGGCGTGCTGCGTAGCCATGTCCATGCCTCAAGTGCACATCGTGGCCTATTGCGGCGACCTGGGCTTCGGCGCCGCGCGCGGTGCGCAAATGTTGTCGCTCATGCTCGGCATGGGTATCGCCAGCCGCCTGCTTTCAGGCTGGATCGCCGATCACATAGGCGGGCTGCGCACCCTGCTTCTGGGAGGCCTGCTGCAAGGCCTCGCGCTCTTGATGTTCCTCGGCGCCGACGGCCTGGTTTCGCTGTACGTCGTCTCGGCCCTTTTCGGTCTGTTCCAGGGAGGCATCGTGCCGGCCTACGCCTTGATCGTGCGCGAATATTTCGCACCCGGCGTGGCCGGCGCCCGCGTGGGCACCGTATTGATGGCGACACTCTTCGGCATGGCGCTGGGCGGCTGGATGTCGGGCGCCATCTATGATCTCAGCGGCTCTTACCGCGCCGCTTTCATGAACGGCATCGCCTGGAATATGCTGAATCTCAGCATCGTCGGCTTCCTGCTTTATCGCGCCCGGCGCGGGGCGAGAGCGGCCGGCCTGCCCGTCGGGGCCTGAGATCACCGGGCGCGAAGCGCGGAAAGCAGGCAGGCCGCTTTTTACTGGACGGGCATACAGCAAAAGCCCCTCCGCCCCGGCCGGAAATGGGGGTATGTTCAGAAAAAAATTAAAAAAATGTTGTAACTCCATAATATAAAGGCGTTTTTTCTGATAATATCACTGCCAGTCCTGTCTTTGCCTACGTCCTATGCCCATGCCTATCCGGAACTTCCTCCCGCGCTTTCCGCTGTCGGCCATGCTGCCTTTGGCGTTTTTAGTCGTACTCGGCGTCCAGTCGCCGGCACAAGCCAGCGCCACGCAGGCCAAGTCCTCTTCCACGCATAAAGTCCAGAAAGCGAAGGCCGCCAAGCCCGTGGCGGCCAAAAAGAACACACGTAAATCGACGGCCACGGCACAGCGCTCCAGCGTGAAGACCCACGTAGTGCGGCGCCAGAACCTGCGCCCCGTCAGCTACGCCTCGACCGCCGGCTCGCAAATCCGCGTGGGCTTGCGCAGCCACGACGACGGCGACATCGTCGTGAACCGCGGCGCCGAGCCCGCCGTCGAGCCGCTCACCTCCCAGGCCATGCTGCGCTCCGAAGTCGCTTTCGTGCAAGACCTGCAAAGCTCCACCGTGCTGTACGACAAGAACAGCGACGAGGTGCGCCCCATTGCATCCATCTCGAAGCTGATGACCGCCCTGGTGGTGGCCGAATCGGGCCTGCCCATGAACGAAATGCTGCGCATTTCGGATGCCGACGTGGACCGCATGCGCTATTCCCGGTCGCGCCTGCCCGTGGGCACGGAACTGAGCCGCGCCGATATGCTGCACCTGGCGCTGATGTCTTCCGAAAATCGGGCGGCCCATGCATTGGGGCGCCATTATCCCGGCGGCATGCCGGCCTTCGTGCGCGCCATGAACGACAAGGCCCGCGCCCTGGGCATGCGCAATACCCGTTTCGTCGAACCCACGGGCCTGTCCAGCGAGAACGTGTCGTCTCCGCGCGATCTGGTCAAGCTGCTGCAGGCCGCCAGCAAACAAGCCTTGATACACCGCTACACCACGGACGACAAATACGAAATCGAAGTCGGCCGGGGCCGCCAGCTAGTCTATAACAACACCAATCGCCTGGTGCGCAATGCGGACTGGGACATCAAGGTGTCCAAGACCGGCTTCATCAACGAAGCCGGGGAATGCCTGGTGATGCTGACGCGCATCGACAATCGCGACGTCGCCATCGTGCTGCTCAACTCCACGGGCCGCTATTCACGCATAGGCGATGCCGTGCGCATCCGCACGCTGGTTGAAAACAGCAGCAACCTGGCGATGCTCTAGGGCCTGTTGACGCCAAAAGGGCAAGGGAACACGCCGCCGCTTTATGTGCATTGCTTATCTGGCCATCCGGGCGCATCCGGAATGGCCTTTGTTCATCGCCGCCAATCGGGATGAATTCCACGCCCGGCCCTGCATGGCGGCGGCGCCATGGCCCGGGCGCCCCGACATTCTGGGCGGCATAGACTGCCAGGGGCAAGGCAGTTGGCTGGGCGTCACGCGGCAAGGCCGATACGCGCTGATCACCAACTATCGCGACCCCGGACGCCTGATCCCGGGCGCGCCTTCCCGGGGCGAACTGGTCAGCCGCTATCTGCGGGGAACGGAATCGCCGGCCTCCTACGCACTGGCCGTACATACGGCGGGCGCCGCCTATAATGGCTTCAATCTCATCGTGGGGGATGCGGAGCAGGCCTACTATGTGGGCAATCGCACGGACGACTCCGGCCCTCGGCCGCTGGCCGCCGGCCGCTACATACTTTCCAATCATTTGCTGGATACGCCCTGGCCCAAGGCCGAGCGCCTGCGCCTGTCGCTGAGTGCGCTGCCCATGGACCAACTGGGCAAATCCCTTGCGCCGGTCTTCGCGCTGCTCAAGGACGGCACGCCCGCCCAGGATCACGCCTTGCCCAGGACGGGGCTGTCCATCGAACGCGAGCGTCTGCTCAGCAGCCCTTTCATCATCAGTTCCGACTACGGCACGCGCTGCTCCACCATCGTC